>Ga0182030_10010273_pt1 | contig 19045 bp, 18 predicted proteins | sample 812S3MmetaG_FD_121299 | JGI IMG/M metagenome (GOLD analysis project Ga0182030, IMG submission 121299) | Permafrost microbial communities from Stordalen Mire, Sweden - 812S3M metaG (Illumina Assembly) | ecosystem: Environmental > Terrestrial > Soil > Wetlands > Permafrost | place: Sweden... | reverse complement strand
GCACGTCGAGTTTCGGAGCCTGATCCAGTTCGACCACCTTGCCGTCGATTCGCGCGCGCACAAAGCCGCCCGCCTGCAATTCCTCGATCAGTTCGGCATGCTCGCCCTTGCGCTCGGCAATAGCCGGCGCGAGCAGCATCAACGCGGTTCCTTCAGGATGCTGCAGCACCGCGTCCACCATTTGACTCACCGTCTGAGCGGCAAGATCGATATGGTGATCGGGGCAGCGCGGCGTGCCGGCGCGCGCGAATAGCAGGCGCAGATAATCATGGATCTCCGTCACCGTGCCCACGGTGGAGCGCGGGTTGTGCGAGGTCGACTTTTGCTCGATGGAGATGGCCGGCGACAGCCCCTCGATGGTGTCGATGTCGGGTTTCTCCATCATCGACAAAAATTGCCGGGCGTAGGTGGAGAGGGACTCCACATAACGCCGTTGCCCCTCGGCATAAATAGTATCGAAGGCCAAGGAGGACTTACCGGAACCCGACAGGCCGGTGAATACGATCAACCGATCGCGAGGCAGGTCGAGATCGATATTCTTCAGGTTGTGTGTCCGGGCACCCCGGATGCGGATATTTTGCATCTAACCGATTACTATACGCGCCGCGTCAAGTGCGGGTACAACGCCCCCACGGCGCACGAGTTGCGCGTGTTTCTGCACCATTGCGAGCCTGAACGGCGATATTCGGGCGGGGCGCGCCGTGTACAATATGCGGCATCGAATTGAGGGGGAAAGGTTATGGCGCGCGGCGTAAACAAAGTGATTCTGGTCGGAAATTTAGGCGCCGATCCTGAGACCCGTTCGATGCCGAGCGGGATGACGGTAACCAATATCCGGATCGCCACCAGCGAATCGTGGAAGGACAAGGCCTCCGGGGCTCAGCAAGAGCGTACGGAATGGCACAGCATTGCGCTCTTTGGCCGTTTGGGCGAAATCGCCGCCGAATACCTACGGAAGGGATCGCAGGTGTTTGTCGAGGGCAAACTGCGAACCCGCAAGTGGCAGGACAAGCAGGGCAATGACCGATTTACCACCGAAATCATCGCCGATAACATGCAAATGCTGGGCGGCCGAGCCGGGGGCGGCGGAGGAGGCGGAGGCAGCGCGGCGGGTGGCGCTGATCGCGGCTCAGGGGCCAGCGCGCCGCCGCGCGATGACTATGATCAATCGCCGGCGCCGGCCGGCGGAAAAGAGGAATTCGACGACGACATCCCGTTCTAGAAGGCGAATTGGGCGCCTGTAGGTCCCGTTGAAATAAGCATATGCTTAGCGAAGCGGACTGCCTACCGCTAAGGCGTCAACTCAAAGTACCCAGCGAAGTTTCCAATTCGTTCGCCAGTGCGATGAGCCGCGGCCTCACCTTCTCCAGCAGGAAATCCTTTGAGACCATGTAGGCGGGAGCGCCGCAGTTGATGGCCATCGGCGGCAGGCCGCCGCCGGGGCGTACAGGCACGGCAATGCCGTTGACATCCTTCTGCCATTCACCGAATGAGCAGCATACCCCCAGCTCCCGGATGTCATGCACGGCGCGATCGACACCCGCTTTGATTTCCAGCCAGCGTTCATTCGGAACCAGTTCGCGCACGCGATCCATGATTTCGTTTCTTTCATTTTCCGACACAGCGGTGATGTAGGCGCGGCCCATTGCGGAGGTGGCGATTTGAATTCGCGCGCCCATGTCCAGGCTCAAAGTGACGGCTCCCGAGCCGCGCACCACATCGATGTACAGCATCGAGAGGCGATCGCGCGTCCCCAAACTCACCATGCACTGCCCGAACTCCGCTAATTCCTGCATCCGCGGCTGCGCCAGTTTGCGGATATCCAAACGAGCGAGCATGGCGCTGCCCAAGCTCAAGGTCGCAATCCCCAAGCTGTACTTCGCGCTGTCCTCGACGTACACGAGGTAGCCGAGTTTGGTGAGCGTATGGGTGAGCCGCGACACAGTCGATTTGGGCAGACCGCAGGCGCGTGCCAGATCCTGGTTGCCCAGCACGCGATCGCCGTGGCGGAAGCAGGCCAGCACTTCCAGACCGCGCCCCAAAGCATTGACGAAGTGGCGGTCGACTTTAATGGCCGCCGTCACGGCGGAGATATTCGGTTTCCTCGTTGGCGTCATTGACAAGCCCTAATCGGCATCCTCATAATTTTGGCCCATTTCAGAACGAAATTCTGTTCTGCAGAACAGAACTTAAACGGAAACTCGCCATGCGTCTAGAATTTACTGAACAAGAACAGGCTTTTCGCGAGGAGGTGCGGGTCTTTCTGCGCGAGAAGTTGCCTGCCGGGATACGCGACAAGGTGCTCAATGGGTTTGAGCTGAGCCGGGCGGATCACGTTTTGTGGCAGCGCACTCTGCATGAGCGAGGGTGGGGAGGCGTGAGTTGGCCGAAGGAGTTTGGCGGTCCTGGTTGGAATTCGGTCCAGCAATATATTTTCGAGGAAGAGACGGCATTGTCAGGCGCGCCGCGCTTGATTCCCTTTGGTACGAAGATGGTGGCGCCGGTGATCATGGCCTTCGGCAATGCTGCCCAGCAACACCGATTCCTGCCGCCAATCAGCTCCGGTTCCGAATGGTGGTGTCAGGGCTATTCCGAGCCCGGCGCCGGCTCCGACCTGGCGTCGCTAAAGACCCGCGCGACGCTCGATGGGGATCACTACATCGTCAATGGCCAAAAGACCTGGAACACGCTGGGTCAATACGCCGACTGGATTTTTTGCCTGGTGCGCACCGACAGCCATGCGAAGCCGCAATCCGGCATCAGCTTTCTACTGATCGATATGAAGAGCCCGGGTATTACGGTGCGGCCCATCACACTGTTGGACGGTGGCCATGAGGTTAATGAGATTTGGTTCGAAGATGTGCGGGTGCCGATTCAGAACCGCGTCGGCGATGAAAATAAAGGATGGACTTATGCCAAGTTTCTGCTGGGTCACGAGCGCACCAATATTGCCGGCATCGGCGGCACCAAGCGAGAACTCGCGCGCCTGAAGCGCATCGCGGCAAGTGAGAGAAAAAACGGCCGGCCACTGATTGAGGATCCGCTCTTTGCCGCTCACATTGCCCAGGTTGAAATCGACCTGTGGGCGTTGGAAATTACCAACTTGCGGGTGCTGTCCGGCGAGCGGGGCTCGCGTGCCCCGGGCCCAGAGGCGTCGATTCTCAAGATCCGAGGCACTGAAATTGCCCAGCGTATTTCTGAACTCTTGATGCGGGCGGTCGGCCCCTACGCGCTGCCGTTTCGCCGCGAAGCCATGGAAGCCGGATGGCAGCCGGACGCGGCCCGCGAGGCGCCGGGTCCGCACTATGCCGCGACCTTGGCCGCCGCTTATATGAATCAGCGCAAACTGTCGATCTTCGGCGGCACCAACGAAATTCAGAAAAATATTATTTCCAAGATGATCGTTGGTCTCTAAGAGAACCTTTCCATGAACTTCGAATTCAGCGACGAGCAGCAACAGCTGCACGATACGGTCAATCGTTATCTGACCGACCGGTATACCTTCGAGAAATTTCGCGCCATCAACGCGTCGCCCATGGGATGGGACAAAGCCGCCTGGGCCGGGTTGGCAGAACTTGGCGTGCTGGCCCTCAATGTGCCGGCGGCGCAGGGCGGCCTGGGATTCGGGCCGTTGGAAACATTGAGCGTGATGGGCGCCTGCGGGCGAAGTCTGCTGCTCGAGCCGTTCTTGAGCAGCGCCGTGATCGCGACTGCGCTGCTGCGCGCCTTCGCCGATGAAGCGGCGGCAGCCGAGCTGCTGACGCGCATGGCGAGCGGCGATGCGATTGCGGTTCTCGCGCACTACGAGCCCGACTCGCGCTTCGAGACCCAGTGGGTGAGGACCCGAGCGCAAAAATCCGGCGACAACTACCAGCTCGACGGCCACAAAGCCGTAGTTCTGCACGCCGGTGCTGCCGATACGTTGCTCATCTCGGCGCGCATATCCGGCGAGCCGCAGGACGCAAGGGGCATCTCGCTGTTTCGAGTTCCTCGCGATTCCAAGGGTCTGAATTTGGATCAGTATCCGACCATCGATGGGCAGCGCGCGGCGGATGTGTATCTCAAGGGCGTGCAAATCCCTGCGAGCAGCAGACTCGGAGCAGAAGGGGACGCATTGCCTGCGATCGATGCCGCCCTTGATGTCGGCCTTGCCGCACTGTGCGCCGAAGCTGTCGGTGTCATGCAGGCCCTCGTCGACGCCACGGTCGCCTACGTGCAGTCGCGCCAGCAATTCGGTACGCCGATAGGCCGCTTCCAAGCCTTGCAGCATCGCATCGCCGACATGCTGATTCATTTGGAACAGGCGCGATCAATGAGTTATCTGGCCGCGCTGCGCTGCATCGATGAGAATGTCGCCGAGCGCCGCCGCGCCCTGTCGGCGGCCAAGGCACTCGTCGGCCAGTCAAGCCGCTTCGTCGGTCAACAAGCGGTGCAGCTGCATGGCGGCATGGGCATGACCGATGAACTCATCGTGAGCCATTGGTTCAAACGGCTTACCGCGGCGGAACTGATGTTCGGCGACAGCGACACGCATTTGCAGCGCTACGCCGCGCTCACGCGCTCCTAAGATTTCGAGGCACATATGGCTCAATTGGCGAAGGCGGTTCTAGCGCGCGAAGTCGGCAAGCCCGTCGTGGTCGAGCAAATCGAGGTTGCGGATCCACAGCATGGCGAGGTGACGGTGCGCATGGCTGCCTGCGGCGTGTGCCACAGCGATCTGTCGGCCACCAACGGCACCATTCAATATCCGTTGCCGCTGGTGCTGGGCCACGAAGGCGCGGGGGTCGTGGTTGCCATCGGCGACGGCGTCGACAATTTTGGCGTAGGCGATCATGTGGTCTCATCGTTCGTCAGCATGTGCGGCCATTGCCACTACTGTCAGACGGGCCGGCCGCAGCTCTGCGTGCAATCGCTCAAATCGTTGTTCACGCTGCCCGACGGCACGGTGCGCACGCGCGACGCCGCGGGACAGGATCTCAATGTCTTTTGCGGATGCGGCGTCATGGCCGAATTTGCCACCGTGCATATGGGCAACGTCGTGAAAATCGACCAAAAAATGCCGCTGGACCGCGCCGCGCTGATCGCCTGCGGCGTCATGACCGGAGTCGGCGCCGCCGTCAACACCGCGAAGGTCGAGGCCGGCTCCATCGCGGTGGTGTTCGGTTGCGGCGGCGTCGGCTTGAATGCGATCCAGGGCTGCGCCATCGCCGGGGCGGCCATGATCGTGGCCGTCGATACCGGGGAAGAAAAACTCGAGTTGGCCAAGCAGTTCGGCGCCACTCATGGCTACAACGTCACGGGTCAGACGAACGCCGGCAAGGATTTGTACAAGCTGACGGGCGGCGGCGCCGACTATGCCTTCGACTGCGTCGGTGTGGGCAAGGTTTCCGAAATGGCGTGGGGAATCTTGCGCCGCGGCGGTACGGCCGTCATTGTCGGCATCTCCGGGCCTAAGGATCAGATTACGCTGAACGCGCAGCAGGTTGCGACCACCGAGAAGACCTTGACGGGAAGCTACTACGGGTCGGCGCGCCCGCAGCTGGATTTCCCGCGGTTGATCGGCCTATACCGCAGCGGGCGCCTCAAGCTCGATGAGCTGATCACGCGGACCTATTGCATCGATGAAGCACCGCGCGCCTTTGCGGACCTGAACGAGGGCAAGCAGGGACGCGGCGTCATTATTTTCGCCGCGGGATGAGCAATATCGCGGCCGGTGGCCGACATCGCGGCTGGCCATCGACATCGCAGCTACTCGTCAACCAAGATTTCCCCGGGAAACATCGCATCGTTGAAGCCGAATTGGGTGAGATCGCGAATCCGCCGGGGATAGAGGATCCCGTCCAAGTGGTCGACCTCGTGCTGCACCACACGGGCGTGGAAATCCCTCACGGTTCTATCGATGGGGTTTCCCTCGGCATCAAAACCGGTATAGCGCAGCTCTCGATAGCGGGGCACCAGGCCGCGCATGCCGGGAACCGATAGGCATCCTTCCCAACCCTCGTCTAAGGTCTCGTCCAGCGGCGTCAGAGACGGATTGATGAGTATCGTGAAGGGCACAGGATCCGCATCCGGATAGCGTGGGTTTTCTTCGAATCCGAATATCACGACCCGCAGCCCGACCCCAATTTGCGGCGCGGCGAGCCCCGCCCCATTGAGATCGCGCATGGTGTCCCGCATATCGTTAAGCAGGTTTTTAAGCTCGGGCGAGCCAAATTCGCCCACCGGCTCCGCTACGGCCAGCAGGCGTGGGTCGCCCATTTTGAGAACTTCGCGTATTGCCATGGTTCCGAGTATCTTAACGGCCTTTTCTCCTTGAGCCCATGTTCTAAATGCCCGGTCTTTTATACATAAAAACCTTCGGCTGCCAAATGAACGAATACGATTCCGGCAAAATGCGGGACGTACTCGAAGCCGCCCATGGCATGAGGAGCACCGACAATCCCGCTGAAGCGGATGTGTTGCTGGTCAATACCTGCTCGGTGCGCGAAAAGGCCCAAGAGAAGGTGTTCTCCCTGTTGGGGGAATGGCGGCTCTTAAAGCAGCACCGCCCGCATGTGGTCATCGGCGTGGGCGGCTGTGTGGCCAGCCAGGAAGGGGAGGGGATCACTGCCCGCGCACCGTTCGTCGATCTGGTGTTTGGGCCTCAAACCTTGCACCGCTTGCCGGCCATGCTCGAGGGCTTGAAGCAGTCCGGCCGCTCGCAAATCGACATCAGCTTTCCGGAAATCGAGAAATTCGATCGGCTGCCGGAGGCGCGCGCCAACGGCTCCACGGCATTCGTCTCCATCATGGAAGGCTGCAGCAAGTACTGCACTTTTTGCGTCGTACCCTACACGCGCGGCGAGGAAATCAGCCGCCCGTTCGACCAGGTCTTAAGCGAGGTCGAAGGATTGGCGGCTCAGGGCGTGCGCGAGATCACGCTGCTGGGCCAAAACGTCAACGCCTACGCCGGGCCCATGGCGGACGGCACCCTCGCGGACTTGTCTACATTGATTCACTTCGTGGCCGGCATCGGCGGCGTGGAGCGCATTCGCTTTACGACCTCGCACCCGCTGGATTTCAACGACAGCTTGATCGAAGCCTATGCCAACGTGCCGCAGCTCAATAACTATTTGCACCTGCCGGTGCAAAGCGGCTCGGACCGCATTCTTGCCGCCATGAAACGCGGGCACACGGTGCTGGAATATAAGCAGAAGCTGCGCAAGCTGCGCGCCGTGCGGCCGGACATCTGTATATCGACCGACTTGATCGTCGGATTCCCCGGAGAGACCGAAGATGACTTCATCGCGACCATGAATTTGGTGGCGGACGTCGGTTTCGATCAATCGTTCAGCTTTCTCTATAGTCGCAGGCCGGGCACCCCGGCGGCCGCGTTGCCCGACGAGGTTCCGCATGAGGTCAAGCAGCAACGTCTCGAACTGCTGCAGCAGCGTTTGAACGGCCAGGCGCGCGCGATTTCCCAACGCATGGTGGGCAGCCGTCAACGGGTGCTGGTCGAGCGCCCCGCGAAGCGCGATCCTGCGCAATTGGCCGGCCGCACAGATAATAATCGCTGGGTCAATTTCGACGGTCCTGCCGACAATCCTGCGAAGCTCATGAATTGCTTTACGGATGTCGTCATCACCGAGGCCATGCCGAATTCCCTGCGCGGACGCCTGGCCGGCGTAGGAGTGCTGTGAGTTCCGTACCGATGACTCGGGACGTGCTGCTCGCGCCCGCAGACAACGTCCGCTTGATCGAGCTGTGCGGTCCTCTCGATGAGCACCTGCGCCTGATCGAATCAAGATTAGGCGTGGAGGTGAGACGGCGCGGCAATCGATTTCAATTGGTCGGTTTGGCGCCGGCGGTCAAGCGCGCAGAATCGGTATTGCAGGACCTCTACGCGCGCGCGCAGCGGGAACCCGTGGATTCGGAGCGCGTGCACATTGCATTGCAAGAACTGGATATGGACAGCAGCAATAGCGAGACCAGCGCCGATTCGGACGAATTGAAGGTGCGAACCGCGCGCGGCTCGGTGCGCGCACGCGGCGCCAATCAAACCGAATACCTGAACAATGTGCGCACGCACGATCTGACCTTCGGCATCGGGCCTGCCGGCACGGGGAAAACCTATCTTGCGGTGGCGTGTGCGGTGGAAGCGCTGCAATCGGAGAAAGTGCGGCGCATCGTTCTGGTCCGCCCGGCGGTCGAGGCGGGAGAGCGGCTGGGTTTCCTTCCGGGCGATCTCTCGCAAAAGGTCGATCCTTATTTGCGCCCGATGTACGACGCGCTGTATGAGATGTTGGGCTTCGAACGGGTGGCCAAGCTGATTGAACGCAACGTGATCGAGGTCGCGCCGCTGGCATTCATGCGCGGACGGTCCTTGAACGATTCCTTCGTGATCTTGGATGAAGCGCAGAACACCACCAATGAACAGATGAAGATGTTCCTGACCCGCATCGGCTTCGGTTCCAAGGCGGTGGTCACCGGCGACATCACGCAGGTGGATCTGCCGACCTCCAAACAATCCGGATTGCGCACCGTGATCGATATTTTGCGCGGCGTGCGCGGCATCGCTTTCACCATGTTCACTTCGCGCGATGTCGTGCGTCACCCGCTCGTGCAGCGAATCGTCCAAGCCTATGAGGCGAGCGCTCCGAACGACGGCGGTTAGGTTGGCGCAGCGGCTCGAACTCGATGTGAGTTACGCCTCGCGCAGCCCTTGGGTTCCGGGCTCGCGGCTTCTGGCCAAGTGGGCCGACGCGGCGCTGACGGCCGCCCCGAGGCAGCTGGTGCTGTCGGTGCGCATCGTCGGCAAGGCGCGCAGCCGCAGCTTAAATTCCCATTACCGGCATAAGGACAAGCCCACCAATGTGCTGTCGTTTGCGGGTGCGGGGAGCGCTCCCGACGGCCGGCATTTCCTGGGGGAGTTGGTGATCTGCGCGCCCGTCGTCGCCGAGGAGGCGCGCGCTCAAGGTAAGTCTCTTCAGGCTCATTGGGCGCACATGACCATCCACGGCGTACTGCACCTGATGGGATTCGATCACGAGCACCCTCCTGAAGCGGCAAAAATGGCATCCCGCGAGATTCAAATCCTTGATCGGCTTGGGTTTTCAGACCCGTATCTCTGATCCGGTATGCTTTGACCCCATGTCCGAACAGCCTCATGGCGGTACCACCGGCCGCTGGTTAAAGCGCATTACGCAGTCCATGTCCGGAGAGCCGCGGGATCTTGCGGAGTTGGTCGAGCATCTGCGTGAGGCCAGCGAGCGCGGCCTGTTCGACGGGGATGCGCTGGTGATGCTCGAAGGTGTACTGGCGGTTGCGGACATGCAGGTCCGCGACATCATGGTGCCGCGTTCGCAAATGGTGTTCGTCGAGCGCGATGAGTCGCCTGCCAAGCTGGTCGAACTGGTGGTCGAATCGGGCCATTCTCGCTTCCCGGTGATAGGCGAAGATCGCGATCAGATTTTAGGCATCCTGTTGGCCAAGGACTTGCTACGGCTGCGGGCCGCGGCCGACGAGGATTTCGAGATTCGAGAATACATGCGCCCGGTGGTGTTCGTTCCCGAGAGCAAGCGGCTCAACGTCCTGCTCAAAGAGTTTCGCCGCAGCCACAATCATATTGCCATGGTGGTCGACGAATATGGCGGGGTGTGCGGGCTGGTCACCATCGAAGATGTCATCGAGCAAATCGTCGGCGAGATCGACGATGAGCATGACGTCGAGGATGATCAGACTATACGCAAGGAGCGGCCGCGCGAATTCACGGTACGGGCACTGACGCCGGTCGCCGCCTTCAATCAGTATTTTTCAACTTCATTCTCCGACGAGGACTACGACACGATCGGCGGCTTGCTGATGCAAGAGTTCGGACGGCTGCCGCGCCGCGGTGAAACCATCAAGATCGGAGAGCTGGAGTTTCGTATCTTGCGCGCCGATCGGCGCCGCATTGATCTTCTGCGCGTGATCGTCCCCTACGATATCGAGCCGCCGCCCGCCGACGAGTCGATTCCTTGAACGTCACGGCGCGCGGCCCCGCAGCCGCGCAACGCACTCAGGTCCTGGCGCGCCTGACGGCCGCTTTTTGCGCGGGTGCGAGTCTCAACGCCGGCTTCGCGCCCTTTGGTTGGTGGCCGATCGCGCTGCTCGCACCGGCGGCGTTATTCGCTCTCATACGCGGTCTGCCGCCGCGGCGTGCCGGATTGACGGGCGCGGCATTTGGCGTTGGCTTGTTCGCATTCGGCACCTACTGGCTGTACACCTGCTTGCACGTCTTCGGTCTGGTGCCCGTGTGGCTGACCCTCGTGCTGCAGATCATTCTGGTCGCGGCCATGTCGCTTTACTTGGCCGCGGTGTGCTATTTCGCAAACCGATTCTGGCTCAAACCCGGTGCGACGCGGGATTGGCTGGTGTTGCCGGCGCTGTGGGTATTGGTGGAGTGGTTGCGGGGCTGGCTGTTGAGCGGCTTTCCGTGGCTCTCAACCGGCTATGCGATGATCGATTCGCCCCTGGCCGGCTGGGCGCCGATCTTCGGCGTGTATGGCGTGACCTGGGCGGCGGCCACGGTTTCAGTTGCGACCTATGTCGTGCTCATGCCGGGCGTGCGCTTCTCGCGCCGCTGCGTGGCGCTCGCCGCTGCCGCCGTACTGTTTGCCGTACCTTCGGCGCTGGCGCGACACCATTGGACCCAAGCCGCCGGAGTGCCCATCGCCATCGCCGCCGTGCAGGGCGCCGTGCCGCAGGATCAAAAGTGGCAGCTCAAGAACCGCGAACTCACCATGCAGCGCTATTTGCGCCTGACCGGCGAAGCGTGGGGCGCGGGCCTGATCATCTGGCCGGAAGCGTCCTTGCCTGCCTTGGCACCCGATATTCAGGATTATTTGAAGAAATTGAAGGAGCAAGGACGCGCGCACGACGCCGATTTTGCGATTGGGCTCGTGAACTATCGGCCGGAAACCAAGCAATACTTCAATGGGATACTGGTCCTCGGCGAGGCCGGCGATGGCTGGTATTACAAGCGGCACTTGGTGCCCTTCGGCGAATACTTCCCGGTGCCCGCCTTTGTGCGCACCTGGTTGCGGCTGATGAGTTTGCCCTACGACGACTTCACTGCGGGCACCTCGCATCAGGCTACGTTGAGTGCGGACGGGCAAAAGCTGGGCTTGACTATCTGTTATGAAGACGCATTCGGCAGCCAGCAGCTTAAAGTGTTGCGCCAAGCGGCGTTGCTCATCAACGTGACCAATGATGCCTGGTTCGGGGATTCCGCGGCGCGGCATCAGCACCTGCAAATTGCGCGCATGCGCGCGCTGGAAGCAGGGCGTTTCCTGATACGCGCCGCGAACGACGGCATCACCGCGGCGATCGACCCCGGCGGGAAAATCATCGCGCGCTTGCCGCAGTTTCAAGAAGGTGTGCTGCGCACCGCCGTGCAGCCGATGACGGGCCTGACGCCTTACGCACGGCTGGGCAATTATCCCGTCGTCCTCGGAGCCTTGAGCTTGTTGGCAATCGCGGCTTGGCGGCGTCGCGGCGGCTAGGAGTCTGTCTTAGGTATTCCGAGTGCCGCGCCTATTCGAACAGCGGCTCTATTCCCGGATCCCGTGCAATTCCGCCGTATAAGCCGAAGCCGCGGTCGAGCCAATCGCGCAATGCGTCGCCGCGTTCCAACAGCGGCAACGTACCGGCACTCGCCGCCCAATAAAATGCGCCCAGCGCGATGTAATCCGCGAAATTGGGCGCGCCGCCTCCGAGGAAGGGAAATTTCTGAAGGTGCGTGCGCAGCGGCGCCAGGGAGGCGCGAATGGCCGGCAAGTACGAGGCGCGATCCGCCGTAAAACTTTCCAGCGTCTTGCCCTTCATGTTTTTCTCACGGCTTTCGCGAAAGTATGGCCGATCCTGCGGGCGTGCGGCGTCGTGTACGTCCTTCACATACACACGGAACATTTTTCTCAAGACCTCGTTCATAAACCATGCATCGGTGAGCCGTACCGCGGCGAGTTCGCCCGGGCTGGCGAACAGCGGCGGCCGCTCGGGAAAGGCGCGGTCCAGGTATTCGGCGATGTCCCAACTTTCCGCCAGGACCGTATCGCCGTGCTCGAGAATCGGAACGGTCTTGAATTTACCGCCAAACACGGTCGGTATCTCGGTGAATCCCAAGTACACGGTCTCGAACGGAATGCCCTTGTGCGCCAGTGCATAACGGATTCGCCACACAAATGGACTGGCTGAACGGCCGTTCTCCAGGGCTAGTTCGTACAGGCGGACTTTGTTTCCAGATGTGGTCATGAATATTGGCCTCCCCGTCCCATGCTCATTCGCTCTTTCCACTTTGCGATATTCACACCCCTGACAAGAAGCCACAGGCAAAATGAGGATTCTCCAATCAATGGCGGAACCAGAATGGCCGGACTTATTAGATCGGCGAATGTGGGAGCAAAAAGCGCCGCAAAACAGGCCGTCAGATAACTCAAACCTGCAAGTTGCATCAGTATGCCTATAAGCTTCGGCAAATAGCCCGATCTAAAGATCAGGTAGCCATTCACCAGGCACGTGAAACCGAAAAATATCAGGGCAATATTGAAAGCAACGTCGTGCGATCTCAGAGCGAGGTTCGCGAGAATCTCTAGCTGCTGTGGTTCAAATGCTCTGAGGTAATCGGTACTCCCCAATGTAGGCATTACTACGAGAAGAAACAACTTGCTTATGGCCTCAACAGCAAGGGACACCAGATTAAACAACACGGCAAGCAGAACGAGGTGCTTGCTAACCGGCCTGAGCAACAAATATTCAATCCACAACAACGGCACAGCACACAGGACGACGATCAAATCGCCGGCGACGCTGAGGCGCCACAATTCCGGCGAGGCCATAATGTTGTGAGCCGTTGTTGCCGCGTCCCCCGATACGATCAGTTTGTTTGCAACCAATCCTTCGGCGAAACCACCGAGAACGATGATTGCCAGGTATAGCAAACCACCTATTCGTGCGTACCGCTGAGGCGAATGTTCAACGGTTTGATTTGCCATCGCAGATTCTCCCGCAACCATGAAGGCCCAAGCGCAGATGACCAAATTCCATCAGCTGCCGAGCCAACGTTTCATCCAGGCTTCGACGGTTGCATACCATTGAACGGAGTTTTGCGGCTTGAGCACCCAGTGATTCTCATCGGGAAAATACAATAGCTGACTGGGAATGTGGCGGAGCTGCGCAGCACCGTAGGCGCCCATTCCTTGATCAAGCGGCACGCGATCGTCGCGCCCGCTGTGCACCACCAACATCGGCACGCTCCATTCGGCTACATGATCGATGGGGTTGAATTGCTCGACGGCCTCCGGCTTCTCCCAAGTCGGAGCATCATTTTGCGACTGCTGGAATCCGGGAATGTCCGTGGAGTAGGACATCAATCGGATGTCGAATACGCCGTCGTGATTGACCAAACACTTCCACGGCTTGGTCCAGTTCCCGGCGATCCAGGCGACCATGTATCCGCCATACGAGCCGCCCAACGCGCAGGCTCGGTCGCCGTCCAAGAAGCTGTAGTGCGACAGCGCGAAGCTCCAGCCTTTTTGCAAATCCGTCAGCGGCCGATCGCCCCAGTGGCCGATGATCGATTTGGCGAACGCCTCGCCGTAACCGCTCGAACCGTGAAAATCCACCATGACCACGGCGTAGCCCATGCCCGCCCAGACCTGCGGATTCCAGCGATAGCTCCATGCATTGCCGAAAGATCCATGCGGGCCGCCGTGAATCAGAAATGCCACGGGATATTTTTGATCGGGACGATAGCCGGCTGGCTGTACGACATAGCCGTGCACCGTCTCGCCGTTCCATCCGGGAAAGCTGAACGGCTCGAAAGAGGAGAACGGAGTTTGCGCCAGACTGTCTTGGCCCACATGGGTCAAGGCACGTGGGGCTTCGCCGATTTTCATCTCGTATAGCTGCGCCGGGGAATCGAGCGCATCGCGGCTGTAAATGATCACGCCCTTGGCCAGGTCGAAGCTTCCTACGTGACCGTCGCCCGTAATCGGCTTGACGGCGCCGTTCGCTACGGTGATGGCGAAGATGCGTTGCTGCCCCGTGTCCTCGGCGCCGGCGTACAGAGTCTTATGGTCGGCCGACCATTTGAGCGAGTCGGGAGAGCGATCGAAGCTTTCGGCAAGCGGACGTGTCGTGCCCGTTTGCAGGTCGCGGATCATGATTTGCGCGCGCGGCGCCGTGAAGGTTGAACCCTTTCGTGCAAGGTAGGCCAGTTTTGCCCCATCCGGAGAAATAGCCGGGGTACTGTCGGACGTGACGGCGGCCGGGTCGAGTCTTTGAGGCGCTTTGCTGCCGTCCACCGGAACCGAGTAAAGGCTGCTCGGATCTCCCAATCCTTGAGCCGATCCTGAAGGGCGGGCAGAAAATATCACCGTACTGCCGTCTTCGGTAATCACGAACGATGAGTCGTCGCCGTCGGGCCGGCCGACGATGTCGGCCTGATAGTTTCTCGTCAGGGGTAGTGCATCGGTCGGCGCATTGTCGCCGCTCAAGCGAACCGCAAATAGACCGATGTAGCGGCCGTCAAGATAGGTGTCCCAAAACCGCGGCGTGGCGGTGTCGTATACGACGCCGGTGGTCTTCTCTTTCGCTTTGGCCTCGTCTTTGGCCTTGCTGCAAGCCAGGCTGTCGCATTCGGCGTGCACGTTAATCGCCGCAACCAATGTATGGCCATCCGGCGCGAGGCGATACAGGCTCACATCTAGCGCCAGCTTCGTGACTTGCCAACTCTCGCCGCCCTTGACGGAGGTGCGCCAAACCTGAGTCGAGCCGGAGCGGGACGAGAGGAAATACAGCCACTGGCCGTCAGCCGACCAGCGCGGCGAGGTCGCGGACTTCTCCTGGTCTCTTACCAGGCGCGGCGCCGAGTTCGCAGCGCTGCGATCGATTACCCACAGCGCGTTGAATCCGCGGCCACCATCCCAGTCGGTCGAGCGCAGGTTGTATGCCACGAAACGGGCGTCGGGCGAGGCATGCGGATCCGAGACACGATCCAAGAGCGCGAGATCCTTGGCCGTGAAGGGGCGAGCCTGCACGAGCCCCGACGCCAGGCATACCAGCGCCACGCAAGCCGCGATTGATTTGAACATCGGCGTTCCCTGTGTAAGAGCAGCGGGCAAGCCTAAACCTCCTTGCGTGGCGCTTACAAGCGCGCCGCCCTGGAAAATGCCGGCAACCCGCTGCTAACATCGGCAGGCGGGACTGACGCAATGTTTTTTTGAAGTCACCAAGCATGCCATTCGCCTCAGACGAAGAAATTGCCGCCATCGGCCGTGGGGTTCTCAATCTCTCGCTGCCAAAGCCTCGGTGGACTCACGAGGCGCACTTTGCGGCGGCCCTGTGGTTGATCTCATGCCGTAAGGATTTGGACGCCCACCGCGACATGCCCGGCTTTATTCGCGCATACAACGAGGCGACGGGCGTCGCCAACACCGATACCGAGGGCTATCACGAGACCATCACTCAGGCATCTTTGCGCGCGGCGTTAAGTTTTCTGGCACAGGACCCGCAACGCAGCCTGTTCGCCACGTGCAATTCGCTGATGGCCTCTCGGCTGGGGAAATCCGATTGGCTTTTGGCGTACTGGACTCGCGAGCGATTGTTTTCCGTCGAGGCGCGCCGTGGATGGGTCGAGCCTGATTTAAAGCCGCTGCCGTTTTAAGAGAAAGCCGGCAACTCCGCGCCGCTCGAACCTATTTTTGCTTCTGCGAATCGCCGCGGCAGCGCGGTCAGCATTTTCGATCTCAATGCGTCGCGGCCCGAAGCGTCGGTTGCTTTGAAGCGCAGCTCCAGCGTGATGGCAGCAGCATCGATTTTGGTCAGGAAACAGCCGACCACGGCTTGTTCGCCGGCATTCTCTGCCGCAACGCCGAGCGCCAGCTGCCGAGCCGCATCAATGTCGGCATCGCGGCTCAAGCGAATGGTGATGCTAATCGGCCAGGGTGCATAGGTCGTGTTCAAATTGATGGTGACTTGACTGGCAGCGATGGCGTTCGGCAGGACTATCATGTGGCCGTCCGGCGCGCGCAGTGTGGTGTATCCCAAGGATATCAACTCGACCACTCCGATGTCGGTGCCCGTAGGCGCTGTGACTTGGAGCGTGTCTCCCAGGCGAAATGGCCGATAGATCGCGATCGATATGCCGGCAACCAAATTGCCCAGAGTGCTTTGGGCCGCAAGACCAATGACCACGGACACCACGCCCGCGCCTGCCAGCAATGCCGTACCCATCGATCTTAGCGCCGGAATCAGGTGCGCATACAGGATGAGTACCACGACCCAGATCAGCACTGAGCCGAACTGCTGCAAAAAACTGATCGTGGTGCGGTCGATATGCCCCTTGCGCGTCAGCGACGCGTGCACCGCGGAGCGCAATCCCCACGAGACCAGCCATGCCACCATCACGAAAATCCCAAAATATATGAGCGCACCCCACAGACTATCCGGCTTCAGAAAAGACAGCAGGTCATGCTCGCCGATTTTGATGTCGTTCATCGAGAAATTCTGTCTGATGGCTGCATGCGCGTCACTGCACTTTAACTCGCAGGCTTCGATTCTCGCAAACTGATCGAGTCGTGTATCGATTCCGCAAGCCCAATTGATCGGGGTTTGGTTGGCACGAAACCTGCTTCGTCTATGATGAGGAGAACGCACTGGGTTTCCGCTCAACAAGCTATGCGCCATTTGCACGATTCAACTGTATTTAAGGCTGGTTTGCCGGTCGGTCGGGCGGCAACGCCACGCCGCTTCCGGCCATCTGCGGCAATTCGTTGCCGCTTAGGCTTCGGCTCGCACTTAGGACAATAACCCGTAATCAAAAGGATAGTTTTTATGTCATCACTTACAATTCCCTCTGTCACGGCGGCCCTGCCGGCGGTGAATGTTCACCCGCACGGCCATGGCCATAAAAAGGGTTCGCAGCTGGATCCCACCGCGGATGACGGCAGCAGTACCGCGGCTCAGATTCCGGTCGGCTCCGCACAGAATATGTTCGGGAGCCTTTTCAGTTCGCTGACGCAGCTCATCGGCGCACAGCCGGCGCCGACGGCCAGCAACCCTGCGACGACTCCGAACGCCAACACAGCGGCGGCCGCAGCCGCAGCGGCGGGGTCCAAGATCAATCTCATGGCGTAGCGGGCGAGGGCGCCGGCAAGGCATTATTGCGACGCAACAAAAAAATAGCTCTAAGCTTTAAGCGTTGTGAGGCCGGCGCCGGCTGCGCCATGCCAGCGCCAGCAGACCCACGGTCCCCGCCAGGCACACATAGGCAAACAAGTTGCCCACGGCCACATACACCGTGTCTGCTCCCGGCATGAGCGCCGCCGAAACCACCACGCCATCCGCGTCCCGTGGATGGCGGTAAGGATCGTCGGCATAGGTCTTCTCAAGCACGCGGCCATTGGGATCAATGAGCGCGGAAACCCCTGAATTGACTGCGCGCACCATGCTCACGCGCAATTCGACACTGGCGAATACCGCGAGCGCCATGTGTTCCCAGGGTTCCGTGTTCGCGCCAAACCAAGAATCGCTGGTCAAATTGACCAATAGGTTCGGGCGCAATTGCCCGACGCCGCGCAAGAATCCTTGCAATATATCCTCGTAACAGATCACGGGACCCAATCGCCAGATTTTGTCGTCGGGCCCTTGCAAGGAGATCACGCTGGGCCCGGTACCCGCGGTAAATCGGCCCGCACCGGCCGGTAGGAACTTGCGCAGCCAGGGAAAGGCATCGATGCCGGGGATGTATTCGCCGAAGGCCAGCAGCCGGACCTTGTCATACCGGCCCGCGACCTTCCCGTTCTTGTCCAGCAGAATGGCCGAGTTGAATGCATCTTCGCGCGCCGCATCGTACATGTCGGCACCGATGATGGTGGGTACCGCGAACCCCCGGCGGATCATGGCGAGAGAATCCGGCGAGAAGTCGGCGCTGAAATCCCGCGGCACGGCAACCGGAAAACTGCCCTCGCTCCAGACCAGCAATTGAGCGCCCGCGCGCTCCAAGCGGCGCGATTGCTCCTGTAGGGCAGTCAGCTGGCGCAGTGCCTCGTCGCGCGAGAATTCGCCGTCAATGGTGTACGCGAAATTGGGCTGAACCAGGCCGACCTTGAGGCGGGGCGCATGTGCGGCGATGTCGTCGACCTGGTGCATGCGAACGACGCCGAAGATGAGCGCTGCCGCCAGCAGTGTCGCGGAGGCCATTGCCGGATAGCGGGCGGTGCGCGCATTCAAAATCAAGTCATAGAATGCGCCGTTGATCATCATCAGCATTGCCGTGACGCCGAGCGGTCCTGTCAATTCGCTGACTTGGATGACGAGCGGGTTCCAAGCCTGACTGATCCACTGGCCGCAAGGAAATAGCTGTGGGACCAGCAGTTCGCAGCTCACCATGACAATGGGCCCGAGCAGCGCCATGGGTACCTTGACCTGTCTGCGAATCGAACACACGACGGCTGTAAACGCTAAGAAAATAATGGCGCGCGTCGCGCAGAAAAGTAGAAAGACCAGTGCCGCGCCGACCCAGGGGAAATCAGCGAAGCGACGCATCACATCGATCAGCCAGTAAAAGCCGCCGGCGGTTTCGATGAGTCCGGCCCACCACCCAATGAACAGCGCGCCGCGAAAGCTGCCTGAGCGTTCGATCGCCATGAACATCGGGACCGCGGCGATCCAGGCCAACGCGGAAAAATCAAACGGCGTGACGGCCAAGAACCACAGACAACCGCTCAAGGTGCTTAAGGCCAACGCGCCGTAAAAATTCAAGTTTCGCATGCGATCCTTCGTTAAGAGCAGTTCGCGGCCGTCCGGCATCTCGGGTATTCTGGAGCCCAATCATGCAAGAAAGATACGAACCCGCCGCTATCGAAGCGGAGGCACAGCACTATTGGAACGAACATCATAGCTTCGAGGCCAAGGAAGACGACAGCCGCGAGAAGTATTATTGCTTATGCATGTTTCCCTATCCAAGCGGCCGCTTGCACATGGGACATGTCCGCAATTACACCATAGGCGATGCGCTGGCGCGATT
>Ga0182030_10010272_pt1 | contig 19045 bp, 8 predicted proteins | sample 812S3MmetaG_FD_121299 | JGI IMG/M metagenome (GOLD analysis project Ga0182030, IMG submission 121299) | Permafrost microbial communities from Stordalen Mire, Sweden - 812S3M metaG (Illumina Assembly) | ecosystem: Environmental > Terrestrial > Soil > Wetlands > Permafrost | place: Sweden... | reverse complement strand
TTTTTCAATAGCGCGGATTAACCATTCCTCTTCAATGGTTTCAATCCTATCTACAATAAGCCTCTTCTTTTCAGCTATGTCCATTTTAACTTGCTTTGTGTGTGAATTTAATCACTTTTTGTTGAACCGAATATAGCCGGAATGATTAATTTGGGATGTATTTCGGAGGTAAGCGGCCAATTCCTGTACCGGCTTTAGTCTTTAAACTATAGGAACAGCCTATAAAATCAACCTTTTAACAAACCTAAACCGGACAAGAATCCGCAAGCAACCACATCATATTTTTTTCTATCTTTATTAGCCAGAGCCTTACCCGTGAAAAGACCTTTACTTTTACCCATATTTTTAATGCCGTTAATGCTATTGGCATTTGAAAGGCCGCATACTGCCCCAGCCGGTCCGCAGGGCGAGTTAAGGTTTTCGGAAAACAAGGGGCAGTGGAATGAGCAGGCGCTGTTTAGGTCAGATATTCCTTTTGGCAGTGTTTACCTGGAGAAGAATAATTTTTTCTTTGTGATGTATTCTCCTGCCGACCTTAAAAAGAAGCAGCACCCCAGCCCGGTTACGGGCCCGGTTATTATACACGGACAGGTAATGCATGAGGAGTTTGTGGGCGCTAATCCTAATCCCGTGGTAAGCGGAGCGAAGACCTTTAAAGATTACGAGAATTATTACCACGGTAACGACCCCCACCATTGGGCTTCAGGAGTTAAAGTATATCCCGAAGTAAATTACAGCGAACTATATAATGGTATTGACCTGAAAGTTTACACCCGGGGCAGCATGCAGTTAAAGTATGATTTTACGGTGAAGCCCGGAGCAGATGCCTCGAACATTCAAATACATTATAAATGGGCGCAAAATGTGCGGTTGAAAGACGGGGCACTGCAAATAAAAACATCGGTGGGTAGCATGATTGAAGAGCAACCTTACGCTTACCAGGAAATAAATGGCGAAAGGGTTAAAGTGAAATGCGATTTTGTTTTAACGAAGGAGCAGGTTGGCTTTAATTTTCCGGAAGGTTACAACCACAATAACGCGCTTGTTATAGACCCAAATATCGTATTTTCAACTTATACCGGCGCAACCGCCGATAACTGGGGATATACTGCTACATACGATAATCAGCAGTGCATGTATACGGCAGGTTTGGTAAGATCGGGGCCTGACCCTTTTGATCCGTCGGTTGTTGGAACGTACGGAACAACCGCTGGTGCTTTTCAATCGGTTTGGGGTGGCGGTAATGATACCACCGGCATTCAATGGTCGTGCGATATGGGTGTTTCGAAGTTTTCGGCAGATGGCAGTACGTTGCTTTTCAGAACGTTTATTGGCGGAAGCAATAACGATACCCCCAACTCAATGGTTGCTGATGCGCAGGATAACCTGATTATTTATGGGGTTACTTATTCAACCGACTTTCCGGTTACTGCCAACGCTTATCAAAACACAAACCATGGTATCAGTAACCTGGTGGTAGTAAAATTAAATCCAGGAGCCACAGCCCTGCTTGGCTCTACCTATATAGGCGGCTCATCGCAGGATGGAATTAATTTTGACCCCACTGAGCAAACCCCGGGCAACCTGAAGCGGAATTACGGCGACCAGAACCGGGGCGAAGTAAATATTGATGCCAGCAATAATATTTATGTTGCCGCCTGCACTATGTCGCCGGATTTTCCGGTAACTACCGGAGCGGCACAAACCACTTTCGGGGGCACACAGGATGGATGCGTGTTTAAGCTGAACAGCGATTGTTCACAGCTGATATGGAGCACTTACCTTGGAGGGAATAATGATGACGCATGTTACTCGCTTGACCTGAGCCCTATAGGAACTGTGTTTGTGGCAGGTGGCACCATGAGCACTAATTTTCCTACTACTAACGGCGTTTTAAATACTACTTACCAGGGCGGTAATTACGATGGGTTTGTAACACAAATTAATGCCAATGGCACTCAGTTTCTAAGCTCTACTTACATTGGTACCAGCGGCGATGACCAGGTTTATGCCGTTAAGCTTGATGAAGAAGGTAACGTTTATTTTGTGGGCCAAACCAATGGGGCTTATCCGCTTGTAAGCGCTACGTACTCTAACCCGAACAGCGGGCAGTTTGTTGCCAAAATGAAGCCAACATTAGATAGTGTATTTTACTCAACTGTATTTGGCAGCGGCAGCGGTAAACCCAATATTTCGCCTACGGCATTTTTGGTGGACACCTGCGAAAATGTTTACATAGCCGGATGGGGCGATGCTGCAACCAGCGTTTTTGCAGAGGAATTCAGCCCCGTTTACGCCAACGATATGTATAACATGCCCCTCACCCCGGATGCATTTCAATCAACTACCGATGGTACGGATTTCTATTTTATTGTGCTGTCGAAAGATATACAAAGCCTTCTTTTTGCCTCTTATTTTGGCGGCGACGGATATATAGACCATGTAGACGGAGGAACCAGCCGGTTTGATAAAAGAGGGGTAATGTATGAAGCCATTTGTGCAGGCTGTGGTGGCAATTCACTTACGCCGACTACACCGGGAGCATGGTCGCAAACAAATGATAGCTGGAACTGTAATGAGTTAGGGTTGAAGATTGCATTTAATCTTACCGGGGCTAACGTATCAGTTCAAGCCCACCCGCGGGCTACAGGTTGTGTGCCGCTTACAGTTCAGTTTCAGAGCACTACTTCAAACGTTTTATCTGTGCAATGGAATTTTATGGATGGCTCAACGTCTACCCAGGCAAACCCTACCCACACATTTACCGATACCGGCACCTATAACGTAATGCTGGTAGGGTACAATCCTAATTCATGTAATGGACACGATACCGCATATATCTCAGTGCGGGTCCGCAACGATAGTTTGAGTGCAGATTTTTTGCCCAATACTGTAGTTAACTGCGATAGCGACCAGGTTGATTTCGTTTCGCATAATTTTAATACCACCATGTACAGCTGGAATTTTGGAGATGGAACCACAGCCAATACAGATTCGGTTAATCACCAGTATGCAGGGCCGGGTAATTACCTGGTTACGCTTATCGTAAGCGATACTACCAAATGTAACCTGCTGGATACTTTTACCACGCCTATTCATATTCCGGGTTTTGTATCAGCCGCCTTTACCACTAACGATGGAAGGGGGTGTATTCCGCTGGTGGCGCAGTTAACTTCGCAACCAGACGGCAATGCTACTTATTACTGGAGTTTTGGTGACGGGGGAACAGATACCTCGCGCCTGAATACAGTAAGGCATACTTACCTGGCAGGTGATACGTTCCAGGTAAGGCTGATTGTGATTGATTCAACCTCGTGCAATATTGTAGATACTACTTATGGAACAGAGATAGGGATAGACTCGTTTGGCAATGCGGGATTTCATTTTAAACGCACGTTCTTTATGTGCGATTCGGTACAGATAACAGCATGGACAGATTACACTGGTGAAGCTTCGGAATTATGGACATTTGGCGATGGAACCCAGATTGCCAATGTGGATTCGGTGAACCACACTTATACTACCGCCGGCACATTTGTAATAACACATTACATTGTTGATCCGCGTATGATATGTAAACCGCTGGATACATCGCAAATAGCTGTCAGTTTGGTACCGCTTGATATTTCAGCAAGTATACCTGATACCGTCAGGTGCCTGCCTTTAACCGCTGATTTTGTTGGTCATACGGTGTTGCTTTCCACCAATTTTTATTGGTTTTTTGGAGATGGGGATTCTACAGAAGGTACACCGGTTGCCCACACCTATCAAAATACAGGGACTTACCATGTCATTCTTATTGCCATTGATACAAATGCCTGTGTACAGGGCGACTCGGCTTTTGGCACAGTTACCGTTATCAACGATTCGGTGCATGCAAACTTTGAGTTAAATGTGCTGCATGATTGTGATTCTTTGCTACAGGTAAACCTGGTGAACACCAGCCGGGGGGCGGTTCAGTTTTCATGGACGCTGGGTGATGGGACTAATTCAGCTACCCGGGATGAAAATCATAGTTATACCGCGCCCGGAACTTATACCATTACATTGATTGCCTCTGACACATCGAGCTGTTACCCGGTTGATACAATTTCTAAAAAAGTTACTTTGCTACCTAATGTTACCGGCGATTTTACTGTAAACGAAACCTGTTATGGCCACGCTATTCAGTTTACTAACCTTAGCAATCCGGCGTTGCAGTTTGCCTGGAATTTTGGCGATAGCGGAACAAGTAATCAATTTTCGCCAGCGCACGTGTATGGTAGCCCGGGCGGTTATATAGCGCAGCTTATCATTATAGACTCATCCACATGTAATGTTGCCGATACCGTTGCGCATCCTGTGCAGGTTGCGTACGACCCGGTTGCAAATTTTAGTGTTGTAAGCGATACCGTTAATTACGAAACGCCCATAGGGTTTACTAACAGTAGTACGTACTACAATCAATTGCAATGGAATTTTGGTGACAGTACCGGTAGCGAAGAAGCCAACCCGGTACATACTTACGAAAAAATAGGTTGGATAAAGGTTTGCCTTACTGCTACTAATGCTTTTTGCTCTGATTCAATTTGCAGGGATATTTATGTTGCATTTAAGCCGCTGATAGGTGTGCCTAACGCGTTTTCGCCTAACGGAGATGGCATTAATGATATTGTGTTTGTAGAGGGAAAAGGAATAGTGCAGCTGGTATTCAGAATTTACAACCGGTGGGGCGAAAAGGTTTTTGAATCGCATGATCAAACCTTTGGCTGGGATGGCTACTACAAAGGCGTTTTACAGGAAGTGGATGCGTATGGATACACCGTTGAAGCTACTTTTATTAATGGCGAAACTGTGAATTTAAAGGGTAATATAACCTTGTTAAGGTAAGCCCCTTCCATCCCCGAAGGGGAAACCAGGGGAGCTTTTGTCAATTGGTTTTTGGACGAGATAATAATATTGAATTGTGAATACGACTTCAAAAAATAAAGGGATAAATACTTTGATCAAATATCGGATGCCTTTGGTTTTCCGTCAAAGATTGAGGCGGGCACTGCCATTACTTGTTTCAATTTGGCTTATAATCAGCAGTCAGTTTCTATTTTCGCAGGATATTCATTTTACTCAGTTTTTTACAAATCCCCTGATTTTAAACCCGGCGCAAACAGGCAATTTTAACGGCAATTACCGGGTGGGTTTTAATTTTAAAGGTGAGTGGCCCTGGGCTATCGGCACCACTCCGTATAATTACCATACCGAGTCGCCTTATGTTGATTTTTCCTTTGGGGAGAACAAAATCACGTCGGGCTGGATGGGGATAGGTTGCAATTTTGTGAACGATGAAGCCGGTGATGGCATGCTTACTTACCGGAAATTCACTTTAAGTTATGCCTATCACCAGGCCTTTGATAAACGTCACAGGTTTGTGCTTTCTGCAGGGGTAAGCGGCAGTTATGTTCTGCGTTCAGTTGATTTTGCAAAACTTTACTTTAACGACCAGTGGGTGGAAAACGAAGGGTTCAATACCAACATCAATTCCAACGAACCCATCCAACGCCAGAGCTTTGGTATGTTCGACCTCGGGGCAGGGCTTAATTTTTCAGCCCAGGTTACGCAGGCATTTAAATTTACGGTAGGTTTTTCCATGTTGCACATCAACCGGCCCATGGATAACTTTTATGCGGATGCAGAAAGACTGGGGTTCAGGTTTCAGCCAACAGCCGGAATTGAATACAAAATAAATAACAAGCTTACTTTGAGTGTGGATGGCTATTACGGCTACGAAAAAGCGGCGGAAGAAGGATTAATAAGCGCCATGCTGGAGTATGGTGTTATTAATAAAAAAACCTCGCAGCCTGATAACTCCGTTTATTTTGGTGCATGCTACCGCATTGGTGATGCCCTGGCGCCTTTAGCCGGCTACCAGTTTAAAAAAACCAGGTTACTACTTAGCTATGATATTACGCTTTCCCAGTTGGTCAACCCGGCCAAAGCCAATGGTGGCCCTGAAATTTCTATAGTACATGTGGGCAGTTTTACCAAAGAGTTTAATGATAAGAAGGTTTATTGCCCGAGGTTTTAAGAGTAGAAAGGGGACGCTGATCGGTTATGATGATTATGATTTTAATACTATCACAAATCAGCGAATTGGTTCAGCATGCGCCGTTAAACTTTCAATATATAGTTCAACAGCTTCCTTGGCATTGATTATTACCTCATCCATAGTTTCTCCAAAAGTTATACAACCTGGAAGCGCTGGAACTGTAACCGTAAAACCACCTTCAGGCTCTTTATTTAAAAGAACCCGGTATGTAACTTGTTTCATGTATCAAATATAATCAAGCTTGTTATAGGAATAAGAGAATTGGCGTTTCATTTCATTTAATGCTTTCAATTATCTTTGTAGTAAGACCATAACGCTCAAAATAAAAATAAAAAGAAGCTTCCTTTCTTTATGGAATTTATTGACAAGCTAGGGTACGTAGAAGTTGTGACATCAGGAAAACTTAGGGATTAGGATGCAATGTCGTTAAGTTAAGCGGCACGTATTGTGTTTTCTTATTGCCGTCTGCTTTAGCTGACGGTTTAGTGTATATCGAGACTTCGGCTTTAGCCATAAATGAATTGTGGCTAAAGCCGTGCTAGTGTTATTTTTCTATCCGTCAGCTAAAGCAGACGGCAATAAACATCTTAACTTAACGACATTGGATTAGGATGAGAAATTTGTATCAGATATAAAGAAATCGATGCGTGATATTACGGTGCATCAATCGGGTATATGGCATCTCTGCAATCTTTATATATCGAGTATCTGAGAGATAACATCTTGAAAAGAGATGTCATCCCGGCCCCATAAATTTGTTATTGCATTTAATCATAATCATCATAACAAATCAGCGTCCCCTTGTATTTCAAGCTGAAATAAACCTCACCAAACTCCTCTTAGCCACCGGTAACATAGTTTCAGGCAATGGGAAAGATTCTTTAAACTCAATGGCGTAAGTTGCCGGATTAGGTAGTTGGCGGTTTCCTTCAATCAGCTTATATTTTATTTGTTCGTAGCTTGAGGTAACGCTGATGTTATAGTCGAATAAAAACCGGGTTTGTATGCCACGAAACTTCTCCTGCACATTTTCGAAAATGGTAACCTGGTAGTAATATACATTCACCAGCTTTTTCAAAAAGTCGGACAAAAAGAAATATCCTTCTTCGGTTCGTAATGGTAAAATGCCTACAGGGAAAACCTGCAATTTATCCTCTACCTCTTCATAAATTTCGCGGCCCAGGCCCAGCTTGCGCTCAATTTCGGGCATGGCAAAGGCAATGATGGAATCCATTTCTTTTATCAGCTCATCGTCTTCAAAAACGTTTTTATACTCAACCCTAAACTTTTCTAAATCAAGCCGCGAAATCTCTTTAGGGAAGTCCCTGGATATTGCCATCTTCTTATCTTTCAGCAGTTGTAATCCTCTTAAATGCTCAGTTAGCTCAGCTAAACGGGGGTACAGTTTTTTTTCATCAAACTGCCCTGCCGTTTCCTGCAAATAAGCAAGCAACAGGTATTTTTTATACTCAAAATCCATCCATCCTTCAGTAAGCCAGTTTATATCTAATGAAGCCATAACAACCTCGTTTGTTTAATTAAACGGAATTTACAAAAACTTGTTTTAAGTAACATGCTTAAAATCAACACCTCAGATGGCTGTGTCCTCATGTAATTGGGCGGTTTGATGTTTGTATTGGCTTTGGCTTCCCCGTTTCGGGGACGGAAGGGGTCGGCTGTTGGGAATGCGGCAACTTGGTATGAACCCGTTCTAATTTGATACGCCTATGCTCACAGGCCGTAACTTTAAGGTTTCGTTCTGTTTTTAAATTCACTTACGTTTGCAGCCATGAATTACAAAAGAATTACGGTTGAAGACCTGAATCATTTTAAAAGCATTTTGGCTGAAAATTCAGTTTTTGCTGATGAGGCTACGCTGGAAAAATTCAGTCGCGATGAAACGGATGGCTATAAGTATATGCCGGAGGTAGTATTGAAGCCATCAACTGTTGAGGAGATAAGTGGTATCATGAAATATTGTAACCTCCAGTTGATACCTGTTTCGCCCAGGGCAGGTGGCACGGGGCTTTCGGCTAACAGCTTGTGTGTATATGGCGGGGTCATGCTTTCGGTTGAACGGCTTAATAAGATTTTAAAAATTGACGAGCGTAATTTGCAGGTAATAACAGAACCCGCAGTTATAACTGAAGTATTACAAACCACGCTGCAGGAAAAAGGGTTGTTTTATCCGCCTGATCCATCTAGCCGGGGCACCTGTTTTATAGGCGGTAATGTGGCTTGCAACAGTGGCGGGCCACGGGCGGTTAAGTATGGTGTGGTAAAGGATTTTGTATTGAACTTAGAAATAGTACTGCCGAATGGCGATGTTATCTGGACAGGCGCAAACACCCTTAAAAACTCAACCGGCTATAACTTAACGCAATTACTTGTAGGCAGCGAAGGCACACTTGGCATTATCACCAAAATAGTATTCCGGTTATTGCCTTATCCCAAATTCAATAATATCATGCTGGCCCCGTTTAATAGCATGGCGGATGCCAGCGCTGCGGTTTCGGCTGTTTTCAGGGCCGGCATTATCCCTTCCTGTATAGAGTTTATGGAACGCGAGGCCATGGAATATGTGATGAACTTTTTGGGGGATATAACCGTTCCGCTTGCTGATGATACCCGGGCCACTTTATTAATAGAAGTGGATGGTAATGATATGGAGAGCATTCAAAAAGATTGCGAACGCATTTACGAGGTAATAACGCAGTTTGATGCAGGCGATATTTTATTTGCAGACAGCGAAGCCCAAAAAGCAGACCTGTGGCGTATGAGGCGAAATATTGCCTACGCAGTAAAGCGGACCAACGTTACGGTGGAGGAGGATACAGTAGTTCCCCGTGCGGATTTGCCGGAACTGTTAACCCATATTAAAGCGGTTGGTAAAAAATACAACTTCCGTTCGGTTTGTTACGGTCATGCAGGGGATGGGAATGTGCATGTGCGCATTTTGAAGGACGGGTTAAGTGATGAATACTGGAAAAACGAAGTTCCAAAGGGCATCAGGGAGATTTTTGAAAAAGTGGTAGCTTTAGGGGGCACTATTTCAGGCGAACATGGTATCGGGCGGATACAAATACCCTATATGGACATAAAATTCAATGAAATGCAACTGGATTTAATGAGGAATATTAAGAAGGTTTTTGATCCCAATACGATTCTTAACCCCGGCAAGATTTTTTGACCTGTTTGGCAGTTATTTTAACGTTTCACAGCCTTTAACGATTTTGAATTTAACGGCTTGGTTAAAATAACCTATCTTGTTTTCCGTTTTATGATTTAAATTTAATCTACGTGAAGAAACTTCTTTTATTAACCGCCCTTTTTGCTTTTGCAAGTATCAGCCTGTTTGCGCAGGATGATGAACTACCACCGCCAACCAGCAAACCAAAAACCGATTATAACAATCCTCAATATCCATTAAACGGCAAAGCAGATACTTTGCATGCCAACACTGGTTTCCAGGGGTTTTCAGGACACAAAAAAATCGACCTTTCGAAGTTTATTATCGAACCGGATTTTAACTTCAACATTTCGGGCGATGAGATTGATTTAGGTGTTTCGCCTTACGTTGGTTACAATGTTTGGAAGGGTTTATGCCTGGGCGGAGGGGTTACGTACCTGTATTCGGGCTTTAGGAATATTCCGTTCCAGGATGCATCAGGCCGCACTTATTATGCCAATGCCAAATACGAAACTTACGGCGGCGGGGTGTTTGCCCAGTACAATATCTGGAAAGGTTTTTTTGCCCGGGTAAAGTTTGAGGTTTTACATCGTGATATGGACGACCTTTCAAGCAATAACATCAGCATACAGTTAAACCCGAACAATAATTCGTACCAGGTTGTAATACCTAAAATTCAGGCAACTATACCCGACATGTTGGTAGGGGTTGGGTACAACCTTTTGAGAAGCAAGAATTTTTTCTTTCCTATCATTGTTTCGTATAATGTTTTAAGTTCGGTTACTAACCCTGCTTACTCTGTTTACCCGCATAACTGGGTAATACAGTTAGGGTTTGTAAATGTGTTCTGATTAGGATAGTACGGAAATGCGATTATTTATTTGTTTGATTCTCACGCGCTTGCCTGAACAGTACAAAGCCCATAATAACTACCAACCCCGCAATTGAAAACAGCAGGCTCGAAATGGTCCGGTCATTTAATATTTCCACTATTCTCTTCAACATGTTATGCATATAGATTTACCGAAGATAAATATTTAGCTTGTCTTTTTTCTGCCTTTAACTGGGTGCAAACCAAATTGTCGTTGTCTGGCAGGAATTCCGGTTGGCGAGGACGCCAAACCGGGTGCCCTTGTGGTTGGCGTCCCAGCCAACCACTTGTATTCCGAACGACAATTTGGTTTGCACCCCCTTTAACTAGCCCTGACAACTGAAATATATTTTCAGTGTATATTGCAATTCCGATTAGCTTGTCTAAAATAGAAACGCCGGTTATGAAAAATATTATTTGGGCATTTAGCCTTTTGTTAATTGCAAATATTGTTTTGGGACAACAAAAGACAACCGGTGTGCCTAAGTTATCGCCTCGTACTCAACAGTACCTGTTACAATTAAAAAAAGCAACTGGCAAAACAGGCCCGCTGCCTGATTACGTATATAGGAAAACCGCCGATGGCATTTATATGAGCGCGATGATAAAAGTAAGTTCAACCGGAGCGGAAGCCGGTATTGAGGCACTGGGCGGAAGGGTAAATACTAAAGCCGGAAATATATGGACCGTTCAGATTCCTTTAAACAAGGTGCCCGAGTTTGTGAAAACTGCAGGTATAAGCTACATTGAACTGGACGAACCGGTATGTATGAAGCTTGACTCAGTGCGCAAAGTAACGCATGTTGACTCTGTTCAAAAAGGGATTGGATTAGCCATGCCATATACGGGTAAAGGAGTAATAGCAGGGATTGTTGATGCCGGGTTTGATTTTACACAACCGGCTTTATTTGATACTACCGGTGGTTCGTACCGGGTACAGCGGGTTTGGGAAGAGAAGGTGGTGGGCAATCCGCCCGCAGGTTTTGGCTATGGTAACGAGATAACGGATACCACGGCCATGAAAGCTGCACAAACGGATAACGGTACCTTTTCGCACGGCATGCATGTTACCGGTATAGCTGCAGGCAGCGGCCATGGCAGCGCAACCAACGATAACTGGAAGTACCGCGGTATGGCTTTTCAAAGCGACCTGGTTTTAGTAGGTATTATGCCTGATTCAACTGAATGGGAAAATACCGGCATGTCTGATTACCTGGATGGGATTAATTATGTGTTCGGCTATGCAGCTACGCAAAGCAAACCGGCTGTTGTAAACCTTAGCTGGGGCAATTCGTTTGGGCCGCATGATGGCACCTCCCTGTTCAGCCAGGGCTGCGATGCCTTAACCGGTGCAGGGAAAATATTTGTTTGCGCAGGCGGAAATAACGGTACAGACCACGTTCACCTGCAACAGAATTTTACAGCAACCGATACAACTATCAGCACCTTCATCAATTTTGACCCCACCCTGGTAGGCACACCGGTTAATACCCTGGATGTTTGGGGTGATTCGGCCCAGACGTTTTGCCTGAAGTTCTCGTTATACAACGACTCGCTTATTACCTATACCAATTATTTTTGCGTTGACGATACCATACATGAAATTTACCTGCTGGGTACCAATGGTGATACCTGTTACATATCGCTGGTAACTTCTACCGAAGAATTTAATGGCAAACCCCGGGCTTACATGTACGTAACCGGTGACAGTTTAGACAGCATTTGTATGACCATCAGGGGCACCAGTGGCCAGATAAATTTATGGGATGCTTATGTACGCGATGGGGAAGGGTATTACGGACAGCTAACCAGCAATGGCCGGAGCTGGGCCACTGATGGCGATTCGCTTTACTGTACCAGCGATGTAGCTGCCACTAATTCTGTAATAGCCGCAGGGGCATATACCTCCAAAGTATCTTTCAGAAATATTAGTAATCAATCTCTTTATTACCCAGGCGCAGTTGTCAGAGCCCTTGCTTCTTTTTCAAGCCGCGGGCCAACAGTTGACGGAAGGATAAAACCGGATATTTCAGCTCCCGGCTTTGGTGTGGTTTCTACCGTCAATTCCTTCGATTCATCATTTATTAAACCTACCGGTGCAAACTATCAAAGCACTATAAGCTCTTTTCACAGCACTGTAAGTAACCGGAATTATTATTTTGCCATACTTGCAGGAACCTCCATGGCCTCTCCAGCTACTTCGGGTATTGTTGCACTGATGCTTCAGGCCAATCCGAATCTTACACCAACGGAAATAAAAAACATTTTAGCCCAAACCGCCATCCTGGATACATTTACAGGGCCATTGACTCCCTCAGGCGATAACAACTGGGGACATGGTAAAATCAACGCCTACCAGGCAGTAATTGCGGCGGCGGCTTTAAATACAGCGGTTACAAATATACCCGGTGCTACCCTGGCCTTTAATTTATTTCCCAACCCCAATAAGGGCGCCTATACAATTACTTTCAATAGCAGTATAGAGGATAATATGAACATTGAGGTTTTTGATTTAAACGGCCGCACCATATTTGCCGAAACCTGGAGTGTAAGTGCCGGTTTAAACAGCAAAACCCTGGATATATCCAAATTAAATAGCGGTATATACATTACCAAGCTCTCCTCTGTCCAGGGTTCGGCTATGATAAAGACTACGGTGGTTAAATAAAGCAGGTTTATGTCCATATGGGCAATGTCATTAAGTTAAGAAATACATGCACGCAAACCCTCTGGCTCCCGAAACGGGAGAACCGCCGCCCAGAAATATAAAATACAACCACGCTGCAAAATTGTTCTTTTTGCAGCGTGGCTGCTCCTCCTGCCGATAGCGATCGGCATCGGAGGCTGGTAGGTAGCGTAGCGCAAAAAGAACTAAGTGCCGGCTTAACTTAATGACATTGCCCTATGTTATATCCATCTTTGCTACAAAGTGAACTTTGGTAGCAGCATTTCTACATGTGAATTACACAACTAATTCCCGGAATTATATAACGCAATACCTCTTACAACTACCTACTTTTATATCGCCGCTTATAAGCTGAAAAGTGAGGCAATAGCCTCAGCATACTTCAGATAATAAGGTGCAATTTTTATTTCACGGAAATTAAAATCGGGGCTTATGAAAACCAGGACAGGGATACCATTAAACATTGGGCTTTTTGAAGCCATTGCAAGATTATTGCTGATAATACCGGCCGGAGGTTTAGCCGTACTAGGGATTATTTATTTACATACTTATATTTTTGTTCTTGTGCCGCCCTATCTGCTTGCCAGTGGGCTTACTTATTATTCACCAATTAAGCATCTTTTCAGGCTTGCTATGCATCACCCGGTATTTATAAGCTATAATGACCCGGTTTTATCTTCAGAAGTAATGTAGCTTTTACTGCCGGATAAAGATAGGGCAGGCTGTTGGCGAAAAGTGATATAAATAATTCTGCCACTTGACGGTTATCATTTAATACATGATAACTTTGAAATAAATTCGTATTTCAGTAAAAAAAACCTGCTATGCTTTCTATGGAAAATGCTGTGCTTGCTATAAACGGAGGTTCATCAAGTATTAAGTTTGCTTTATATGAAATGGCGGCGACTCCTGCCCTGTTATTATCAGGCGAGATAGCAGGCATTGGCACTGATAACCCCACATTTGGCTTTAAGGATCTTGTCGGAAATAAAGAAGAAAGCACCACAGTAAAAGCCGGCGACCACAGCCTTGCTGCCCGATACCTGATTGATTGGCTTGAAAGCCGCCCTGTTTTCGCTTCAATAAAGGCAATAGGGCATCGCATTGTTCAAGGTATGAATCATACCGAACCTGAATTGATTACCCCCGCGTTGCTGAGTGAACTACATGATATAAGCGCATACGACCCTGAACATTTGCCGGATGAAATTAAGCTGATAGAAGTGTTCAGAAAGAAGTTTCCGGATTTACCCCAGGTGGCCTGTTTTGATACTTCATTTCATACCGCTATGCCACCGGTGGCAAAATTATTGCCTGTTCCCCGGCGGTATTATGCTAAGGGGATTCACCGGTATGGCTTTCACGGCCTTTCGTATGCTTATTTAATGGAAGAACTGGAACGGCAGGCTGGTAGCGAAGTTGCCAGGGGTAAAGTAATATTGGCCCACTTAGGCAGCGGGGCCAGCCTGGCTGCGGTAAAAAATGGAACGTGTTTAGATACTACCATGGGATTTACCCCGGCATCGGGCTTGCCTATGGGTACCCGCACAGGCGACCTTGACCCTGGTGTAGCCTGGTATTTAATGCAATCTGAAAAGTTAACGCCCCGGCAGTTTAGTCAACTTATCAATCACCAGTCGGGCCTGTTGGGTATATCAGAAACAAGTGGGGATATGAAGGAGTTGATAAAGATTGAAGGAGTTGACAAACGTGCAGCAGAGGCTGTTGAATTGTTTTGTTATCAAACCGGAAAATGGATTGGTTCTTTTGCCGCTGTGCTTGGGGGGCTTGATACCCTTGTTTTTTCCGGCGGAATAGGGGAGCACTCAGCGGTGGTCCGGCAGCGCGTATGTAACATGCTGCAGTTTCTGGGAGTTGAACTGGATGAGGGACGTAATTTGAAGAACGATGCAATAATTTCTACCGAATCGGGCAAGGTTTCGGTGCGGGTAATTAATACAAATGAGGAGTTGATGATAGCTAAACTGGTAAACAGGGTTTTGAATAAGGCCGTTAAAAATTAAATAAGTATGGATTTGGAAAATACCGCTGCTGCAGAAGCTAAAATTTTATCGCCGCAATTGCTTCATAAAATGAATGCTTATTGGCGTGCGGCTAACTACCTTTCGGTGGGCCAGCTATATTTATACGATAACCCCCTGCTTAAAGAACCGCTGAAGCTGGAGCATGTAAAACCCCTGGTGGTTGGGCATTGGGGCACTACACCGGGCCAGAATTTTATTTACGTGCACCTGAACCGGATAATTAAAAAGTACAGCCTCAACATGTTTTATGTAGCAGGGCCCGGCCACGGTGGCCCGGCGCTGGTGGCTAATACTTATCTTGAAGGAACCTATAGCGAGCTTTATCCGAACATCAGCCAGGATGAGACGGGTATGAAAAAATTATTTACGCAATTCTCTTTTCCCGGTGGTATTTCAAGCCATGTGGCGCCTACTACTCCCGGCTCAATACATGAAGGTGGCGAGTTGGGTTATTCGCTTAGCCATGCATTTGGTGCGGCGTTTGATAACCCCGATTTGATTGTTGCCTGTGTGGTTGGTGATGGCGAAGCGGAAACCGGCCCGCTGGCTACTGCATGGCATTCCAATAAATTTCTTAATCCGGTAAATGATGGAGCGGTGCTGCCTATACTGCACTTAAATGGTTTTAAAATAAGTAACCCAACGCTGCTGGCACGCATTACGCACGAAGAACTGGAACAGTTTTTTAAAGGCTGTGGATGGACCCCGTATTTTGTTGAAGGCGATGACCCCGATAAAATGCATCAACTGATGGCTTCTACTTTGGAAAAAGTAACAGAGCACATACAGCAAATTCAAACTAACGCAAGAACTAATAATGATACTACACGGCCACGTTGGCCTATGATAGTGCTACGGTCGCCAAAGGGGTGGACCGGGCCTAAAATTGTTGATGGCCTGCAAATTGAGAATACCTTCCGGTCGCACCAGGTACCCATATTAGTAGACTCAACGCACCCTGAACATGTGGCGCAACTTGAAAGCTGGATGAAAAGCTACAAACCTGAGGAACTTTTTGATGCACAGGGCAAACTAATGCCCGAACTGGCGGAGCTGGCACCTGCTGGTAGCAGGCGCATGGGCGCTAACCCGCATACCAACGGTGGCATTTTGCTGCGCGACCTCAGGATGCCCGATTTTCATCAGCACGCAGTTGAGGTTCCGGTGCCGGGTTCCGTTGAAGCTATGGATACATTTGTATTGGGTAAATTTTTGCGCGATGTAGTAAAACTGAATGAGGAAGCACATAACTTCAGAATTTTTGGCCCGGATGAAACGCTCTCGAATCTTTTAAATGAGGTATTTGAAGCTACCAACCGCCAGTGGGAAGCTGAAACTGTAAAAAACGATGAGTTTCTTGCACCTGCCGGGCGCGTAGTAGATTCTATGCTAAGCGAGCACCAGTGCGAAGGATGGCTGGAAGGTTATTTGCTTACGGGCAGGCACGGTTTGTTTAACTGTTACGAAGCGTTTATTCATATTGTTGATTCGATGTTTAACCAGCATGCCAAGTGGCTGAAGGTTACCGCTGAGTTGCCCTGGCGGCGCAAAATAGCTTCGCTTAATTATTTGCTGGCCTCGCACGTATGGCAGCAGGACCATAACGGTTTTACCCACCAGGACCCCGGCTTTTTAGACCATGTGGTGAACAAGAAGGCAGATATAGTACGCGTTTATTTACCACCCGATGCAAATTGCCTGTTATCGGTTTTTGACCACTGCCTTCGCAGCAGGCACTATGTTAACGTGGTAGTGGCCGGAAAACGGCCGATGCCCCAATGGCTGGATATGGAGGCTGCTGCGGTGCATTGTACCGAGGGCATTGGTATATGGCAATGGGCCAGTAACGACCAAAACGCCGAACCGGACCTGGTGATGGCGTGTTGCGGCGATACACCAACGCTGGAGGTTTTGGCTGCAGTTTCCATTCTGCGCCAGCATTTACCCGAACTGAAAATCAGGGTTATTAATGTGGTTGACATGATGAAACTGCAGCCCAGCAGCGAGCATCCGCATGGGTTAAGTGACAAAGACTATGACGCTCTTTTTACTAAAGACAAGCATATCATATTTGCTTTTCACGGTTATCCCTGGCTGATACACCGCTTAACCTACCGGCGCACTAATCTCAATCTTCATGTTAGGGGTTATAAAGAAGAGGGCACCATTACTACACAATTTGATATGCGGGTACAAAATGACCTTGACCGCTTTCACCTGGTTATTGATTCCATTGACCGTTTGCCGCAGCTGGGCGCCCGGGGTGCTTACCTGAGGCAAATGATGGCAGATAAACTTGTAGAACATAAACTTTATATCTGCAAACACGGCGAAGACCTTCCGGAAATCAGAAACTGGAAATGGAGTGTGCCGCAATAGAGTTATTCAGGTAGTATCAAAATACATGTTTCGCACGGAGCAAATACAGAGTGAACAGCCGGGTAATAAACAAACGGTGTCTCAACAGTCAATGCAAATTCAGCTTGCAGATTTATCGAATCGGTCGGATAGTTAAAGGCCATAAAATAAAAACGGGCTAAAGAGTTTTAAAACTCTTTAGCCCGTAATGTTTAAATGGATGAAGTGCTTATTTGCTTATTACCAGTTTCTTCACTGATCTTTTGTTGCCTTGTCTTAACTCAACAAAGTAAACGCCGTTAGCATAATTGTTAAGGTCAATATTAACGGGGGTAGTAGTAACCTCTTTCGACATCAGGGTTTGGCCCAGGATATCTTCCAATACCAAAGTTGTTTCTTTATCCAAGGTACCTGCATCAATAGTTACTTCTGATTTTGCAGGGTTAGGATAAATAGTAAATGAAAGGTCGCTGTTAACTGAAATTATGCCCACCGAATTACTAACCGTGGCAGTGGCTGTTGATTCGCAACCATTGTGGTCGGTAATAGTAACCGTATAAGTTGCTGCAGCCAGGCCGGTGATGGTATTACCTGTTGAGCCGTTAGACCAGGTAGCCACAAATGGCGCCACCCCGCCGGTAACATTGCTAACAGTAGCTGAACCGGTTGACTGGCCATTGGCCGTTTCGGTAGCAGAGGTAGTAACGTTAATTTGTGCCGGTTGAGTAATGCTTGCAGTAGTGGTAGCGCTGCAATTGTGCACGTCGGTAATAGTAACATTATAAGTGCCGGCAGCCAGGTTGGTAACGGTGGCTGAAGTACTGTTATTGCTCCACAAATAAGCGTAAGGACTGGTTCCACCTGCCGGAGTAAGCTGGACATCACCATCGCTTGAACCGAAACATGAATCGTTGCCTGCAATTACCGAGGCGCTCACCGGAGGCGGGTTGGTAATAGAGAAATTTGATGAAGAGGTACAATTGTTGGCGTCCGTTAAGCTTACTGAATAACTGCCCGGTGCAAGACTGTTAACCCCGGTTCCGCTGGTACTGGTTGACCAGTTGTATGAGTAAGAAGGTGTACCACCGCTGGCTGAAACCGTAGCTGAACCGTTATTTAAACCAGAACAGGTAGGTTGAACCGTGCTTACAAAAATGGTAATTGAAGCAGGCTGGCTAACAATTGCAGAATCAAGAGCAATGCAGCTGCGGGCATCAGTTACGGTAACGTAATAAGTACCGGCGCTAAGATTGGAAATTGAAGAAGCGGTACTGCCGTTATTCCATGCATAAGAATATGGAGAAGTGCCCGCTGTTACATTTACAGAAGCACTGCCATTACTTTCATTAAAGCATTTAACATTGGTTAAAGAAGACGTTAAACCTATAGCCGAACCCAAAGCCACAACTACCGAAGATGTGCCTGAGCAGCCGGTATTGTCAGAAATGGTAACGGTATAAGTACCCGCAGTAACGCCTGATATAGCAGCCGTAGTAGTACCGTTTGACCAGTGGTAAGCAAATGGTGCAGTGCCGCCGTTAACGGTAGCGCTGGCCCCGCCGGTAGAACCGCCTGAGCAGTTGGTAACATTAGGTGAAGTGCTGATATTTAGAATACCTGAATTATTGACTACAGCCGCTGTGGAAGCGGTACACTGATGGTTATCGGTAACAGTAACAGTATAAGTAGCGGCAGATAAACCGGAGATGGCCGCCGTATTAGCAGTATTGCTCCATTCATAAGAATAAGAAGAGGTACCGCCTGAAGCAGTTGCTGTGGCTGTTCCGTTAGGCGAACCGCAGCCACTGTTGGT
>Ga0182030_10010271_pt1 | contig 19050 bp, 12 predicted proteins | sample 812S3MmetaG_FD_121299 | JGI IMG/M metagenome (GOLD analysis project Ga0182030, IMG submission 121299) | Permafrost microbial communities from Stordalen Mire, Sweden - 812S3M metaG (Illumina Assembly) | ecosystem: Environmental > Terrestrial > Soil > Wetlands > Permafrost | place: Sweden... | reverse complement strand
TTGGCGACAAAATTATAACCAGCCGATTTCGGGCATGGCAGCGTTTTTCGCTGTCCATGCCCGTGCTTTTTTGCCCTCAAACCCTCATCCAGCCTTGTTCATCTCCCCTCGGACAGGCTCTAGTTGGAAGGGCGGGATACACGAGCACCACGATCAATGCCCAGCGGACGGTCGTCGCCGAACTTATCTCAGGCGGGCTGAACAATGCGCAATCCGCCCCCATCGAGACCTTTCTCGAAAGCAGCGGGAATATGGGAACAGGCACCCAGTTCTGCACGGCAAACCAGGAGATGTGGGCGCGCAGCGTCGATGATGAAGAGGGGTCGGGCGATGGCGATTTCGTAACGACTGGCGGGGTGCTTTGGATACTGGGTTACAAGTCCGAAAACAAAGATGTGTCCTCGATTGTGACGACCAGCGGCGGAATGACGGAGGTGCTGGGCGGTTACGTGAATTGTACGGGAACGGCGGATTGGCCGATCCCGATGATATCCAATTCCAATTCGAGCCTTTGTTATACCGGATATACAAACATGCTGTGGTACTTTCCGAATATGATCCAGGAGATCAGCGGCACGGATGTGAATACGGAACTCTATACGAGTTTCCCGCTGCGCGACAGCCGTTGGCCGTACCAGTACAATTACTTTGTCCCGCTGTACGTTGGCGGGCCGCGTCCGTCGGGGCCGCTGGGCCAATTCGAGGCGAATGGAGATATAGGCGCCGTGGCGGCGGCCGGCTCGACCATCAACTACAACAATAACACTTACTTTATCGACGGCTCCGGCGCCGATATCTATGGCACGGCCGATGCCTGTCAGTTCGTGAACGCATCTTGGAGTGGAACCGGGTCGATTATCGCCCTGGTCAATTCGGTCGATGATACGAGCGACTGGGCAAAGGCCGGCGTGATGTTCCGAAGCAGTACCAATGCCAATGCGATGTTCGTGAATCTGGTGGAAACCCCCGGTCACGGCATCACCATGACCGCGCGGGCAGCGATAAGCGGCACGGCAGTAACCATCGCGACCGGCGGCAGCTTTAGCGCGCCGTATTGGGTAAAGCTCGATCGCTCAGCGACCGGCACGTTTGTCGGCTCTACCTCGCCGTCCGGCGCCGCCGGTTCGTGGACCCAGTTGGGCACGGCGACCGTGAGCATGCCGAATACCGCCATCGACGGCCTTTGCGTGACCGCGCACAACAATAACGGGACGCTCTGCCGCTCGATCATGAGCAATGTCTCACGCTCATCCAGTCCGTAGCGCCCGTCCGGCCTGAGCGGACATCCCGCCAGCCGCAACCGTCCAATGGAGGCCGGTTGCGGCGGCTTCGCAAGTCTCAGGCATCGGCCGGGCCGGTGACGATCAATTTCGGCTTGATAAGGCGGACTTGCGGCTCGTCGGGAAGCTTCTTTTCGACGCGAGCCTGGAGCAGCGCCATGAGTTCGCGGCCGACTTCGAGATTCAGTTTGTCCACGGTCGCCACCGGCGGCGTGGGTTCCCACTGCCGTTCCGGGCAATCGCGCCAGTAATTATCGTACCCGGCGATTGCAACGTCCCGGTTGGGTATCTTACCCAGGAGCCGGCACGCCGCGGCCAGGACGCTGCACGAGCTATCGGTAATTGGCATCAAGGCGTCCACGGGGTTGGCGCCGCTCAATTGATCGAGCAGGTAGCCGACCGTCAAACGGACGCGTATTTCGAAGTCCGTACGGCTGTCAACATTTCGGCTCCACACATAGGGCAATTTCAGGATTGGAAGGGATTCGAGGCCGCTTTCGGCAATGGCGCGCTCATAGCCAAGAGTCCGGTGGCGTTGCCATTCCTGAATTGACTCATCTTCGTTGCTTGGCCAGACGCGGAGCAGGCGCCGCCGCCCGCTCTTGATAAGCCACCTGGTCAACTCGTAACTGCCGGATTCGTTGTCCGAGAAAACGACATCGAACTTTGCCGAGTCGGTAAAACCGTAGCATACGACGGGAACTCCCTGATCCCGCAATGCAATGGCCAGGTCCATGCTTGCTCGCGGAAGCAAGTCAGGATGCATGATTACCAATCCACGCGGGCGGCCTTCGGACAATGTCATGATCAGGTCGCTTGAGAGCAGATCGAGATGAAGGATCAAGGCGTGGCGGCCTGCTTTGCGAATCGAGTCAACCAGCGCAAACTGGACGTACCTTTCCCAACCGGTTTGCGATCCCGCCGGATTCCCGGCAGGCGCGTCCCAAAGATTCGTAAGAATCACGACGGTATCAGAAACCATGCCGCCGCTTTTCGCCGGGGAGCCGGCCACGATTCGGCGCCGGCCCGCATTGTAAGCCAGGAGACCGTCTTGCTCGATGGCCCTTACCGCGGCGCGCACAGTCGTTCGGGAGACGCCCAATGATTGGACAAGATCGTTGTCGGTCGGCAACGGCTCCCCGGGGCGAAGCCGGCCCTGCTCGATCCATTGCCTCAGGGTGCGAATCGAGCGCATTTTGGGCGAGCGGTTTTCGATGGGTGCGACGGGCTGAAGTTCCACGCTCGGAAAGTACGGTCTTCGGGTGCAAAAACAATCAGGGATTGAACGCGTTATTTTAGGGTGAAAACGTCCTCGCCAAAAGCGGGGGCGATGATAGCGTCGCGCCCTTAGCCCTTTTATTACCCCTAAATCCCAAAACCATGGCCGCCAAAACCGAAGAAGTGAGCACGGATGTCAGTAAGCTGAACATTGCCCGGAACAAGCATCTCGACCTGGCGATCCAGCAAATCTCGAAGGACTTTGGCGAAGGGGCGATCATGCGGCTGGGGGATGCCCAGATCATGGACGTGGAGGTGATTCCGACCGGGAATATCCTGATTGACCGGGCGCTGGGAGTGGGCGGATTGCCGCGGGGACGCGTGGTGGAGATTTTCGGGCCGGAAAGCTCTGGAAAAACGACGTTGACGCTGACAGTCGTGGCGCAGGCGCAGAAGCGCGGCGGACTGGCGGCATTCATCGACGTGGAGCACGCGCTGGATCCGCTTTACGCGAAGACGCTGGGGGTGAATGTGGCGGAGTTGCTAGTGTCGCAGCCGAGCTCGGGGGAGGAAGCGCTGAGGATTTGCGAGACGCTGGTGCGGTCGAACGCGCTGGATGTGATCGTGCTGGACTCCGTGGCGGCGCTGGTGACCAAGGCGGAGCTGGAGGGGGAGATCGGCGATACGACGGTGGGAGCGCAGGCGCGGCTGATGAGCGCGGCGCTGAGGAAGCTGACGTCGCTGATCTCGAAGGCGCGGACCGTGTGCATTTTTACCAACCAGATCCGGGAGAAGATCGGGGTGATGTTCGGCAATCCGGAGACGACGCCTGGGGGCAAGGCGCTGAAGTTTTACTCGAGCGTGCGGATCGATATCCGGCGCATCGGCGCCATCAAGCAGCCGGACGGAACAGTGACCGGGAACCGGACCAAGGTGAAGATAGTCAAAAACAAAGTGGCGCCGCCGTTCACCGAGGCGGAGTTCGACATCATGTACAACGAGGGCATCTCCTCGACCGGGGCGCTGCTGGACCTTGCGCTGGAGAAGAACATCATTGAAAAGCGGGGCTCGTGGCTCAGTTACAAGGGAAACCAACTGGCGCAGGGCCGGGACGCGGCGAAGGAAGTGCTCAAGCAGGACGCGGCGCTGTACGACGAGATCGAGGTCGCGGTGAAAGCGGCTCTGGACGCGGCGGTGGTGAAGAAGTAGGTGGGGTATCGCATATCTGAGGGAGAACTTTCTCGTGTGCATGCGCGGGCAGGCTGGGATGAGGCTATTGCAGTGTACGGATAAGCGCGCATAAGCAAAAAATTTGAAATCGGGAAAAGTGGATGGGCAGAGGGCGGAATGGGCTGGAAATAGGACCAAACGGGGGTAAATGCGGGCGGATTATGCATTTCCTATATCGGATATGGTTAATTGTTCTTTAGTGGAATTATCGATAACTCGCGTAATAATACCGTAGGGGCTGGAGGATATTGCCTACGCAAGAGAGGCATGGCGTTACGTAGCTATATACCGCAGGACGCACCGGCATAAGCGGTGCTCGAATCATACGCGGCACGCAGGAGCGGTGCTTCGTATGTTGGCTCATCACACAATTGGCTGCCGGAGAGGCAGCGCGGCGTCGGTATTGTTGCCGGTTGTACTGCTTATTCTTCTCGGGACGAGCGGGAGGCTGGTTGCGGCGCCGATCTCGCGGGAGCAGGCGCTGGAGACGGCCTATGCATGGGCAAGCCTTTCGCGCGAGGCGATGCACGAGCAGCACGGGCCATTGGCGGGAACGGCGACGGCCGTGAGGGACGCACTGGGCGAGACCGAATACTACGCCGTGGACCTCAAGCCGAAGGGATATGTCATCGTGGCGGCGGATGACGGGGTCGAGCCTATCATTGCCTTCTCGAGCACGGATGTCTTTCAGGCGGCGCCCGGGCATCCGCTCTATGACATGCTGCGCGGTGACGTACCGGCCCGGATTTCCCGCGCGCGCGCAGGACAGCCCGCAGCCGTGGGTAAATGGCGGATGCTGCGGGCAATCGCGCAAGGGCCAAAGGTGCTCACCCAGGAAGCGATCACATACACGGCCGGCTCGGCAACCGGAGTGAGTGATGTGCGGGTGGCGCCGCTGATCAAGAGCAAGTGGGACCAACTTACCGCGTATGGCCAGGCGCTGTATAATTACTACACGCCGCCAAATGCCGCGGGGAACACGAAGAACTATTATAGCGGATGCGTGGCTACCATGCTGGCGCAGATCATGCGGTTCCATGAATGGCCGCAAACCGGCGTGGGCACGGGATCTTACTCGATCACGGTCAATAACACGCCGGCGCAGCGCAGCCTGCGCGGCGGGGATGGCGCGGGCGGCAGCTATGCGTGGGATGCGATGCCGTTGACAGCCTCGGCGGATATGCCGGCAAGCCAACTGCAGGCGATCGGGGCGCTGGTGGCCGACGCGGGAGTGGCGAGCGAGATGGATTATGGGCCGAACGGGTCGTCGGCATACATCAAGGCGTCCGTGCTGACCGATGTATTCCATTACGCGAACGCCGTGTTTTCCTCCGCGCAGTTATCGATCCTGAATGACGCCATCAAGGCGAACCTGGACGCGGGATTGCCGGTGGGGCTGGGCGTGAGCGGCGGCGGGGTGGGACATGCGATCGTGGCGGATGGATACGGTTATAATGCGACGACCCTTTACCATCACCTGAACATGGGCTGGAGCGGGGCGGACAACGCGTGGTATAACCTGCCGGCGATCAATGTCGGGTTCGACGACTTCAAGGTGGTGAACGGGGCGCTCTTCAACATCGATCCGAAGGTGACCGGGGAGATCGTGAGCGGGCGGGTGACGGACAGCGCGGGCAAGCCCGTGGCCGGGGAGCCGGTATCGCTGACATCGGGGTCCGTAGTGATTACGGCCACGACCAACGTGGAGGGGATTTATGCCGTGAAGGGCCTGGGCTCAAATACCACGTGGAATATTACGCCGAGCGGGGGAGGCAGGGTATTTGACCCTGCCAGCCTCACCGTGACGACGGGGAACTCTGGCCAGGGCGGAACAGTGGGAGACAAAACGGGGCAGGACTTCGCTTCCTGGCGCCAGATGGGCGGCGTGGAGGTCACAATCAATGCGGGAGCGGTGGCCAATGGGGCGGAATGGCGCGTCGACCGCGGACCGTGGTTCAACTCCGGAGTGACGGAGAATGGAATTCTGGTGGGGATGCATGCCCTCACCTTTCGCGCGGCCCGCGGCTGGATCGCACCGGCAGAGTCCATAATCATCGTGGGCTATAATCAGACTACGATTAGTTCCGTGAATTATACTCCGCAGTATTCGCTGACCGGAACGCCGGATAATGCGGCACATGGACAGGTGACGGCCGATCCGACGCCCGGGGAGCTGGGGAGTTATGCACGGGACACGAGGGTGGCGCTCACGGCCACTGCCGCCGCCGGCTATTACTTTGGCGGATGGGTCGAGAGCGGGACGCTGGTCAACACCGATGTGACTTACCCGGTGGTGGTGAAGTGCCCCCGGCAACTGGTGGCGAATTTCCCTCCCGTTTCGCTGACCGGGACAAACACGCAACTCTATATCACGAGCAACAGGAGCGAGGCGACGATCCATGTCCTCGCGGACCTGAACGACACCGGCGGGACACCTGGTGTCCTTAGTGTCACGCAGCCGGCCAACGGCACGGTTACAATCAATGCGGATGGGACCCTGACGTTTACCCCGGGACCGAATTTTCACGGAAGCACGCAGTTCTCGTACGTGGCCGGCGACGGGGGGGGAACCATCACCCGGGCGGTCGACATTTCCAACTGGTTCGCGGCGAGCGCGGGCACTTATGCAGGGCTGTCGCTGGCGAACGAGGTGACTAATGAGAGCAGCGGTTACTTGAAGGCGACGGTAACATCGTCGGGGGCATTCTCCGGGAAGCTTTCGGTGGCTGGAATGAGTTACAGCCTCAGCGGGGCCTTTGATGCGAAAGCAAACTATGAGAAGGTGATCGCGCGATCCGGCTCATCCAGCCTGAACATGGGATTGCATCTCGACCCGGTTACGGAGATCACCGGCACGATCAGCGACGGAGTCACGGAGTCCAACCTGGCGGCCAGCCGAGTGATTTTCAACCGGCGAAACAAGGCATCGGAAGCCGGGAGATATACGGCGCTGCTATCCGGCAGCAGCGTGGTCCCCGGGAATGGTTACCTTATTGTCGCGATCAACCCGAGCGGCAACGTGACGGCAACGGGGCGCCTCGCTGACGGGACACCGGTTGCCACGGGAGCTTATTTAAACGCGGATGGGAGCGTGCCCTATTACGCGGGCGTTTACAAGAGCCCCGCCGGGGCGGGAAGCGTGCTGGGGACGATGGTCTTCCAACCGGATACCGCGACGGAATGCATGGGGGTTTATACGTGGTTTCGGCCGAACTCGACAGGGGCGTATTACCCGGGCGGTTTCGAGGAGTCGGGGGACATCAGCGGATCGATGGTCCCCGAGGCGGCGAGGGCTTCCCGCTTGCTGAGCGAGCAGCCACCGGTGATCGCGGTGGAGCTGTCCGGGGGCGGATTGGAGACGCAGATCGATGAAACCGGGCAATTGATGGACGACGGGAAATTTCAATGGACCGCGCCGAACGGCGCGAGTCTGACGCTGACGGCTGGGACCACGGGAAAGGTGACGGGTTGGTTCGTCGATCCAGCAACCGGGAAGAAGCGCGCGGTGCTGGGCGTATGGTTGCCGAAGCTTCAACTGGGCGGGGGGTTTTTCCTGGGGGATAGCTCGGCGGGAGGATTGACGCTGTCGGGGCAGTAAAGGGGGATTTCGGATTAACTCGGCCCTCCGGCCTCGCCCTCCGGGTCCGCCTAAGGCGGATTGTCTCGCTCCGCTCGGCTGCGGAATGGGGGGCGCAGGGGAGGTGAGAAGGTGCTTGACTGCGCAAACTTCTGGAGGGAAAAGCGCGACGGAGCTTTAGAGAACGATTATTAAGTGACTTATATGGAAAATATTGCCGAAACCCTTCCCCATAATATCCAGGAAAATATTCAGCGTTACCGCGCGGACGGCGAGGATTACGTCCGGGAGAATCCCACCAAGACGGCGCTCGTGGCCATGGGGGTGGGATTTTTGCTGGCGCAGCTTCCGCTGCGCTGGATGTTTATCGCGATCATCAAGCTGGTGTTCCTGATTGTGAAGCCGGTGACGTTTATCTATGCGATCTCGAAGCTGATCGATGATGTGCGGGCGGCTCGGGCGGAGTGAGGGGGGGAGATTGCGGATTGCGGATTTCGGATTGCGGAATGGGGGGAAAATAGCGTCGCGGGCCTGCGCGTTGTTCGCGGACTGGATACCGTGGGAGCCATGGGGGGCGGTTAGAAGCGGAAGTAGATGAAGGCCGAATAGTGCTGGGGGACGAAGGGGAGGGCGGCTGCGAAGGCGGCGCCGTAGCCGAGGGCAAAGGGGCCGTCGGGACAGCGACGCCACCATTGGGAGAAGAGGCGCTTTGCGTTGAGCCAGTGGATGGTTGCCAGGGCGGCGAAGAGCCATGCGAGCCATGGCTCCAATTGCGCGGGGCCGGCGCTGTGGAAGCATAGGAGGGCCCTGCTCACGGTGAGGGCGGTCCGCAGGTCGGGGGAACGGAACCATGCCCAGCAGAGGCAGACGAAAAGAAAGGTGCCGAGGGTGGCCAGCGCTTCGCCGGGCCTGGGGAGCCACTGGGGGATGCGCGCAAGGGGAACGGCGGGGGTGCGGCGGCGGAGCGACTCGCGATGGATGATGAGGGCGGCGCCGTGGAGGGCGCCCCAGACTACGAAACCCCAGGCGGCGCCGTGCCATAGGCCGCCGAGGAGCATGGTGAGCATGAGGTTGCGGCAGGTGAAGAGGAGCGATCCGCGGTTTCCGCCGAGGGGGATGTAGAGGTAGTCGCGGAGCCAGGTGGAGAGGGAGATGTGCCAGCGGCGCCAGAAGTCGGAGGGGCTGCTGGCGAAGTAGGGGAAATTGAAATTGACGGTGAGGTCGTAGCCGAGGAGGCGGGCGGCGGCGATGGCCATGTCGGTGTAGCCGGAGAAGTCGCAATAAATCTGGACGGCATAAAGGAGGACGGCGAGCCAGGCGCTGAGGGCTGTGTGGGCGGCGGGCGCGGCGAAGTAGTGGTCCACGTAGGGGGCGACTGTCTCGGCGACGCAGGCTTTTTTTATGAAGCCGGTCAGGAAGAGGACGAGTGCGCCGCGGACATCGACGCGGCGCCAGAGGCGGATTTCCTTCGTCTGCGGAAGGAAGGTCATCGAGCGGACGATGGGGCCGGCGACGAGCTGGGGGAAGAATGAGATAAAGAAGGCGAGGTCGAGGAAACTGCGCTCCGGGCGGATGTGGCGGCGGTAGACCTCGATGGTGTAGCTCATCGACTGGAAGGTGTAGAAGCTGACGCCGTAGGGGAGAATGATGGCGAGAGTGTGGACGGATACCGGAAGGCCGGCCCAACCGAGAAAGGCGCCGGCGGAGGTGAGGAAGAAGTTGAAGTATTTGAACCAGCAGAGGACGCCGAGGTTGATGGCGAGGCTGACGAGGAGCCATCGCTTGCGCGGGCCGGGAAGGTCCGTGGCGCCGAGGCCGCGGCCGACGAGGTAATCCATGCACGTCGAAGCGATAAGGACGAGGGGGAACCACCAACCGGGGGGAAGGTGACGCCAATCGTGCGCGGCGAGCATGCGGACGAATGCGAAGGGCGGGCCGATGAAAAAGCAGGCGTAGAAGAAGTGGCTGGAGGCGAGGAGCCAGGCCTTGCGCGCGGTGTTAGAGCGCAGAAGCCACATCACGGAGAAGACGACGGCGTAGAAGATGAAGAAGCGAAATTCAACGAAGAGCATGGGCTATTGCTCCGAGAGATATGCCTGGGCGAGAGCCTGGCTGAAGATGCGGGCGCCGGCGGCGTTGAGATGATCGAAGTCGAACCGGTGAGCGGGGTCGTAGAGGGCGGGGTAGCGGGCGGGATCGTCGAAGGCGAGGAGCTTTGCGCCGGGAGGGGCGTCCTGGCTGGCATGGTAATCGCGGGTGGTTACGGGGGCCATGACGAGGATCAAATCGACACCCTGGCGCGCGGCGAGATCGCGCAGGCGGGTGTATCCTTGCTGGTTCAAGGGGTCGTGGGGGTCGGGTTTTGCGGCGCCGGTGAGGATGGCGTCGATGGCGACGAGGAGCTTGCGGCGCTCGGGGTCTGTGAGGGGATGATCCTCGGGGACGTAGCCGTCGCGGTCGGGACCGAGGATGGCATCCGCAGGCTTTTCGGGCGGGAGGGAGGCGAAGGCGGGAGTGGGGATGAGGCGGCCGATGTTTAGCTGGTTGCGGGAGAAAAGGCGGGCGGAGCGAAGGATGTCGTCCCAGGCATGGGACAGGGGATCTTTGCGGTGCGTGGTCTGGTAGTCGCGGAGGGCGCGCTGCCATCCGTATATGAGGGCGTGAGGGTCCTGCCAATAGACGTCGCGGACGGTGGGGCTGGCGGCATCGGGGAGGCCGCGGGAGGAGGCGATCTCGAGGAAGATGCGGCGCAGGCGCGGGGGGTGCATCGAGAGAAGGGTGCGCGCGATGTGGAGGCTCTCCGGGGGCATGAGGCCGTTGACGGCGAGATTGAAGGTGCGGGTGGGTTTGCCGGCGGCGGCTGTGGCGGCGTCAAAGAGTCTGGGGGAGAAGCCGTGATAGATGCGGCTGGAGCCGATGAAGACGGTGTCGAAATCGGCGAGGTGGGACTGGAGGTAGGAGAGCTTGGGGGTGACCTCGGGGACGCGCAGGGGGGCGAGGTGGTGGAGGAGGATGGCGATGCCGATAAAACCAGCGGCCGCGCAGGCACAGAGGATCAGGCGGCGGAGGGGAGGCATGCGGCGGATGGTAAGGGAAATTGCTAATTGCTAAAGTGTGATTAACTCGGCCCTCCGGCCTCGGCTTGCCCGCCCTTCAGCCGCCACTATTCCCTTCCGCCTCCGCGGCCCTTCGGGTCCGCCTGAGGCGGATTGTCTCGCTCCGCTCGGCTGCAAATTGGGGAGATCGCGGTCGACGCTGGGGAGGATGGGACGGCGGTTGAGCGGAAGGGATTGGAGCTTTGTAAAAACAGCGCGCAGGGGATGGATGTCGCGAGTATGTTTGCCGGGAGCGCCATGAACTTTCGAGATCGCAAGGATGCAGGACGCTGTCTTGCGGCTGCCCTAGGGCACTTGAGGGGGCGGGATGATTTGCTGGTGCTGGCGCTGCCGCGGGGCGGGGTGCCGGTGGCGGCGGAGGTGGCTCGGGCGCTGAGGGCTCCGCTGGATCTTTGCTTTGCGCATAAGATCGGGGCGCCGCACAATCCGGAGTTTGCAATCGGGGCGGTGGCGGAAACAGGGCCGCCATATTATGATGAGCAGGCGATCCAGACGCTGCGGGTGCCGTTTGCGTATGTACGGGAGGAGGCGGAAATCCAGCAGGCGGAGATGGTGCGGCGGGCTGCTTTTTACCGAGGGTCGAGGCCGGCGCCTGTGATCGGGGGGAAATGGGTGATTTTGATCGATGACGGGGTGGCAACCGGGGCGACGGCGCACGCGGCGCTGATGGCGTTGCGGGGGCAGGGGCCGGCGCGGCTGATGCTGGCGGCGCCTGTGGCGGCGGCGGATACGGTGCAGCGGCTGGCGAATGAGGCGGATGAGCTGGCGATCTTGTATGCGCCGCAGGGGTTTGTGGCAGTGGGGGAGTTTTATGATTCGTTTGACCAGGTGTCGGATGAAGAGGTGCTGGCTCTGCTGAATGAGGCATGAAGGCGCTCTGGCTTGCGATATTGTGGGGATCGATGGCGCCGGCGATTGCGGGTGAGCCGGGCTCTCGTGCAGCGGAGCCGCTGGTGGAGATATCGGCGGTTGATCCCACCATTGTGATCGATCTGCGTTATGCGACGTCGCGGAATGTGCTGGGGCATCCGATTTATCCGGCCGGGGCGCGGGCGCTGGTGCGCGAGAGTGTGGCGGACCGGTTGAAGATGGCGCAGGCGTACCTGCACGCGCGGGGGTATGGGCTGAAGATATGGGACGCGTTCAGGCCATTCAATGCGCAGGGGGCGCTGTGGGCATTCGCGAAGAGCACGCGGTATGTGGCGGACCCGGAGAATGGGCATGCGCTGCATACTTGGGGGGCGGCGGTGGATGCGACGCTGGTGGACGGGAAGGGGCACGATGTGCCGATGCCGAGCGACCTGGATGCGTTTTCAGCGGCGGCGGCGCTGCATTACAAGGGGGATGACCCCACGGTACGGAGCGACCTGGACTTGCTGCTGCATGCGATGGGGGCGGCGGGATTCAAGGGGATGAGCAGTGAGTGGTGGCACTTTGTGGCGCCGGATTGGCGGGAGTTTGCGGTGGTGACGCCGGAGCAGGCGCGGGGGTTTGCGGGGAGGGGCGGGGCGCGGTGAGAGCGACTAGAGGAGGGAGGGGAAGAAGTGGATGAGGGCGAGGAGGGGGAGGGACATGTAGGTGGAGGAGATGAGGTCGTCGACGAGGATGCCGAGGCCGCCTTTTAGGGATTGGAGGCTGTTGGCGGGCCAGGGCTTGAGGAAGTCGAAAAGACGGTAGACGGCGAAGAGAATGACCCATGAGAGGAGATGGGCAGGCCAGTGGAACCAGAGGGGCCAGAGGGCGAAGGGGACGGCGGCAAGCTCGTCGATGACGACGGGGCGAGGGTCTTTGCGGGCGAGGAGGCGCTCGCAGATGGCGCCGCTCCAAACGGCGGGAATGAGGAGGGCGGCGACGATGGCGAGGGCGAGGGGCAGTGGGAGACGGCTGATGAGGAGGAAGTAAAGGAAGCCGGGGATGGAGCCCCAGGAGGGGGCCATCGGTTTGATAAAGCCGCTCCCGAGGCCGGTGCCGATGAGAAGGGCGATTTTTTCCGTGCCGGACATGGGAGGCAACGGAGGAACCTCGAAGCGGGGAATTAGCTCGCGCCAGACGGGCTTGCCGGACATCGGATTGCGGATTGCGGATTGCGGATTGCGGAATAGCCGGAAATAGGGTCGAAAGCCTATCAGCTATTTGCGGCTTGGACGGGGATGTGGGCCTAGCTAATTGCGCCCGCAGGGCGGGGAGTTACACCGCGGGGGGTTCGGGCGGTTCGGGGGTTTCGGAGGCTTCAGGGGCTTCGGAGCCTTCAGACGCTTCGGGGGCTTCAGGTTCGGCTTCTTCCTCTTCCTGGCTTACCACGGGGGCGATGCTCTGGAGTTTTTCTCCCGTACGCAGGCGGATCAAAATAACGCCCATGGTATTGCGGCCCGTCTCGCGGATCTCGCTGATCCGGGTGCGCACCATCTGACCCTTGTTGGTGATGAGCATCAGCTCCTCCCGCTCCCGCACGGCCAGCGCGCCCACCACCTCGCCGGTCTTGTCGCCGGTCTTCATGGTGATGATGCCCTTGCCGCCGCGGGATTGTTTGCGGTAATCGTCGAAGGGGGTGCGTTTGCCGACGCCGTTCTCGCCGACGACCAGCAAGGTGGAGTCGGCGCTGACGATTGCCATATCGACCAGCAAATCCCCCACCTCGGGCCGGATGCCCCATACGCCCACGGTATTGCGCCCCTGGTCGCGCAGTTCCTCCTCGGAGAATCGCAGGCTCATGCCGTTCTTCGTGATCAGGACGATCTCATCGATCCCGGTGGTCAGCTTGGCATTGATGAGCCGGTCCCCTTCCTCGATCTGGATGGCGATGATGCCCCCCTTCCGGATGTTCTTGAAGTCCGAGAGGTTCGACTTCTTCACGATCCCCGTGCGGGTGGCAAAAACAATGTGCAGATCCGGGCTCCACGTCTCCTCGTCGGTCTTCTTGCCCTGGATGCGGATGGTCGCCGCGATTTTCTCGCCGGACTTCAGCTCCAGGAAATTAGCGATGGAGCGGCCTTTGGCGGCGCGGCCCATCTCTGGGATCTCATAGACTTTCTCGACGTAGCAGCGGCCTTCCTGCGTGATAAAGAGCAGGTAATCGTGCGCCGTCGCCGTGAAGAGATGCTCCACAAAGTCGTCCTGGTCCGCATCGCTCATCGCGTCGCGGGTCTGCATGCCGATGACGCCCTTGCCGCCGCGGCGCTGGGCGCGGTAGGCGCTGACGGCGGTGCGCTTGATGAAGCCCTGGTGGGTGATCGTAATGATGGTGCCCTCATTGGCGATGAGGTCTTCCATGTTGATCTCGCCTTGCTCGGGGATCAATTGCGTGAGCCGCGGCGTGCCGTACTTGACCTGGATGGCGCGCAGCTCTTCCTTGATGATCGCAAATACCCGCTGCTCCCGGGCCAGGATGTCGAGCAGGTCTTTGATGGTCGCCGTCAGCTCGCCGTATTCCTTGACGATCTTTTCCCGCTCCAGCCCGGTCAGTTGATACAGGCGCAGGTTCAGGATCTCGTCCGCCTGTTTCTCGCTAAAGGCGTAAATGCCCTCCGTCAGCCGCGCCTCGGACCGGATGAGGATGCCGAGCTGCTCGACCTGCGTACGGGTAAACTCATAGCCCAGCAGCTTGACGCGCGCCTCGTCGCGATTGGCCGATTCCCGGATGATCCGGATGAAATCGTCCATGTGCGCGAGCGCAATGAGGTAAACCTCCAGCGTCTCGGCCCGCTCCTCGGCCTGCCGGAGCAGGAAACGCGTGCGCCGCAGCACCACCTCGCGCCGATGCTCGATGTAGCAGCCGATCGCGTCCTTCATCGACAAGAGCTTTGGCCGTCCGTGATCGATGGCGAGCATCGTGATCGAGAAGGAGGACTCGAGCGTGGTGTGCTTGTAGAGATTGTTGATGACGACGCTGGGATAGGCGTCGCGTTTTAGCTCGATGACTACGCGGGTGTTCTCATCGGACTCGTCGCGGATGGCGGAGATTTCGGTAAGGCCGGGGGTTTTCTCGTTGACCAGCTCTGCGATGCGCTCGACGAGGGTGGCGCGGTTTACGTTGTAGGGGATCTCCGTGACGACGATCTGCTCGCGGCCGCCTTTGAGCTCCTCGACGCCTGCGCGACCGCGGACCCTGACGCTGCCGCGACCGGTCTGGAAGTATTGCTTGATGCCGGCGATGCCGCAGATCATGCAGCCGGTGGGGAAGTCGGGGCCTTTGATGAAGACGGCGAGCTCGTCGACCGTGATGTCGGGGTTATCGATCTGAGCGCAAACGCCGTCGATGACCTCGCTGAGATTGTGCGGGGGCATGTTGGTGGCCATGCCGACGGCGATGCCGGTGCCGCCATTGACGAGAAGATTGGGCCATGCGGCCGGGAGGACGGTCGGTTCCTCTCTTTGTTCGTCGTAGTTGGGGACGAAGTTTACGGTGTCCTTGTCGAGGTCCTCCAGAAGGAGGGCGCCGAGGTGGGTGAAACGGGCCTCCGTGTAACGCATGGCGGCGGGGGGATCGCCCTCGACGCTGCCAAAATTGCCCTGGCCATCCACTAATCTCTCGCGCATCGCCCAGGGCTGGGCCATGTGGACCAGCGTGGGATAAATGACCGCCTCGCCATGGGGATGGTAGTTGCCGGAGGTGTCGCCGCAGATCTTGGCGCACTTACGGTGCTGGCGATTGGGAAAGAGCGACAGATCGTGCATCGCAAACAGGATGCGGCGCTGGGAGGGCTTAAGGCCGTCGCGCGCATCGGGCAGGGCCCGCGAGACGATGACGGACATCGAATAATCCAGGAATGAGGTCGAGACCTCGTGGGAGATATCTACCGGTTGGATTTTTTCGTTCTGCGTGTACACGGGTGGAGGAGCGGGAAGTTAGGAGAGTGGGGCGAGGCGGCCGGGAACCGGGGGATGGGCAACGCCGGAAGGGACGCAAGAAACCGGCAGGGAGGGACTCCGGCGGGCGGGGTGGCCGGGAGAAAGGGGCGCGGAGGCGCCGACAGGCTTCTGGTGCGGCTGCGGCATCCGCCTAGGCAGCGGCCGGGGTGGCCGAGGCTGGAGCGGCAGGTTCGGCTTTTTTGGCAGCCGGCCTGGCTTTGGCGCGTCCCGGTTTGCGAGCGGCTTTGGCGGCTTCATTTACACGATCGACGTAAGCGAGGCGGCGGCGGCGCTTTTGGACTTTATTGTATTGTTTTCCCATAGGGTGAGCCGGCCTTTATAAGCCCGATGTCCGGGGTGCGGCAACGGTTTTAGTCCACTTAATTCAAAAAATGTTGTCATCGTGCCGAGGCTCTGAAACCTTACCTGCCCCTTTCATTTTCCCTTATGGCCAGCCCGTCTGATGACAGTGATAACGCCAATGAGCCCGAAACTCCCGACGAAGAGGAGATTATCGAGGCCGGATTTGATCCCCTGCTCTTCTGGGATCAATACCGGCAATTCATCCTTTTAGCGACGGGAGTGATCCTGCTGGGGGCGGTGGGATTCGGCATCTACGAGTTCAACCAGACCAAGCGGATCGAAGCGGCGGGGGCGGCGCTGGCGCAGGCGTCGAGCGAGGACGATTACCGGCAGATCGTGGATAAATACGCAGGGACGGTGGCGGCGGGAGACGCGGCGATCTTCCTGGGCGGCAAGCTGCGGGCGGATAAGAAGTACGATGAGGCGATCGAGGTGTTGCAGGCTTTTCTGGATAAATATCCGGAGCATCCGCTGGCGCACGCTGGGGACTTGAGCATTGCGGAGACGCTGGAGGCGCAGGGGAAGATGGATGAGGCGCTGGCGAAGTTCGAGGAGGTGGCGGCTAAATATCCGGATAGCTATAGCGCGCCGCTGGCGGTGATCGCGCAGGCGAATCTGCTCAAGAGCCAGGGGAAGACGGAGGACGCGCGGCGGTTGTATGAGAATTTTGTGGCTCAGTTCCCGGACAGTGTGCTTACGCAGGAGGCGATGACGGAGATGCATCTGATGCGACCGGCTGCGGGAGCGGCGGCGGCGCCGCAAACGGTGCAGGAGCGGGTTACCAGTTTGCTGCAACAGGCGATAAAGGCGGGGGGCACGTCTTCGGCGGGCTCTAGTCCGGCGTCAATGGCGGTTCCGAAGGCGTCGGCGCCGGTGGCGCCGGGGGCTTTGCCGCATTGATTGCAGGGCGGAGATGGGACCTATGGGGCCAATGGGGCCTATAGGACCAATGAGATCGGGCCCCGCGCAGGCCGGCAGGAGCTAGAAGCGATCAAGGTTCATCACCTTGTTCCAGGCTGCGACAAAGTCGTGGACGAACTTTTTCTCAGCGTCGGAGCTTCCGTAGACTTCAGCCAGGGCGCGGAGTTGGGAGTTTGAGCCGATGGCAAGGTCGACGCGCGTGCCGGTCCACTTGAGTGCATCCGTTTTGCGATCACACCCTTCAAACACGTCCGCGTCTTTCGAGATCGCCTTCCAATCCGTGCCCATATCGAGAAGGCCCACGAAGAAGTCGTTCGTCAGCGCCTCCGGTCGCTTGGTGAAGACACCGTGCTGCACCCCTCCGAAGTTGGTCTTCAGGACGCGCATGCCGCCCACGAGCACCGTCATTTCGGGCGCGGTCAGGGTCAGCAATTGCGCTTTGTCAACCAGCAGCGCCTCAGCCGATACGGTGTATTTGCCCTTGAGGTAATTGCGAAAGCCGTCCGCGATGGGTTCGAGCACGGCGAAGGCCTCGACGTCGGTCTGCTCCTGCGTCGTGTCCATGCGTCCCGGCGTAAAGGGAACCGTGATCTCGTGACCGGCATTTTTCGCCGCTTGTTCGATGCCTGCGCATCCGGCCAGGACGATCAGGTCCGCCAGCGACACCTTCTTGGCGCCGGCCGCTGCTCCGTCGAACGCGCACTGGATGCCCTCCAGGGTTTCGAGCACCTTCGCCAGTTGGGCGGGCTGGTTGACTTCCCAATCTTTCTGCGGCGCCAGACGAATGCGGGCGCCGTTGGCGCCGCCGCGCTTGTCGGAGCCGCGGAACGTGGACGCCGACGCCCATGCGGTGGAAACCAGCTCCGAGACGGACAGGCCGGAAGCCAGGATATTGCCCTTCAGGGACGCGATGTCCTGTGCATCGATCAACGGGTGATTGACCGCGGGAATGGGGTCCTGCCAGATGAGTGCCTCTGCGGGAACCTCCGGCCCGAGATAACGCGCGCGCGGCCCCATGTCGCGGTGCGTCAGCTTGAACCACGCCCGGGCGAACGCATCCGCGAACTGATCCGGATGCTCCATGTAGCGCCGCGAGATTTTTTCGTAAGCAGGGTCAAACCGCAGGGCAAGGTCGGTGGTCAGCATGGAAGGCGCGATCCGCCTGGACGAGTCGTGCGCATGCGGCACAGTGCCGGCGCCGGCGCCATTCTTCGGCGTCCACTGATGCGCGCCGGCCGGGCTCTTTGTCAGTTCCCATTCGTAGCCGAACAGGCTCCGGAAGAAGTTGTTGCTCCACTTCGTGGGCGTGGTGCTCCAGGTGACTTCCAGGCCGCTGGTGATCGTGTCGCCGCCTTTGCCAGAGCCAAAGCTGCTCCTCCAGCCCAGCCCCTGCTCTTCGAGGCCGGCAGATTCCGGATCAAGCCCCACATTGGACGCAGGGCCGGCACCGTGGGTTTTGCCGAAGGTATGGCCGCCGGCGATGAGCGCCACCGTCTCCTCGTCGTTCATCGCCATGCGGGCGAAGGTCTCGCGGATATCCCTCGCCGCCGCAATCGGATCGGGGTTCCCGTTCGGGCCTTCCGGGTTGACGTAAATAAGCCCCATCTGCACGGCGGCGAGCGGGTTTTCGAGCTCCCGGTCGCCGGAGTAGCGCTTGTCATCCAGCCACGTGTCTTCAGAGCCCCAATAGAGGTCCTGATCCGGCTCCCAGACATCCTCGCGACCACCTCCGAAACCGAATGGCTTGAATCCCATCGTTTCCAGGGCGACGTTCCCCGTGAGGATCATCAGGTCGGCCCATGAAATCTTCCGGCCATACTTCTGCTTGATCGGCCAGAGCAGGCGGCGCGCCTTGTCCAGGCTCACGTTGTCCGGCCAACTGTCGAGCGGCGCAAAGCGCTGCTGGCCCCTGCCGCCGCCGCCGCGGCCGTCCCCGGTGCGATACGTGCCGGCGCTGTGCCACGCCATGCGAATGAAAAAAGGGCCGTAGTGGCCGAAGTCCGCTGGCCACCAGTCCTGCGAGTCGGACATCAACGCCGCGAGATCCTTCTTCACCGCCGCCAGGTCCAGGCTCTTGAACTCTTCCGCGTAGTTGAAGTCCTCTCCCATCGGATTGGACTTGGTGGAATGCTGGTGCAGGAGTTCGAGCTTCAACTGGCTCGGCCACCAGTCGCGGTTGGATCTGCCGCTGGCGGCAGCGTGAGGGAATGGGCATTTGGCTTCGGTTGTCATCGGTTTTCTCCTTGAACTAAATTCTGTGGGCGGGTTGCAAGTGTTCGGCACGACTGCGCCGGTCGTCAAGTGCGCGTATCTCGCTGGACAACCCGCCTCCTCGGAAGACTCGCGCACGGCTGGCTTAGGAGCCTGATGAAACATAGGGGTATGTCGCGCGAGGTCATCTTGGGCCATATGGCAAGGCGCGAGCGACGCGCATCCCCTTTATGGGGCTGTAAGGAGCGAGCAACGCCGCCAGATGGCCCAAGATGGCCTCGCCCGG
>Ga0182030_10010270_pt1 | contig 19051 bp, 17 predicted proteins | sample 812S3MmetaG_FD_121299 | JGI IMG/M metagenome (GOLD analysis project Ga0182030, IMG submission 121299) | Permafrost microbial communities from Stordalen Mire, Sweden - 812S3M metaG (Illumina Assembly) | ecosystem: Environmental > Terrestrial > Soil > Wetlands > Permafrost | place: Sweden... | reverse complement strand
GGCGCGTACGGTTCGTTCTTCACCTCGGCCGGTGCAGAGCACGTGTTCGGCGTAACCGGCGGTCTCGCGTTCCATCGCATGCTCGGCGAAATCGATGCCAGCAGCAGCGGTGGCGCAACGAGCGGCATCGCGCAAATCCGGACCAACCATCCGGGACTCAACTTCGCCGGCGGCTTCGACCTCAACGCCGGAACGATCAAGCCGCTGGTCGGTGTCGTCGTGCCGCTAGCGCCGTCGCTCGCGTTTGAAGTCGGCGTGGTTGCCGGACCGAGCGGACGTCCCGCGCTGCGCTTAGCGATGCTGGCCGGCTTCCGCCAGCCAAAGCCGCGCATCGCCATGTTTCCGGTTACCGTTTTCGTGCCGGATGCGACGCGTTACGGAGCGCTGCGCGTGTTCGTCGACGGCGTCCGCACGCCGGCACCATATGCCGCAGGCACACCGATCATGGTGCCGTCCGGGCCTCACACGGTGTATGCGGAGAGTGCCGATCGCAGCTACGCGTCCACCGCATGCAACGTGGTCGCCACGGGCACTTCCGCAAAAGTCAACCTGACGATGTTCCCGCAGCGCTCGATCGCCGGAACGATCGCCTTCGGCGGATCGGTGGACGCGCTTCCGCCCGGCGCCTCGCTCGAAGGCATCCGCGTCGTGCTCGAACCGAGCGGCGAGAGCGTGGCCACCGACGTAAACGGCCGCTTCGTATTCGCGCGCGCACCGTACGATCCGGCCTCGACGATCCTACTCGATCCGGCCAGCGTGCCGCACGGGTTCGAGAGCCCCGGTTCCCTCGCGATCGCTGATGGATCGACCGACGTCACGTTGGCGCCGCAGCGCAAAACCGAGCACACGACCTTTCACTAGACGGAGCGCCGGTCGAGACGCGAGAAGAGCGGGGGGATGACTCGTTCACTTGTTCGGCGTGATTGGCTGACCGCCGGCGTTGCCGCCGGGCTCATTTCCGGCGTGACCTTAGCGGCGTTCGCGGCGTTCGCCGAAGTGCGGGCCGGCCTGCCGGTAAGCAACACCTATACGTTCCTAGCCGCTACGGTGGGCGGCCCAGCGCTCTCCGAGGGGACGGCGGCCATCCCCGCCGGCGTGCTGGTACTTTTTGCAGGCACGATCCTCTGGTCGTTCGGTTACGTCTATGCCGCGAGCAAACAGTCGCAGTTACTGACGCGGCCACTCATCTCCGGTGCGGGCTTCGGGGTCATCGTCTGGTTCATCATGCAGGCCGTGCTGGTTGGTGCCGGCCACTTTACGGGACCGACGATCTACACGTTCGACCGCGACATGGTCGCGTTTTTGCTCTTCTTCGGGATCCCGCTCGCGTTTGTCGCCTCCCGGTTGCTGCGCCCGAGGTGATCGCCGAGCTGCGGATCGACCTGGGCGCGATCGTTCGCAACGTCGATGCGCTCGCGGCGCTGGTCGCGCCGGCCCGGGTCGTGCCGGTGCTCAAGTCCAACGCCTATGGCCATGGGCTCGTCGAGGTAGCGCGCGCGCTCGACGGCCGCGTCGCGCGTTTGGCAGTGTACGAGCTGGATGAAGCACTCGCGCTGCGCGCGGCTGGGATCGCCGCGCCGATCCACGTGTTGGGACCGGTTCCCGCGTCGTCGCTCGACGATGCACATGCTGCCGGCGTCGAGCTAACGCTATGGGACGGCGGCACATACTTAGACGATGTAGCGGCGGCGGCGCACCAAGGCGGCAGGCCCTTCCGCGTTCACGGGAAGATCGACACCGGCGTGGCGCGGCTTGGAATGCGCGTCGCCGATGCACCGGCGCGGCTGCGGCGCTATGCCGAACATCCCTCGCTCGAACTGGTGGGCGTGTTCTCACATCTGGCGGCGGCCGAGGAACTCGACTCGACGTTCACGCGCGAACAGCTGGACGCGTTCGCAACCGCGACGCGAAATATTTCACCCGATGTCGAGCGCCACATCGCGGCGACGGCCGCGGCGATGCTCTGGCCCGAAACGCGGCTCGACTCCGTGCGCGCCGGGATCGGTATCTACGGCCTCTGGCCGTCGCCCGAGACCGAACGCACGATGCGAGATCGCGGCTTCGCGCTGCAGCCGGCGCTCCAATGGCGAACGCGTCTCGTGATCGTGCACGACGTGCCGGCGCATACGCCGGTCGGCTACGGCTGCGCCTATCATACGAAGCGGCCGTCGCGCATCGGCGTCTTGCCGATTGGTTACGCCGAGGGGTTGCCACGCAATGCCGGAGATCGCGGCCACGTGCTGATCACGGGTCAGCAGTGCCGCATCGTCGGCCGCGTGTGCATGAACATGACGTTCGTCGACTGCACCGACGCGCCCGACGCGCTTCCCGGCAGTATCGTAACGTTGATTGGGAGCGACGAAGCCGCCTCGATCGGCGCCGCCGAACTCGCCGCCGCAACGGGCACGATTGCCTACGAAACCGTCACGCGCTTACCGGCGCACGTTCCGCGCAGCTACCTCGTCGCGGCGCGCTAGGCGCCGGGCGACACTCATGCGGCGATCACGCGTGGTAGAGCATGTCGTCGATTGCGAAGCGCGGGACGTTGCCGTACTTAGCCGTTAGATCGACCATCGGCTGCGCTTCAGCCGCGTCCCACTTCTCGGCGAACACCGCGCGGCGCATCGACTGCGCGGTGGCCACCGGAAGTTTGGTATATTTCATCAAGATCTCTGCCGTCTTACCCTGATTATGGTTCGACCAGACGGCAGCTTGCAGGTTGGCGGTTTGAAAGCGCCGGACGGCGTCGCCGTTGGCCTGCGCCCACGCGCGCGTGGCGATGAAAACGGAGAGTAAGAACCGCGGGGCACAGGCATCGAACGGCGCGCCGATCACGCGTCCGGTCGTCTTCGATTCAGAAATGAACGGTTCGGTAACGCAGGCCGCATCCACGCGCGCGCTGCCGAGCGCATCCATCATCTGGGCGAAGTTCATCTCGACGAACTTCATTCCGGATGAATCGCCGCCGTTTTTATCCACCCACGCGCGCGTGCAGTATTCCGGAATGCCGTTGATGCCGTTGCAGGCTACGGTCTTGCCGGCTAAATCGCGCGGTCCGGAGATCGCCGACGCCTTCGGCACCATCATGAGTGTGGTGGGATCGGCGGCAACGTACACGGCACCCGGCGCGACGATAACGAACGGCACCGATCGTGCGTGCGCTTGCGTCATCGCCACCATGTTTGAGGTGGCGATGTCGAGCGCTCCGCCGGCAACCGCGGCGGCAATCGCCTGGCCGTTATTGAACTGCTGAAAGTCGACGCGTAGGCCGGCCGCCTTGAAGAAGCCACCGTCCTGCGCGTAATACGGTTCGGCCCCGCTGTCGATATTAATCGTGGCGAGACGTAGCGGCAGATCGTCGGCGCGCGCAAGGCCGGGCGCGAATGGGACGACCGAAGCGGCGCCGAGCACGGCTAGCGCGCCGGCGCGCTTCATCGTCCGGTGGCGAGCAGCAGTTCTCGCGCGCCTTCCGCAACGGTTACCGTGTGCGGCAACTTGAAATCGCCGGGACGCACGCTATACGCCTTGGGATTGCGCGGTTCGGGCGGCTCGTGACCTTGCATCAATTGCTTCGCGCTCGTTAACAGACGCTTGCGCAGCGCGATGATCGCTTTGTCGGAACTCGTGAGATATTCACGGCTGCGATCGGCGATCGTGCCGTAGCCGCCTTGGTCCTGCGTCACCGCGAGATCTTGAGCGACGATCGACTTGACGCCGGTGAAACTCGTCCTCTGCTGATCGTCGCGGTCGATCAAGTAGTCGTTCTCGTACGCTTCCTTAGTCGAGAACGTGCCCGGAACGATTTCCGGCACGGTGATGCCGTCGTTGAGGACCGCAAGTTCCTCCGCGTTCAGCGGATGGTCGGCGTTCGACCATACGCGGAAGTGTATCGAGTGATCGTCGTCGATCGGCGCGCGTACTTGCGTGAGTACGGGACCACCGGGCGGTGCCGCGATCAGCACCGCGTACGGCATCAAATATTGATTCACGCGCCAGTGAAACGTGTCTTCGCCGGCGTTGCGCTGCGCGGAGAGCATCAAGCCGTAATCGGTTTCGGCCGTGAACCAGCGCGGCTGTTTGTCGGCGAACACCGTCGCATCGACGCGGCCGCCGGGAATCGGCTTGCCGTCTTGCCGGCTGTGCAGAAACGAGACGTGGCTCGAATCGATGTCGCCTTCTTGCAGTTGCGCGTAGTTTCCGCGCGTGACCATCTTCGTGATCGAGCGGTGGTCGTCGGGAACGGCGAACGCTTCGATGGCCGGAAACTCCGGCATCAGATCGATCGGGCCCATGAACGCCCAGATCAGGCCACCGCGTTCCATCGCCGGATACGACGTCGTCTTGACCTTATTCTTGAGCGTCGGGCCTTCCGGGCAATTCGGCAGATCCGTACAGGCGCCGGTGACGTCGAATTTCCAGCCGTGATAGACGCAGCGCAGCCCGTCTTGCTCGTTGCGGCCCCAAAAGAGGTTCGCGCGACGGTGCGGACAGTAGGCGTCGAGCAGCCCGAGTTTGCCGTGTGAATCGCGGAACGCAACCAAATCCTCGCCGAGGATGCGGACGCGAACGGGGGCCGAATCCGGACCGCCGACCTCGCTCGCCAGCATGATCGGCGTCCAGAAACGGCGGAAGAGTTCGCCCATCGGCGTTTTCGGGCCGATGCGGACCAGAAGCTCGTTGTCGGCTTTCGTGAGCATTGCCGCAGCAATTTTCCCTGAGAAGGCCGCAAAACCCCTAGCTCAGTGCGTTAAGAGCCTGGCTTAAATCAAGCGTGCCTTCGTAGAGCGCGCGTCCGACGATCGCCGCATCGACGTTCGGGGGCGTGCCGTAGCGTAGCGCGATGAGGTCAGCGAGCGACTTCGCGCCGCCGCTGGCGGTGATCCGGACCGCTGCCAAGGCGGCGACGTGGGCCAGTGCGGCGACGTCGTACCCCGAACCCATTCCGTCACGGGCGATCTCCGTGTAGACGATCCGCCCCACGCCCCAAGAGGCGACATCGCGCACGAGATCGTCGCGCGAAACGCCGGCGTCTTTCTGCCAGCCGCGAGTCGCGACGCGGTCGCCGCGTGCATCGATGCCGGCTACGATCCGGTCGCCGAAGGCCGCAACGATCGCCCGCGCGGCATCCGGGTCCTCGATTAGGATCGTTCCGAGGACGACCGCAGCAGCGCCGGCGTCGATCCGCGCCTGCACGTCGGCGAGCGTGCGCACGCCGCCGCCAGTCTGAACGGGAACGTCGACCGCCGCGCAGATCGCCGCCAGCGCGACCGCGTTTTCGCCCGAACCGAACGCGCCGTCGAGGTCGACGACGTGCAGCGCGCGCGCACCGGCTGCGACGAACGCCCGCGCGCGCGCGAACGGATCGTCGTCGTACTGCGTTTCGCGCGTCGGGTCGCCACGTTCGAGGCGCACGCATTTGCCGGCGCGCAGATCGATCGCCGGGAGGAGCAGTAACTCGCGCACGTTCAGGCCGCGAGCGCGAGAAAATTGTCGAGCAAAATGGCGCCCGTCCGCTGACTCTTCTCGGGATGAAACTGCGTCGCCATCACGTTGTCGCGCGCAACGATCGCGGCGAACCGGCCGCCGTAATCGGTGCTCGCGAGCGTTGCGTCACTGTCGGCAACGCGATAGGAGTGCAGAAAGTACGCGAACTCGCCGCCGTTCAGCCCCGCCACGAACGGGTGCTCGCGCTCGATCGTCAGATCGTTCCAGCCCATGTGCGGGATGCGCGGCGCACCGGCAAAGCGCCGGACGTGGCCGGCGAAAATGCCGAGACCCGCCGCGCCGCCGAACTCATCGCTCGATTCGAACAGCACTTGCATCCCGACGCAGATGCCGAGGAACGGCTTGCGCGCGGCGACCAGCGCGTGGACCGCGCGATCGAGCCCGCGTTCCCGCAACGCATCCATCGTCGCGCCGAACGCGCCGTCGCCGGGGAGGATGGCGGCATCCGCCGCGACGACCCGGTCCGCGTCGGACGTCAAATCGAAAGCCACGCCGCGCCGTTCGAGCGCCGCGACGAGCGAGCCGATGTTCCCGCCGCCGTAATCCAGCACTGCGAGCCGTTTGGGTTCCATCGACGCATTATTTCACGCGGACATGGGGAAACACCCGGCATGACGTCGTTGCTTCGTGCCGCCCTGGCACTCGCCGTGGTTGCTCTGCTTGCCCCCGCCGGGGTGCGGGCCGCGGCTCCGCCGGTTGGGCTGACCGTCGCGCCGGGCTTCATCATCGAGCGCATCGCGACGGTCGAGCAGGGCCGTGAAATCACGGTTGCCCCCAACGGCGACCTGTTTGTCGGAACGTCGGCGAACTCGGTATATATCGTCGCTGACGCGCAGGGGAACGCCGCGCCCGCGAAAGCTTTCGTGCAACTCGCCGACCATCCGGTCGCGGGGATAACGATCGATGGCGAACGGATGTATCTCGGCGCGCAGTTCGGCATCTACGAGTTGCCGTATCGCAACGGCGATCGCACGCCGCGCGCGCAGCCACGCAAGATCGCGTCGGTGCGCACGAGCGGCGTGGCGCGCGATCACGTCACGACCACCGTCGCGGTTGCGAACAAACGCCTCTACGCGAGCGTCGGCTCGTCGTGCAACAACTGCGATCCCGACCTTGACGCCACGCGCGCGACGATCCAGCAGATGGACCTCGACGGCAGCGGCATGACGCCCAAGGCGCACCGCATTCGCAACGCGATCGCGCTGGCAACGAACCCGCAGACGGGCACGCTCTGGGCGGGCGTCGCCGGCCAGGACGAACTACCACACGGGCATCCCTACGAGATGTTCGACGCCGTCACGCTCCACGCGGGCAACGTCGACTACGGCTGGCCGTATTGCTATGAGAACCACGTGGGCACCGGAGCGCAGGATTGCGCCGCACAAACGGTGCCGCGCGTCGTGATGCCGGCCTACGAAACGCCGATCGGCGCCGCGTTTTATCCGCTCCATCCCAGCGGCGCGCACGCTTTTCCCGAGCAGTATCGTGGCGGAGCATTCGTCACGCTGCACGGGTCGTGGCATCAGCCGCCGGTCCCGCCGCGCGTCGTCTTCATCGCGATGAACGGCGACGAGCCGAAGACCGCCGTTGATTGGAACGATCCCACCGTGCAATGGAAAGAGTTCGTCGGCGGCTTCCAAACCGCGAACGGTCAACGCATCGCGCGGCCCACCGGCATCGCCGTCGGACCCGATGGCAGTCTGTTCGTAAGCGACGACCAGGACGGCGGCATCTACCGCATCCGGCCGCGCTAACCTGTCAGTGGTAGGATTACTCCAGCAGGCCTTTGGTCGAGAGCACTTCGTCGCTGCCGGTTAGGGTTTTCGCCTGCATGAACGCTTTGGCGAACGCCTTGAACGATGCTTCGCACAAGTGGTGCGCGACGTCGCCGTTCATTTGAATCAAATGCAGGTTGAACTTGCCGTTGTCGACGACGGCGCGAAAGAATTCGCGGATCATCTCGGTCTTGAAGTCGCCGAGGTTCTCGACGCCCTCAAAGCTCACGCTGAAATTTAAATAGCTGCGACCCGACAGATCGATGCTGCCGGCGACGAGCGCGTCGTCGAGCGGCACCATCATCGAACCGTAACGCGCGATGCCGCGCTTGTCGCCCAATGCTTCGTAGATCGCTTTGCCGAGCGCAATGCCGACGTCTTCGATCAAATGATGGTTGTCGAGGCCGTCACCGCGCGCGACGAGTTGCAACGCGCAACCCGAGTGCTTGGCGAATGCTTCGAGCATGTGATCGAGAAACTTGACGTCCGTATCGATCTCGATCGGTCCGCCGTCGAGCCCCAAGCGCAGATCGATCTGCGTCTCTTTGGTCGTCCGTTCGACGATCGCGCGACGTTGACTCAGTTGAGCGCTCCGTTGGTGTGCGGCTTGCGACCGGCGATCGGTTCGAGCGCGTGTACGGCCGGTCCAGTGTAGGTGGCCTGTGGGCGGATCAAGCGGTTACCGGCCATCTGCTCGAGCACGTGCGCCGTCCAGCCGGCCATCCGGCCGCACGCGAAGAGGCACGTGAATTCATCCTTCGGGATGTCGAGGCTCGAGAGCGTCGGCGCCGTGTAGAACTCGACGTTGGCGTAGATCTTCTTACCGGGTTTCACTTCTTGCAGCACTTTGTTCGAGGCGTCTTCCAACGCGCGCGCGACGTTGTACCACGGCGAGCCGGATTTTTCCGTGAGTGCTTTGGCCGACTCTTCGAGATGCTCGGCGCGCGGGTCCCGGATCTTGTACTCGCGATGGCCCATGCCCATGATCTTCTCGTTGCGCCCGAGCAAACTGCGGACATATGCTTCGGCTTTGTCGGGTGCTTTGATCTCTTCGAGCATCGTCATCACTTTGCTCGGAGCGCCGCCGTGCAAGTCGCCGGCCAGCGTCGCGACGGCCGCGGTGATCGCACCGTAGATGTCGGCGTTGGTCGACGCGGTGACGCGCGCGGAGAACGTCGAGGCGTTGTACGAATGATCGGCGAGCAGCACGAGGTACATGTCGAGCGCGGCTTCGGCTTCTTTGATCGGCTTCTCACCGGTGCGCATCCACAGAAAGTTCGCGGCCGAACGCAGCTCCGGATTCGGCGCGACCGGTTCGAGCCCGCGGCGGATCCGATCGAACGCTGCCACGATTGCGGGCGTCTTGGCGATGAGATTGAGCGCGGCGTCAGGGTTGCTGTCGTGGACGCCATCCGCGCGGTGCGGCAAGAAGTGCGCGAGCGCCGAAACGGCGGTCCGCAACACGTCCATCGGCCAGGCGTCCTTAGGAATCGCCTTGAGGATCGTGATCAAGGCCGGCGGCAGGGCGCGCAGCTTGGCCAGCTTGGCGTTGAGGTCACGCAGCTCGGTCTGCGTCGGCAATTCGCCGTACAGCAAGAGGTGAACGACTTCTTCAAACGTCGCGTTGACCGCCAGGTCGTGGATGTCGTATCCACGGTAGGTGAGCCGCCCGACTTGACCTTCGACATTACTGAGAACGGTTTCGCCGACGACGACGCCTTCAAGACCGCGATCCACGACATTTCCAGCCATAACCCGGGGAAATTTCAAGAACCCGGGGCTTCCGCCTCCTCACCCCAAGCCCGGCCCCGCCATTTTGTCATCCCGAGCGTAGTCGAGGGACAGCCACCCAGCGACGACGGTTGTGGCTGCCCCTCGACTACGCTCGGGGTGACAAAAACGGGCTAGACGAGAACGGCGCGTCCCAGGGCAAACTGGAGCAGGCGTTCGATCAGCGCTTCGAATGAAATGCCCGCCGCGCGCGCCTCATCGGGGAAGAGCGAAAGTGGCGTCAGGCCCGGCAACGCGTTGATCTCGAGGATGTAGGGGCGGCCTTCCTTGGTCACGATGAAGTCGGTGCGGGAATAGTCGCGCAGACCCAGCATCCGGTGGACCGAGAGCGCGAGCATCTGCAGGCGCGCGGTGAGGTCGCCGTCGATCGGCGCCGGAACGAGATGGCGCGAACCGCCCGGCTTGTACTTGGCATCGTAGGAGTAGAACTCGTCGCTCGCGATGATTTCGACCAGCGGCAACGCTTCTTCGCCGAGAACGGCGCTTGAGAATTCGCGGCCCGGAATGAACTCTTCGGCCACGACCTGCGTCGTTCGCGGCGCGACGTTGATCATCGCTTTGGTCCACTCTTCGTGCGTGCGCACGATCGAGACGCCGGCGCTCGACCCGCTGCTGCGCGGTTTGACGACGAGCGGTAAGTTGAGCGAACCGGGCAAGAGCGGCAACGTTCCCCCGGCGAGGTCGAACGTGTCCCAAGCCGGCGTCGGCAGCCCTTCGGCAGCGAGCAATTTCTTTGTGATGTGCTTGTCCATCGCCAGCGCACAACTGATGAGATCGCTGCCGGTATACGGAATCCCCAGCCACTCGAGGATGCCTTGAATCGTGCCGTCTTCGCCGCCGGTGCCATGCAGCGCGTTGAAAACGACGTCGGGGCGGATGTCGCGCAGCGCATCGACGAAACGGCCGTCAAAATCGAGTGACTGCGCATCGTGACCGAGCGCGGCCAACGCCTTCATCACGGCTTGTCCGCTCTCGATCGAAACCTCGCGTTCGGCGCTGGGACCACCCATGACGACCGCGACCCGCACTTTAGACATCCGCTACGAACTCCCCGACCAGGTGAACTTCGAGGTGGAGGTCGATGCCGAACTCCTCGTCGACCGCGCGATGAACGCGGGCGAGCAACGAGCTGACATCGAGGGCCTTCGCGCCGCCGACGTTGATGATGAAGTTAGCGTGGAGCGAGGAGACTTCCGCCCCGCCCGCACGCCAGCCCTTGGCTCCGGCGGCCTCGATCAGGCGGCCGGCCCGGTCACCGGGCGGATTGCGGAAGCACGAACCGGCGTTGGGGACGGCGACGGGCTGCGTGGCCTTGCGGCGGACGAGCCGGTCCTGCGTGCGTACCCGAACTTCGGCGGGGTCGCCACGTTCGAACGCCAGCGTGACATCGGCAACGATCGCGTCGCGCGGCAACGTGGTCTGACGGTATGAGAAGCCCACCCACGCCGGGGCCGGCAGCGGTTTGCTCGCGGTCTGCACGCGTACCTCGCGCACGAACTCGCCGATCTCGCGATCGGTACCGGCGTTCATGCGCAGCGCGCCGCCGACCGTCGCCGGAATTCCGGCCAGGCCATCGACGCCGATCGCACCGAGCGATGCCGCTTGCGCGACGAGTTGCGGGAGCATCGCACTCGCGCCGGCGCGCGCCACAACCACGCCGTCTTCGACCCGTACGTCAAGCGCGTCGTAGGCGCCGCCGAGTTGCAGCACGAGACCGCGCATTCCACCGTCGCCGACGAGCAAGTTCGATCCGGCGCCCAACACGAAGCACGGCAACTTCCGCTTGAAACACCACTGGAGCACGAAGGCGACATCGTCGGCACTCTTGGCGGTAATCGTCGCGTCGGCGGGTCCGCCGATCTTCCACCACGTTGCCGGCGCGAGCGGCGCATCGAAGCGCACGCCGTCGTCGAAGCGCGCGCGCAGGGCGGTGCGATCGTCGTCGGCGAGCAACGTCGCGCTTGCGTTCATCGCACCGCAGCCGGCTGCGCGCTCAGCATTGCGCCCAGACGATGTGCGACGCCCGAAATCGAACCGGCGCCGAGCATCAGCACGACGGCTTCGCTGCCGATGGCCCGCGGAATCGCTTCGAGTAGATCGTCGACGCTCGTCACGTACGTCACGGGCGTTCCGGTCGCGGCCAGCGGTTCGCCGATCGAACGTTCGCTCACGCCGGGGATCGGCGCTTCCGATGCGGCATAGATGGGCGCCAGCAGTACGGCATCGGCGGTCGAGAGCGCGGCGGCAAAATCGGCTGCCAGATAACGCGTGCGCGAGAAACGATGCGGCTGGAAAGCCACGACGATCGGTTTGCCGGTATACCCGCGCGCCGCAGCGATCGTTTGCGCAATTGCCGTCGGATGGTGCGCGTAGTCGTCGACGATCGTAACCCCGCCGTGGGAGCCGACGATCTCGAACCGCCGGCGCACGCCGCGAAACGCATCGAGCGCTTCGGCGATCGTCGCGGGTTCAACTTTGAGCATGCGCGCGACCGCGATCGCGGCGAGCGCGTTCTGAACGTTGATCTCGCCCGGAACGTGCAGCCGTACTTCGCCGAGTTCGTGTCCGCGCTCGACGAGCATGAAGCGCGAACCGAGGCCATCGTAGACGATGTCGCGCGCCATGAGGTCGGCATCGGCACGCGTAGCGAAGGTCGTCTTGGGAACGGTGGCGTTCTTCGCGATGAACGCACTGCCGCGATTGTCGAGGCCGATGATCGCACAGCCATCGGGCGGCACGCGCTGCACGAAGGTTGCGAATTGCGCGAGCAACCCCGGCAGCTCGTCATCGCTCGAGAGGTGATCGTTCTCGACGTTGGTTACGACGGCGATCGTCGGCTGCAAGTGCAAGAACGATCCGTCGCTCTCATCGCTCTCGGTAACGAACCACGGGCCCGCACCGGTGCCGGCATTGGTGCCCGTGTCGACGCGCAGCCCGCCGATCGCATACGTCGGCTCGACGCCGGCGTGTTCGAGAATCGTGGCGGCCATCGCCGTCGTCGTCGTCTTGCCGTGCGTTCCAGCGATCGCGATCGCCTTACGCGATCCCGTCAACTCGGCCAGCATCGCGCCGCGCGTCTTGATGTCGATGCCGCGCTCGAGGGCCGCGACGAACTCCGGGTTTTCGTGGGCGATCGCACTCGACACGATGACGAGGTCCGGGGTGCCGACGTTGTCAGCACGGTGACCGATGGCCACGACCGCACCTTCGGTCTCGAGCTGCGCGATGAGCTCGGAACGATGCACGTCGGAGCCGCTCACGCGCGCGCCGCGCGCCAGCAGCAAGCGTGCGATCGCACTCATGCCGATGCCGCCGATACCGACAAGATGGTACGACATCGCCCCGCTATTCACGCTCGGGACCGTTCGCTTCGGCCGAATCTACGACCCGTGCGGGCATGAGAAATTCGATCCGGCTCACGATCGTGCGCCCAACGTCGACGCCCGCCAGGGAGGCCGCGGCAGCGCGCATCGCCGCGAGCCGTTCCGGCCGCACGATCGCATCGAGTGCCCACCACAAACGATCGCCGTCGAGTTCCGCATCGGCAAGGACGATGGCTGCGCCACAGTCGGCGAAGACGGCCGCATTCGAGACCTGATGGTTGTCGGTGTGGTGCGGATACGGCACGAGAATGGACGGGGTCCCGGTCGCGGCTAACTCGGCCAGCGTCGAGGCGCCGGCGCGCGCGATCACGACGTCCGCGGCGGCGTAGGCGTTGGCCGGATCGGCCAGGTAGGGCACCAGCATCACGTGGTTGACGCCGACGTCGCGTTCTTCGGCCTCCATGTAGGCGTGGTCGCGCTCGCCGCTGACGTGCAGCACCTGCCGGTCATCCCCAAGCGTGCGGCGCGTTACCAGCGCGGCGACGGCTTCGTTGATGGAGCGCGCGCCGAGGCTGCCCCCCATCGCGACGATCGTCGTGCGCTCCGGCGCGAGGCCAAGCTCGAGCCGCGCGCGCGACGGGTTGATCTTGCGGGTCAAGCTCGCGCGTACCGGCGCTCCTGTACGATGCGCCTTGCCACGGAAGTAGCGCGCCGAAGCGTCGTAGCTCGTCCAGACTTCATCCACGATCGGCGCCAGCAACCGGTTCGTCAAACCGGGCTGCACGTTGATCTCGAGCAGAGCGATGCCGCAGCGTAGCAGGCCGAGCATCCGCAAGATGCGCGCCGCGACGACGACCGGAAAGCAGACGTAGCCGCCGGTGGCGACGACCATCACCGGTTGGAACGCGCGCAATGCTCCAAGCGCGACGAAGATGCCGATGAGGTTGCGCCACATGGTGGCGAGCGTCCGCAGCGAGAGCTTCCGTTGCAGCGCCGCACTCGGCACGAACGTCAGCGGCATCGTCGTTACGAGCTGCGCCTCGAGCCCGTCGCGGTTTCCGAAAAACCGCGGCTCGTAGTGTGCCGCATCATATTCGGCCCGAATCGCATCGTCGATCGCCAGGGCCGGATAGATGTGGCCACCCGTCCCGCCGCCGGCGAACGCGACGCGAAAGTTTGAAGGGCGCTCCGCCCCAGGCTGCGCGCCCCCCACGCTACGCGCGGGGCCCCCGGTACGAGCTCGCAACAAGCCGATCTACCACGGCTTGATTACACTGCGCTCGCTCCATCGACGTTATCTTGTACGGCGCGCGACGTTCATGATCAGAGCCACCGCGACCAGGCTGACGATCAGCGAGGTGCCTCCGAACGAGATGAACGGCAGCGGGACGCCGGTAACGGGCCACGACGACGTGACCACACCGATGTTGATGAATGCTTGGATCACGATCAGCAAGGCGCAACCGACGATCAGGAAAAACCCGAAACGATCGGTCGTGCGCTGCGCGAGCATGAACGCCCGAATCGCAAATGCCGAAAACAGCGAGAGCACGATCATCGTGCCGAGCAGGCCCAGCTCCTCACCCACGACGGCAAAGATGAAGTCGGTGTGGGCTTCGGGGAGATAGAAGAACTTCTGGCGCGACGCGCCGAGGCCCAGGCCGAAGATCCCGCCGCTGCCGAGCGCGAGCAGCGATTGCACGATATGAAAACCGGTGTTCTGCGCGTCTTTCCAGGGATCGAGAAAGGCGAGGATGCGCGCGCGTTTGTACGCGCTGGCACCCACGGCGAGCGCTACGGGAGGCAACAGCGCGAAGGCCGCGACCACGAGATGCTCGATGCGCGCGCCCGCGCAGAACAGCATTCCGAACGCCGTGAACATCACGAGGCTCGCGGTGCCCATATCCGGTTCGAGCAGAATCGGAACGGCGAGTACGGCTGCGACGAGCAGCGCGGGGACGACGCCGCGGACGAGCGATCGCACGCCCTCACCGAGCGACGAGAGCTTGGCGGCCAGAAACAGCACGAGCGCGAGCTTCGCGATTTCTGAGGGTTGGAAGCTCAGCACACTAAGGCCGAGCCAGCGGCGGGCGCCCCCAGTCTGCAAGCCGACGTGTGGAATCAACGTCAACACCAAGAGCAAAACCGTCACGCCGACGAGCGCCGGCGAGATGCGTTTGAGCTTCGTGTAATCGATGCGATACGCGAGGTAGGCGAACGCGCCGCCGATCACCAGCCACACCAGTTGCCGCTTGAGGAAGTATGCGGTGTCGTGATAGGTGGCGTACGCCGTCGCACTCGACGCGCTGAACACCATGACGAGACCGATCGCAACGAGCCCCGCGACGGTGGCAAAGATCCAGGGATCGGGTGGCGCGAGCGACGCCCGCGAACGCAGCGGCCGCGGCGCCGCGACGCCGGCATCGCGCGCGGCTTTAGCGTACATGGTGCGCCACGTTGGCAGCAACGGCAAAGGCTTCGCCGCGCGCTTCGGCCGAGGCAAACATATCGAACGACGCGCAGCCGGGCGAGAGCAGCACGACATCGCCACTCTCGGCGAAGCCGGCAGCCGTCGCGACCGCCTCGTCCATCGAAGACGCGTGCGCGACCGTCGCGCGTTTGACGTGCCGGCCGATCTCTTCGGCAGCTTCGCCGATCAGCACCACCGCTTTGGTGCGCGACGAGATGGCTTTGCCCAACTCGGAGAATTCCGTGCCTTTCGATTTTCCACCGGCGATCAGCACGATCGGCCGATCGAACGAACGCAGGGCGGCGATCACCGCGCCGGGATTGGTCGCCTTCGAATCGTCCACGTAGGTGATGCCGTCGCGCTCGCCGACCGTCTCCAGCCGGTGGTGCAACGGCTTGAACGCGCGCACGGCATCGGCGATCGCGGTGCGGTCGAGACCGGCCGCAAGGCCAACCAGAATTGCGGCCATGACGTTATCGACGTTGTGCGCGCCGGGCAGCGGGATGTCGGCGACGCTCATGATCTCGACCGGGCGCGGATCGCCGGTCGGCGGCGCGTAGACGATCGAGGCTTCGTTGCGCATATAAAGCGTCGTTTGGCGATGCGGCTCGCGCGCAAACCACAAGGCGCGCGCGCGAATGCGCACGTTGTCTTCACCCGGAGCGGCCGCCACGATCGGATCGTCGAGATTCCCCACGAACGTATCACCCGGACCTTGATTGGCGAAAATGCGGAACTTCGCTTCGGCGTACTCGTCCATCGAGTGGTAGCGGTCGAGATGATCGGGCGTGACGTTGATGATGCACGAGATGCGCGGCTTGAACGACCGGATCGATTCGAGCTGAAACGACGAGACTTCCGCAATCACCCAATCTTCGGGCTTCGCGAGCGCCGTCTCGGCAATCAACGCGTTACCGATGTTGCCGCCGACGTACGTCGTGAAACCGGCCTGCCGGAAGATCGCGCCGATCAGCGCGGTCGTCGTCGACTTGCCCTTGGTGCCGGTGAGCGCCACGATCGGCGCTTGGCAAATACGATAGGCGACCTCGACTTCGCTGAACACCGGAACGCCCGCAGCTTGAATGCGCCGCACCATCTCGCCGTTGAGCGGGATGCCCGGTGAGAGAACGGCGACCGTGACCTTCGGCAAGACCTCGCCGAGCGCGTCGGGCGCAACAAACGGCACGCCGGCCGCCTCGAGTTCGGCGATTGCGGGAGCCAGTGCGCTTGCCGAACCTTCGTCCGTTGCGTAGATCTGCGCGACCCGCGGTTGCAGCACCGCGACGCTCGCGCGCCCGCTGCGTCCGAGGCCGATGACGAGAACGCGTTCGTTGCGATCGAAGCGAACGCTGGAAATCGGAATATTCATGCACGCACCACGATGACGAAGCCGATGATTCCAAAGAATAGCGAGGCTAACCAGAACGACGCGGTCACTTTCGTTTCCGACCAGCCGCCCAATTCGAAATGATGGTGCAGCGGGCTCATGCGAAAGATGCGCCGCCGCGTCGTCTTAAACGATGTGACCTGGAGGATCACCGAGAGCGTCTCGGCGACGAAGACGCCGCCGATCAGAAGTAGGAGCAACTGCGCTCCAGTGAGGATCGCCGCACCGGCGAGCGCTGCACCGAGCGCGAGCGAGCCCGTGTCGCCCATGAAGACCTTCGCCGGATGCCGGTTGTAGAGCAAGAAGCCGAGCACCGCTCCGAGCACCGCGGCCGTCATGATCGCCGCGCTTCCGCCGTCTTGACGGACGGCGATGAAGGCCAGCACGACGAGCGGCGGTACGATCGTTCCGCCGGCCAAACCGTCGAGCCCGTCGGTCAGGTTAACCGCATGGGTTGTGGCCAGAATCACCGCCAGCGAGAGCGCATACCAGAGCCAGTACGGGACCGGTCCGATGAAGAGCAGCGCCTGCGTGCCCGGCGTAATTTGTGCGACCAAGCCGAGGAATGCAGCGCCGATGAGCGCCGTCGCAAGAAACTTCGTGCGCGCGCGCAAGCCCCGGTTGCGTCCTTGCCGGATGCCGAGATAGTCATCGATAAAGCCGATCGCTGCCGATGCTACGATCAAGAATCCATAGGCGAAGACGAGAGCATCGCGCGTGACCGCGAATGCCACGAGCGGTGCGAGCAGAAACAACAGACCGCCCATCGTCGGCGTGCCCGTTTTCTTCTGATGCGTCTCGGGCGCGTCTTCGTAGGCGTGTTGCCGGAACGCCAAGCGGCGCAGAAAGCGGATCAACGCCGGGCCGAGCACGGCTACCAGCGCAAACGTCACGAAGAACGCGATACTTGCTTGCACGATCATGCGGCACGCACCAGCGGGTTCGCGCCCGCACCGCGCCAGGCCAGGATCACGAGCGGCGTCTGTTCGTCGCCGTTACCGGCGGGGTTTCCGAGCAGCGCCGACTCCACGGCTTCGCGCACGACGCGCGGCGATGCGCCGAGGGCTTTCGCACGGCGCAGATCGTTCGCGTCGACGATCGCGATGTGCAGGTCGAGGGCCGCGGCAAGTTCCGCGCTCACGCGATCCGGTTCGGCCGGACCGAGCACGATCGCGCGCTCGTACGGCGGCAGCGTGCCGGTGTAGCCGTCGATTGCGGCGATCGCTTCGCCGAGCAATTCGTAGAACACGCCGCGCCGGCCGACCGCGCGGCCCGCGACCTGTAGAACCGCCGCACCGAACACGCGCCACGCGCCGACCTGATCGATGACCAGTTGCAACGACTCCGGCTGGTTGATCGTGGCCAATGCTCCGGCGCGCCGCGCCAGCACGCGCGCGAGACGCGACGGACGGATCGTCTCCGCGCCGATGAAGCGGCCTTGCGCGATGGCGACGGCCGTCTCGGCGATCGCGACGACGTCGCCGGGACGCGCTAACCCGCGCAAGGCCTCGCGCAACACGGCAACGAGATCGTCGCCCTTGACGATCAAACGCGTGCGGACCGGAATTGCCACGATTCCGTCGGGCAGCGACGGTTCGTGAATCGCCATCGGGATCACGCGGAGAGCCCCGCAACGATCTGCTCCATGCGGTACATGCGCGAGCCCTTGAGCAGCACGAAGTCGTCCGGCCGCGCGTGCTCGCGCAGCCACGCGATCGCCTCCTCGTTGGTTTGGTAGGTGATCAATGCGTCCGGAGCGAGACCCATCGCTTGCGTGCCGACGGCGAGCGAGGCGGCGAAGTCGCCGCCGACGAGTACGATGTCGGCCGACGCGGCAGCCGCTGCGCCGACGCGCTGGTGCATCAGTGCCGACTCGTCGCCCAATTCCGCCATGCTGCCGAGCACGACGATGCGCCGTCCGGGAACGCGCTCGCGCGCAAAGGCGGCCAGCGTCGCCTGCGCGCCGCTCATCGAAGCGTTGTACGCATCAAAGATGATCGTCGGTCCGCCGGCGATGCGCATCCGCTCGTAGCGCCCGTGCGGCAAGTCGAAGTGCGGCGCTGCGCCGGTTACCGCAGCGGGATCGGCTCCGGCGAGCCACGCTGCAGCGAGTGCGGCGGCGAGGTTGCGCCGGTTGTAGTCGCCGGGAACGTCGACGTGCAACGGCAGCGCACGAATTTCGCCCCGTTCGATCGCGAGCACGTCGTCGACCCGCACGATCACGGCCCGCGTACCCTCTGCCGGTCGCTCGGCATCGATGCCAAACCACACCGGCGGCTCTGACAATGCGGACGCCATTGCGCGCGAGACATCATCGGCCAAGTTGAGCACGGCGCGCGCACCGCCGCCGAAGAGTCCCCACTTCGTTTCGGCCAGACGTTCGCGGCTGCCCATGATCGCGAGGTGCGCCTCGCCGATGTTGGTGAGCACGCCGATGTCGGGCCGCGCGGCACGGACGAGCGGATCGAGATCGCGGTACTTACGCGCGCCGAACTCGACGATCGCGACCCGCTCGTCGCCGTCGTCGAGCGAAAGCAAGAATTTCGCCACGCCGATCTCGTTGTTTTCGTTCTCCGGGGTCGCGATGACGGGTCTACCGGTGGCCTCGAGCGCGCGCACCGCGAACGTTTTCGTCGTCGTCTTGCCGGTACTGCCGGATATCGCGATCACCGGTCCGCGCAGGCGATCGCGCGCCAGCCCGCCGAGGGCCAAATACGCCGCCAACGTATCCGCAACGATGATGCCCGCCTGCCCATCCGGCAACGCGCTCGCGTCGTCGACGATGACGGCCGATGCGCCG
>Ga0182030_10010269_pt1 | contig 19052 bp, 16 predicted proteins | sample 812S3MmetaG_FD_121299 | JGI IMG/M metagenome (GOLD analysis project Ga0182030, IMG submission 121299) | Permafrost microbial communities from Stordalen Mire, Sweden - 812S3M metaG (Illumina Assembly) | ecosystem: Environmental > Terrestrial > Soil > Wetlands > Permafrost | place: Sweden... | reverse complement strand
TCGAGGACCGGACCGTGTCGCTGGACGCGGCATGCGTCCTGGTGCGCCGCGGGGGAGCGTATCTCGCGGTGGAGGTGTCCGCCTCGCCGATCCACGACCGGAACGGTGGTGTGATCGGGGCTGTGATGGTCGCACACGACGTGACCGCCGCGCGCGAATTGTCCCACAAACTCGAACGGCTGGCGCTGCACGACGTGCTCACCGACTTGCCCAACCGCACACTGTTCTCCGAACGGCTGACCCAGGCCATCGAGAACGCGGGCATCAACGGCACTCTCGCGGCGCTGTTGTACGTCGATCTCGACCGTTTCAAGGACGTCAACGACTCCCTGGGCCACGCTGTGGGCGACAGACTCCTGCAGGGTGTGGCGCGGCGGCTCGTCGGCTGCGTGCGCAACTCGGATACGGTGAGCCGGCAGGGCGGCGACGAATTCGTCGTGGTGCTGGCGGGTATCGCACGCGTCAAGGATGCCGTGGCCTGCGCGGACAAGATGCTGGCCGCCCTCGATGCCCCGTTCCTGGTCGGCGAGCACGAGTTGCGGGTCTCCGCGAGCATCGGCGTCGCCATCTTCCCGGACGATGCGTCCGACGCGGATGCGCTCCTGCGATGCGCGGACGTTGCCATGTACCAGGCGAAGTTTGACGGCCGGAACACGTTCAAATGCTTCAGTTCGGTGGTCCACGGCGGCGCGGCAGAGTGACTCCGACGGAGCCCGGGACGCCGCGGCGTCGGACGCTCCTTACATCCGGTGGCGCCGGCCGCCCGGTGACGCGGAGCTCCGGTTTCTTCCAGACTCCCTCAGCCGGCGCTGCGACGCGCCCAACCCGAACAAGAGGAACCAACGAATGGGACGCGGAATTCTACTCTGGCTGCTGGGTGTACCGTTGCCTGTCATCCTGCTGCTCGCCATGTGCTCGCACCACTGATCGGTCCCGCCCATGGTTCATGCTGAGACACAAGCGGCGGTCGGCGGCCCGGCGGTTTCCTGGGGGTCAATCCTGGCGGGCGCCGCGGTGGCATCGGGCGTGTCGCTGATTTTATTCGCGCTGGGTTCGGGACTGGGTTTCGCCTCCACCTCTCCCTGGGCCGATGAGGGCGCGGCTGCGAGTGCCATCACGGTCATGGCCGCGGTCTGGCTCATCATCACGCAATGGATCGCGGCCGCTCTCGGGGGCTACATTGCCGGCCGGCTGCGAACGCGGTGGGTTGGCACGCATCACCACGAAGTCTTTTTTCGCGACACCGCCCACGGGCTCGTCACGTGGGCGGTGTCGACGGTGGTCGTCACGGTCTGGGTTGCGACCGCATTGGCGGCGATGCTCGGGGGCGGCGTGCGCGCGGCCGGCCATCCGGCCGGCGTGGAATCTCGCGCGGCCAACGCCGTGTCCGGAGCTGAGCCGGGGATTTCGTTGCCGTCCGATGTCGAGGGTTACGCCATCGACCGCCTGTTCAGAACGAGCGGAACTTCGGATGTTCCGTCGCACGCCGGGGAGGAGCGCGACGGCGCGCAAGGGCGGGTCGGCGCGCAAGGGCGGGACGAGGTGGCGCACATTCTCGCGAACTTCCTGAGCCGGGGTGCGCTGCCGGATTCGGACCGGGAGTATCTCGCCGGCATGGTGGCGGCGCGTACGGGCTTGACGGTGTCCGCGGCGGAAAAGCGGGTCGATGATTTGGTGGCGGACGCCGCACAGGCGAAGTCGAAGATCCAGGCGGGGGCCGACGTGGCGCGCAAGGCGGCGGCGGAATCGTCGATCTATCTGTCGCTCGCGCTGCTGATCGGGGCCTTCATCGCGAGTGTGTCGGCCGCGCTCGGCGGGCGGCTGCGCGATCAGCATGCATGAGCGGTTTGAAGGAGGGGAGCGGGCATGAAGCAGGCAATCCGGATGATCGTGGTTGCGGCCGTCCTGTTGTCCGGCTGCGTCGCCGGCAACAACGTGTCGCATGACGACGATCCGGGCTCGGCCAGGCGTGATACGGGCCCGGTGCTCTGCCGCGACGGGACCGCTCCGCCCTGCGTTCCGCGCGACTAGGAGCCGGGCCGGCCGCATCTCATGGCGAGCGCCGCATGACCGCCGCGCGCTTAGGCCGCCGAACTGAGCGCCGCGGCCGCGGCCGCAGGCGCCGGCAGAGTCTCCAACGCCAGCACCCCGGTGGCCGTGTTCGAGATCGGAATGTGGTAATTGCTGTGCACCAGCCGCACGGCTGAATGGCTCGTCGTGAGAGCGGCCCGCATGGCGAGCCACATCAGCAATTCGACACCCTGGGTTCCGGTCTTTTCGACGAGTTCGAGAATGCTGAACTGGGTCGCCCACTCCGGGTTCGTGACCATGCTGTCGAGAAACTGCAGGTCGAACTCCTTGTTGATGAAGCCGGCGCGCTCTCCATCCAACTGATGGGACAAGCCGCCCGTGCCCAGCACGGCAACTCTCTTGTCGCTGTTCCAGCTTTTGACCGCCTCGCCCACCGCCTTGCCGAGCGCGTACACGCGCTTCGCGGAGGGAAGCGGGAACTGCACGGTGTTGATGCACACCGGTACGATGCTCACCGGGCACACGGACTCGGGCCAGAGCAGTTTGAGCGGCAGCGTACACGCATGATCGATCTGCATTTCCTGGCACGTGACCAGATCGAAGTCCTTCGCAGTCACCGAATTGATGATGTGCCACGAGAGGTCGAGGTCGCCCCTGTAGGGCGCCAGCGTCGGGATCCCCCATCCCTCATCCGCGTTCTCGTATTGGGCGGCGGCACCGACGGCGAATGTTGGCATCTTGTCGAGGAAAAAATTCAGTCCATGGTCGTTGTAGAAGACCACGACCACGTCCGGTTTCGCCCGCCCGAGCCATTCGCGGATCGGCGGAAAACCGTCGAAGAAGGGTTTCCAATAGGCTTCCTGCTGAAGGCCCTTGTGGATGGCTCCGCCGATGGCGGGAATGTGTGATGTGGCGACGCCACCGATGAGTTGTGCCATGGATGTGGGTCCTTTTTTTTTAGTGGGCGGCCGCGCGGAGTTTCGCCTGGAATTCCGCCTTGGTCATGCCCGTTTGCTGGGCGCCGATATCCTGCATGTCCAGGCCGAAAATTCCGGCGAATTTCGCGAGGTAGTAGGCGTTGCCGCCCGCCGCGATCAACTGCAGCACGTGGCGGGCGCGAATCCCTTCGCGTTGCGCGTCGGTGAGTCCGTACCGGGTCATGTAAGCCTCCTCGTCCTTGAGAAACTCCGCCCGGTTGGCGGCGCTGTTGAACGAGAAGCACATTTTGTTTAGGGCGTAGCCCTTGCGGGCCTGCGCCCCGTCGAAGGGGGTGGTGCCCGGGATGTTGGCGGCAGTCTGGGTCACGGCGGTCTCCGATGGGTTGTTGCGGTGAGTTTGCGTGCGCTTACTATCCAGCTTGGATTGATAAAAATAAACTAATGTTTCATCATGCAATACATGAGTAAGATTGATTGGTCGGAGCTGGACGCGAACCTCCTCCGCCTGCTGGTGGCGGTGCTGGACAGCGGTTCCATCACCCGGGCCGCCCAGAGTCTCGGGGTGACCCAGTCCGCGGTGAGCCATCTCCTCAACAAGCTGAGGGGTATCACGGGGGATGCGCTCTTCGTGAAGTCCGGTCGCGGTATCGTCGCCACCGCGCGTGCCGAGGCACTCGGCCGGCAGGCACGGGATTTGTTGCGCGATCTCGAGCGCTTCGCACGTTCCGGCGACTTCGATGCAGCGCGGTGGCGGACGACCGTCACCATCGCGGCGAACGACTTCCAACGCGACTTGCTGCTGCCGGGCCTCGCGGAGCGTCTACGGGCGCTGGCGCCCGGGGTGATGCTGCGAGTGGTGCCCTCCGGCGTGCCCGCGGCGGAATCACTGCGGGCCGACGCCTACCAACTCATCGTCAGCCCGCGCCCGCCGGACGGCACCGACATCCTGCAAAAGCGTCTATTCGTCGACCGCTACTGCGGGTTCTACGATGCCTCCGTGCGTGATGCACCGCGAAACCGGGCCGAGTACCTGGCCGCGGAGCACGCGACCGTGGTGTACGAACCGCGACGCAGCCTCGACCTCGACCAGCATCTGGCCGCCGACGGCTTCGAACGGCGCATCACCATCGCCGTACCGGGTTTCAGCGCGCTGCCGGCCTTCATCCGCGGAACCGCCCTGATCGCGACCGCGCCAGCCCTGCTGGCCCGCCGGACCATGATCGGCCTGCGCCAATTCCGGCCGCCCGTGCCCTGTCCCGACCTCGCGATGTACATGATCTGGCACGCCCGCCATCAGCAGGATCCCGCCCACTCGTGGCTGCGCGATCAGTTGGTGGCCTGCGTGCGACCGGCGTTGGCTACTGTGGTGCAACAAGTCCAGCCGGTGGTCTCCTACCGTTGACTTCGATTCGAGAACCGCGCATGTTTTTCGATCTAGAACAGTTCCTTGGGATGGCGGCCCATGATGCATTTTGGTTGCACGATCTGCGCGCGCGCTGCGAAATGGCCGGTGCCGCTTGCTTGATGCCGGCTCACCGCGTGTTCTGCTGATCGGGCCCTACGATCCGCATTGTGGCGAATACACTTTTCTCGCTCCGCCGCTGGGCGTCTGGCGCCTCGCGGGAGTGCTCGAGTCCGCCGGGGTTCAGACGCGTGTGTTCGACCCGAACTGCTGCCAGGAGGCTCCCCAAGCCGCTCTGGAGCACGAACTGCTGGCGGGCGGCTGGGACGTCGTCGGGGTGTCGACCACCGGCATGACCCTGCGGTTCGATCTCGAACTCGCCCACCTGGTGCGGCGTGCCGCCCCGCGTGCGCTCATTATTGCCGGCGGCATGGAGGCAACCTTCCGGCCGCTCTTGATGTTCGAGTTGGGGCCGTTCGATCTGGTCGTTTTGGGCGAGGGCGAACGGCCTCTGCTGGAGATCGCGGCCCGTCTGCGCGCAGGCCGGCCGCTTGCCGGCATTCCGGGGACGGCCGTGCGGACCCCGGACAAGGGGGTGGTCTCGATCCCGCAGCGCGCGCTGACCCGGGACGAGCTGCGCGATGCGATTTACAGCATCCCTTACGACAGGATGCCGTATGCCGCCTATTGGGAACGGCTGGAGGCGGCCTATCGGGTCGGCATGCTGCCGAGCAAGGCCGCCCGCGAGGCGCATCTGGCGGAAATTCGCGCCGTCCGTCTCATCACGCTGAACTATTGCCCGATGGGCTGCACCTTCTGTTCCGCAACGAACTTCCTGCATGAGGCGCAGGGCAGTGTCGCTCCCGTCGCGCGCCTCGAAGCGGAGGAGTGTGTGACGATGATCGAACGCATCGTTGCGGCGCAGCCGCGGGCGCGTACGATCATCTTTCAGGACGACATCTTCACGTTCACCCAGGACCGGAGGATCCTGCCGTTGTGCGAGGCCATCGTCACGGCAAAACAGAGCGGACGGATTCCGCCGAAGCTGCAGTTCATCAGCACCAACCGGATCGACGCGATGTCCGTGGAGCGCCTCGGAGCGATGCGCCGCGCCGGCTTTCGCGTGTTGGGGTTCGGCATCGAGAGCTTCTCACACCGCGTTCTCGCCGAATTCAACAAGGCGCACATCCACCGGCACATCAAACCGATGCTCACGGCGGCCCTGGACGCGGGCATCGTGCCGTTTCTCGACCTGATTCTGAGCTCGCCCCGCTGCACCCTCGACGACGTGGCCGAAACGCTGCGCGAGGCGTATCACTGGTTGCGCCGCGGCTGTGAGATCGGGATTTATCCATATGTCATCCCTTTCTCCGGCGCGGCTTTCTCGCAGGATCCGGATCTGCTGCCCCACACCCGCTATGCCGAGCGCAAGATCCCGGTCCCCGGTGTCACCTGGCGGCAGCCGGTGAAGATCCTGCCCATGGCCGTGGACGTGGCGGACGTGATACTTCGGATGGAGCGGAGCTTCGAGACGGCGCTCAATTCGCTCGAGAAGGATCTCATGCACCTGCCGTCCCGGGTGCGCTCGCTGCTGTGGATATTGAGCTCGCTGCCGGTCATGGCGGAATCTGGCCGCTACATAGCCGACGAGAGCGAGGTGCGCGCCGAATTGTGCGCGCGGCTGCCCGCGCTCGGAACCGCGGACACCGAGTCCACCGCGGCCACGGCATGACGGCCCGCGCCAAGGCTTCGCTCGCCGCTCCGCTCGCGGTGTGCGCATTGCTGGCCGGGTGGGTCGTGCTGTCGGTGGGGAGTGCGCGCACGCTGGGGTTTTCCATCGCGGCCTATGCACTGGCGAATCTCATCGTGTACACCGACGCCATCGATTTTTTCCTGCGTCTGTGGGTGCGCCGCCGCCACACGGCGGGAAGCACGGCCGAGGCGGTCTCCCAGGCGGACCTGTCGATCAATCCGTCCACGATCCTGCCGGGAGACTCGCGCTGGCCGGTTCCCGCCGCGCCGTATGCCATCATCGGGTCCGTCTTCAATCTCGAGGACCAGATGGACGAGTTCACGGAGGCCTTTGCACGGTATCGTCAGCGGGTCTGGCTCATCAGCGACGGCTCCACCGACAACACCGTGCTGCGCCTGCGCCAGGCGGGCTGGCGCTGCATCGATGACGGCGTGAACCGGCGAAAACCCGCCGCACTGCGGCGGCTTCTGCAGCGCCTGCCGGCGCAAGTCGAAACCGTCATGGTGATCGATCCCGACATCCGCATTCGTGCCATCGGCGACGGCAGCTCGATCAACCTCGACCAGTTCATCGTCGATTTTCAGCACTCCGGCGCGGCCGCCGCGTGCCCGCGCATCATGATCGAGCCGGATGGTTTCCTGGCGCGGTTCCAAGCGCTCGAATATGCGCTCGCGTTTCGCGTGGGACGGGAGAGTCTGGCTGATTTCGGCGTGACGTCCGGCGTGAGCTTCTACCGCCGTGCTGCCCTCGAGCGTGCGCTCGACGAGCACTCACTCTCCGTGTATGCGGAGGATTTCGAGAACGCCATGATTCTTCTGAGCCAGGGCGAGCGGATTTATTACGACGGCCGGCTCGTGGTGAGCACGGAGGGGCCCGGCACCTTGGCTCGTTGGTTCTCGCAGCGCGTCGGCTGGCATTACGGACTCATCAAGGTCTACACCGAGTGCTTCGGCAAGGTGTTGCGGGTGGCCGGCCGCTCGCCGTTTGCGGCCTATCATTACCTGTTGTACGTCGGCGGCCTGACGCTGGCCTTACATCTGCTGAAAGTCGCGAGCGCCGTGTTGCTCTTCCTGAGCCTGCTCTGCGGCCTCGATGCCATCGTGCTCGGCAATCTCACGCCCCTCGGTGCCTATGCGAATCCGGGATATTTCACCGGGGCCATCTTGAGCTATCTGGCGCTCGGCGTGGTTGCGCTGTTGTCGCGGGTGCCGAAGGAGGAGCGGGCCTACATCGCACCGATCGTGCCGCTCTACCTGTGCTATGCCCTCGTGCACATCGTGCCGATGAGCGTCGGCTATGCAAATTTTATCACCGTTAAGCTGTTTCACCGGCGGCTCTACCAGGATCACTATGAGAGCGTGGCGCAGTTCGGCGGCGCGCACGGGAACGTGGGGTCGAATGAATGAGCACCCCGGGACTTCCGGCCGCGCCGCGCTTGGATCCACCGGCCTACTGGGAGGAACGGGCCCGCCGCTTTGCCGCTCACGGCGCCGGGCTTGCGGCGGTCTGCTCATACGGCATGCCGGAGTTCCACAACCGGGCCATCCAATTGACGCAGCGTCTCGCTCTGCGACCCTGGCTCCGCCTGCGTCCGGGCACCCGCGTTCTGGATGCGGGTTGCGGCGTCGGCCGCTGGAGCCGCGTGCTCGCGTCCCGGGGCGCGTTCGTGACCGGCGTGGATCTCAGTCCGACGATGATCGCCGAGGCGGCGCGGCGCGCCGCGGCGGCGGGGTGCGGGGCGGGATGCCGTTTTCAAGTCGCGGACCTGTGCACGCTGGCGCTCGATGAGCAGTTCGATCTCGTGCTCGGCGTCACCGTGCTGCAGCACGTGCTCGATCCAACGCGACTCCGGGGGTGCGTTGCGGCGCTGGCCGCGCATCTTGCCCGGGGCGGACGCATGATCCTGCTCGAGGCGGCGCCGCTCGCCGCGACCGGCCGCTGCGACTCGACGATTTTCGTCGCCCGACGCCGGCAGGCGTATCTGGACCTGTTCCGCGACTGCGGACTCGAGGTGCTGGCAGTCTCGGGGGTGGATCCGGCGCCGTTTCGAACGCAACTGCTGCCCCATCGCCGGCGGCTTCCCCGCCCCGTGTGGCTCGCGCTCCTCGCGCTGGCCACCGCACTATCCGTACCCATCGACTTGCTTTTCGGGCGCCGTGCGTCTGAACGGTCATGGCACGCCGTGTTCGTGCTCGAACACCGGAGGAGGGACTAGCCTTGCCGCTCGGACGCCGCTCCGTCGTCGCCGCCGTCGTCTTCGTGCTGCTGTGTGTGGTGGCGGGTGTGGGCAGCTGGTATGAAACGCACCGCGCGCGTCCGCAGGCCGCCGCGCAACGCACGGTGCTGTTGCACGTGACGAACGGGGGCGACACGGGTTCCGGAACCTTGCGCGAGGCGCTGTTCGTCGCCGCAACCGCAACCGGCCCGACCAACGTGTCCATCGAGGTGCCAACCGTCACGCTCAAGACCGCGCTGCCACCGCTGGTCAACGGACATGGCGTCACCCTGTTCGGTCAGCCGGCCGGGTCCGAGATCGACGCGGCGGCATTGGACCAGGGTCCGGTTCTCGACGTTTCCGGTCCCGACACTGCGGTCGACGGCATCAGCATCGCCAACTGTCCCGGCACGGCCATCCTGGTGCGCGCCAGGCATTTCCATTTGTCGCAGTCCTCGATCCAGTCATGCGAGGTGGGCGTCGAGGTGGCCGAGAACGCCAGCGACACGCTCGTGGACCGGAACCATTTCATCGGCAATCGCATCGGCGTGCGGTTCGGGGGCTCCGGACGCAATTCGGTCGTCGCGGGCAACGAGTTCACCCGGAACAAGGACGCCGCCCTGTGGGCGGTTCGCAGCACGCCCGACGCCCGGGACGAGGTGATCGGCATTCACGACAACAAATTCGTCGAGAACGGCGTCGTGGACGGAAACATCAAGGTGCTCATGGAGCGCAACGATTTCATCAATGCCCACGAGGCCGCCGTGCACGTCGTCGGCGAGGGCGCCGCCATCCGCGGCAACCGCCTGAACGGCGGGGCGTCGATGGGCATCATCGTCGAGAACGCGGGCGGCGCGCTCATCGAGGACAACGACCTGGAGGGCTTCGCCGCGTACGGGGTGATGGTGCGGGGATCCTCCAACGCGATGGTGAAGGCGAATCGCCTCCACAATTGCGGCTACGGGCTCGCATTCGTCCTGGGCGATGCGCGCAACGTGAGCACGGCCGCCGACAACACGATCATCGAGCCGAAATTCAACGGCATCGACGTGATCGGCGATTCACCGGTGCTGCGCCACAACCAGGTGCTCCGGCCGCATGCCTTTGCGCTGCACGTCGAGGACTTCCAGCCGCCCGGCGGCAGGAAGATTCACGCCCAGCCGTTTCTCGACAACAACAACTTCGGCGGCAGTCCGGTGAGCACGAATGGCATCGTCGCGGCAACGAAAGCGGCGCCGTAGGGCGGGCATCGCGTGAAGCCGGCCCTCGACAGCACCCAGTTGATTCGAACCCCGGTTTGGGACAATCCCCGGGCGCATCTGCTCGAAGACATTTGGCTCATCACCATCCTCGCCATCCTGGTCGCGACGGCGGTGCCCTGGTATGCCGGGGGGCTGCAAATCGACATCGGCATGGCGGGCATGGGTTTGGTGGCGCTCGGAGCCGTTCAGGCCGCTTTCACCGCACTGTCCTCGCCCGCGTCCTCGCAGGCGCGCGCGCGCCGGCACCTGCTGACCATCCTCGACCTGGCCGGCGTGCTGGCGATGGGTTTTATTTGGAAGCACGTCGGCGCGTTGCAGAATCCATTGTTCCTGACGATCTTCACGCTGCCCGTGATCGGCTCGATCTTTATGTCGAGATGGCACCCTTACCTCGTCGCGGCGGTCAGCCTCGTCATCGTGGGGGCCGTCGCCCTGAGCGAGTCGCCGGAACTGCGCTGGTATGCCGGCGGCTTTTTCGGGGCCGATGCGAACTTCGGCTGGCTGCTCGGCGGCCGCAGCGCCGTGTCCCAGGCGGCGTTCTCCGCCTTCGAGGTTCCACCCAGCTACTCGTTGGTGGCGCTCGAGGTGTTTGCGGTCGTGCTGCTCGCCTGTGCCGCCGCCGCCGAGCATGTCTGCGGCGCTTTCGACCGGCTGACCGCGCTTACGGTCGTCGCGAAGCGGGAGGCGGAGCGCGGCCAGGAATTGTGGGCCGGACTCATCGAGCACCTGCCGGTGCCGGCACTGCTGGTCGATCCCCCCTCGCAGCGTATCATCGCCGCCAGCCGGGCCGCCGCCGCCTCGCCCCTCGCGGGAGGCGTGGCGCTCGAGGGACGGAATGTTTTCGAGGTGGTTCAGTTCTCCTATCCGGAGACCATTCAAGAACTGCTCTCGGGGCCTGACGGGGAGTCGCCCGCGAGCGTCGTGCGGATGGCGGGACTGCTGCGTCTGACGCACGTCCGGTCGGTGCACGTCGCGCACAAGGGGCGCCGTCTCGCGCTCCTGACGCTGGAAGACGCCTCGGATAATTTTTGGCTGCGGGCCGCGCTCGACAGCGCCGAGTACGCCGCACTGGTCATCGACGCCGCGGGCTGTGTGCTGGCGTTCAACGCGCCGGCGAGCGGCCTGTTCGCGGGTATAAAGGCCGGCGCGCCTGCGGCGGAGTTCGTGCCCAAGGCGGGGGGGGGATTGAACTGGTGGGATCCCGGCGTAACCCGGCGGCGCAAGATGCACGTCGAGATCGGACCGCGGATCTATCAGGTCACGAGCGCGGCTATACGTCTGCCCGGTGAGGAGGAATACATTTTTTCGGCGTCCTTCCTGCCGGTGGCCGCGGGTGCGCCCGGTGAACCCACGGACACCAGCATCACCATCAGCACCGGAACCTTGAGGCAGCTGCGGTGAAGCGGCTCTGGATCGCGGGCGCCGTCTGCGCGGTGCTGCTGCAACTCGAGTGCTGCGCGGCCGCCGGGGCGGCTTCGACGGCGGACGATCGCATATTCCTCAGCGCGGACGGCGCAACCCTGACGGGAACCGACGGCGGCGGCGGCGGATCGCTCGCCTGGCTGCACAACTTCGACGCGAATACGCTGGCCGGGGTTGGCGCCGAGCATCAGGGACTGGGGCCTGCGCAGTGGACGTTCGGCTCGCTCAACGGCGCGCTCACCGTGGGGCCCGATGACCAGAAATACAGTCTCTATGCGGACGCTCATGGCGGCGCCGGCGACGATGGACCGCGGGCCTTTCACTATCACATCGAGAATGCCGGCGTCATCGGCACGTATTTTCACCATCTCTCGGCGCAACTCGAGGATCGGCGGATCGACGTGGAAACGACCCATGGAAATCTGCCCAAGATCGGTTTGTCCAACCTGTGGGATCCGCATTGGTTGACCTCCGCGGCGTATTCCCACTCGGTCAACGGCAATCTGGGGACCCGGCTGGGGCAGCTGCGGGTCGATCATTACGGGGCGGCAATGAATGTCCTCGCGGGAGTTTCGTTCGGCCAGGCATCGCCGTGGGTGTTGAACAACCTGGCGCAGATCGTCGCACCCGCGCATCACCTCAAGGAGGGCTACGCGGGCATCTCCAAACCGGTGCCGCGGTGGCGCGGCGAATGGCTCCTCGTCGGGGACTATCAGGATCTCGCGGGCAGCAAGCACGTCATCATCACGCTGTCCTATAATTTTCACGTGGGGGCGGTGGAACCGGCAACCCGATGAAGGCGTCCGGCAGCTTCGGCCGCTCTTGGATACCCACGCTGATCGTTCTCGCGGTGGTGCTGGGGGCGGGGTCCCGGTTGATTTACCTGGGTGCCCAGCGGCACGCGTCACTCTCCCATCAAGCCGCGCACGACCTCGGCGCCGCCGTCGCGGCGAGGATCACGTCGGGCCTCCAGAACCTCAGTGACGTGGCGGAGCGTCAGGCGGCCGGTGGTGAGGCGGTCCCGGGGAGCCGGCCGGATCCCGTACCGCCGCGCGCGTCCGGACCTGCGCCGGCCGCCGTGCAAACGTTTTGGATGGAGGGCGACGATGCGGTGATCGCCGCGGCGGGAAGTACCGCCTCGGTTGCATCGGGCATCGCCAGGGAGTGGAGGTCGGTCCAAGCGCCGCGCGGGGCGCACGAGGCGGCGGTCCTGGGTCCGGTGCGCCTCGGCAGCCAATGGCTCGTCGCCGTGAGGTTTCCGGCAGGGCGCGCGTGGGCCGTCGCCTATGCGGATCTCGAGGCACTGACCGCACGCAGCGGTCTCTCCGGATTGGGCGGCGATGGCTACGACTTTGAACTCTCCCAGGTCGAACCGCGCAGCGCGCTCTCCAGAGTGATACTGAGTTCGACATCCGCGCCACTCGGCGACGCGCTCGACGTTCCGGTGCGCCTGCCGGTGGCGCCGGCCGTGCCCGGCACCACCCTGCAGATCTCGCTGCGGCCGCGTGACGGCTGGTATACGGCCTCGGTGCTTGCCGCGGAGTGCGGGCTGCTCGCGTTTCTGGCGTGGCTCCTCGCGTTCGGAACGCACGATCTGATCCACGCCCTCGATCGTTCGCGTTCCCTCCTGGCAGGCGCGCGCCGCCGCCTGCATTCGCAGAACCAGAAGCTGGCCGGCGAAATGCGCCAGCGGCTCGAACTGGTGAAGTCCGTCGAGCGCGTGAGTTTTCACGATCCGTTCACGGGGTTGCCGAACCGCCGGCTTTTCATGGAGCGGTTGGACCGCGCGTTGCGCGAGGTGCGCTCGAAGACGCGACAGGCACTTGCCGTGATGCTCGTCGACGTGGTGCGCTTCAAACTCGTCAACGACACGCTGGGTCACACCGCCGGGGACGAATTGATGGTCCAGGTGGCGCGTCGCTTCGAGACGCTCACGCCCGCGTTCGACGGTGTCCTCGCACGCTGGAGCGGCGATCAGTTCGCGCTGCTGCTCCTGGAGGCCGCCTCGACGGAGAGCGTGCTGCTGTTGGCCGGAAAACTGCAGGAACAGCTGCGCGATCCCTTCGCCCTGCGCCGGCATCGGCTCGTCGTCTCCGCCAGCATCGGCATCACATGGGTGGATTCGGGACAGCAGCGGGCCGAGGATGTGGTGCGTCAGGCCGCAATTGCACTGTCGGCGGCGAACCGCAGCGAAACGGCGCGGTCGGTCTTGTATGCACCGAACATGGCCGGCCAGGCGGCAAACCTGGTGAGCCTCGAGGCGGACCTGCACGTCGCGATGGAGAGGCATCAGCTGCGTCTCGTGTTTCAGCCGATAGTCGAACTGCGGTCGCGCACGATGGTGGCGGCCGAGACGCTGTTGCGATGGCGGCACCCGGTCGAAGGCATGATCGCGCCCGAAGGATTTCTGCGCATCGCCGAAGAGGCGGGGCTCATGGCCTCCATCACCCGCTGGGTGATTCTCCGCGTGATGCGAATCGCCGCCGATTGGAGGCGGCGCCTGCCTGCGGAGCAGGCGTTCTACATCAGCATCAACCTGTCCCCCGCTGCGCTGCGCGATTCGGGCCTCGGCGACTTCGTCGCGGCGCTGCTGCGCGAGACGCAGGTGGCGCCGTCGCTCGTCAAGTTCGAAGTGACGGAAGCGTCTCTGATCAGCAACGTCGGTGCCGCGCGCGAGACCCTCGACAAGCTGCACGGCATGGGGGTGCAGCTGATGCTCGATGACTTCGGCACCGGCTATTCGTCGCTGAGTTATCTGCAGGCCTTTCCGTTCGACTTCGTCAAGATCGACCGTCCGTTCATCGACGCCCGGGGTACGGGCCGCGCCAACACCGGCGTCATGGCCGCCATGGTGCAGATCGCGGAAAGCCTCCATCTGTCGTCGATCGCGGAAATCATCGAGACGGAGGAGGCCGCTCTGGCCCTTGAGGAAATGGGCTGCGGATACGGTCAGGGTTTCTACTTCAGCGAACCCGTCGATGCGGAGGCGGCGTTTCAGCTGCTGCGCGGCCGCGGTCCGTGCGGCGGCCCGCAGGTACCGCCGACGTCCGCGACCCAGCGTATGCGTCCTCTCGAGGACGACGACTCGTCCACCATCGTGATGCCGCTATAAGCATCCTGTTTCCCTGGGGGCCACCGGCCTGATACGCTCCGGGCGACCATGATGCCCGCGCCCTCCGGCAGCCGACACTTCAGATGAAGCCACAAGCGGTGCTGCAGATCCTGCTCCTGTCGGCCGTATGGGGCGTGTCCTTCCTCATGATGCGGATCGCGGTCGTGGTGTATCCGCCGCTGTGGATTTCGATGCTGCGCTGTGCCCTGGGCGCGGGCCTCATGTGGCTCGTGCTGCTCGGCGGCCGGAGAAGCCTGCCGTCCGCCCGGTTGATGCCGTGGTTGCTCGTCGTTGCGCTCTTGAACAACGCGGTGCCTTTCACGCTGTTCGCCTGGGGAGAGCGGTGGGTGCCGAGCAACACCGCTGCCGTGCTGAATGCCACGGTTCCGATCTGGACGCTCCTGTTGTCCATGGGTATCGAACGCCGGTTCCCGCGGCGCCTCACCGCCGTCGGCGTGGTGACGGCGTTTCTCGGCGTGCTCCTGGTCGTGTCGACCCACGCATCGGAGCCGGGCGCACCGGCCGCGGACCGCGGTCTCGTCGGGGGCGCGATCGGCATCGGCGTGGCGGCAGTCTGCTACGCCGTGGCGAGCCTGTTGGCCAAGGCCAAGTTGCGGGGTGTGGACCCCATCGGTCTCGCGACCACCCAGTTGACCCTGGCGACAGTGCTGCTTCTGCCGCTGTCGCTGGCGGGCGAGTGGCCTGCCCGCTTTCTGGCGCCGGCACCCGTGGGTGCCATCGCCGTGCTGGGATTCGCCGGCAGCGGCATTGCCTACCTGTTGTACTACAAGCTGTTGGCGGAGGTCACGGCGACCCAGGTCGTGGCGGTCACGTATCTGCTGCCGGTTTGGGGCGTGTTCTGGGGCCTCGTCGGCGGCGAATTCATCGGAGCCACGACTTATTGGGGCGTCGCCGTCACCGTGTGTGGCTTGATATTGATAAACTTCCGCGGCCGCGCGGCAGCTTGAAATTGGCGGGCCCTGCATGGGCGTCGATGAGGAGGGACGCATTACCGTGAAGTCCGAGATCGTGTCGCCCGAGGCCTTTCACTCGAAGGTGCTGACCGCGCTTTCAGACGGCGTCATCGTCACGGACGAACAATGGACGATCGTCTTCGCCAATCGTGCGATGTCGGCAATCTATGGATATGACGATGGCGATTTGCCGCTCCGTTCCGTCTCCGCATTGCTCGTGGATTCTGCGCAGCGATTCAAACGCCTCACGGCCGAAATGTCCCGGGTGGCCGAAAACCAAGACCGCTGGGTCGGCGAACTCAACGGCATGCGCAAAGATGGAAGCAGATTCATCAGCCGTGCGGCGGTCGCCCCCCTGCGGCACGACGGACGCCGCTGGTGGGTGATCGTCCAACGCGACGTCAGCGAGCGCAAACGCCTGGAGCGCGCGATCGTCGATGCCGTCAATCAGGAGCAACGCCGTTTCGCGAGCGAATTGCATGATGGTCTCGGCCAGGAATTGTCGGGCCTTTCGCTGATGCTCGCCTCCCTTGCGCCGGAAATTGCCGGCTCCCCGACCGCGGCCGCCACGTTGGCCGAGGCGCAGGGCGTATTGTCCGATGCGATTCGATCTTGCAGGACTTCCGCCGAGGGCACGGCGGCATTCATGTTGGACCGGCTGGGATTGGGTGGAGGTCTCGAAATGCTTGCTCGGCGTTCGGTGCAGCTGTATGGCATGAAGTGTTCCATGCAGATCGATCCTCGATCGGGCGGCGCGCTGGACCCGGCCGTTGCGTATGAATTGTATTGCATCACGCAGGAGGCCATACGGAACGCCTCGCGGCACGGCAGGGCAGACTTGTGCATTGTTTCCCTCCGTCATCTCGGACGCGGCGGGGTGGAGTTGAAGATCCAGGACAACGGCATCGGCTTCAACGGTCGTGCCGACGGCCAGCAGTCAGGCCTCGGCCTCAAGATCATGAGATACCGGGCCGCGCAGATCGGCGCGCTGCTGGCGATCGAGTCGGCGCCCGGCTCAGGCACGCAAATATCGTGCCGCATGGAGAGGAGTTGAGTGTCGGCTCAATAGGGCCGGTCGCCGATCACCGTGGCGCGGTGCATGATGCGTCGCTCGGGCAGGTAATCCGCCACGGCATAATGCTGCGTGATGCGGTTGTCCCAAAACGCAATGTCGTCCACCGACCAGCGCCAGCGCAGCGTGAATTCGGGACGTCCGGCATGCGCGAACAATAAGTCGAGCAGCGCGTCGCTCTCGCGCTGCCCCAGTTCATGGATGCGCGTGGTGAAGCCTTCATTGACGAACAAGCCCTTGACGCCCGAGACGGGATGCGTGCGCACGACCGGATGGGTGACGGGCGGATGCTTGGCGACCGCTCGATCGTATCGCTCCTTGAAGCCGGGGTCGGAGCCCCAGCGTCCCGGCGGGAACGACTTGACCACGGAATGCTCCGCGGTGAGGCCGTCGAGCAAGCGCTGCAGCGGCGGCGACAGGGCGGCATAGGACGCCGAGTTGCTCGACCAGAGCGTGTCCCCGCCCACGCTCGGCAGCTGTTTCGCGGAGAGAATGCCGGCGAGCGGCGGCGTCTCCGTGAAAGTGACGTCCGTGTGCCAGTTGTCGTTGTCGGGGAGGAACCCTTCGTGCGTGTCGATCACCATGATCTCCGGCAACTCGGGCAGGACCGGGTAGATCGGATGAACGTGCAGGGCGCCGAAGCGGGCGGCGAACCTGACCTGCGCCTGCGGCGTGATGGGCTGACGCCGGAAGAACAGAATCTGGTGTTCGACCAGCAGTTCGGACAACCGGTCGATGGCGCTCTGGGGCAGGTCGTCGGCCGGCGAGACACCGTCGATCACGGCGCCGAAAGCCTTTGTCACGGGGGAAACGGCGATGTTCATGATGGGATCATGACATGTGTCCCCACCAGGGTGCGAGTCGCTTTTGCAGGATGGCTGGATCAATGTATGCGCGCTCCCTGACGGGTGAGCTCCGCCTGAACGGCGCCGATGTCGACCCGGTCCAGAGGCTCGCCACGCCGGAGGGAAATCGCAGCCGCCACCCCCGCCCCCTGTCCGCTCACGGTACAGCACATCATGTTGCGCGCCGAGGCATGGGACACCTTGTCTCCGCCGATGCAGCGACCGGCGACGAGCAGGTTGCCGACCCCGCGTGGCACAAGGGCTCGGTAGGGCACCTGCCAGTAGCGCCCGGTGGTGGGCAAAATCAAAATGCCGTAGCCGTCGATGAACTCGGGAAAAATACCGATCGAGTCCTCGAAGCGGCCCTGTTCGCGCACGTCGTTGCCGGTCAGGTTGTAGACGGCGTCGATCTTGCGAGTGTCGCGGATGCCCAAGGTCATGCCAAAATTGCGCAACTTCGCGTCCTCGCAGCCCGGCATGTAGCCGCGCAGTGCTTCCAGGGCATAAATCGCCTCCCGCCGTCCGCGCATTTCCCCGATGGTCAGGTCGTTGGGATCGGTGCCGTCGATTTCCGGCACGTGCACCAGGTTCAAGTAGGTCAGATCGCCCTGGTCGGTGACCGTCCCCCAAGTGCCGGCGATCGTGCTCAAATTGGGGGGAATGATCCCGGCAGCGAGCGCCTGCTTGAACGGCTTGCGCAGGAACGGGGAGAAGAGTTTGTCCTCCTTCCCGGTGGTCTCGTAGTCCCATTCGCCGTTTCCCGACCAATCGGCATACGTCTGCGGGTCGGCCTTGACGGCGTCGATGAACTTTTGCTTGTTCACCCCGCTCATGGAAAACATGACGGACACCGCCATCATCTCCTGGCGGGGGGATTTGTGGACGGGTGCTCCGGCCCGCGTGGCGAGGTCGGCATCGCCGGTGGCATCGATCACACGACCCGCCAGGATCGCCTCGCGGCCGGCCTTGCTCTCGGTGATGACACCGCGGATGGCGCCGTCCGCCATGATCGGCGCGACACCGAGCCGGTGCAGCAGCGGTGTGATCCCGGCCTCCTGCACGAGTTCGTCCGCGACCCATTTGAACATTTCCGCATCGAGTGCATGGCTCATGGATTGGGGTTCGGGCATGGCCGCTCCCATGGCCTTGGCACGTTCCTCGAACTCGATGCCGATGCCCTCGCTATCGACGGTCCGCTCATGGCGATACCAGGCAAATCCTTCGACTCCCACCTGCGTGATGTTGCCGCCAAAACAGCCGTTGCGGTCGATGAGCGCAGTGCGCGCGCCGGCGCGGGCGGCGGCGAGCGCCGCGGCCAGGCCGCCGGGTCCGCTGCCGACCACGAGCACGTCGGTTTCCAGGATGACGTCGATGTTGCGGGCGGGTTCGGCAATTGTCTTCATAGAGGCTGTTCCGCAGTAGCAAGGCGGTCCGGAGTGTCCGGGATGGAGGGCATCAGCGTCAAATAGTTGCGTAGTAACATAACTGAAACATTTCGCTTCTAACCTTTCACTGCCCGCCCAGCCGTGGTAAATAGGGTCGGGCAATCGTGGGGATAATCAGACGAATTTCCAATTTGTTGCTTTTTTGCAGCTGCATGCATCGGTTTGGGGCGTTCGCGCGCCAAGTTGATGCGTCGAGGTTGCAACTTGCGACTCCGCGCGCGTCGATCGGTCGTGATTTCCAATAATCGAAGGGATTAATCAATGAATTCAAGCCAGAAGCTGTCGTATGCCATTGCTGCGATTTTGAGCGGCTCGGGGATGGCAATGGGCGTCGCCCATGCCGCCACGGCCGCGGAAACGAGTGATTCCGAAGGAATCCAAGAAATCACGGTGACGGCGCAACGTCGCACGGAGTCGATCCAGGACGTTCCGATCACCATTCAGGCGCTCACGGGCGACACGTTGAAGCAGCTCAACGTGCAGACCTTCGACGACCTGTTGCGCTACACCCCCAACGGGACGTTCAGCGGCAACGGTCCCGGCACCGGCAACATCTTCATGCGCGGCCTGTCTTCCGGCGG
>Ga0182030_10010268_pt1 | contig 19052 bp, 15 predicted proteins | sample 812S3MmetaG_FD_121299 | JGI IMG/M metagenome (GOLD analysis project Ga0182030, IMG submission 121299) | Permafrost microbial communities from Stordalen Mire, Sweden - 812S3M metaG (Illumina Assembly) | ecosystem: Environmental > Terrestrial > Soil > Wetlands > Permafrost | place: Sweden... | reverse complement strand
CTCCACTCTGACTCCACTCTGACTCCACGGCCTACGAGGCCGCAGGCTGAGCGCCGGTTACGAAGGTGCGCCGACGGAGCGAGAGCCCGCCAGGGTGACCGGAGTCTGCAGAGGGAAGTGACAGGCGGCCATGTGTCCGTTCCCGAATTCTTGGAGCGGCGGCTCTTCTGCGGCGCAGATTTCTTGCGCGGCTGGGCAACGGGTGCGGAAACGACAGCCTGAAGGCGGGTCGATGGCGGAGGGCAGTTCCCCCTTCACCGCCACTTCCCCGTGCCTCATGCGGGCCGCGGCCACATCGGCCTTGGGGACCGCGTCCAGCAGGCCCCGCGTGTAGTGGTGGGCTGGCGAGGAGAAGATCTGCGCTGACGGGCCGATCTCCACCATCTTGCCGAGGTACATGACACCAATGGAGTCCGCCATGTAGCGGACCACGGCCAGGTCGTGGGAAATCATGATGTAGGACAGGCCGAGTTTGGCTTGCAGATCCTTCATGAGGTTGAGGATTTGCGCCTGAATGGACACGTCGAGCGCCGAGACAGGTTCGTCCGCCACAATCAGCTCAGGATGCAATGCCAGCGCTCGAGCTAATCCGATCCGCTGTCGTTGTCCACCAGAGAACTCATGGGGATAGCGCTCGATGGCATTGGGACTCAATCCGACCTCGCCCATTAATTCAAGCACGCGATCCTTTTGCTCTTGCGTGCTGCCCATCTTCTGGACTTTGAGCGGTTCGCGCAAAATCGTGCCCACCCGCATACGCGGATCCAACGAGGCATAAGGATCTTGGAACATCAGCTGGAGATTGCGCCGAAATTGCCTGAGTCCACTTCCACTCAGACTCGACAACTCGACATCCTTAAACCGAATCGACCCTGAATTCGCCTTCTCCAACCCCACGACCAGACGACCCACCGTGGTCTTTCCGCAACCCGACTCCCCGACCAGACCAAAGGTCTCACCGGTGCGAACTTGAAACGAGATGTCGGATACCGCATGCACCTTGCCAACCTCATGGCGGATCACGGATCCCGACATGACCGGGAATTCCTTCACTAAGTGATCGATCACCAAAATGGGCGACGTGGCATTGAGCGTGGACTCACGGAGCACTCGCAGTGAGTCATCGGCGTGGCGGATCGATACGGCCACGGCTCCGGTCGCTTGCTGCACCGGGTGGAAGCAGGCGTACCGATGTCCGCTCTTGGTGTGAGTATCGAGCTCCAATTCCGGATCTTCAGCCCGACACTGATCGGTGGCATATTGGCACCGAGGGTTAAACCGGCAATTGGTGTGCTCCATTGAGAGATCAGGGGGCAAGCCAGCAATGCTCAGTAGCCGATCGCCCAAGGGTTGATCCAACTTCGGCACCGAAGCAAGAAGTGCTTCCGCGTAGGGGTGCCGCATGTCCTCAAACAACTCGCTGGTCTCGGCGTCCTCGGCAATTTTTCCGGCGTACATCACGACCACACGATCGGTGCGTCCGGCAATCACACCCATGTCGTGGGTAATGAGCACCACGGCCATCTTCAGCCGTTCACGCAGAGAGTCAATGAGATCGAGAATCTGGGCCTGAATGGTGACGTCAAGCGCCGTGGTGGGCTCGTCAGCGATCAACAGCTTCGGCTCGCAGGCCAGGGCCATGGCGATCATGACCCGCTGACGCAGACCACCTGAGAGTTCGTGAGGATATTGGTCCAGGCGCTCGGCCGGCCTGGGCATTTCGACCAGGGTGAGCACTTCAAGCGCCCGGGCTCGGGCTTGCTTGTGGGTGACGTCGCGGTGCAACAACACGGCTTCAGCAATCTGCCGACCGATCGTGGTGGTCGGGTTGAGTGACGTCAGCGGATCCTGTGGGATCAGCGCAACTTCGTCGCCTCGGACCTGGCGCATCTCTTTTTCCGAGAGGCCAGCCAGGTCACGGCCATTGAGCATGATCCTGCCACCAGTGACGTGACCGTTGTTGGGAAGCAGCCGCATGATGGAGAACCCAGTGGTGCTCTTGCCGCAACCGGACTCCCCGACGATGCCGACACACTCGCCCTTATTGACCCGGAATGAGACTCCATCGACTGCCACCACGTTGGCCGACCGCATGTGGAATTCTGTTCGGAGGTTCTCGACCTCCAGCACGGGTTCCATTGCCGCCACCTTACCGCGATCGGCGCCCCAAGATCGGTGCCGGTCCTGGTCACGCCAGGTTTTCACGACCTCGCCACCCGGCACCTTTCCACGGCAAAGCCTCCACATAGGACCAGCTGCGCCGATGAATCGCCGAAAGGCCGTATCCACGCAGGGCAGTTTGGTGGACCGCTGACGGATATCCCTTATTGCGCTCGAACGAATAGGCTGGAAAGTGCTCTGATTCACCTCGCATGATTCGATCGCGCACCACCTTGGCGAGTACCGAGGCGGCCGCAACCGACGCACACCGGGCATCGCCTCCGACCACCGGCTGCACGGTCCCGGCAAACGCCAACTCGGGTGCGCCGGGCTCGTTGAGCAGGTCGATCGGGCCGTCAATGATCACCGCATCGGGCTGTCTCCTCAAGCCCTCCAAGGCCCGCAACGATGCCAGCCGAAGAGCGGCCCGCATCCCCCACTGATCACATTCTTGCGGACTGGCATGGCCGACCGACCAATCGGCACACCACTGCCCGACGGCGTCAAACGTCTCTTCACGACGAGCTTCGCTGAGCTGTTTGGAGTCTCGCAACCATCGAGGCATGGCGCGTTCGGCGACATCAGGAGATACCAAAGCTGCCCCCACACTTACCGGGCCGGCCCATGCTCCTCGCCCCACTTCATCGAGCCCCGCCACCCACCTGTGCCCGGTCGCATGCAGCGCGCATTCTTCGCCAAGATCCGGCGTGGTCACACGACTCATTTTCAACGGGTCACCACCCGTGCCCTGGCGTCAATACGATGGTGCGGTGAGCGAAGGAGAGGGGGCACTGAATCCGAATGCCCGCTCCCCGTTGGCGCCGGGTACGCAAGTTGATGTCCGCAACCGCTACCAGGGCACTTGGGTCAGAGGATTCGAAGTGGCTGAATGCACCGATGAGGGGTACAAAATTCGCCGACTCTCTGACGGGAGCATTCTGGGCGAACTGTTTTCCCGCGACGACGTGCGCCGGCAGCGAAGCCGCCAAGGGTTCTGGTGGCACTGAGCCGCTTTAATCTCCAGAGACGTTTCGCACCGAATCGATGTACTCATCGATCGGGATGGCGGAGAGCGTCAGTGTCTTCAGCGTGCCCCGGGCACCGAGAACGAGTGCCACTCGGGCCATAGTTTTTTCGTCAGGAGCTTCGAGCACTGTGCAGAAGTCATAGGGGCCGAGAAGCGCCCACTGAGCCAAGACGCGCACTCCCATCGCCTCTACCTCAGCGTTGACCGCCTTGAGGCGATCAGGGTTGTCGGCCAACGTGGCCGCTCCATCGGGTCCCACGGTCGACAGCATGAGAAATGTGGACATACCTGCACGCTACCCGCAGGCTGGAGGCCTCCTCCGCTACCTCCCCGATCGCAGCCCAAACGTCCCCCAAGGCCCTAAGCCAACAATTCCCGCCGAACCAGCTTTCCCATGGCGTTGCGAGGCAACGCGTCCATCACCCGGTACTCCCGCGGACGCTTGAAAGGAGCGAGATCCCGCTCCGCCACGCGCCTCAGTTCACCCAGGTCAGGGTCGCCACTCACACCGACGACGCAGGCCACCACTGACTCGCCCCACTCGGCAGAAGGCGCGCCCACGACGGCAATCTCTCCCACTGAGGTGACTCGGCTGAGTACCGCTTCTACCTCGGCCGGATAGACGTTGTGGCCCCCGGTGATGATCAGCTCGGTCATCCGACCGGCAATGGTGAAATAGCCATCGTCGGACACGGTCGCCAGATCGCCGGTGGAGAACCATTCGCCTGACCGTGAGTCCGCCGTGGCATCCGGTCGCTCCCAGTAGCCCCGACACAGCGTCGGACCAGCAACGAGCAACTCGCCCACTCCATCCTCCCCGCCGTGATCGGCCACCTGAATGCGAGCCCTGACTCCGGGCAGCGGCAGCCCTACCGATCCGGGACGGCGCTCGCCAAGTAACGGATTCGACAGAGTGAGCAAGGTTTCGGACATCCCATATCGCTCCAGCACCGACACGTGGTGTGCTTCGTTGAAGTTCCGCCACATTTCAGCGGCCAGAGGAGCCGAACCCGAGACGCACAAGCGCAGTCGCGACAGTTCCCCAGCCCGGCCGGACTCGGCCAAGCGGTGATACATGGTCGGTACTCCGAAAAACATGCTGCTCAGGGGCACGGCATCGACCACCGATGACACGTCGAACCGCTCGAAGACGATGGCCGACGCACCGGCCGCCAATGTGCCGAAGAGCCCGGCACATAATCCGTGCACATGAAACAGCGGCAGCGCCAGGATCAGACGGTCATCGGGCTCCCACCCCCACGCCGAACGGATCGCCAGCGCGCCGGCCAGCAGCGATGCGTGCGTATGCACCGCGCCTTTGGGCTGACCGGTCGTCCCCGAGGTGTAGACGATCAAGGCATCGTCGTTGGGCTGGGCCGTATCGAGCACCACGTCCACGCCGCCGCCGCCCCTCGCGCCAGTACCCACCAAATCACCCGGCGCCAGCACGATCACCGACTCGTCGGTGCCCTCAATCCACACCCCTGCGTCGGCCCGCTCGACCAGCGCCAGCCGTGGCCGCACGTCCCCCACGACGTAGGCAAACTCGCCCCCGGCACCGCCCGGATTGACCGCCACCACCACCGCACCCAGGCGAAGCGCGCCCAGCAGCACGACGATGGAGTCGAGCGTCGGCAGGCACGACCACAGCACCCGATCGCCCGCCATCACACCTCGGGCGGCCAACGCCCCAGCCACCCCAGCACTCAATTCAGCCAGTTCCTCATAGGTCAGCGTCACCGACGGGTCGGCCCCACTCACCAGCGCCGGACGACTGCCTCCGCCCCTGGCTGCACCCCCGACACCGCCAACTCCCCACCACTGCGCCCACACCGTGAGCAGGGTCTCCCCCGATCCTTCAGTCACGATCTCACCCGCCGTTGCTGCACGTCATAGTCTGGCGGTCATGACAGCTCGCCGCATTGCCATCGTTCCGCACACCCACTGGGACCGTGAGTGGTACAAGTCCTACCAGGACTTTCGCCTGAACCTGGTCGACCTGGTCGACGCCCTCATCCCGCTGCTCGAGTCCGACGACAGCTACCCGTACTTCATGTTGGACGGACAGATGGCGGTCGTCGACGACTATCTCGAAGTCCGACCCGAGAACGAGGGTCGCCTTCGGGCCTTGGCTGCGGCGGGCCGGATCAGCATGGGCCCCTGGTACATCCTGATGGACGAGTTCTTGGCGTCGGGCGAGACCATCATCCGCAACATGCAGATGGGCCTCCTCCGAGGCGCGGCGTTCGGCGGGACCATGGACGTGGGCTACCTCCCCGACATGTTCGGACACATCGCGCAGATGCCACAGATCCTCCGGGAGGCCGGGTTTGCCCATACCGTCGTCTGGCGAGGCGTGCCTTCATCGGTCACCCAGTCAGCCTTCTTCTGGGAATCCCCTGACGGTTCCCAGGTCCGGGCCGAGTACCTCCCCGTTGGCTACGGCAACGCCGCTGCCCTGCCCGATGACGCCAAGTCCTTGGTCCATCGCACGGCCGATCACCTTGAAGAAGTGGGAGACCTGGTCAAGGGCGACCTCCTCGCCATGAACGGATCCGACCACCTCTTGCCCCAGCCGTTTCTCGGGCGCGTGGTTGCCGAAGCCAACGATCTCCAGGACGACTACTTCTTTGAAGTCACCTCCCTCCCCAAATTCCTAGCCACTGCTCCAACCGAAGGACTCGAACTCGTCCAGGGCGAACTTCGCTCGGGCTTCCGGGCCAACATGCTGATGGGCGTTACCTCAAACCGGGTCGACGTCAAGCGCCGGGGTTGGGACGCCGAGCGGGAACTCGAACGCCGGGCCGAACCACTCGCCGCGCTGTTCCAGGCGCCCAGCGAATATCCACAGCGCATGCTCGAGTTGGCGTGGAAGGAGATGGTGCGCAACTCGGCCCATGACTCGATCTGCGCCTGCTCGGTTGATGATGTGAATGACGCCGTGATGCACCGCTACGCCGAAGCTCGGACCATCGCCACCGGCCTGGCCGACCGGGCCACCAAGGCGTTTGCGCTGTCACTTCCCGAGGCCGGGCCGTACGTGCTCAACGCCATCCCTCGTCCACGCGCCGCCACCGTCGAACTCGTGGTGCCGGCCGCCGAACCGGCCAGCGCCGATGTGCAAGTGATCTCGGAGCGCACCGCTCTTCCCGGCTCCATGGTGCTCGATACGCAAACAGTCCGCACCGTCCTCGGCATGCTCCAAGGCCCACAAATCGATCACGACGCGTGGATCCACGAGGTCATTGTCGAAGAGGACGAAGAAGGCATCTCCATCACCCTGTCGGTGGGCTCCGAAGAGCGTCACAACGTGAAGATCGCCGAGGCCAAACAGGACATCTACACCCGCATCGGCGCCCGTCCCGACGCCGTCGTCCGCATCGGGATGGACCAGCCCCCGATCCGTCGCATCGCCGCTCGGGTGAACCAGGTCGAGGGCTACGGGTGGATGCCCTTCGAGCCAGCCCCTCTCACCCACCCCGTCACCGCCAGCAAGCCGGGCGAGCCCGTCTCCTTGACCAACGGGCTCGTCACCGTCGAGATCGACGAAGCCAACGGCACCTTCGCTCTCAACGGCAAGGCGGGCTACGGCCACTTGGTCGATGGCGGCGATCTCGGGGATTCGTATAACTACTCCCCGCCGCTGAAGGACTCCTTCGTGGACGCGCCACGCTCAGTGACCGTCCGCGTCCTCGAAAGCGGACCGGTACGAGCTCGGGTGGAGACCGTGTCGTCGTACATGTGGCCCAGCTTCATTGACGGCACCTCGCAAGCCCGTGTCGGCGAACTCCCCGTCGACATCAAGACCGTCCTCGAAGTCCGAGCCGACGAGGCCGTGATACGAGTGACGACGTCGTTCACCAATCCGAGTCGGGACCACCGCCTGCGGGTGCACCTTCCGCTACCCGAACCGGCCCAGACGTCGCAGGCCGAGTGCGCCTTCACCGTGGTCGAGCGAGGCCTGACCCAAGAGGGCCGCTCCGACGAGTTCGGGTTGCCTACTGCGCCAGCCCGCCGCTTTGTCTCGGCCGGAGGCCTCACGGTGGTGCACGACGGGGTCTGCGAGTACGAGCTCATCGACATCGCAACAACGCCCGACGGCGATGCCGCCTCAACGATTGCTCTGACCGTGCTGCGTTCCACCGGCATGTTGTCCCGCCTCGGCATGGCATACCGTCCGTTCCCCGCTGGTCCCTTGACTGCGGTACCTGGCATGCAGATGACCGGTCGTGAGGTCACTTTGAGTTACGCGCTGGCGCTGGGGGTCGAGGATCCCTACGCACTGGCCGATGACGTTCTGCTCCCGTTGGAGATCGTCAACAGCCTGGGCGGCGGTACCCGCCCCGCCACGGGGAGCGCGCTCAGCATCACCGGTGCCGAAGTGAGCGCCATCCGACGTGACGCCGGGGTCCTCGAAGTGCGGGTCTTCAATCCCACCCCTCAGACCACCACAGTGGCCATCGACGGACACTCGGGCTGGTTGGTCGACCTGCGCGGCTACCCCCAGAGTCCGTTCGAAGGATCCTTCGAACTACGACCCTTCGGGATCGCCACCGCCCGCTTGCACGGCGCCTGACCCAGCCGCGTCCTCCGACTTGGCGGCGCCGCCGGTATCGCCCGAGCGGTTACTGGTGAGCAGCCGCTCGCCGACACCGCGCAGTTCCTCCAAGTCCCGAAGCACCTCAGACAAGCGTTCCCAGCGCACGTTGCGGCGGCGGTCGGCGGCGGCTCCGGCACCATCGGCGTTCTGGCCGGCCCGACCGACCCACCACAATTGCACCCGGCCCAGATCTTTCAAGAGCCGCGGCCGCAGCGGTTCTGCGGTGAACTCATCGGGTGCCGCGATCTCCAACGCAGTGTGGAATTCATCGGACATCAAGACGGTGCCGGGGTTCCCGATGTTGACGATGCGGTGGGCCAGATTGACGGTTGGACCGAAGTAATCGCCGTCTCGCAGGAGGACGGGCCCGAAAGCCATGCCGACCCTCACGTCGGAAAGGAGTTCGTCGTCGGAATAGGCGTCGGCCAGGTCGAGTCCGATTCGGGCCGCATCAGCCACACTGCTGACGACGAACATCACTTCGTCACCGATCATCTTGACCACCCGGCCACCGATGCTGGTGACGATGTCGTGGGAGATTTCTTCGAAGCGCCGCACCACCTCGGCCAATTCCCGATCGCCCAGGTGCTGGCTCAACAAGGTGAAACCCACCATGTCGGCGAACCCGACCGCCAGCGTCGGACTCTCACCGGGTGCCACGCCGTGACTACGCAAGAGCATGCTGCGCTGAATTCCGGCCGCCACTTGGCGACGCCACACGAACTCGAGCAGTCGAGCCATGGCCGGAATGGTCACGTCGGCCACGCTGGCGAAGGCATCGGCCGCCACCACCGAATCCATATCGGTGCTGACGAGATCTCCGGGGACTAATTCGGCCTCGGCTATGCGGGACATCGACGAGCCGATGACCCGGGCCAGCTGCAAGGCCGTATCGGTGCGCGCCGCCCCCAGCGCCTGCATCCCTTGGAAGAGTCGTACCGCTTCGAGATCGAGGTCGGTGAAGGCCAGATCATCGTCCCCTACATTGGGGAACCCAAGCGCACGCCAGAAGCGCTCCAACAGATCGATATTGACGCCGGTGAGCTCCGACACCTCCAACCGGGTGTAGCGCCGGCGCGACGGGACCAACATCCGATCGACCACGAAGAGGTCGAGGACGTCGTCAGCCACGGCTTGGTCAACTTCGGCATCAGTGACGCCGTGCGAACGCAACAGCTCGCGCACGTGGGCCAGCGATGCCTCACGGCTGACCCCACTTCCACCACTCTCACCGTCGGCTGAGAGCGATCCGTTTGGTCCGAAGAGGCCGCTCAAGACTGCAGGCCCCGCAGCAGCGTTTCGTCCCACTCAGGGCGAGCTGGCCGCTCCATGAGCGATAGAAAGGCCTCACGGGGCGAACATCGACCATCGACAATGGCCTCGACTTGTTCGGCAATCGGCATCTCCACACCGTGCTCATGGGCCAGCTTCACCAAAGGAGCGGCGCTCTTTACACCTTCGGCCACCATGTGCATCCCGTTGACGATGTCGTCCAATGAGCGACCTTGCCCCAGCTCGTATCCGACCGTGCGATTCCTACTTTTCGGACTGGCACAGGTGGCCACCAAGTCCCCGACACCGGCCAGCCCACCAAAGGTCAAGACCTTCCCGCCGACCGACACACCAAGGCGGCCCAATTCGGCCAACCCACGCGTGATCAACACGGCCCGAGTGTTCTCGCCGAATCCCAATCCGTCGCTAATGCCGGCCGCGATAGCCATGACGTTCTTGGCGGCTCCGGCAATCTCACACCCGATCACATCCGTGCCCATGTAGACCCGAAAGGTCCGCGTATGCACCAAGCCCTGCACCCGCCGAGCCAGATCCTCTTCGGCCAGTGCGACCACGCACGCGGCCGGCTGTCCAGCTGCCACCTCTCGGGCCAAGTTGGGGCCGGTGAGTACCCCGGCGGGAATTTCCGGGTGCACTTCACCAATCACCTGGGACATCCGCAAGTTGGTGCCGTTCTCAATGCCCTTGGACAGGCTGATGATGGCCTCGACTCCAGCGACGTAGGGCCTCATGTCACCCAGCACGGCTCGAAACCCGTGCGACGGCACCGCCATGAAGACCACCGAAGCGCCCGACACGGCTTCCTCGAGTGACGCCGTGGCTGTCAGGCCTTCGGGTAGATGCACGCCCGGCAAATAGGTCTCGTTCTGCCTGTCCCGAGTGATGGACGCCGCCAGCTCAGGCGAGCGCACCCATAACCGGGTCTCAGAGTTGGCGGCCACCAGCCCAGCCACCGCCGTTCCCCACGAGCCTGCCCCGACTACCGCCACCTGAACGCTCACATCGGCAAGCCTACGACGGGCATGACTCTGTCCCGCTCCTCCCCCGTACACTGTCGCGAGTGTCCGCCGGCGTCTCTGCCTCCCCTGACGTGCAACCGGCGCGCACTCTCCCAGCGCTAGGGCATGAAGTCGTGCTCATTCCAGTCAAGGGATTCCGCCAGGCCAAACGCCGCCTCGGGGGGACGATGTCCGACGATATGCGGGTGGACCTGGTCCGATCGATGGCCGAGACGGTGGTCGCCGCCTGCGCACCGCTCCCCGCCGCGGTGGTGTGCGACGACCCCGAAGTGGCGCAATGGGCCACCGATCTCGGAGCCACCGTGATGTGGGAGCCCGGACAAGGCCTCAACGGCGCCGTTCGATCTGGTGTCGACCAATTGGCGGCCGCCGGCGTCCAATGGGTGATTGTGGCCCACGGCGACCTGCCCCGGGCGCGGAACTTCACCGCACTCGCACCGTTCGAGGGCATCACCCTGGTGCCCGATCGGGTCGACGACGGCACCAACGTCATGCGCCTTCCCGTCGACTGCGACTTTCGTTTCGCCTACGGCCCTGGTTCCTTTCGCAAGCATCGGTCCGAAGCCAACCGCCTTGGCCTCCCCACGCGGGTCTTGCGCATCCCGGCCTTGGCCTACGACGTCGATTTGCCTTCGGACGTGGCGGAACTGGCGCCGTGAGCAACGTCGACCGATCGGCTCGCGTCAATCCGGTCAACGATCTGGCCGCTCGGGGTGCCATGACGACCGACCTGGCGCGCCCAGCTGTGGCGCTGGCCATCGGTGCTCATCCCGACGACATTGAGTTCGGCTGCGGCGCAACACTGGCCAAATGGGCATCACAGGGCACCGCCATCTTCCATCTCGTCCTCAGCGACGGCTCCAAAGGCAGTTGGGACCCTGACTATGACCGAGGAGCGCTCGTGGCCCTCCGTCAGGCCGAACAGCGGCGAGCGGCCACGTTGCTCGGAGGCGGGGAGGTGGAATTCTGCGATTGGGTCGACGGCGAGCTTCGGAATTCGCCCCAAGCGCAAGAGCGAGTGGCCCGATCAATCCGAACCATTCGCCCCGACGTCGTCCTGGGCCACGATCCGTGGCGCCGCTACCGGCTCCATCCCGACCATCGCCATGCCGGTTTCATTACGACTGACGCCATTGTGGCGGCTCGCGACCCGCACTTCTTTGCCAATCAGGGACTGGCCCCCCATCGGCCCAGCGCTCTGTTGCTGTGGGAGGCGGACGAGCCCAATCACGTCGAGGATGTAGTCGGTTTCGCCGATACGAAGATTGCGGCGCTCTTGGCTCATGAAAGCCAGCACCAAAGCACCATGGGGATTGATGCGACCGGCGCTGAGGGTGCCAGCGTCCAGGCGGCCGATGCATTTGCCCAAGGGGTGAAAGATCAGCTCAGCGCGCACGGCGCTTTAGCCGGCATCACGCAGGGCGAAAGCTTCCACCTCATTACCGAAACGTAGAGGCACACGCTCGACTCGTCTCCACCATCGCTGGCGGCGCCCATTCACTAGTCCCCCAATTGCAAAGTCGGGGGCCCGAAGGCCCCCGACCTCACCCGTTCCCGAAGGAACGTACTACTTAGCGCCGCTTTGTCGCCTTGCGGGCGGGAGCTCGCTTGACTGCCCTCTTGGCAGGAGTCCGCTTTGCGGCCTTCTTTGCCGGAGCGCGCTTCGCAGCCTTCTTGGCTGGGGCGCGCTTGGCGGCCTTCTTTGCCGGAGCGCGCTTGACAGCCTTCTTGGCTGTTGAACGCTTCGCGGCCTTCTTTGCCGGAGCCCGCTTCACAGCCTTCTTAGCTGTTGTGCGCTTGGCGGCCTTCTTTGCCGGAGCGCGCTTGACAGCCTTCTTGGCTGCAGTGCGCTTGACGGCCTTCTTTGCCGGAGCCCGCTTCACAGCCTTCTTGGCTGCAGTGCGCTTGACGGCTTTCTTTGCCGGAGCGCGCTTCACAGCCTTCTTTGCTGTTGTGCGCTTAGCTGCTTTCTTTGCTGGAGCCCGTTTTGCGGCCTTCTTGGCCGGGGCCCTTCTTTTCGCGGCTACTGCCACAGGTGCACCTCCCTAGGAGCATGGTCACTGAATAGAGGTGAAGCCTGCGCCACACCGACATGGAATCCATGTTGGAGTGCGCATTGCCGCACCGATTTCTCTTTCAACCGAAACGAATGAACTTCATGCGATGAAATCATTGACTTCGCCTCATCCGATCATTCCGTTCCGACAACCCGAAAAGCAACGATTGATTGAAGTGATGAGGTGATGCAAGTCGCGCACAATCGGCAATCCGACGTCTTCGCCTCGCGCGCTGCACGTTGCTTCGTCGCAGCACATATCAACCCTCCCTAACGCTTCGGGTACGTACATTCTTGGTTGTGAACGCGCTCAGGTCAAGCATCCTTTAATTGCGCGCTCAATTATCGGCTTAATCGCGGCGTTAAAAACAATGCGCTCACGCGCCTAACGCGTTGCAAAATTCATTGCGTCACCGCACCTTTGTCGCCGCGAATGACGTCATGTGCCATAGAAATTCGAAGATGCACACGCGAACATTGCTGCCATGCATGCACCACAACGAGACGTCGCGGGTCTGCGCGCCGCCTACGGCAATTTTTCGCACGGTATCTACCTCGGCGAGGGTCCCGACGGGGTCGTGTGGTCGGGCGCGCAACGCTCGACGTTGGTCCTGGGTCCGTCGCGCTCAGGAAAGACATCGTCCCTGGTCATACCCAATCTTTTCCTAGCCAATGGGCCAGTCATCTCGACGTCAACCAAGCCCGATGTCATGCGCGCCACGGCTGCCGCACGCGGTCAGGCGGGATACACGTTTCTCTATGACCCCAGCGGGCAAATTGAGTGTCCAACAGGAGTCCAACGAGTCGGTTGGTCACCACTCACGACCGCAGCAGAGTGGGATACCGCGTGTGAAACGGCGCGCTCGATGGTGCGCGCGTCAAAAATCGCCGAAGGCGGTGCTTCGCACTCCTCAAATGACCAACATTGGAGAGAACGAGCGGAATCCTTGCTCGGACCGCTTCTGCACGCCGCGGCACTCGAATCGATGCCAATGCGCACCGTGGTCAAGTGGATCGACCGACATGACGGTGCCACCGCATTGGAGGTTCTTGCGCAAAATATCGGCGACGATGCGTCCGCCACGAACGTTTTAGCCGGCATCGTCGGTACAGATTCGCGAGAGCTTTCCAGTATCTGGTCGACTGCCTCTGGTGTCGTTTCGGCCTATCGGTCGGAGGGCGCCATGGCATCGACTGAACTGCCTGCGCTCAATCCCGCAGACTTTTGTCGAGGACCTCACACCATCTACATCTGCTCACCGGGACGCCGTCAGGACCTTTTTGCACCGCTCATCGTGGGACTCATTGACGACGTACGCGATGCCACCTACAAACGAGAACGCGACAGCGATGGCGAACGGGGCGCCCCCACGCTCTTGGCCCTGGACGAAATGGCCAACATCGCGCCGATTCCTGACGTCGAGCACATGGTGACCGAGGGTGCGGGACAGGGTCTGTTAGTGCTGGCGTGTCTGCAAGATCTGTCGCAGGGGCGAAAGCGCTGGGGAGCCTCGGCCGATGCTTGGTTCTCCCAGTACGGCGCGACGGTCGTGTTGCCCGGGATTGCCGACCGGACAACGCTGCAGGTCCTCAGCACACTGGCCGGTGACCGGGAAGTCGAAACGACAACAAGAAGCCAATCGGTCAACCTTCGGGGTCAACTCACTCCGTCGAGCTCGACCAGCACCATTCGTTTGCCCCGCTATGCGCCATCGGAGATCTCGCAAGGTCGGCCGGGCAGTGCACTGGTCTTCGGCGCTCAAGCGCATTTGTCCAGTGTCACCTTGACCCCGGCCCACGCCTGCCGACCCTGGCGCCAATTCCTACCGGCCAGAACGTTGCCCGATCGATCGCTCAATGAGCACGCACTGCTCGACCGACCACGTGACGACCGAGCTCTCGGCTCAGGCGAACCACCACTTCGCGATCGTTGATCTCAACGTCCCCGATCTATCTCCATCGCTCGCGGCTCGGTGCGGCCCAGTCGCTGTCGAGCGATCTCAATGGTGCGCGTCGTCCGAACGTGATCGGCCAGTCGAGGGGCCGGCAACGACGAGAGTGATTGGCCTCCCGCGGCAACGCCAAGGGGTTCTTCTGATCCCCGCAGGCCCCAGCGCTGCCGGTAATCCTCAATGGCCCGAGCCCCATCGCGCCAGACTTCGTGATGCTTGGGATCCACCGGTCGCGGTCCGAGTGCGGCGATGAGATGGCGGCTCGGCACCACTTTTCGGGGCGCATGGACTTCCTCGGCCACCCCAACGTGCCTGCTCGGTGGGATCCACAGGTCGGTCATCCGCTCAAGGGCCGGTGCCGTCGCCCCACCGACTGCGGCCACCCCCAATCCGGCAATGACATCGCGGCGGCGGACCGCACCGTCGCTGGTAGTCGAGAGGCTGGCGCTGAAGCGATACTCATTCAACGTCGTGGCCTGACCATCCCCAGCGCCACGGCCACGGCCACGGAAGGTGTCGGGGGCAATGCCCGCTTCCCCTACCGCATCAGCCCGCCGCTCCCAGTCCTTCTTGAGGTCATTGAACGACAGGCCTGTGGTCTTCGCTGGTCTGGTCACGGCCCAGGCGAGGTCCGCCCCGCGCTTCGAATGCGCGCCCCATTGCGACAGTTGAAGGCGTATGTCGGCCGACCGAGAGGAGAACTCCCCTCGCAGCACGGGCGAAACTCCCGACACCTCGGCCGACAATCCTCGACCGCTCTCCCAACTGACCCCGAGAGTGGAGGAGAGGTCGGCCCGCAGATGTGCCTCATAGACGGATCTGGCCGCCTCCCGGTGGGCCCACAAGCCTCGTTGGTCAACCGAGCTCCAGCGCCCATCGACTCCATGGACCATGTTGGCCATCACCACATGAGTATGAAGGTGCGGATCAAGGTTGCGATTGACGCCATGGGTAAACGACGTGGCCACCATCCCCGTGGTCCCCAGCACGGCGCGCTCGTCGCCAGAGCGACGCTGTGCCGTCACGCCATGGGTTTCCAAATACGCCACTGCGCCCAAGACTGCTTCTCGATGCGACCGCACGACTTGCCGCGCCACTTCCTCACCACCGAGTCCATAGAGCACGCTGACCGATTTGGGTGCGCTGAACGTCAGATCGAATCCAAAATTGGTGGCCCGCTCGGATCGCAGCCGCCGTCCCGCTCCTGGCTCGCGTCCGTCCAGCACCAGACGCAACTGCTCGGGCACGACCGGGCCGACCAATCCCAAGCGGAAGGCAGCTTGACCCGTCCACTCCGCTCGGCCTTTCCACTGATCAGCCGCCAGCGGAAGTTCTTGCGCGAGATCATTCAAGTAATAATCAGCCCCGCCGGAGGTGAGGCGATGGATTCCCAACACGGGCCACTCCAACGTCCCCTCGTCAGTGCGCCAAGCGGCGCACGATTGCTGCAGCCAATCCATTCCGGACGTTCACCCAATGAACGGTTGCCCCACTTCACGTCTCGAACGGACGTCTTGTCAGAGCTCGCGAAAGAACATGGTGATTCGCCCTAAGGTGACGATCGCCTGCACTTGGGTATCGGCACCAACGGGAGAGGTCAGTCATGCACCACGCACACGTCCGGCCGCGCCTCCTCGTCCTCGTAGCCGGATTTGGAGCGTTCGGAAGCCTCATGGCCGCAATGTCGGTGCCTTCGGCTTCGGCAGCTCAGGACGCGTCGGCTTCCTCGACAGCGAAATTGGCCATTCACAATGCCGTAAAAGCCGGATGGGTCCACGAATCGGTCACCGCTCTAGAAAACGGGAACTCGGTCACGATGGCCAATGACGTCGGCACCAGAGCAGGGCATCAGGTCATTGACTCCAATGGAGCGCACGCACAAGTCATTGTGCTCAACGGCAATGCCTACATGTACGGCGACGCCAACGCCATCGCCAACTATTTCGAAATCACCAAGACCAACCCAGAGGGGTACGCCAACCGATGGTTTGTGCTCACGCCGGCCAACCCCAATTTCGCCGCGGTCAGTGGCAGCGTCACCCTCAAATCAGACTTCGAGAATTTCAGTATTCCCAAGAACGCGGTTCTGGGAGAAACGACCGTTATTGACGGCCAGAAGGTGCAGGCAATTGTTGGCCACCTGTCGGCCTCGTCCAGTCAGCCGGCCGCAACCATCACGCTGTACGTCACGACGACCGGCAAAGTGCTTCCAGTGCGCTACGTCGTGGCTGGGAAAGGGGTCCACTCGACGACCGACTGGAGCAACTGGGGCAAAAAAGTCCAACTCACCACCCCCAAGTCGACCCCGGCGCCGAACTAAGTCACCCGCGATTACTTCAGGTCGTCTTCATACATCCGAAGGACTTGTTGGGCCGCGCTGGCCGCCAGACCCTTCATCTCAGCGGGACTCACCACTGACGCTTCGGTCCCCAACTGCAGCAGCAAACGCTCAAACCAGGCCATGCCCGCCACGTCGAGCACCACGTCAGTCACCAGAGAGTCCGGGCCTTCAACGACGGAACGCACCGGGATCGTCTCGGCCACCCATTGGGCACCCTTGCCCAGGTGGAGGTGCACCTCGACCGCCCCTGGTCCGGGCAAGAACCCGTCCGAAGGCATCGGCACGTCGTGGGGAGTCACCGGACCGGCGTCTTCGAGGACTCGCACGTCTCGCAGTCGGTCGACCCGAAACCGACGCACGTCCCCGGCCTGACGGCAGTAGGCGTCTAGATACCAATGCCCATCCCTCGTCACCACTTGCATGGGCTCGACCACCCTCGTAGTGGCCTCGTCGCGTGAGGCCGAGTGGTAGTCGATCTCAAGGACTTCGCCACCCTGAGTGGCTGTACGCACGGCCGCCAGGAATTGCGGTGCATCCACATCGACCCCAAGAGCGGCATGCGACCCCAAGGCCGAGTCGAGTTTGTCCAGCGCACGCTGGAGCGCCGGGCTCCCCGATCCGGGCACGGCCAAGATCAATCGAGCCGATGCCGCCACGGCGAAGCCTTCGGCCGGCGTCAATCGGCGAGGCCGGGCGAATTCGGCCGGGAGAAAGGCGCGCACCGACCCTTCCGAAACCACAATCTCCATGAGGACATCAGGGGTGTAGGGAGGCACACCGCAGCAAGCGGCCAACTCGAGTTCGTAAATGAGTTCTTCTTCCTCCATGCCGAAGCGCCGCGCCACCTCGGCAATGGGTGCCTCGCCCACTTGGGCCAACCACCCGACCACCGCCAGGAGGCGACGAAGGCGTTGACTGATCTTTTCCCCCGGCTTGGACCGGCTCGGCGCGGATGGCTCAAGACCTCCGCCGGCGTTTTCGCCCGCACCCACACCGCCCGCACTCCCCGCCTCGGACGCCAACGGTGCGTCCCCGTCACCATCGACGATCGCCCCCAGCCACGCCCGCATTTCCGATCTGAATTCGGGCGGCTCCAAAATCTCTGCATGGTGCGACAACCCCAAAACCCAGGCTCGAACAGGACCGAGCCCGTTGACTTCAAACCGCAGGATGACCGAGCCATCGGCCGCCACACTCTCGACCCGCTCGGCACCGACCTCTTCGGCCACGCGTGGTCCTTCCATGGCATCGACCCGGATCCGGGTCACGATGTTGTCTTCACCGTCACCCGCCTCCCACGGATCACTGGGCAAGGCGGCACGAATGTCGATATCCAACCCCTCAGGCAACTGCTCGCTCCCGGTTTCGGGTGCCAGTCGGGTCACCGACCCCTGTACCCGGTCGACCCGGAAGGTGCGTACGTCCTCGCGCTCAATGTCCCAGGCCACCAAGTACCAGTGCCCGAATCGGAACCACAGCCCGACCGGCACCACGCGGCGAGCGGCCCCTCGGTAGGAAAAAGAAGTCTCGCTCCCCAGCCGTACCGCTTCGAAGAGATCGACCAAGGCATCGGGTGGCACCAAGTTGGCAATGGGTCGCACCTCGCCCAACCCAGTGGCGCCCAACTTCATCAGCGCATCACTGCCGCTAGGATCGCCCAGGTGTACGCCGGCGACGGCAAGCTGCAGCGCCACTTGCTCGTCAGGTTCGAGCGCCAGATCCGGCAGATAGAACGCCGCACGGTCGATCAGGTAGCCAAACTGCTCCTCGCCCGGGAGCTTCTCCGTAATCAGCGGAATGCCTTCATCGCGCAACAACCGCTTGTCGCGTTCGAAGGCCTGGCGTTTGGCCAGATGTTCAAGTGGATAGCCAGGAACTTGATACGCAATCGATTCAAGGGTCAGCGGATGCGTGGTGTTAAGCAAGACCAGCACCAGATCCGTGATGCGTTCGAGGCGATCGAGCGGTGGCGCGGGCATCGGGCAAAGCCTACGGCGGTCGCACCATGGTGACCGCAACGGTGATGACTTCGGGTCAGCCCCTCGGCTGGCATCTCTCCTTTGCCGGTCTCATCGCCGTTTTCGGACTATTCGGCGGCTACGTCTGGGCCACCCGGGACCCGGCTCGTCGACCCACTCGACGGCAGTTCTTCTTCTTCACCCTGGGCACGCTGGCGCTGCTGGTGGCGGTCATGTGGCCGTTGGGGCCGTTGGCGGCTCACTGGCTGCTTCTGGCCTTAGTACTCCAACGCCTCCTCCTCATGCTGGCCGTCCCGCCGTTGTTGGTACTGGGCACTCCAGCACCGCTCATCACGTCGCTCACCCGGCCGGCCCCAATCGATGCCATCCTCCGAGTGGCCGTCCGGCCCGTTCCGGCCATACTCATCGTCACCGCGATCGCTGTGGGCACACTGACTACCGGGGCGGTGAGCTTGGCCACTTCGAGCACGGTGGCCCGCATATTGCTGCAGTGCCTCATCCTGATCGCCGGATTCGTCATGTGGGCTCCGGTTCTCACCCACCTGCCCGGCACGCGGCATCTCTCGGCCCTTGCTCGGGGCGGCTACCTGATCGTCCAGTCGATTGTGCCCAGCTTCTTGTCCGT
>Ga0182030_10010266_pt1 | contig 19059 bp, 18 predicted proteins | sample 812S3MmetaG_FD_121299 | JGI IMG/M metagenome (GOLD analysis project Ga0182030, IMG submission 121299) | Permafrost microbial communities from Stordalen Mire, Sweden - 812S3M metaG (Illumina Assembly) | ecosystem: Environmental > Terrestrial > Soil > Wetlands > Permafrost | place: Sweden... | reverse complement strand
GCGCACCCACTCTCGGTAATCTCAATCTGCGGATGGTTGAAGTCGCGGCTGATGCGCATGACCATGTCATAGAGCGCCTGCGGCCAAACCTCCCATCCAATGTCGGTTTTAGGGCCTTGCTGGCCGCCCACCATCTTCACCGGGAACAGCCATTGCTGCGCGTGGGAGAGGCGTTCCATCGCCGTGGGCGCGGATGCGATGGTGCGGTAGTAAAGATTGATGCCGATGAAATCCAGCGGTGCGCGCATCTTGTCCAGGTCGCCTGACTTAATCTTCATGGCAGTTTCCGGCAGGAATGTGAAAGCCTCGGGATACCGGCCATTGAGCGCGGGATCGAGGAACCACAAGTTGGTGATGGCATGAGCGCGCTCGGCGGCCAGTTTGTTTTCTTCGGAGTTCGTCGCCGGCTCGCACGATGACATGCTGAATGCGGTCCCGGCTCGCGCTATGGGGCACGTTGCCTTCAATGCTCGAAATCCCGCTCCCTGCGCCAGATTCACGGTGTGGGTGGCGCGGAGGAAGTCGAAGAGGCTGGCGCGCCCGGGAGCAAGTTCGCCTTGCAGATAACCTCGGTAGGTGAAGGCCGCGGGTTCGTTGAACAGCATCCAGTCGGAAACACGGTCGCCCAGCGCACGCGCGACGAGTTCCACATAGTCGGCAAAGCGAGAGGCTGTATCGCGATTGGGCCAGCCTCCGGCATCTTCCAACGTCTGCGGCAAGTCCCAGTGGTAGAGCGTCACGAAAGGGCGGATTCGGGCTTCCAGCAAGGCATCGACGAGGCGGCTGTAGTAATCGACGCCTTTGGAGTTCACCTGGCCGGATCCCGCGGGCTGAATGCGCGGCCAAGAAATCGAAAACCGATAGCTGTTCAAGTTCATCGCCCGCAGGAGCGCGATGTCTTCGCGCCAGCGATGATAGGAGTCGCAGGTTACGTCGCCGGTGTCGGCATTCTTGATTTTGCCGGGAGTGTGGGCGAAGCGGTCCCAGATCGATTCGCCCTTGCCGTCCGCTTTCCACGCGCCTTCGATCTGGTAGGCGGCAGTGGCCGTGCCCCAGAAGAAGTTCTTCGGGAACGGGGCTTCGGAAGAAGTATCAAACTGCCTGGCAGGGGAACGGGAAGGAGCTCCGGAAGCCGCGGTGCGCGCCGCGTTCGACGAGACGCTGCAGGCCGAGAACAGACCGGCCGGCAGCCCGGCTGCAATGCCTGCGGCGACGGCCGACTGCGCAAATTCACGGCGGGTTAAACGCAAAATAGAATGCGTCTCCTTCGAACTCTCTTTCAAACTAAATGGAGAAGCGTGCAGGCGCAAGAAGAGAACGCGGGGCTCGGAGCGAGCCTATGCCGGTGGTCGCTAGTCTTAAGTCTTGTGTGCTGTGGTTGTTTTACTTCACTTCAGGTCGGCCAGGTCCTCCTGTAGCTGGGCCAGGTTAAAGCCGTTGGGCGCGACGGTCTGACCGGCCTTCTGATCGAGATAATCCGGGCTGAGAATGGCATAAGCTTCATCGCAGTAGGCCGCCCAGAAACCCCAGGTCATGGATTGCAGAGCCCCCCAGGTGACGACGGTGAGACTGCGGGAGTCGTAGGCAACCACAGGGACGGCGTGTCCGCCCCAGGAGCCGGGTGCGCCATCGCCGGTTGTGCCGATCGAGGTCACCGACCAGGGCCGGTGATTCTGAGTCTGAGCTTGGGCGGTCTTGGGCAACGATAGTCCGATGTAGCAGCCGCCGAAGATCCAGAGCCCGTCCATGATGTGGGTGTGGTTGGAGGCCTCGAGAGCGACGAAAGCCTGAATCTTGTGGCCGGCGATGCCATTCTGCCGCCAGTAGTTGAGCACGTCGAGTTCGACGGCGCCGTTGTCGTTGGCGCCGGTGACGGGATTGTAGCCGGTGATGGCGGAGTAGGCATCTACGATCTGCTGGTCGGAGGGGGTGAATATTTTGGCTTGGGCATTTGCGGTCCACTCCATGATGAGGTGCCCGGCGGCGGCGCAGGTGCAGTCGCCGATCTGAGCGTTGTCCATCATGCCCCAGGGGACCTTGACCTTTGCCGCGAGGTTAAGGGAGGCAGGCGGAGCGGGCAGAGCCGGCGTGGTGTAAGAAGCGAACATCAGGGTGCGCGGGTCGCGTCGCGGTGTCTGTTTGCCGAGCTTGAGTTTAAGAGGATCAATCCGGGTAGGGTCCGACTTGACGGTGACGCTGCGGCTTGCATCGGTGGAATGAGTGTCGAGTTTCTTTATGGCCATGGCAGCGGATTCCTTTCTAGCAAGGGCTAGGAGATCCCCGAGGATCCCCGGTTCAGGATGAAACGGTCAGGTACTGCGGGGAAGAGTGCGGGGCGAATAATAGAACGCCGGGCGGGATGTTGCAACGGAGAGTTTGCGCCTGTTACGAAAAACGAACAGACGCTACGGTGGAGGGATCTGGACGAAGGTCAAGAGCGTGGGTCCGATCGCAGGGAAAGGGGAACCGAACACAGGGGTGAGCGCGCCGCTGGTGAAATCGACGCTGAATGCCTGGATGCCCGTGAGTCCGGCGACGTAGAGATGTTGGCCCAAATAATCTGTGGCAAAGGAGAAGCCGGCAATGGCGAAAGGGGAGCCTGAAAGCGGAGTCAGCACGCCGTTGGTGGAATTGATGCTGTAGCCTGAGATGGTCCCGTCTGAAGAGTTGGTCGCGTAGAGGAAGTTGCCAGCCATGACGACCGCGGTGGGAGCTGTTCCCGCTGAGAAAGGTGAACCCGGCACGAGACTGAGCGCGCCGGTGCCGTTCACAATGGAGAATGCGGCGATCTGGTTCGCTTGGGAGAGAGCGGCGTAAACGTACGAACCGTTGTCGGCAATGCCTATGGGCAGGCTGTCGGCAACTGTTTGCCCCGGAATAGTGAACGGCGAATTGAGCACTGCGGTCAGCGCTCCTGTGGAATCAGTGGTGAAGGCGAAGATGCCGCCCGGGGGATCATCGTCCGAAGCGTAGAGGAATCTGCCGGAAGGGTCGACCACGATAGAGAAACCGACTTCCGGGAGGAAGGGAGATCCTGAAAGCGCTGTGGGCGCTCCGGCTGCATTTATGGTGAACGTGTCGACCGTGGCGGAGTCGGCCGCGTAGAGAAGACTACTCGCCGGGGAGCCCAGATCTCCGGGGGGCGCGGCCAGGGCGCCCGGAACACTGAGAGTTCCGGTGGAGAAGGGAGATCCCGCGAGCGCGGTGAGCGCACCGGTTGTCTGGCTGATGGAGAAGCCATCGATTTGAGAGTTGTGGGTGTCGGAGGCGTACAGAAACTGATTGCTGACGGCGGTGAGGCCGGGGCTTAGGGTGGTGGGACCGGGTACGGAGCCAATCGCGGTAAGGGCTCCGTTGTTGTTCTGATCAATGCTGAAGGCCAGGATCTGGCCCCCGATGGTGGTGGCGTAGAGGAATTCGGGACCAGGGCTGATGGGGCAGGCCGCGGGTCCCGAGCCGCAGATGCAGGTGCCACCGCTGCTGTTGGAGGCGTTGCAGGCCAATCGTGCGTTTGTCCCGCACGAGGCCAGAATCAGGGATAGTGTAGTCACGACTGTGAGTTTTGCGGGGGTTCCAAGCGTGTTGATCGGCATAAGCTTCCCCATGAAGAGCATGCTACTCCCAGAGGAGTGCAGACGATTGCCAAGTGGAACACTTTCTAGAGTGTCACAACCCTGAATAGATTGGAAAGTTTCGCATGACGGACAAGCGGGTTACAGCCAGCGATAATCCGGAGGTGAGCGGTAGGCGCTGGTCCGATTCGAGCCATCGGATATAGTTAGTCAGGCCAACGGAGCTAGCTGTGCAGGTCTTACGGCGGAGGTCAAAGGCATGAGCGCTACGGCGACGGGAATTGGAATTACGCGGCTTGGCCAGATCGCCATCCATACAAAAGATGTGGAACGCGCGGCGGCCTTCTACGAGGAAAAGCTGGGATTGAAACTGCTTTTCAAAGCGCCGCCGGGGCTGGCATTCTTCGATTGTGGCGGGGTGCGGCTGATGCTGGAGCGAACAGAGAAGCCGGAGTTCGATCATCCCAGTTCGGTTCTGTATTTTTCCGTGCCCGATATTCAGACGGCATACGGGAAACTGAAAGAGAGCGGTGTGCAGTTCGAGGACGAGCCGCACCTGATCGCGAAGATGCCGACGCACGACTTGTGGATGACCTTCTTTCGCGATTCCGAGGGAAACTTGCTGGCGCTGATGAGTGAAGTGACTCGCTAGCTCGGTGACTGCTGCGGCGTGGCCATCGGTGCGCTATCGACGGTCGATTTTAGATTGCTAATTGTGCGGTGAGTGATTGAGAATTCCTGTAACAGGCGGTTTCATGAGGCAAGCTCCCCCCGCGCTCTCGGCATCGGGCTTTGGCAGTGCGTGGTTTGCGCTGTGCGTGGCGTTCGCGGTGCACATCCTGGACGAAGCCTCCACCGGGTTTCTTGCGGTGTATAACCCAACCGTGACTATTTTGCGCGAGCGCTGGAGCTGGTTTCCCATGCCCGCGCTTGAGTTCCGGGTGTGGCTGACCGGACACATCGTGGTTTGCGTACTGCTGTTCTGCCTGACACCGGTAGCGGCACGGGGGATGAGTGGATTGCGGCCGCTGGCGTGGGCTTATGCAGTCATCATGTTTCTGAACGGCCTGGGGCACACGATCGGGACAATCTTGGGACACACAGTGGCGTCGGTGACGTTTCCGCGTCCGGCGCCAGGGTTCTATTCTTCACCGTTTCTATTTGTGGCCTCGATTTGGTTGATGGTTCGACTGCGGCGCACGGCGGGAGTAGGTTTTCAATTGCCCACCGGCGACTGACCACTGGAAATCGACAAACCTCTGGATGCGCGTGCCGACAGCGCGGCACGGACCCTGCTATCATCATTGGCGGAGTTTGGTGAACCCCATGGAAGACATGGAAGACGACGAAGAACTAGAGGAAGAACTTCCTTGTATTTCCGGTTCAGGAGAAGGACTCATGGAAGAAGGTCCAGGATCGCATGCGAGCGCGCGTCGTGACGAGGATATCGCACTCGATTTGATGAAATTTGTCGCGATGACTACCGGCTATGGCCGAACCACTTCGTCCGGCGTGGGTTTTCAAGGTACAGGCTCGGCATCGAAGCCCGAAGAGTACGCCACCCATTTGCTGGAGTTGTACGGCAAGTGCCGGGCAGCGGTGGGGGGGAAGAAGTAACGAGCACCGAATACCGAGCATTCGCCGTGCATACTTCACAGCATCGAACTTAACGAGCAGAAAGGAACGAGGGCTCTAGCAGACTCGAACACCCGCGATTCGTTTCGGTTCCTGAGATAGTTCGGCGCAAGAAAAGACCGCAGCTCGGAGCCGCGGTCTTGATCACGGATTCGTTACTCTTAGCGGCGGCCTTTCTTGGCTTTTTTCTTAGCTGGCTTTTTGGCTGCCTTCTTGGCGGCCTTCTTCTTGGCGGGCTTCGCGGCTTTCTTCTTTGCCGGTTTCTTGGCCGCTTTTTTCTTGGTGGCCTTCTTCTTAGCCGGTGCTTTTTTGGCGGGTGCTTTCTTCTTAGCGACCGGCTTCTTGGGGCCACCGCCTCCGCCAGCGGGAGCAGCGGGTTTGGGTTTGGGCGCGGGAGGTGGAGGAGCGGGCGCCACCGGCTCACTCAACACCGGTTCCGGCGTGCCAGCTTCTTCCTCCTCCTCTTCTTCCTCTTCGAAATCTTCTTCGAGCGACTCGCTGTAGGCGCCGCTGTCGCCGAATTCTTCTTCTTCATCACGACCGTAAAGTGTGGGATCGTAGAACGTCATTGCTCCTCCTGATCTTGTTTGGCCTCCTGGCGCAAGAAAGGCCGCGCAAGGCTGCCGGGCACGAGAAATTAAAAGACCACCGGAAACTTTGTGCTGGAACGGCGCGCGATTATAGCACGACGTTTGGTGCGGACCGCAAGGACCGTGGTCACATCCAGCCCGACTATCCTGTTATCACAACGAGGCGGCGGAAGGGAAGAAGATTCGACAGATCCCCGCACAAAAAAGGCGCTCCCCGTGGGGCGCGCCGGAAGGTGTCCTTTTGAAACTGTGAGTTTACTTGAGGTTCTTGACGAACGCAGCCACCGCCTTGGCATCGTCGGCGGAAAGCGAAGAGAAGGCTTTCTTGTGCGGTGCTTTCTTGGCGTCGTCACCCTTGGTGAGCAGGTCGGCGATCTGATCGGCGGTGAGGCTGGTGCCTTTCAGAGCGGGACCGACCTTGCCCTGACCTTCGGGGCCGTGACAGCCGGCACACTTGGCTTTGAAGGTGGCACCTCCGTCCTGAGCGAAAGCTGGCAGGGCGAGAGATGCGGACAACGCGATGACGAGAAGCAGGATTAGCGATTTGGAAATTCTCACAGCGCCTCCTTGAAGGAAATAGAGATGGTGTAGCGGGATTGGTAGTACGGGGGCAATTGTAGTCCCGAGTCTGGTGGAGTGTCGAACGGAAAGGTCGTTTGTTCGCAGTGGCGGAGCATTTTGGGAATGTCAGGGTTGAGGAGTTGAGAAGGCTTTGGGCCAGTGCTCTAGCGGCTTTGCTGCACGACGAGGATCATCCCGGGGCGGAGGACGGCGACGTTGCCATTGTTGCGCTTGAGGGCGTCGACCGTCGTTTTGTAAGTGGTTGCAATGGAGTAGAGAGTCTCGCCGGACTTCACCGTGTGGTGGAGCACGCTAGGCTGCGGCGAGCTATCTGCTTCTTCTTCGGATTTGGCCGCCTTACGAGCAGAAACCTTGGTGCTGGCGGTCGGCGCGGTCTTGCTGTGGCGGGCTGGCTTGGGGGTAGTGGTTGAGGCTGATTCGCTGCTGGGCGTAACCGGCAGGTGCAGGGCGAGGACGGTTCTTCCGCGCAGGCTGTCGCCGCGCAGGCCGTTCCAGCGGCGGACCATCAGAGCGGGCACGCCAAAATTCTCGGCGACGGTCTGGACCGTATCTCCCTTGCGGACTTTGTAGCGCGTGATGCGGCGGGCGTAAGTGGCCGTATCGCTGAGCGGATGCTTGCCGGGTGCGACCGGGATGATCACCTTGGTGTCGGCTTGGAGTTCCACGCCATCGAGATGGTTGGCTTCGACGATCGACTTCGCGGTGGTGTGGTAGTTGCGAGCCAGCGAAGCCAGCGTGTCGTTGGAGTGAACGGTGGGGTAGCGCCACCACAGGCGCATACCGGCCGGGATGGCAGCGATGGCTGTTTGATATTGCTCTTTGGTTCCGACCGGCAGATGGAGTTCGAACCTGCCTTCTTTCGGAGTGCTTAGGCGGAGCAGACTGGGATTCAATTGCTGCAACTGCGCGGGAGTCGCGTCCACGCAGTCGGCCACGAGGCGCAAATCCACGGGGTAATTGACGGTGACCGTATCAAAGGCGGTTGGTTCGTCCATCGAGACGTCATCAAACCCGTAGTGCGACAGGTTCTTGGTCATGATGGTCACGGCCAGGATGATGGGAACGTAGTTGCGAGTTTCCTTGGGGAGAACGTTGCGACGGTAGAGCTCCCAGAAGTCGGCGTAACCAGTGCGCCGGACTGCGGCCTGCACCGTGCCGGGGCCGGAGTTATAGGCGGCCATGGCGAGATACCAGTCGCCGAACTGCTTATAAAGATCTTTTAGATGGTGGGCGGCGGCGCGAGTAGATTTTTCGGGATCCTGGCGATCGTCCACCCACAGGCTGCGCTGCAGGCCATAACCCCGACCCCGGCTGCCCATGAATTGCCAAATGCCGCGAGCCCCGGCGCGAGAGACGGCCAGCGGCTGGAACCCGGATTCGGCTTGGGCCAGGTAGATGAGATCCTGGGGAACACCTTCTTCCTTCAGAATCGAAACCATCATGTCGTGATAGCGGCCGGAGCGGGCGAAGGCGTGCTCGAAACTGCCGCGTCCACGGTTGGAGAAGTAGCTGATATATCCTGCGACCTGATCGGTCATCATGAGCGGTAGGTCGGAGTGGGTCGACTTGATCTCAGCTTGGGCCTTGGCCTTCACGTTGGGGTCGGCGGCTGGCGTGATGCCGTTGGTTTCATCGATGGGGGCGGGCTCGGACTTCTGTGCTTCGGAGTCGGAAGCTAAGCTACCCAGCTCCAGATGGTTGACGCCCTCCACGATACGGTCGAACTCCTTTTCGAGACGATTGTCGGAGCGGATATCGAGGTTGCTCTCCAGCAAGGCGTTAAAGGCGCGGTCGAAATCCTGCTTGGCGGTGTCGGTCTGGCCAGCCTGGTAGGCGTCCAATCCTGCTTGAAAGTCCGTTTCCACCTTGGTGATTAGATCGCCTACCGGGTCGGGAGCAGGCGCGGAGGATGGAGATTCCGGCTTCGCCTCTGCCGGGACTTGAGCTCGGGCCTGCTGGCTTGATGTAGTTGCCTGGGCCGTAGCCGGCAGGCTTTGGTGCGGCGCTGCCACAGGAGCAGTCGCCCTGGTCAAAGCTGGGGCGGTACTCGCGGGCAGCAAGGAAACCGGCTTTTGGGCCGTCTGGCACGAAGAGCCAGCCAAGGCCAGGATGGCCAGCATCGCGATTCGCACTTGGAGTTTTGCAACTCGCATATTTCTCTATGAGATACGGATTGCTCCCGGATCTTAAAGCCTGCTGGATTCTATCAAAATCGTACCTCCCGGTCTGCCTGCGGTCAACGCCGAAAGGGAGCCGCAGCGGTTACCTTCGGCATCGCACCGAATGGGTACCTACGGGCTGACTCCTCAGACGACAGAAGCAAGGCAAAAGGTTTGCACCGGGGTTTTGCCTTCGAAAACGGGAGAATCAGCCGCACAGTTCGTGACCAAGACGAGGGGCGTGGCAGAAGCGGCAAGCACACCACTCATTGCTAGGCCCAAGTTCCAGTCCGACGGCTTAGTCAGACACGCCAGTAATCTGGACGCCAGCTCTGGATCGCTTTCTTGATATCCGCCGGGGACAACTTTTCAGAAAGCGCGCGCTCGACCAGTTTGGGCAGTTCCGCATCCGAGGCAAAGCGCAATGCGACGAGCTGTCCCTCAGTCAGTTCCGGAATACGAGAGCGCAAAGGCTCGGGCAAAAGGGAAGTCAGCCGCAGGCGCTCTTCCAGGCGAATCACGCGGTCTTGCACTTTAAGTGAGTAAAGGCGAATCTTGAAGACGGCCACCAGGAAGGCCACCGCCAGCAGGATCAGCAAAACGGCGTGGACTTGATCCCGGAGTCCCCCCTCTGTGACATGAGCTATGAAATGAATAATGGACAGGATCAGGAGCAGCCCGAAGACAGGCAGCAGAAAGAAGTGAAACCACGGATCAAGGCGCGTGTGGTTGGCGAAGGTCTGGGGCTTCTTTTCAGCCATGATGGGGGCTCCTGGCGCGGACGGGACAGTGTAACAGAAGAGTTCGCAGTTCCACGTTCCCCGTCCTCAGAAACAGTAGAGGACTCTGCCAGGAACTGAGAAGTAGAATTGCCAGCCCGGAATCTTTTGTTCAGAGATGAGAATCCAAGAAAGCATGAAAGCCATTCAAGTCAAGCAAGTGGGCGGACCGGAAGCGATGGAAGTGGTGGAGTTGCCGGTACCGAAGCCGAAGGCAAATGAGGCGGTGGTGAAGCTGGCTGCCTCAGGCGTGAACTTTATTGATGTTTACTTTCGCGAGGGGCGGTACAAATCGCCGCTTCCGTTTGTTCTAGGGCAGGAGGGCGCGGGCGCGGTGACCGCTGTCGGCGCGGAAGTAAAGTCAGTCAAGGTGGGGGATCGCGTGGCCTGGACCGGTTTGCAGGGCGCCTATGCGGAGTATGCCGCGGTGCCAGCGGACCGGTTGGTGCTGATTCCGCAAGGGGTGAGCGATCAGCAGGCCGCGGCGGCGATGTTGCAGGGCATGACGGCACATTATCTGTCGCACGATGCGTATCCGTTAAAGAAGGGCGAGACGGCGCTGGTCCATGCGGCAGCCGGCGGAGTGGGGCTGCTCTTGGTGCAGATGGCGCACAATATCGGTGCGCGCGTGATTGCCACGGTTTCCACGGAGGAGAAGGCGAAGCTGGCGCGCGGGGCGGGAGCGCATGAGGTGATCCTCTACACGCAAGCCGACTTTGAGGCGGAAACCAAGCGGATCACTGGCGGCAAAGGCGTGGATGTGGTCTATGACTCGGTGGGGAAGACCACCTTCGAGAAGGGACTGAACATCCTGCGGCCGCGCGGAATGATGGTGCTGTTCGGAGGGTCGAGCGGGGCGGTGCCGCCATTTGATCCAATCGTCCTGACGCAGAAGGGATCTATCTTTCTGACTAGGCCCTCGCTGGGAAATTACATCTCGACGCGGGAAGAACTGGAGGCGCGGTCAGGCGCTGTGTTTGGCATGATCGCCGCGGGGAAGCTTAAGCTGCGCATCGAGCATACTTACGGACTGGCGGAGGCGCAGCAGGCGCATCGGGATTTGGAAGGGCGGAAGACGACGGGGAAGCTGCTGCTGATCCCGTAAGGCATCCGGCCTGGCTCATTCGTAATCTTTGTCGCTCCGCATATCGTCAATCCAGGCTTTTATTCCCTCTTCCCCGCCGGGGAACGGGCCAGCAATTCCAATGAACTTTGCGAAGGGGTTGGCTTCCGGGCGTGCAGGCCGGATCACGATCTGACTTTCTTCTGCGACAAACTCGACGCGGTCGCCGGGTTTCAGTCCAATGCGCTTACGTATCTCCGGGGGAACCGTAAGCCGGCCCTTGCTGCTGATTGTGCTGAAGTAACCCATTTCCTACCGATGCTCCTCAGGCAAGGTTATCTCACCTTACCAACGCTTGCATGAGAATTGGCTCATTTTCCCCGCGAATAGTGCCGTGCGTACGCTGGCACGCTCTGCCCCGGCAACAGCCGCGCATCGTCAATCGGTTCCCCCGTTTTCACCTCCAGCGGCACGACTCCCGCCCAGGTAGGGAACGAATAATCTTCCTCATCGTCGACGACAGGCCCTTGACGCACCTTGGCCGAGAATTCTTCAATCGGCAGGCGCAGAACGGACGTCGCCTTGAGTTCGCGCTCGTTGGGCTGCCGGGAGTCGGACCAACGGCCGGGGAGAATGTGCTCGGAAAGCAGGCGCAAGGCTTCGAGCTTTTCCTTCGGATCATCCACCAAGGTCGCTTTTCCCAGGATCACCACCGAGCGGTAATTCATGGAGTGATTGAAGATGGAGCGCGCGAGCACGAGTCCATCGAGCAGCGTGACCGTGACGCAGATAGGGACTCCGTCCTTCATCTGGCGAAGCATGCGGCTGGCGGCGGAGCCGTGAATGTAGAGGCTCGCGTCTTTGCGTCCGTAAGAAGTGGGAATGACGAACGGCTGGCCGTCGGTGACGAAGCCAACGTGACAGAGAAAACCTTCGTCAAGAATGCGATAGGCAGCCTCGCGATCATAGACAGCGCGCTCGGCTTCGCGGACCACACGGGTCCGCGATGTGGGCGTATAGGGTTGGGACATGAAGGAGTGAACTCCGGGCAAGCGCCAAGGATGGGTGAAGGGAAAGTGTAACAGGAAGGAATTTAGTAATTGGATAATTTTGTAATTGAGTAATTTAAGAAACCCCGCGCAACTTCTGATTTCAAATTACTCAATTACAAAATTACCCAATTACTCAATTGTCAAATACCGATTCTCGCGATAGAAGCGGGTGAAGAGGATAGCAACAAGCAGCAGCGTGAGCGGCGTGAAAATGCTGGCTTCAGGACCGACGCTGCCACCCGTGAGCCAGCGCGGCCCGCTGAAGCTAGAGTTGAACAGGTTGCGATAAGGAGCGAGGCCGCTATCGGCTACGCCGTAGAAGAAGGTTTGTCCCCAATCCCATCCTGCATGGAATCCTACGGCCCACCAGAGGTTGCCGGTGCGGCGCAGGAAAAGGCAGAACAGCAGGCCGAAGCAAACCACCGAAAGCAGTCCGAACTTGCTCTCGCCGGGGTTGCCCGCATGGGCAAGACCGAACAACAGCGACATCAGAATTGCCGACGGCCAGAAGCCTATGCCAGTGGTCAAGGTGAACTGAAGATACCCGCGGAATGCGAATTCTTCGGCCAAGCCTACCACCACAAAGGCCGCGCTCCACGCCGCGATGGAGGTGATGATCGTCTTGCCGTGAATCGCCAGGCCGGCCAGGCGAAATCCGTGCAGGACGAAAATTCCAAACAAGCTGGTGCTGATGGCGAGAAAGCCGACAAGCGTGCCGATCCAGAAGTCCTGGCGGAACGCGAATCTGGCTGGAAGGCCGTAGCCACCGAACTTGCGGTGCTCGATCCTGGCCATAATCAAGGCGGGGATAGCCGTGAGGACGAAGATACTACCTTCAAGAACGCTCAAACCCGAAGGTGTAATCGAGGAGATGCCGGCCTGAAGCTGACCAATACGCAGGATTCGCACCACGAAGCCAAAGAGAACGAAAAATCCGGCCATGATCGCTAGAAAGATCAGCACGCGCCATCCGGCGCGAATGCCATTTGGTCCACGAAAGACGGTATTCGGGGCGGGTGGCGGAGTGCTTGTCTCCGGGAGGACGATGCCTTGGTCGGACATGCTGTGAGTCTACGCGATGAAGAGCTTTGAAGTTCCGTGCCACAGGTCTGGACTCCGTGGGATCACGGAATCCAGACGATGGTGGCTCAAGCTCTGAAACTTACCAGTGAAATTTGAGCGCGAACTGGAACTGGCGCGGATCGTAAGCGGCCGTGGCCTGTCCCGCGTTGGTGAACAGTGGACTGACCGCCGACACGTTGTACTTGTTGGCGATGTTGAACATGTCGGCGATCAGTTCAAGATTGTAGCGTTCGCCGAAATAGACGCGCTTGGCCACGCGCAGATCGTCGAACACCGTCCAGGGGGTAGTGCCCGCGTTGCGGCCCAGGTTGCCATCGAGCGAGAGTAGGCTCACGAAGGGAAAACTCGCTTGCGAAGGAGTAGTGGGAGCAAAACCCTGATAGCAAGGTTCCTGGAAAACGCCGGTGGGAGAAAATCGCGAACTGACCGATTGATTTCCGTTGAGGGTACACGCGGGATTAACGAAAGTGTTGGGGCGGCCGGTGAGAGCCGATTCCTGCTCGTTGTCGCCATTACCGGTGATGATGTTGAAGGGCCGTCCAGAATTGAAGTCGATCAGGGGAGCGATAGTCCAGTCGCTGAGGAATTTGCGGGCAAATCCATTGCCGCCCAGTTTGCCGGTCTGGTAGACGCCGCTGAATACGAAGCGGTGGCGCTGATCGAACAGTGAATTGGAGCGATCCCGGCCCGGATAATAGCTGTCCTGCGGCGTGAGGGTAGATTGCAGATCAGTCGAGTCGTCGATGGCGTGCGACCATGTGTACGACGCGAGAAATTCATAGTGACTGCCGAAGCGCTTGCGCATGTTGGCGCTGAGGCCGTGGTAGACGGAACTGCCGTTCGAGTAATTGGCGTCCATGTCGCCGAAGGGAATGCAGCCGACCAGAGTGGCGGGATTGCAAGAGGCGTTGAATCCAGCTGTGCTGTAGCCCACCGACTGGAGATACTGCATTACGCCCGGGGCCAGGGCAGTCACACAAGCTCCGGCGCCGGCAGCGGTCAAGGCGTTGGCGATCGACGCATTAAGGCCGCTGGGGCGGAAAAAATTCATCAGGGCGGCCGAAACCCAGGGCAGTCCATTGTTGGGATTGACGCCGCAAGGAGCAAAGCCCTGCGAGGAGGGGCCGCTACCGACCCCCAATGGTCCACCGGTGGTCGCATAAGACGTGGGATCACTGTAGGCTGCCTGCCAGTTTGCCACCAACAGATCGCCACGCTGGGCGCTGGCGTTGATGGGGCGATTGAGATGGCGTCCGCCATTGAAGTTGTAGGCCAGATTGAAGTCGAAGCCCTTGCCCAAGTCGCGCTCGATGCTGAAGTTGGCCTGCTGAGCGTAGGCGAACACGAAGTTCTTGGACTGGGGATAACCAAATGGCTGAAAAAACAGCGGAAACCCGTCCGTAAGGTAGTTCTGGTTGAGAAACAGAGAGTTCGGGAAGTTGATCGAAGTGAATTGCTGCTGATTGGGCAAATACCCGAGCGCCGGCAGCAGGGCCGACGGCCCCGGAGTGCAGGCGGGGTTGTTGACCAGTCCCTGGAAAATCGGAATTGCGTTCAGGTTGGCGGGATTGCCGGCGCCGTTGCATCCGCCCAACGCCGGGAAGGCCAGTTGACCGCTGGAGGAACCGTCAGAGGCATCGCCCAGGAAATAAAGCCCCAGCAGCGGGTGGTCATAAAACATGCCATAGGAAGCGCGGACGACTGTCTTGCCGTCGCCTTTGGGATCCCAAGCCAAGCCGATGCGGGGCTGAATGTTGTTCTTGTCGGTCCGAATGCCCTTCTGTAGACCGAGGAAGTTGTATCCGGCTTCTGCCAGCGCAGTCACCGGTTTGAACGACGGAGGAATCTCGACGTCGTAGCGCACGCCGTAATTCAAAGTGAAGGTGGGACTAACCCGCCAGGAGTCCTGCCAGAAAGCTCCAATCGGGATGTTATGAAACGTGTCGCTGGGGCTGCCGAGGCCCTGATCAAAATCTCCGGGCAGGCCGGCGCCATAGGCTTGCACGGCCGAAAGTCCAGGGAGGCCGGGAACAGAGACTCCTAGTAGGCTGGCTACCTCGGCGCCGCTAACGGAGCCGAAGTCGTAGTTTCCGCCGTAGTTGACCGCGAAGGTGGCAGTGAGCGGGAGATAGTTGAAGTCCACGCCGAACTTTGTCTCGTGGCGGCCGATCGTCCAGGAAAAATTGTCGGTGAACTGATAACGCTGCTCCACGCGCTGGATGTAGGAGTAAGGCTCGCGGCCGAAATATCCAAAGCCAGGGATATTGACGGCGGGATTCGCGCCCGCGGGGATCTGGGTATTGTAGAAGTAGGAGAGTCCGCGGCGCGCATACTGAAAAGTGAGTTCATTCACCCGGTTGTTGCCGATGGTCCACGTGTCTTTTAGGACTCCTGTGACATCGCGGTAGGTTTGCTCGGAGGTGCGTGAGTAAGCATTCTGGCCGAAGGGTTGGTCCTCGCCACTACCCTCGAGCCCGGTGGTTGTGCTGGGGCTCACATTGGCCCGCAAGGTCAGGCGATTGCTACTGCTGAAGTTATGGTCGAGGCGAAGAGAGTAGAGGCTCGTACCCTCGAAAACAGGGAAGTTGCCGGCCTGTGAACCCAACGACGCGAAGGATGTGGGGAGACCATTGCACAGCGGCGCCGCGCTGTTGCAGGAAGTAATAAATTGGGCCAGGGGATTGCTCCCATTGGCGGGAATGGGGAGGCCACCTGGAGCACCCACTAACAGCCCAAAAGCTGCCGGATAGCTGCCGTTAACCGCCAAGCCAGAGACCGCTCCCGTCAAAATCGAATACTGCTGCAGCAAGGGCAGGGGCAGTCCGGGCGTACTAAGGAAGGCGGATTGTTCTGGCGTCACTTGAATGCCAAACGTCCCGGCTGGAGCACCGAAGAAAGGCGAGGCATCGAAGGGCACTAATCCGAAGTTACCCTGGCCGATCTCGGAGAAACCGGTCTCGTGCCGCCGGGTGACTTCGTAGGAAAAGTAGAAGTAGGTCTTATTTTTCCTGATCGGCCCGCCGAAAGCGGCCCCGGCCTGCACCCGGGTATAGGCGGGATTAGGAACCGTGCTGAACGGGTTCACGGCCTGGAAGTTGCGGTTGCGCAGATAGCCGAAAATGTCGCCGTGAAAGTCGTTCGATCCGGAACGGGTAATGATATTGACCACGCCGCCTGAGGCGCGGCCATATTCCGGAGCGTACCCGTTGGTAATGATCTGGAATTCCTGGACGGCTTCCTGGGAAACGGTGGAGCGCACGCCGTTGGTCGAATTGTCAGTAGCGTCGGCACCATCCACGTTTACCAGATTGGACCGGCCGCGCTGGCCGCTCATATTGAGCCCGGACGTAGGCGCCGCGCCCAGGAACGGGGCGTTGTCGCGGACCACCTGCGAATCGGTCAGCGTGAAGTTAATGTAATTGCGGCCATTGATCGGCAGATTGTCGATGCGGCGCTGTCCGATCGTGTCCGTGGTCGAGGTGCGCGAGGTCTCCACTAGTTCCACCTGGGAACTGACCTCTACAACCTCTTTGCCCGTAGCCAGCGCGAGGGCGACGGGAAGCTCCACCAGCCCGCCGACGGTGATGCTCACATCCTTAGCCTCGGCTTTGCCGAAGCCCGCCGATTCCACCGAGACGGTATAAGTTCCCGGGGGCAACAGCCGGACGCTGTAGCCGCCCTGTCCGTCGCCGGTGGCGATGCGTTCGAGGCCTTTGGCGAAATCGCTTACCTTTACCGTGGCATTGGTTACAACACTGCCCTTGGGGTCCTTCACGGTGACGTGCAGATCGCCAGTGGCAACGCCGCCCTGGCTAAAGGCGATGCAGGAAAGCAACAGAACGAACGCTAACCGGACGAGCGTAGAGACGGCAAAAGCTTTCAGGCTGTGGATCGTGATCATGCGGTTCATAGAGTTTCCCCTGACTTCGACACTTCGAGGTGGCGGCAGAAACAACTCCAACGGCGGATGGCGGAAGTGCGCACAAGATTCCCGGGAGATTGGGTCCCGCTGGTTTTTACACCAGAAAGGGTAGAGAAAACAAGGCAGGAATGATCAGGGGTGGTGTCGAAGTTAACCCGTTGCAAGTTTGGCTGAGGCACGGCGACGCCGGACGCGAGTTTGGCACAAACGCCGCGGCAGCGTCTGTGACATACGTCACATATCTAAGAACATATCTAAGAAAGAGACGACAGGCGAACCGGGACGGCGGGATTCTGCAGTCGACCCAGAAGCATGGCGGTGCTGCTCACTTCCTGGTAACGGTCGACCACCCGCACGGCGGCGAACCCGGAGTTGGGCCAGGCCAATGCCAGGTAGATGCGCGCCAGCGCCACCGTGGCATTGCGGCGGAGCAGCAATGCGTCGTTCACCAGTTGATGGGCGGCTTCGGCAATTCGGGGATCGCCGTTGGCCAGAGCTGCTTCGCCCACACGCACCAATACGGCGGCGTTTCTTCCCGCTACATGGACGTAGGCGGCCATGGCGCGCAAGCGCTCGCGGCGGACTACGCGGAACTGAGCCGGGGGCAAACGGCGCCGCAGGTAGTCGTCCTCGACAGGGCTAATCAAATTGCGGAACGCTGCGAGGTCGATCGGACGGATCGTCCCGGCTAGGTTGGCGCTGCTTTTCGCCTGCAGGCTTTGGGCTACGGCCAGGCGCAAAATAATGCCCAGTGCAAGTACGGCGGCGATGACGAGGATGATAGCTATATTCATTGTTGTAGTAGACGCTCCAGTTCCCGGTTCCAGATGTCGAGATTATTCTCGGGCAGCAGAACCGCAGACGTGGTGGCATTTTTCTGGGGTATGAGGAGGTAATAAAACCAAATCAGGACGCAAAGATGATAAGTCGCCATGTTCAAGAAATCGAGGAGGATGCGCCGTTCCAACGGCGCAGTGCCGGCCATCAATGCCCAACTCGCCAGATGCTCAGAGGCTAGGATTCCTAGAGCCAAAGCAATTCCGAAAGTCTGGTTGCTCCATGCGAGCTTGAAATGAGAGGCAAATAAGAAGAGGAAAATCAACAGGCCGCATTCGACGATGTAGAAGGTTTGCTGAAGAATGTGCGATCCGGAAATAAGCCAGTGAGTATTGTCGGGAACGACGAGCGCGGCAGCCAGGGTGGCAAGCAACACCAACGCTGCACCGGTGCCGGTAATCAGCCGGCTGCCCACCTTGGCGATCACAGGCCAGGGGCGGAGGAGATGGTAGAACAATTCCCCAATTACTGCGAGCTTGATGAATCCCTCAACGATCAAGCCAACGCAGAAGGCACGCCAGAAAATATCTCCGCTCACCGAGGGAACAATATCCAACCCATAGAGTATGAATTCTTCGATGGCCTCGAAGATGAGGTAGGCAAAAAAGATCGGGAAGAGCTTGTGAAGTCCGCGACGCCAAACCATTGCGGCCAGCGCGACTTGCAGGAGATGAGGCGCAAGCCAGAGATAATGCCAGAGAAATGAGTGCGCCTGCAGCATGGCTCGTAGCCGCTTACTATACGCGACATGCCCCAGGCGCCAAACCAGGGATCACTTTTGTTCGTTTTTCGTAAGGCCATGCCCCGCTACGGCTTGCACATGTTGCTCCCGCCGCCGCAGTTAGTGCCGCCGACGCCGTCAGCATGGGCAACAGTAGGGATTACCAAAGTGTTGAGGAACATCAGGGCTGCTGCAACGACGAGTAGCACGTGTTTCACGGTTGTTTTCTCCTTGTTTTGGAAAAGCGAACCGTGATACTTTCATGGCGTCTCACTGCCTGAAAAGATCACTTCAGGCCCTCAGCTTGTTCGGAATTCGTAACAGCAAATGACGCTAAAGTCCGCTATCCAGGATCTGCGAGAGACCACGCTGGCTGCCGTTTCCGGACTGCTGGCGAAACTGGCTTATCTCGGTTCTCTGCGCCGCCGCGAGGGCGGGTACGGGCACTGGGGCATGTCCTTGGTGCACGGGGAGGAGTCGTCGGACCGCGCCTTGAAGGCGGTTCACAGCGAAGTATTGTCCACGGTACTGCGGACGCCGATAGCAGAATTAGTGGAAGACTTGCGCGAATCGAGCCAGGGCAGCGAGAAAACGGCGGGAACCTACGTCGAAGGCATGCGCGAAGAACTGAACGAACTGCTCCCCTCACCGCAGGACGCCGTCTCCGCCAGCCACCTTAATTCAGTGCTGGTGGCGCTTTCGAGCCTGGAGAAGAACCGAAAGGATGCCACTCCGTCAGCTTCATAGCGACTCCCACAACCTGCCCAATGATCTCGGCTTCCTGGGGATGGCGCAGAACCCGGATCTGGACCGGCGACAAAGGGTGGGGCTGTAGGATAATGTCATCGCGACGCATGCTGCACCAGCAGCAGGTGTATCCGTCGCGAGTTTCCACGAAGTAGATGGGACGTTCGTACTCCGACCGCCAAGATCCCTCCACGACTTTGTTCTTCTCTTCATCCACCTGGATGAAGCTTCCCGGCGGAAGAATCGGATACATGGTGAAATCCTGGTGGCCGATGTAGCCATAGGTAAAATCGCTGTGGGCGAATTGGGCTAGGTAG
>Ga0182030_10010265_pt1 | contig 19059 bp, 19 predicted proteins | sample 812S3MmetaG_FD_121299 | JGI IMG/M metagenome (GOLD analysis project Ga0182030, IMG submission 121299) | Permafrost microbial communities from Stordalen Mire, Sweden - 812S3M metaG (Illumina Assembly) | ecosystem: Environmental > Terrestrial > Soil > Wetlands > Permafrost | place: Sweden... | reverse complement strand
CGAAATCCCGACGCAGCCAAGATCGAGACCAAGGCTGCTCCTTTCATGACTTCCTCGCTGCCGGTAGCCGGCTTCGCCGTAATTGAAGCCAAAAACTTAGCGGAGGCGGTGACAATTGTGTCGAAAACTCCCTGTGCTGTAGCTCACGGCGTCGTCGAGGTGTGGCCACTAGAAGAAGCACGATAGGCGTACTGGTGTCGGACGCCCAACTGGCGAGCGCGCGCTAGGTGCGAGCGAGTTGATGGCACGCGTCTTAGACTTTCCGTAAGGAGCCGAAGTGGGTACTGCCGGCCGATTGCGCGTCGCTCCTACAGGCGGGAAAATGGCATCGCAGAGGTAACTATCATGGTTCACACGTTCGTTGATGGAACATATCGGGTAACCAACTTGACAACGGAATCTGCCGAGTATCTTGCCAAACGTGAGGGGCTTCGCTTGGCCGAGGTCGAGCTCATGCGCCAGCGTGAACGCGTAGCAGAGCTTCGCCGCAATCTTCCTGACGGTGCTGCTATTCAGGATTATCAGTTCGAAGAGGGCCCGCGTGACCTCAGCGCTGGGGACGCGCCGGTGGGAAACCTCAGGCTAAGCGAACTATTCACCAAGCCCGATCGCTCGTTGGTCGTCTATCACTTGATGTTCGGAAAGAAACAGACCAAGCCTTGTCCCATGTGCACCGCGTGGCTCGACGGCGCTAACGGAATCGCACATCACCTTGCTCAAAACCTTGACTTTGCGGTAGTTGCAGCCGCCGATATTCCGACTTTGCGCGCCCACGCTCGCGCGCGGGGTTGGGATAAGCTGCGTCTCCTGAGTGCCGGCAACAGCGGTTTCAAGTACGACTTCGGCAGCGAAGACCACGAAGGTGCTCAGGACTCAACCGTTTCCGTTTTCACGCGGGACGCCCAGGGGATCTTGCGCCACTTTTACACAGCGCATCCAAGAATGGCTCCCGACATTCAGCAGCGTGGCATCGACCTGCTCGCTCCGATCTGGCACTTCATGGACCTGACCCCGCAAGGCCGGGGTGATTGGTACGCGAGCCTTTCCTACGGTACCAAAGTTCCGACACCGTGACCTGCGTGGCCAGTCCGGAAGCGGTCGTTCATGATCGTCGGCTAGGTCAATGTCGGACGGATTGGACCATCGAGAACGAACTCGACCGAGCGACCGATCGACGTATTCGATCAAATGAACTGTAGCCGGCGTCGAGACTGTGGGAACTGGGCGAACCTGCCGAAATGCCACGATCAGTGGCACACCGATCAGGCTGCCGATGAGCGCAAGGTAGATCAGCAATACGAGATCAGTGGTCACGTCCGAAGTCATGGTCCCCATCATCCTGCCATGGGTAAGGCATGCCGCTTGGGAAAGAGAACAGCGACCTCCCTACTCTTCTTTGTAGCCCGCTTCCAGCTGATGGCGAACTGCCAGTATCAGCACCACGTCATCGGACGGCACCCAACGATACTTAGCCACGTAGCCGAACTTGCCGCGCGAAAGGAACAATTCCCGGCGTCCATCTTCGGCCTCGCGGCCCAGCAGAGGATGATCTGCAAGCAAATCAAAAGCACGCCGAACACTTACAATCCGCTCGCGTGCGAGCTTCGGGTTGTGTTCGGCGAGAAAATCGAAGAGCCGCTCGAGGTCGGCGAGCGCTCTAGTAGTTATTTGGACGCGCGCCACGCGCGCGCTCGCGGCCGTCGAACCGACCTGCCCGCCACACGCGCTTCGAGATAATCAAAAGCGGCGTCAACTGGAACGGCTTTGCCGCTCTCCGTCGCTTCCCTCTCGGCAAGCGCTGCATCTTCGGAAAATCGCATGCGAAGCTCGGCCCGGTCAGCCTCCTGGCTCAAGACATCGACCATGAAGGCATGGGGCGTTTTGTTCGCCGCACCGGCAAGTCGCTCGATGCGCCGCTTGAGATCATCGGGGATCTTCAGACTGGTGGCTGCCATATCGTTCAACATCGACATTGTAGGTAGTCGGAAGTTACTACCTCGGCGAAACGCAGTCAAGGAGCGCTCGGACCAACGACTTGTCCGTCATATTCGGGCGACCGAACGTCCGGGGCTTCCCTCCCCGTTCACGAGATGATCGGGCCCAGTCTTCGGGTAGCAACTTTGGCGCCCAGCCGTCATCGTCAAATCAGGAAAGACACGCTGGCGGTGGCGCACATTGGCTGGCGGGGGACTGTGGAGCGGGCGATGGGAATCGAACATATCGCGCGGGCGCCCCTAATTGATTCGAATCATGGCGTTGCGAGCACGGATGACCGCTGCGCGCGATTTTTGTGCGAAAAACGCTGCCTTAGGGGCCAACACCAGCCAATCCGGGTGGCGACTTTCGCAATCTACCGACATTCGACCCACGCTGCCCCGCCGATCGCCAACTTGGTCACCTTTGAAATACGAGCATCACCGATTCATATATTAGTTAAACATTCTATTTTGCATTTAGAAGCTTAAACTTCTATATTGCATTTAGAAGTTAAAACTTCTAAAATGCAAGCATGGACACGCTACTTTTACAGGGCCCTTCGCAGCTTCCCCTGCACCTGAAATCGCTGCGCAAGTCGCGCAAGGTAACACAGGCCGATATGGCCAAACGCCTGGGGATCACACAGACACGCTACTCCCAAATCGAGCGCAATCCTGAGCTGATCGCCACCGGGCGACTTCTAGAGATTCTCGCCGCCCTTGGGGTAGATGTGCTGCTCCAACTGCGCCCACCTGAGAGCGCTGGTACAACCACGCCAAGACCAACGCCAACTCGTCGAGGCGAGGACTGGTGAGCACGCTCGGCGTGTGGATGAACGGCCGCCACGTTGGCGCCTGGCAGCAAGTGCGCGGTGGGCGAGACCGTTTTAGCTATGACAGAAATTGGATCTCCGATCCGCAAAGTCGTGCGCTGTCGCTGTCGCTGCCTATGACCTCGGATGCTGCGATCACGAGCGATGCGGTCGGTTTCTACTTCGATAACCTTCTGCCGGACAGTCAGGGAATCCGGGATCGAATCCAAGCGCGATTCGCCACGCGCTCCGCCAACACATTCGATTTGCTCGAGGCCATCGGCCGCGACTGCGTCGGCGCCGTGCAGCTGCTACCGGAGGGCGAGGAGCCGAAGGGCTGGGACAGGCTCAATGTGCAAAGCCTCAAGCCCAAAGAGATCGAGGCCATTCTGCGCGCGGTACCGACGATCTCAGCGCCGCTCCTGAACGGCACCGAGCAGACCGATGATTTCCGCATCTCACTCGCAGGGGCGCAAGAGAAGACCGCGCTGACCAAGATAGGCCGACATTGGTACAAGCCGTTGGGATCGACCCCGACAACGCACATTCTGAAGCTCCCCCTGGGACTGGTCGGCAACCGCAGACTCGATCTTTCCCATTCTGTGGACAACGAATGGCTATGCGCGACGTTGCTGAAAGAACTAGGATTGCCTATAGCCAACACGGAAATCGGTCAATTCGGCGCCCAGCGCGCACTCATCGTGGAGCGCTTCGACCGTCGCTGGCAAAATGTCGGTGACGAAGATCCGCGCTCGGCCAATTTCGCGCCTCTCAAGGACACATGGATCGCACGGCTTCCCCAAGAAGATTTCTGCCAGGTAACTGGGCGTCCGCACACTGCGAAGTATGAGAACGAAGGCGGCCCTTCAATGCGCGACATTCTGAATGAGCTCGCGCGCGCCGAGCACCCCGCTTCAGATCAGCGCCTCTTCATTCTGTCGCAATTGGTATTCTGGATGCTCGCGGCAACAGATGGGCACGCAAAGAACTTCTCGATCTATCACCGTCGCGGGGGCGGCTTCGGCCTCACGCCGCTCTACGACGTCTTGTCAGCGTGGCCCGTGGTTGGAAAACGCGCCGACCAACTTGACATTCACGAGCTGAAACTCGCGATGGCCCTTCGCGGCAAAAACGCCCACTACAAAATCGTTGAAATTCAACCGCGACACTTCCGCGCACTCGCAGATCGGTACCCGGATGCACAAGCGTGGCCGGCGATGATCGAGCTAGCGGGTCAGATCGAGAGGGCGATCAAGGCAGTGGAGAGGCAACTACCGAAAGGATTTGCGGAGTCCGTGTGGGCGCCCACGTCCAAAGGGACACTCGAGCAGGCGAAGTCGTTTCTTTCTCACGCGAAACCCTAAACAATTCTCCACACTTGGTTGGCGGTCGCGCGCTTTCGCTTGACCCAAACCATGCGGCAGCCTTTGCGAGGAGAAGCGCTGCATTTGGAAAGCTTTCTATGGCTGGCATTGGCCAGCGCTGGCTGGAAGTGGAGCGGGCGATGGGAATCGAACCCACGGCTCAAGCTTGGGAAGCTTGGGTATTACCATTATACGACGCCCGCTACACGTCGATTTAATCACCGTCCCCCGCGCCAGGCAAGGCCGGCCCGAGCGGTAAGCCGGGCGGGCGTCCCTCAGGGCACCCCCGTCCTTACGACTCGTACACCCACTTCCCGCCGAGCATGGTGCGCTCTACCGGGATGTCGAGCCACAATTCCGCCGGAACGGCCAATGGGTCCTGCGCGAGTACCGTCAGGTCGGCGAGCTTTCCGGGGGCGATCGATCCCTTCTCGTGTTCCTCAAAAGAGGCGTAGGCACCGTTCAGCGTCATGGAGCGGAGCGCTTCGTTCACCGTGATGCGCTGCGCCTCGCCCCACACGTGGCCGGTGGGATCCCGGCGCGTGGTTTCGGAGTAAAGCCATAGCATGGGCGCGGGCGGGCTCGCCGTGTAGTCCGATGAGGATGGCGGGCGTAGGCCCGCGTCGATGAACGAGCGGTACGCGAACATCCGGGCGGCTCGATCATCGCCGTAGAAATGCAGGATGTCACCGTGGAAATTCACGTATCCCGCAAACGGAATGGGGATCGCGCCCACGGCGCGCATGCGGGCGATCAGCGCGGGCGTCACAACCGTGCAATGCTCGATGCGAAAGCGCGGATCGCGCCGCGGAAATTCGCGATTGAGATCCTCGTACACGCCGAGGATGCGATCGATGGCGCGCTCGCCGTTGGCGTGAGTTGCGAGCTGGAATCCCGCGAGCCATGCCTTGCGCGAATGCTGATACAGACTCTCGCGCGTGCCGAGCTCGACCCCATTGTAGTCCGGCATGCCAATGTAGGGCTCGGCCAGCCACGCCGTTCGCTCCGAGATCGAGCCGTCGGCATATTGCTTGACGCCGCCGATGCGCACCATGTCATCGCCGAATCCCGTGTGCACGCCCGCCTCGATGTAGCGGTCCAGATAATCCACGTCCATGTGGCAATAGGCCCTGTAAAGAAGTTCTCCCGCGTCTCGGGCGTCCTGATACGCCTGCAGCCCTGCCGGGCTGGTATCAGCCTCGCACACCGACGTGATCCCGTGACTGGCGTAGAGCTTCGACATCAGCGCGACGGCGCGGCGATGGTCGTCGCGGGTCAAATCGTCGGGGACCTTGGCGAGCACGGCATCGAGCGCCTTATCCGCCACCCGGCCGTTGAGCTCACCGTTCGCGTCACGCTCGAAGCGTCCTCCCGGCGGATCAACCATGCCGGCTTTCGCGCCTGCGAGCGCCAGCGCGGCTGAATTGGCGTAGCCGGTATGACCACCCCGGTGGGTCACGATGACCGGATGGTCGGGCACGGCGGCATCGAGGTCCGCACGCGTCAGGAACCGCGGCGTTTTGCCGTCGTCGTATAGATACCCCAGCACCCAAAGGCCCGGCGGCGTTTGCGCCGCGCGGGCATGCAACGCTGCCAGAATCTCCTCGAGGGACGACTTGTCGCATGGAACTTTTTTCAATGCGTCGAGACCGCTCGCCCAAGGATGTGCATGAGCGTCATTGAAGCCGGGGAACACCCGGCGCCGCCCGAGGTCGATGCGCCGCGTGTTCGCTGCCGCCAGCTTGAGAATCTCTCGATCCGTCCCGACCGCGAGAAATCGGCCCTCGTGAATCGCCACCGCGCTCGCGTCGGGCGCCGGGGACTCCATGGTCGACACGAGTCCGTTATACAAGATAATGTCGGGATCCGATCCCCTGGTTCGAATCAGCGGCATCGCCGCCAGAGTTTTGATCACATCTCGTCGGGTATTCATGAGGTATTTTAATTGATGCTGTTATTTCTGCGGGTTTTCTTCAGAGACCTGGCTATGCCGCCGGCATCGCCGCTGCTGATCGGCATCATTGGGCTGCTCTACTGGCGGCGCCGGCCACGCCTCGGCTTCGCTCTCTGCACGATCAGCATAATGAGCCTGTGGCTGCTCTCCACGCCGTTCGTTGCGGATGCGATCGGGCACTGGGCCGAAGATTACCCTGCGCTCGACCCCGTGCATCTCACCCCCGCTCAGGCCGACGCTCGCGCAATCGTGATATTGGGAGGCGGATTCCGGCGCAACTCCCCCGAGGTGGGCGCGGACACGCCGAGCACCACCGCCGATCTGCGCTTGATCGAGGGAGCGAGGGTCGCTCGCGCCACTCATCTCCCGGTGCTGATATCGGGCGCCCCACCCGAGGCCGCCGCGATGCGCCGATTCATGGAAGAGGACCTGCAGGTGCAGGTCACCTGGGTGGAGGGTGAATCTTGGTCCACACGCCAGAACGCGGACTTCTCGGCACGCATGCTTCGTCCACTCGGCATAGACCATATCATTCTGGTGACGTCGAGTGCGCACATGACTCGCGCCCTCGGCGAGTTTACTGCCGCGGGCTTCAAGGTCACGGCCGCGCCCGCCGATATGGTGACCCGAGACGATCCTGGGTTGTTCTGGTTCTTGCCCGCGGTTCATGCGTTATCCCGATCCCAACAGGCGCTCTACGAATTTGCGGGCCGGCTGGTACACCACTTCGTCTGAATAATTTGCGCCGCGCTATCCCGGCGCGGTCTCCCCCGTGGCTTCGATCTCCACCAACAGCTCTTCGCGACAGACGTCGGCCTGAAGATAAAGGATGGGAGCGGCGGGCCGCAAGCTCGCGGACAACACACGTTGGATGGCATCGAGATCGCGCGGCCGCCGCACGTACACCTTGAACTTCAGTGCGTCGAGCGAGTAGCGCGGTGTGCCGACCACGCGATTGGCCTCCTCGAGCAACGCATCGAGGTTGGCCAGCGTCTCACGAGCCTGGGCCGAAACATCCCCGGGGTGGATGGTCTCGTGACCGACGATGCTGGCGGTGCCCGAGATGAACAAGTTCGTGCCCGCCGATTCACCGAGCACGCACGCGCGCGAGAAGCTCGGACTGTGAATCCCGAATTTCGGCGGATAGCGATAGGCACTCGTCTGCCGCGGGTTCTCGATCATCTTGGGCGCCTCGCGGGAGGCGAGGAAATAAATCGAGATCGGGCTTCCCGCCGGCGAACCGAGCGCGCAAGCCGCCGGAACGATGCCCTCCGTCGGCCGGCCGACACTGCGGAATGCGGTCTGCCGCGCGGTGTTGAAATGACGGTAGCGCTCATCGCCGTCGGCCTCGCGGGTGATCTCCGGAAGATAGTTCCACACGCGGATCAGGTGCCGATGTCCGGTTTTTTCCAGAACCTCGAAGATATTTCGATAGGCGCTGATGGTGGCCTGCGACAGGCCGGTCGAGTCGCCGTCGAGCGCGTGCTCCTCGAACATCAGCGTGCCGAACAAGAAGTCGTCGCAAAACCGGTAATGCACCTGGTCATGTCTCGACGCGAGCTCGGCACGGACGGGGCCCGTGACCCGCCAGACTTCGCACAGATGGCCGGCGGCAGCCCCCAGCGAAGGCGTCATGCTCGCTGCGACGGGAACCTCGGGTGCGTCTATGCGCGGCGGGCTCGGGAAACCGACGACCCCGAGCACATTGTTCCACCAGGACGCGGTCTTGCCCGCGATACCTTCCATCGGAACATAGTCTAGGTGCAGGACGGCCGTACTCATGGTGCGGCAGTCTAACGTGAGATCAATAAGCGATGTAGGGTCCCGTGCCGACGGAGGTCGCCGCGCCTTCAATGGCGTTCGCGACCCGCCGGCCGAAGAAGAACGGCAGGCCCCAGTCGAAGCTGTCGGGAGCAATGCTCGTTCCGGCGAGTCCCGGATATGCGGTCACGGAAATGCTCACGGTGTCCGCGTTGGCCACTTCGAAACTCGCGTTCACGGTCGAGTTGCTGATCAGCACGAATGATGCCGTCAACGTCTCGGGACTCGCGGGACAGTAGAAGGTGGTAATACTCGTGCTGGAGCCGCCCGAGCTGGGGCACAGCGTAATGGCTGTGGAGCCCGTTGGGACGTTGAAGTACGAAGCGTTGGAGCCGGAGTCGATGAAGCTGTCCGTCAAGGTCGTGCTGTCGAATACCGTGGTGATGAAACCGGTATCGGCAACCGGTATGACGGTCTCGGTACCCGATGCGTTGTTCGATTCGGTATCAATGCCGAATATCAGCGAGCCGGTGACGCTCGCGGCCCCGGCCGAGGCGACTGAGGTCAGCGAGATGATGGTGCCGTTGTTGTCCGTCGCGAACATTGCTACCGGGTTCTGAACTTGGGCGCTGAGCGGTACGAGGGTGCTGGTGCACGCCGTGGCGGTCGTGCACCCGTAGTACTGGATGGGCTCCGGAATGTTCCCCACACAGAAGCTGCCGCAGTCCTGCACGAACGGGCCGATGCCCAAAATACCGTTGGCCCCGAAGCTGGCGACGGTGTTCTCGGCGGAGGGTGCGGGAGCCGAGCAGTCGCTGGGAGCGGTGGGATAGCGTGCGTCGCCGATGAGCTGCACCGGGACCGCACTCGCCGACTCTCCCGAGATCTTCAGATCCACCAGGGCCACCGGTCCCCAGCTATAGCCGTCGTCGAACTCGGTGCACTCCACCAGGCCGCCGCCGCTCGCAGCCGTGGCGACGGGCAAGGTGAGCGTGAGCGCCTGCGATAGCAGCCGCAGCCCGTAGGAGCCCGTATCCACCTGGATATTGTCGATGGTCTGACAAGTCGTGGTGTTGGGCACGCATACGGTCACGGTGGTGTACAGCGTGTTGATGGCATTCACGCCGGCGGGTCCACCGCTCACCGTAACGCTCACGACATTGGAACCGGTAGTCGTGCCGCCCGAACTCGACCCGCCGCTCAAGCCGTCTCCCCCGCCGCCGCACGAAATCACCGCGAGGCATAGAAGGAAGGCGCAGCCGCGCAACGCGGGCGTCAACAGGGAATTCATTGCAGATCTCCGACCGATACGCCGCTCGGAAGGGCCTGCGGCAGGTAAGCGATCCCGTGGTGAGCCCTCATGTGGCCAGCCGACTCGACCACCAGGTCGGGCCCGCGGACTTCGAGATGCTGGCGAGTACCGTGCGCGGCAGGGGCTGCGGCGGCAAATTCCGCGAAATAGCTGCCGAGCGATTGCTTCAAATTCGGGATGAAAGGGCCGTTCCAGGTGACGGCGAACACCTTGCCGTCGAGGCCGGCGTACTCGCGCAGCACGGTGCCGGTGGGAAGCTGCATCTCATGGACGCGATAGGATCCGAGATCCGATTCCTTGAGGGAGGCTCGATTCAGCTGCGTTTCGGCGGTCAGGGAGGTTTCCGGTTCACCCAGCGTGGCGCACGCGGCGGCAGACCAAAGGGCGCCGATCAATGCCGCACCCGACGCCAAGCCCAGTTTTCGTATCATACGGTGATCCATGTGAGATCGTTGTTGTAGCCCATATTGGAACGATTATCTGCAATTTGGTTCACGGAACGCGCACTGTCGTTTGTTGGAGACAGCGCGCCGAAGGACCGCTACCATGAGCGCGAAGTTATCGCGGCCGTCCATACACTTCTTTACGCAAACGTCGCAAGAGCTGCGGAATGATTGGCAGCGGTCATGGTCTTTAGCTGGGCGATGCCGAAGGCGGCTTTTGGGGTGACATCATGAAAACATTGGGCTCCGTGAAAATCATCGTCCGCGTTGGACTGTTGGCGACGGCTGCGGCCTTCGCGGTGGCGGCGTGCCACGTCGGCGGCGGCTACACCATCGGCGGAACGGTCACCGGGGTGCGCGGCACCGGCCTCGTGCTTCAGGACAACTCAGGCGACAACCTCAGCGTCAGCGGCAACGGATCGTTCGCGTTTTCGTCCGGAATCGATCAGGGCGGAGCCTACTCCGTCACGGTCCTCACGCAGCCGTCCAATCCGGCGCAGACCTGCGTTGTACACAATGGCTCCGGCACGATCGGCACCGCCGACATCAACAATGTGGTCGTCAGTTGCTCGCAGGCCGGAAGATTTGCGTACGTGCCGAACGAGACATCCAACACCATCTCCGCCTTCTCGATCGACGCTTCGACAGGCGCGCTGACTCCGATCGCGAGCTCGCCCTTCGCCTCGACCGGGACGACACCGGTGGCGGCGGTGGTGGACCCGAACGGCGCTTATTTGTATGTCGCCAACAATGGCTCCGCCGATGTGTCGGTGTACGCCATCGACGACAGCACGGGGGCACTCACGACCGCCGGCGAGGCGATCGGCGCCGGCAACGGACCGTTCGCCCTATTGGTCGAGCCATCCGATCAGTTCCTCTATGTCGCCAACAAAACCGACAACACCGTGTCGGTGTTCGCGATCGAGAGCGGCGGTGGCTTGACCCAGATCACCGGCTCGCCATTTGCGGTGGGCGACGAACCCACCTCGTTGAAGACCGATCCCGGCGGCAATTTCCTCTATGTCACCGACTATGCGGCCGGCGCCGTCGCCGCCTTCTCGATCGAACCGGGCGGCGGTTCTCTGGCCGCTCTCAACGGCTCGCCTTTCGGCGCCGGCGCGGGTGCGTTGGCCATCACCATCGATCCCACGGGAACCTACGCGTATGTCGCGAACGAGACGGCTCATACCCTCTCGATGTATTCCATCAACACCGGCACGGGCACCTTGGCGGCACTGTCCGGGTCGCCGTTGTCCACCGACACCAGTCCGGAATCGCTCGCGGTCGATCCGGCGGGCCGTTTCCTGTACGCCGCCAACGTCACCGCCGCGAACGAGGTCACGAGCTACTCCATCACCCCGTCAAGCGGCGCGCTGACCCCGGCGTCGAGCATCGGATCGGGCACTTTCCCCCTGAACATCGTCATCGATCCGGCGGGGCAATTCGCCTACGTGGCGAACGAAAACTCGAACGACATCTCGGTATACGCGGTCAATGCGACCACAGGCGCCTTGACTCAGGTCGCGCGCTCGCCGTTTGCCGCGGGCGTCAATCCCCGGGCAGTCGCCATCGATTGACGACCATCCCGGCCCGACGCCTGAGAATCCCGTCACTGAACGCGCCGCATTCCGGGCGGCCGTGGGTGCTTGAGGCTAAACTTCCGGGGTGAGCACTCCGGTACCGGGCATAGCGTCAGCGCCGACGCGTTTCGGCTTGACCGCACGGCTCGGCATCATCGTGGCCGTGCTGGCGGCCGAAACCGTGCTCGCCAGCTACTTCATTCAAGCGACAGGGCTGGATTCGCTCAGCGACGGGGCGAAGCTGCTCCGCACCGTCCAGCATTGGCTATTCCGGTTCATCATCGCGTACGGAATATCGCTGGCGATGCTCGCGTACCTGCGTGCCAACGTGTACGCCGCGGCCGCGGCGGCCGCCGAGCACGCGCCCATGCGCTTGAGCTGGGCCTCAATTCACGTCGCGCTGTTCCTACCATTCGTCTATCTCTCCGCGCAGCTCTATGCCGGCTCGCCGGGCGCCGCTTTCGCGGCCGTTGCCATCGCCTGGCATGCGTGCGCGCTGGCCGCCGCGCTGGCGCTGTTTGCGGCGCTGGCGCCGTTCGCCGTTTGGAGGAGCGTCGTGCGGCAGACGCAAGGGTTGCCGCTCTTCGCCCTGCTGCCGGCCGCCGCCGCCGTTGCCGCCATCAAGGCCAGTCAATCGCTGTGGGGTCCCGCTGCCGAGATCACCTTCCGCATCGTCAGGATTTTATTGCAGCCGCTCCTGCCGGATCTTTATAGCGATCCTGCCATGCTGGTGCTCGGTACCCCACGCTTCGCCGTGCAGATTGCGGAAGCCTGTTCCGGCCTCGAAGGCGTGGGACTTCTCCTCGCATTCTGTGCGGGATGGCTTTGGCTGTTCCGCCGCGATTTTTATTTTCCGCGCGCGCTCTTGATCGTACCGGTGGGCGTGCTCGCGATATTCCTGCTGAACGCGGTGCGCATCGCGGCGATGGTGCTGATCGGCAACGCGGGCTACGATCGTGTGGCCCTGTTGGGCTTCCACTCCCAGGCGGGATGGATCGCCTTCAATCTGACCGCTTTGGGCATCGCCGTGCTTGCGCACCACACCCCGTGGGTGAGCCGCGTGGCGGATCGCGCCCGCAGCGTGTCCCAGGAGGCTGCGGTGGCGAGCCCCATCGCGTCGGGAAATGCGACTGCCGCGTACCTGATGCCGTTGCTCGCGATCCTGGCGGCCGGCATGGTCTCGCACGCACTGTCGGCGGGTTTCGAGTTCCTGTATCCGCTGCGGTTCGTGGCTGCACTGACCGTCTTGTGGCTCTACCGCAAGCGCTATGCGGCCGCCGACCTGCGCTTCAGCTGGCGTGGTCCGACCGTGGGCGCTATCGTGTTCTGCCTGTGGTTGGGCGCCGCCGCCCTCCTCCTCCGTCCGCTGGGCGCCCCGACGGCGCTCGCGACGCTGCCTGCGCCTCTCCGGGCAATTTGGATCGTCTGCCGGGTGATCGCCGCGGTGGGCACGGTGCCCTTGGCCGAGGAGCTCGCTTATCGCGGGTATCTTCTGCGGCGTCTGGTCAGTCCACGGTTCGAGACGGTACGCTTCTCGGCAGCCCGATGGCCGGCGCTTTCCGTGAGTGCACTGGCGTTTGGCCTCATGCATGGGGCTCTGTGGCTGCCCGGCATCTGCACCGGTCTTGCCTACGGTGCGCTCGCGATGCGCACCGACAAGCTGGGCGAGTCCATTGCGGCGCACGGCACCACCAATGCGCTATTGGCCGGCTACGTGTTGATTTTCGATCAGTGGCAGCTTTGGTAATGGAACTTTTGAAAGGGAAACACTCAGAATGAGCATCAACAATGTGACGGCCGGCGATCGGTTGCCCGCGGAATTCAACGTGATCATCGAAATTCCGATGAACGCCGACCCCATCAAGTACGAAGTCGACAAGGACTCCGGCGCGCTTTTCGTGGATCGCTTCATGATGACGGCGATGCACTATCCCGCCAATTACGGCTATGTCCCGCAGACGATTTCCGAGGACGACGATCCCGTGGATGTGCTCGTGCACACCCCGTTCCCGTTGCTACCCGGCGTGGTGGTGCGCTGCCGTGCGCTCGGTGTGCTGCGCATGGAGGACGAGTCGGGGGGCGACGCCAAGGTGCTCGCCGTGGCGACGGACGATATCTGCCCGCTGTTCGCCTACTGGAAATCGATCGCAGACGTGCCCGAGATGCGTCTGAAGCAGATTCAGCATTTCTTCGAGCACTACAAGGATCTCGAGCCGGGCAAGTGGGTGCGGGTGGTTGGCTGGGACGGCGTGGACGCGGCGCACCGGGAGATCATGGGCGGCGTGGAACGTCACGCCGCGGAAAAAGCGCGCCCGACCTCGCCGTGACCTGATCGGTCACCGCTCGGCGAGGTGGGCGCCACCACGCTCAACCGCTCCTCGACGCGCTGTCGTGAATCGCAGCGAGTCTCGAGTTGTTGATCTTCATCACCGCCCGCGCGATCGACTGCGCGCGGCATTGCCGAACGGACTCGCTCAACAAGCGGCTGCCGGGAGTGATCGGGCACACCTCTTCGGCGGCGTTGACGATTTTTCGATAGACGGCGTGCGCCCCGGTGTCCGTGAGCAGACTGCCCGAGTCGTATTTGACGACCAGGCTGGGCGCGGCCTCGTCCTGGGTGGCTGCGCTGGCCGCGGCCACGCCGGCCGTGCCGACGATGCCGCAGAGAATCATCGCGATCGTGACGGGGGTGTTCATGACATAGTCTCCTGGAGGTGGTTGCCGACAGCGCTATAAGACGCCTCGCGGGGGCCTTAGGTCTGCAAGCCGCCCTCGAAGTCGTCCCTGACACCCACGGATTCGTCCCCTGCCCGGCCCGACCTCTCCTCGCGTACCCCGGGTTTGCGTTAGGCTGGCGCCCATGAACGCAAATCCCGAGACGGACGGGGAACGCTTTTCGGCGGAGCGCTACGCCTCAGGCCTAAGCCGGCGCCAGTTCTTCACGCTGGTGTTCCTGTTCTGGGCGTACGTCACGGTGTCGAACGTGCTCTACGCCTACGGCATGCGGACCGGTATATCGAAGATCACTGACCTCTCGCTGTTCGCGCCGTGGGATGCGCGTGTGCTGCAGCATTTGCTGCTGCTGCCGCTCGTGATCATCTCCTATCAGGCCTCTCTCAAAATTCAATGGCGCCCGGTGCTGGTGGCCGTACCGCTGCAACTCGTTTTGGGGCTCGTCTTCGCAGCGCTCGCCTACCCGGCGATGATCGTGGCCGAATACGTGGTCGGCGACCCGCAATTCCACCGTCAGGCCGGCATGCACGGCCACGACCCTTTCGGCGACCCCATGATGCTGTCGCTCTGGCTCGCGAGCTTCGTCAGCTTCATTCCGACCTATGGATTCGGCCTCGCGCTCGTCACGGGCTCGTCGTTATACACGCGGTTTCGGAACCTCGAATTGCAGCGCAGCGCGCTCGAGCGCGAATGGAGCGCCGCGCGCCTGGCGACGCTCCGCATGCAGCTCTCCCCGCACACGCTGTTCAACCTGCTGCACACCATCCGCGGTCACATCGAATGGGACCCCAAGTCCGCCCAGGCCATGGTGGTTCAACTGGCCGATCTCTTGCGCCGGCTGCTGAACGCCGGAGAGCGCGACTTCTCCCGCCTCTCCGATGAGCTGCAGTTCGTGCGCTTGTATCTGGAGCTGCAGCAGAAGCGCTTCGCCGATCGCCTGACGATCAAGCTGCCGCCCGCGGAGGATATCGTCGATGCCTGGGTGCCGAGCCTGATCCTGCAGCCGCTGGTGGAAAACGCGGTGGTGCACGGTCTCGCCGGCCACCAAGGCCCGGTCGAGGTGCTCATCGCGATCGGCAAAACCGAAGATACCCTGGTGCTCCGAGTGTGCAACACCATCGCTCCCGGCAAACAGGCCGGCACCGAAAGCATCGGGCTCAATAATGTGCGCGAGCGGCTCGCCGTTCAGTTCGAGGGCCGCGCCCGACTCGCGTCGGGGCCCTCCGGCAGGGAATGGGTCAGCGAAATCACCTTGCCGCGCATGCGCGCCGCGCCGGATCGCCGAAACGCCACCGACCCCGTGTCCCGGGAGGCCGCCTAGTGAACGTCATCATCGTCGATGACGAACCGGCGGGCCGTCGAGTGCTGCGTGAATTCTGCGAGGCCGAGGGGGACCTCACGGTGATCGGCGAGTACGCCGACGGCGAGACCGCGCTCCAAGAAATCCGCACCAAGCGGCCGCAACTGCTGTTCCTCGACATTCAGATGGACCCGTTGAACGGCATCGACCTCGCGCGCGCGCTGGAGCCTGAGCATCTGCCGTCGGTCGTGTTCGTGACCGGCTATGACACCTACGCGCTCGAGGCCTTCGAGGTGTGCGCGGTGGACTATCTGCTGAAGCCGTTCGACCAGGAGCGCTTCCGCAAGACGCTCGCCCGGGTACGTCCGAAGCATCACAAGAGCGACGTGGAGGAGCGCCAGGCACTGCTCGCCGGATTGCTCGCCCAACTCGAGCGCGGCGCACGCGCGGTACCTGAGGAGCGTCCGCGCCTGCTCGCGGAGTTCAACGGCAAGCTGCACGTCATCGACGTGACCCAGGTAGAGATGCTCGAGGCGGACCGCAACTACGTCACCATCCGCGTGGGCCGCGACAATTTCCATGCGCGCAGCACCTTGAGTCAGGCCGAGCTGGCACTCAAGTCGCAGCCGATGCTGCGGATCAGCCGCTCGTGCCTGGTCAACATGAACTACGTGCGCGAGGTGAATCGCACGCTGCGCGGCGACTTCATCCTGGTGCTCGCAGGAGGTGCCACGGTGACGAGCAGCGAGGGCTTCCGCGGCAAGGTCAAGGATTACCTGGGGACGCTGCGCATCACGCCCTAGATGCATCGCGCCTAGAGCAGCTTCTCCGGCGCAAACGGCGCCAGCATCTTCAACGAAATGCGCTGCATGAGCGTCGTCTCGGGATCGGTATGCCAGGTGAGTTCGGCATCGCCTTCCCCGAAGGACCACACGATGTGCCCGCTCCGGTCGAGCGACAGCTTGTAGCTGCCCTCCTCGGTGATGTCGTCCAGCAAGCTCGTCACTTGTTTGGCGATCTCGGGGCTGCGCATCACGAGCCCGAGCTCACTGTTGAAGCGCGCCGACCGCCGGTCCATGTTCAGTGATCCGATGAACACCGTTCGATGATCGATGACCAGCGCCTTGGCGTGCAGACTCGCGTTCGAGCTCTTGAACGGATGGAATCTCGGCCGTTTCTGGCCGAGCTTCGGACGCACCTCGTAGAGTTCCACGCCCATCTTGAGGAGCGCCGCGCGGTAGCGCGCATAGCCGTTGTGCACCAGCGGCGCATCGGTGGAGGCCAACGAGTTGGTCAGTACGCGGATGTGCACGCCGCGGACCGTCAACTCGTGCATCAGCGCAACGCCCTCCTCGCCGGGCACGAAATACGGCGAGATCACCAGCACCTCGTGCTGCGCCGATCGCATGAGCTCGGCAATATTGCTGGCAATCGTGACCTCTTCGTCGGGCGAAGACTCGCTCGCGATCTTGGCGGGCCGGTCCGCGAGCACCGTCGCGGGAACCCAATCCAGCTGTAGTGTGCCGGAGTCGAGTTCCCGCCGGAGCCAATTGGCCTCATCGTTCGAGGATCCGGAAGGAGGGGCTTGCGCGGTGTTCTCGACGCCGTCCGCGGAGGCCAGCGAGGCGAGGGGGTAGGCATATTTGCTGTTCCAGAAGGCGTCGAACGATGCCGACAACTGCGCCACGAGGCGTCCGGCGACGACCACGTCGAGATCGATGAAGTTGCTGCGCTTGTCGAGCGTGAAGTATTCGTCCCCGATGTTGCGTCCGCCGGTGATGGCGAGTTCGTTGTCGGCGACGAACAGCTTGTTGTGCATTCGGTGATTGATCCTGGGAATGTCCGAGATCGAGGTGAGGATGCGGCTCCAGGTCGCGGAACGTCCCCCGGGAAATGGGTTGAACATGCGCACCTCGATGTTGGCGTGATGACCGAGATGCAGGAATCGCCGGTCCTCCCCGGCCGTATTGAGATCGTCCACCAGCACCCGCACGCGCACGCCGCGATCGGCCGCCTCGCGCACGTGTGCGAGCAGGTTCCGGGCGGACTCGTCCTGATGAATGATGTAGTACTGGATGTCGAGCGTGCGTTCGGCGTGGTCGGCGAGAGCGATCAGGCTGTCGAGCGCCTCCTCGCCCGACGCCAGCAACCGCACGCCCGAGAGGTTCTTGTTGCTGCCGTCCTCGCTGCGCTCCACGACGCGCGCGAGTTCGGTGTTCTGCGGCGCCTGCAGCGCGACGCTCGGATATTTCTTGACGTGCTGCGGCAGCCCCGCGCAACCCGCGAGGATCAGGATCGCGCCCGCAAGCGAGGTTTTGCGCATGAATCGATGATATCAGGCAGACTTCGCACCCATGCACGCACCACGCCACATTCGCAGCTTCGTCTTGCGCGCAGGACGGGTGACCCATGCGCAGGAGCGCGCCTTGGCCGATCTGTGGCCGGTCTTCGGGGTGGATTTCGACGGGCGGACGCTCGACCTGGATCAGGTCTTCGGCCGATCCGCGCCGCGCTGCCTCGAGATCGGATTCGGCACCGGCGAGGTCATCGGGTCGCTGTCCAAGGCGCATCCCGAGACCGATCACTTGGGCATCGAGGTCCATCGCTCGGGCGTGGGGAGGCTCTTATTGCAGGCCCGGGAACAGAACCTCTCCAACCTGCGCATCGTCTGCCACGATGCCGTCGAGGTCTTGAGGAGCGCCGTGCCGGATCATTCGTTCGACACCATCCTCATCTTCTTTCCCGATCCCTGGCACAAGAAGCGCCACCACAAACGTCGTTTGATCGATGCCGCCTTCGTCGCCACGCTGGCCGAGAAGCTTCGGCCGGGCGGTATGCTGCGGCTCGCCACGGACTGGGAAGAGTACGCCGAGCAGATGCGCACGGTCTGCAACGCCTGCGAGTCGCTCGCCTCGCAAAGCGGCGAAGGCGGCTATGTGCAAAGACCGGACTTCCGGCCGCCAACGCGATTCGAGCGGCGCGGCGAGCGCCTCGGGCACGGTGTCTGGGATCTCGCCTACGTCAAGACCGGCCGCTGAGCCGGCGGCCAGCGTCAGGAGAGGAAGCTTCCGCGGATGCCGTCGGTGATGAACTGCACCGCGAGCGCGGCGAGAATCACACCCGACAGGCGATTCATGACAGCCGCGCCGGTGACGCCGAGCACCTTCATGAGCCGCGGCGCAGCCAGCATCACGGCGAGACACACCGCGATCACGAGCGCGACGACCCCCAAAAAGCCGGCGAACAAAACGGGCTTCCCCCAGACCTCACCGACGGTCAACAAAATGGTCGCAAGCGCTCCAGGTCCGGCGATGAACGGAAACGCCAGCGGGAACACCGAGATGTCCTCGCGTTTCAGGGATTCTTCTCGCTCGGGTGTGGTCGATCGTGTCCCCGACGTGCGCGCAAACACCATGTCGAGAGAAATCAAAAAGAGCAGTGTCCCCCCGGCGATGCGGAAAGAGTTGAGCGAGATCCCCATGAGGTCGAGAAACTTTGCCCCGACGAGCGCGAACAAAATGCAGATCCCCAGGGAGATCGCCGACGCCTTGAACGCCATGAGCCGCTTGTAGGCTTCGTTCGCGCCCTCCGTCAGGCCCGCGAACAGCGGGATCAGAGAGACCGGCTCGACCACGACGAAGAAGACCACGAAGAATTTTATGAATTGCTGGATCAAGTTCGAGTTGTTGCTTCGCGCAAAATTTTCCGATTGCGCGAAAGATTCATTGAGAGTTCAATGGACTTGAGCATAACAGACGGAGACGGCCCATGAACGTTGTGAAGCCGATCGTAGGTCAGTGGTATCGCGGCAATACCAACGAGCT
>Ga0182030_10010264_pt1 | contig 19059 bp, 9 predicted proteins | sample 812S3MmetaG_FD_121299 | JGI IMG/M metagenome (GOLD analysis project Ga0182030, IMG submission 121299) | Permafrost microbial communities from Stordalen Mire, Sweden - 812S3M metaG (Illumina Assembly) | ecosystem: Environmental > Terrestrial > Soil > Wetlands > Permafrost | place: Sweden... | reverse complement strand
GGCAGGAAGGATTCCACTGCCTGGGCAGCGGGAGCAGCCGCGGCACCGGCCATGGCATTCGCGACCATCCAGTCGGCGGCGGGCAGTTGGAATTGCGGGAGCGAAGTGGCAGCGGGCCAAGCTGAAATCTGCGGTTCAATGGCGGCCGGCAGGAAGGATTCCACCGCCTCGGCAGCGGGAGCGGCGACGGGATCCGCCAAGTGCACCACGACTTGCCAGTCGGCCGTTCGCAACGCCCAACGAGCCGATGTGACGGCTGTCGAGGAGAACGCATACATCTCCGGATGCGGACTGGGCGGCAGGAATGCTTCCACCGGTTCGGCTCGCAGACTGGGGCCGGCTCCGCACAGCGCCAGCGATCCAATCCGCACTGGCCGCGAGGCATCCTGCATACGCACGGTGGGCGCGTCCCAACCAGGATCGGGCAGAGATTGCGCGGCCGGCATCCAATCCGCCGCCGGTAAGTCCACGAGCGCGGGTCCTGCCGCCACGGGATCAAGCTCTTCCATGGGATCGAGCACAGGATCGAGCAGGGGCCATAAGCCGGAAAACGGCTCGGCCGGCAGTTCCACGGGAAAGTGGCGGACGGATTTATCGACAGTCCACGGTTCCGGCTCAATTGCGAAGTCCTCGTCAACCAAGGGATGTGGCTGCAGCAGCGGCATGGGGGCCGCGCGTTCGCGCGATACCGGAACGATGGCAAGGGGCCAGACTCTGAGGAGCTGAATTTGGTGGCGGTGGGGTTCGAGAGTCCAAATGCAGGACGGCGTGGAGTTGCTGCCGGCAAAGGGCTTATGCGGCATGAAGGTGGTTATTGGGGGGGGAGGCGGTTCGTGGGCGGAGATCCGGTCAAGCGCCTTGCCGAGCCGGGTGCTGTAGCCCTGCCGGTGGGCAGTGCAGCAGAATTCCCTGTCTCGCAGGAGCCTAAAGGGGCCGATATCTTTGCCACAAAACAAACAGGCCAAGCTGAACTCTCAGATCTAAAACTACCGCCGCCATGACGCAAATAACGTCGTGAGTGGGACCATTATGAAACAATAGGGTCTGCAAATTAACCATAGATTTTGTTATCGCTTACGGACTTTCGAAGGATAACCATCATCGGTACTACTAACGATCGATAACATCGGATGAAATGTCCCAACGCCAGCTCTCCTGGAGGGTTATGTAGGGCAGGTTGGCAACCTGAGCTCACACGCCCCGAGTACTGCCTGTAGGCGCGGAGACTGCGAACTCCTGAGCTCATTCCGACGACTTGGATGCGGCAAGGAATGCGACTAAACCATTTCATTCACGAAAACACAAATCTTATTGGCCGCCGATGAACGCAGATTAACGCCGATAAAGACTTAGGTGTTTTCTATCGGCGTTCATCCGCGTTCATCGGCGGCCAAAATGGTTTGACGGGAGTCCCATTCACTCCTCATGTGGCCACAAGATCTTGTGTGCTGCGCTTGGTTGCGCAAGGCATAACGGCCTTCCATGGCCAACCTGGGCCAGGTGGATAGCGTGCTCATCCTCATGCCGGAGTACGGCGACTCCGCTGGGCGCGGGCGATCACAGTTGGCCTGGACCAGCGCCGCAGCAATCACATACTGAAAACCACCGGGCAAGCGATTGATTCTGAGCTACTTGGAGGCAATCCAGCCGATTTGCTTCCCGGTGAGGCGGTCACTGGCGATCAAGACGTTCCCGCTCGGGATCGCCCCGCTGAAGCATGTCTTACAGGGCTTCGGTCAAAGGTCGTACCATCCGGGCGAGCCCCGGCAGTCGTGAGAAAGAATCCCGGCGCCCTGGAGAAACCGCCGCGCCACCGCCGCAAGTCCAATGCCGGCAACAGTGGAGCAGAAGGTTTCGCCCGCCTGGCGCGCCCCTGCAGCGACCTTTTCTCACGGCCAGCGTCTCTCCGGCGAATATTCGCTTTGGCATCGTACCCGGACTGCCCCACCGTTCTGCCCCACTAGTTCCACTTTTTTATCGTGAATCCGGGTAACTGGCTGGCCCGTCGGGATTTACACCGGGCAGTAACATTCCACGGAGTCTTAGCGCCTTGATCTGTGTTACCTCATGGCTGCTAACCGTTTATTCACCCATTTCTGGCGCCTCCTCCTGGTCGCCAGCTTTACCCTGACGGGGCTGCTGGCTTCCGAAAGCCACGGCGTCGTGAAAGCCGGGGGGCTACCGGTTCCCGGCGCCAGCGTCACCGCGACCGAGGGCGACAAGAAAGTTGTAACCACCACGGACGACACGGGGTTTTACTCCTTCCCGGAGCTGGCCGACGGGACTTGGACCATCACCGTGGAAGCATTTGGCTTCGTTCCGGGGAAACGCGAGGTCGGCGTAGTGGATGGCGCACCCGGCCCGGAATGGGATTTGAAATACCAGACGCTGGACGCGATCGTCAATCCTCCAAAGCCTGAAGCACCGGCAGCACCGGCGGCGGTTTCGACTCCGGCGCCCAACGCAGCGGCCGCTACCCCAGCTGAAACCAAGCCGGCCACTCCGGCAACTCCGGCGGCGGCGACACCTTCCACCGCGGCGGCAAATCCGCCGGCGCGCGGCGGCAGGGGTGGCGGCCGGGGTGCTAACGGTGCAAACTCTCAGGCGGGAAATGGTGGGCGTCCATCGCTGAATGCGGCATTGGCAGGACAGGGGCAAGCGGGCGGTTTCACACGGGTGAATGTCGGACAGACCGGCGATGCGCTCAACGCTCAGGACGTGAGTGCCCAGCAGCAGGACATGAGTGCCATTGCGGACGCGGGCGAACCTTCCTACACCATTAATGGCAGCGTGAGCTCGGGATTGAGCACGCAGCAACCGGGCGGCGATTGGATGGCCGGCGGCGGACGCGGCGGTCCCGGCGGTTTCGATATGGGCGGCGGTATGGGCTCCGGAGGATTCGGCGGCGATGCCGGCGCGCAAATGGCTGGCGGCGGTCCCGGGGGTGGCGGGGGCGGCGCGCGTGGCGCCGGTGGTCCGGGCGGCGGCGGTCCCGGGGGTGGTCCCGGCGGCATGATGGGCGGCATCCCCAATATCGGTGGCGGACGCGGCGGTGGACGCGGCGGCGCGGGCGGACGCGGCGGTCCGGGTGGACGCAATCCGGGGGCTTTCGGCAACAATCGCCGCGATCCGCGCGCGCGCTACAATTTCTCGGCGAGCTTGAATGGGTTTACAAATGCTGCCATCGACGCACGCTCTTACTCAATCAGCGGTAAGGACGTCTCCCAGCCGAGCTTCCAAAACTTGCGCTCGACCCTGACCGCCGGCGGACCGTTGAAGATTCCACATATCTTCGATACCAAGGGCAAGGGCACCTTCACGGTCAACTATTCGCTGACGCGCAATCGCACGGCTTCCAACTACTACGCGTTGGTTCCCACCGACGCGGAAAGGGAAGGCGATTTCTCCGCTGCCGTGCCCAAAGTTACCCTGGGGAGTGCATACCCCGGCAACATCATTCCCGCCAGCCAGATCAGCAAGATTTCGACGGCGCTTCTCAACTATTATCCGGCGCAAAACGTATTCGGCCCTGGCGCCACCTTGGACAACTACGCGGCGTCCGGTACGGGCCACACCAATGGCGACAACATCAACGCGCGTTTGAGCTACACCTTCAACACCAAGAATCAGGTGAACGGCGGCATCCAGTGGCAGCGGCAGAGTTCGTCGACCCCCAGCCTGTTTAGCGCCGCCACCCCTGCATGGGTCGACGGCTCCACCAACAACGGCGTCAATGCCAACGCGGCGTACATCTATCACTTCAACCTGCACGTGATCTCTACCTTGCGGTATAGCTACAGCCGCAACAGCGCCTTGTCTACGCCGTACTTTTCTAATCTGCCCGGCGGCAATATCGCGGGGCTTCTCGGAATTCAAGGTACCGATCAATCGCCTCTCGCCTGGGGTCCGCCAAGCATCTCCTTTATGAGCTCGGGAACCCTGGGGCTGTCGGATGCCGTCTATCGTTTCAGCCACCCGCAGACCAGCGCGATTGGCGACACCGTACTGTGGGTGAAGGGCACGCATGAATTCCAGTTCGGCGGCGACTTCAGCCGGCGCCAGACCAATTTATTGAGCCAGAGCAATCCGCGCGGCAGCCTGCAATTCAACGGCAGCACTACCGGATATGATTTCGCCGATTTCCTGGTTGCCGTTCCGTACAGCATGTCGATCAACTACACCAGCTCGCTGAGCGGCCCGCAAGGGGCTCAGTTATTGAGCAATCCGGCCGATGCGAGTCTCCTGGCGCTGCAGAACACCCCCAGCGGCGGCGACCGCTACCTGCGCACCAGCGTCTACGATATTTACGCCACCGATCAGTGGCGCCTAACGCCACGCATCTCCTTGAGCATCGGCGTGCGCTGGGACTATCAGGCTCCCACCACGGAACTCTACGGCCGTCTCGCCACCATCGATCTCCCCGGCAATTTCCAGGTACCGAACTCCGTTCCCACCTCGGAACTGCCGGTGGTCGCCGGCCAGACCGGGGCGGTCACCGGTATCCATTACAGCAACTCCATGCTGAATGGCCAAAAGACCGATATCTCACCGCGCGTCGGCGTGGCCTACAAGCCTTGGGCCAAGCATTCCACGGTATTTCGCGGCGGCATCGGCATGTACTATGTGCCCTCCGTCTACTCGTCGTTGGTCGGACAGTTGGATGCGCAAACGCCTTTTGCCACGGCGTTCACTCTCCCGAACTCGGCTAGCTGCAATGCCACGATTCAGAATGCGTTCAATCTGTCTTACCTGCAGTCGGCCGGCTGCCTCACCGGCATCGGCACCACGACGACCAACGCTATCAACCCTGATTTTCGCGTTGGTTACACCACTAACTGGCAGTTCTACGTGCAGCAAAACCTGATGGCGAACACCGTTGCCACGGTGACGTATTTCGGCGTCAAGGGAACGGCCCTGACCCAGCAGTTGTACCCCAACACTTCGCCGACACCGGCCAAACAAAAGAGCACTTACGTGGCGCCTTGTACCCCGGGCTTCTATTGCCCCGTGGGATATCTTTACGAGACTTCCAACGGCAACAGCATCGACAACGGTATCCAGCTGCAATTGCAGCGCCGCCTGCGTGCGGGATTCGGCGGCAACGTGAGTTACACCCTGAACCATGCCATCGACGATGCGCCCAGCGGCAATGCTACCCAGAACTGGCAGGATCTGGCTGCCGAACGCGCCCGCAGCGCCGGTATCCGCGCGCAAACTCTGAACGTGCAGTTGCAGTATTCCAGCGGAGTCAGTGCCCGTGGTGGCGGCCTGGTGAACGGTTGGAAGGGTGTTCTGCTCCGCGATTGGACTGTGATGCCCGGCGTAGTGGTGGCCAGCGGCGCACCGATCACCATCGACGCTTCCCAGTACGCCCTCGGCGGAGCCCCCAACGGCAATATTCGCGTCGACTACATCGGCGGACCGGCTTATGTGAACGGGCGGCTGAACGCCGCAGTCTTCCAGGCGCCGGCAGTGGGCACGTACGGCAACTTAGGCCGCGATGCCCTCACCGGCCCCATGCAGTTCTCGACCAACTTGAACGCCCTGCGCACGTTTCGCGTGGCTGATCGCAAGAACCTGACTTTCAGCGTAAACGTGATCAACCCCATCAACCACCCGACAGTTTCCTCGTGGAACCTGAACTTCTCGCAGGCCAACTTCGGCGTGCCATCGAACTACGCCACCATGCGCCAGATTTCCGCCAACGTGAGGTTTAACTTCTAATGCGAGCCACTTTCACCATTCTCCTTGCCGCCCTGTTGATCGCTTCGGCGCAGCAGGCAACCCAGGCACCGCCGGCGGCCGCGCAGAAGAAGGCCGCGCCCGCCAAACAGGACGCCAGCAAGACCGGCACGGCAGGCAGGAAGACGTTCACGTTCTCCGACACCGTGCAGTTGGTGGTGGTCAACGTTTCCGCCAAGGACAAGAACGGCAACCCCATCGAGGGCTTGAAAGCCGACGACTTCACTATCTCGGAAGATGGCAAGCCGCAGAAGATCACCACTTTCCAATACCAGCAACTGGTGAACGATCCGGAGCCAACTGCCGAAGATACGCAGTCCAAAACGCTCACCACGCGTGGACCGGTACTGGGCGAGGCCAAGAAGGTGGATGTCGCGGCGGCTGCCGTGAAGTCGGTAACCGCCAATCAGATCACCCCGGCCAAGGCGGGCGAGGTGAAATATAAGGATCGCCGCCTGATGGTCCTCTTCTTCGACATGACATCCATGCCGATCAACGACCAGATTCGCGCCCAGGATTCCGCCGTCAAGTTCGTCAAGTCGCAGATCACGCCGTCGGATCTAGTGGCCATCATGACTTTCTCGTCGGACGTGAAAGTGGTGGAAGATTTCACCGACGACCGCGACAAGCTCGTGAAGGATATCAAGGGTCTCACCGTTGGCGAAGGCCAGGGCTTCGACGCTACCGATACCAGCGACGCGGCATCCGATACCGGCGCGGCCTTCTCGGCGGACGACTCGGAATTCAACATTTTCAACACGGACCGCCAGTTGTCGGCTCTCGAGACGGCGGCCAAAATGCTCGGCACGCTGCCGGAAAAGAAGGCGCTGGTCTATTTCGCCAGCGGTATGACGCGCGACAGCAGCGGCAACAATCAGGCGCAGCTCACCGCGACCGTGAACGCCGCGAACAAGGCGAATGTCTCGTTCTACCCGATCGACGCCCGCGGCCTGGTCGCATCCGCTCCTCTCGGCGACGCCACTAAGGCCTCATCCAGTGCGGGCAGCGTGCGCACGGGCGGCGCGCAGATGCAAGCCCAGGCAAGCTTCCAGAGCCAGCAGGAAACCCTCACCACGCTGGCCGGCGACACCGGCGGCAGGGCGTTGCTCGACGAGAACGATCTCTCGGTAGGCATCGTGCAGGCGCAGAAAGACATCTCGAGCTATTACATCGTCGGCTACAACAGCAGCAACACCAACCTCGACGGCCACTTCCGCAAGATCGACCTCAAAATCAAAGATGCGCGCGTTTCCAAACTCGATTACCGGCGCGGGTACTTCGCCAGCAAGAACTGGGGTAAGTTCGATAGCGAAGACAAAGAGCGCCAGCTTACCGAAGCGCTCATGATGGGCGATCCCATGACCGATATAGACGTGCGCGCCGAGATCGATTTCTTCCGCTTGAGCCGCGACAGCTATTTCGTCCCCGTGGAAGTGAAGATTCCAGGTAGCGATCTGGAGATGGCCAAGCATGGCAACGCCGAGCGGACGCGCCTCGATTTCATCGGCGTAGTGAAGGACTCGAAGGGCGAAGTGGCCGGCGGCGGCAACGTCCGCGATTACGTCGATCTGGAACTGAAGGGCGACAAGGCCGCGGAGATCACCAAACACCCGGTAGCGTACGACACCGGCTTCACGCTGAAGCCCGGAGAATATACGCTGAAGTTTCTGGTGCGTGAGAACGAGACTGGCAAGATCGGCACCTACGAACAGAAGTTCACGGTGCCCAACCTGACCAGCGATCAGCCGATCCTTCCCACCAGCTCGGTGATTCTGAGCAATCAGATTCAGCCGATGACCGAGGCGCTGTATTCCGCCGAAAAAGATAAGAAGCTGCTGGAGGAAAATCCTCTGGTGCAGAACAAAGAGAAGCTCATTCCCAGCGTGACGCGCGTCTTCAAGAAGAATCAGGAGATGTACGTGTACGTGGAGGTTTATGAGCCGTTGGCTACCAGTACCCAACCCGTCGTCGCTTCGGTGAGCTTCTTCCGCGGAAAGGCCAAGGCCTTCGAGACCGAGCCGCTGGTGGTCAAGGACGGGCTCAATGCCAAGTCGAAGGCTCTCCCGGTACGCTTCGCGGTGCCGCTGAGCTCGCTGAAACCCGGCAAGTACACCTGCCAGGTCTCGCTGTTCGATCTGACCGCACAGAAGCGCAGCTATACGCGCGCGGATGTGTACGTGACGCCGTAGCGCGGCTCGCGCCGCGTTACGGCGGCTTTTGGCGATTAGCTGTTGGCTCTTAGCTGGCGGCCAAGACTTCCGCGGCGGCCTCGAGTGCCCGGGGGGAAAGACCTTCGGAGACTCGTCTCGATCCCCTCTTCGAGAGCCAGAGCAAGCGGCCTCATTCGGGCGCAAGCCGGGGCGGTGGACGCGAGCGCGCGGCGGCGGCTGGGGGTCTATGCGACGCCGCGGAAATCTCGTGGGTTAGCTCTGCCGCACGGGAACCCGGATTGTACAGTCTGTGGCTTCTGACGTAGGACATGCTTCATTCAGTTCAGCTTGTCCAGGCGAGCTCCGCTCGCCCGCACCGAGAAAAGTCTCGGCGCCGGCAGACACGAGTGTCTGCGCCACGTCTGGCAGGGGAGTCGCGGCGCCAGCTAATAGATAGCTGCGAACGCGCCGTTGTTGTTTGTTGGCTCTTAATCTCTCCAGGTATAGTCGACAGCCGCGGAAGTTTCAACCGCCAGCTAAAAGCTAACAGCCAACAGCTAAAAGCAGCGCGGGACGCGGCAAACCGCGCCCCGCGCTATACTGGCATTTCCCATGCTAAGAGTTCGTTTTGCGCCTTCCCCCACTGGTTTTCTGCACATTGGAAGCGCGCGCACTTTCATCTTCAACTGGCTCTACGCCCGTCATAACGGCGGGACCATGATCCTGCGCATCGACGATACCGACGTGGCGCGCAACACCGAAGTCTCCGTCAATTCCATCTTCGACGGATTGCGCTGGCTCGATCTCGGTTGGGACGAGGAGTACAAGCAGTCGGAGCGGCTGGCGCTGCATAGCCAGGTGGCCGAAGCGATCTTCCAAAAGGGTCTGGCCTATCGCGATTTCACGCCCGCGCAGACCACCGACAGCGAGAAATCGGGCGCCCAAGGCACGTGGCTTTTCAACGCCGGGATGCGCGAGATGTCGCGTACCGAGAGCGATCGCCGCGCCGCCGCGGGCGAGCCTTTCGCGCTGCGCTTCCGTGTGCCGCGCGACCATGTGGAGGTGGTGCGCTTCGCCGACGCGGTCTACGGCGAGCAATCGAAATCCACCGCCGATATCGAAGACTTCGCGCTCCTGCGCAGCGACGGCATGCCGACGTACCACCTGGCCTCTTGCGCTGACGATGCCGATCTGCGCATCAGCCACATCATCCGCGGGCAGGATCACCTCACCAACACGTTCAAGCACGTGTTGATCTTCGAGGCTGCCGGAGGCGCGCCGCCGACATTCGCGCATCTGCCGCTGCTGGTGGCGCCCGACGGCACCAAGCTCTCCAAGCGGCGCCATGGGCCGGTGGTGAGCGTCACCACTTATCGCGATGCCGGCTTTCTGGCCGAGGCATTCGCCAATTTCATCGTGCTGCTGGGCTGGTCGCCAAAGAACGATCGCGAACTGATGACCCGCCAGGAACTGGTGGACGCTTTTTCGTTCGAAGGCGTCAATCGGTCGAACGCCGTGGTCAATTTCAAGGACGACGATCCGTTCGACCCTAAAGCCATTTGGCTCAACGCCGAGCAAATACGCAACCTTCCGGTTGCATATTTGGCTGAACGGCTGCTTCCGGTGGTGGAACGCGCCGGTTTTGACATCGGCCAGGCGAAGATGGAGCGAATCGCACCGCTCATCCGCGAGCGCATCAAACTGCTCAACGACGTCCTCACTGTCGCCGATTTCTTCTTCGCGAAGGAACTCGCTCCTTACGACAGCGCCGAATTGATCCCCAAGAAGGGCGACGCCGCGACGGCGCTGCGGGTCCTCGAAAAGGCGCGCGAAGTACTGGCCGCGGCGGAATTCTCGCACGATGGGCTGGAAGCGGCATTGCGTGCCGCCGCCGGCGAGCTGGGACTGAAGGCCGGCCAGATGTTCGAGCCCGTCCGCGTGGCGGTATGCGGCCGCAAGACGGCGCCGCCATTGTTTGGCACACTGGAAGTATTGGGCCGCGATGTCTCGCTCGCGCGCATCGAGCAGGCCATCGGAAAGCTGAAAACCATATGAATCCGTCCATCCCCGGGGAGCCGCCGGAAGCTTCGGCGAGCGGGCCCTCGAATTTCATCCGCGATATCGTTCTCGACGACAATAAGACCGGCAAGTTCGGAGGCCGCGTGCACACGCGCTTTCCTCCCGAGCCCAACGGGTATCTGCATCTGGGCCATGCCAAGTCCATCTGCCTCAATTTCGGACTGGCCGACGAGTTCGGCGGCAAGACCAACCTGCGCTTCGACGATACCAACCCGTGCAAAGAAGAGACCGAATACGTCGACTCCATCATGGAGAATGTGCGCTGGCTGGGCTTCGAGTGGGACGGCCTGTTCTATGCGTCCGATTATTTCGGCCAGCTTTACGAATGGGCGCTGAAGACGATCCGCGAGGGCAAAGCCTTCGTGTGCGATTTGAGCGCCGAGGAAGTGCGCAAGACGCGCGGCACGCTCAGCGAGCCGGGTCAGGAGAGCCCGTATCGCAATCGGTCCGTGGAAGAGAACCTGGACCTATTCCAGCGCATGAAGGCCGGCGAATTCCCCGACGGCGCGCGCACCTTGCGCGCCAAGGTGGACATGGCGTCGCCCAATCTCAACATGCGCGACCCGGTGATGTACCGCATCCTGCACGCCGACCATCACCGCACCGGCAGCGAGTGGTGCATCTACCCGATGTACGACTACGCGCACGGGCAGTCCGACTCCATCGAGCGAATAACCCACTCCATCTGCACGCTGGAATTCGAAGACCACCGGCCGCTTTATGACTGGTACGTGGAGGCGCTCGGCATCTACCATCCGCAGCAGATCGAGTTCGACCGTCTGAACGTCACGTACACACTGCTGAGTAAGCGCAAGCTGCTGCAGTTGGTGCAGGACGGGCACGTGCGCGGCTGGGACGATCCGCGCATGCCGACACTCGCGGGGATCCGGCGGCGCGGCTATCCGCCCGAGGCGCTGCGCAGCTTCTGCGGCGCCATCGGCGTGTCGAAGACTAACGGCAGCATCGAACTGGGCCTGCTGGAACACCACGTTCGCGAGAATCTGAATCGCACCGCAACGCGTGTGATGGCCGTGCTGCATCCGCTGCGCGTGGTGATCGACAACTATCCCGAGGGCCAGGTGGACCAGATGGAGGCGGTCAACAATCCGGAAGATGCCTCCGCGGGGACGCGCACGGTACCGTTCTCCAAGGTGTTGTACATCGAGCAGGACGACTTCCGCGAAGTTCCGCCGCCGAAATATTTCCGTCTCTCGCCGGGCAAAGAAGTGCGCCTGCGCTACGGCTACTTCATCACTTGCACCGGCGTGGTGAAGGACGAAAAGGGCGAGGTGACGGAGATCCACTGCACCTACGATCCGGCGACGCGCGGCGGCAACGCTCCCGACGGACGCAAAGTGAAATCGACCATCCACTGGGTATCGGCCGGCCACGCTCTCGATGCGGAAGTGCGGCTGTACGACAACCTTTTCACGAAGGAGAATCCCGGCGAGGTGGAGGAAGGGCAGGATTTCACCGTCAATCTGAATCCCAAGTCGCTCGAAATCGTGCAGGCCAAGGTCGAGCCGTCGCTGGCATCGGCTGCGGCCGGCGATCGATGCCAGTTTGAACGGATGGGGTACTTCTGCGTCGACCAGGAATCGGCGCCCGGCAAGCTGGTTTTCAATCGCACGGTGGGGCTGAAAGACGCGTGGGCCAAGATTGAGAAGAAGACCAAGGGCGGGAAGTGACCGGAAACACATTCGAGCCGCCGATAAACGCCGATAAACGCCGATCGAACGAGATGTTTTTTGCCGGCGTTCAGCGGCCTTCGTCGGCGGCCGATCGTACTTTAGCGTCGACGCGGAGCGGAATACTTCTGTGGTTATTCTCGCGATCGGCGGGCGGCAAATGACGGGAGTCTGTGCACGACGTGGCGCGGACACTCTCGGCGTTCCGCGAACCGTGGTGGCAGGCTCGAAGCGGGTCGGGCCGACGACGGGACGGCGCCTGCAGGGAACGTCCGGGGCGCCGGAAATGCGGGAACGTCGAGAAGAGCAGGGGACGGTCCGTGGCGGGAACGTCTCTGGCGGCAGAAACCAAGAACGCCGGCAAGAGTGCCGGCGCTGCAGACTGAAGTCCGCGCCACGTCGCTCGGCAGCGGTTTCAGTAAGATGCCGCGAGGCTTCCGGAAAGTCTCGACGCCGCAGGCAAGAGTGCCTGCGCCATGTCCCGCTGGAGAATCTCAGGCCGGGAGGCGAAACCGCCTTCGCAACAGGAATACCTTTATGATCATTCTCGGAATCGGCGGCGTCCTGGGAGACGCCGCCAGTGCGATCCTTAAGGATGGCGAGCTGGTCGCCGCCGTGGAGGAGTCGAAGCTGGTTCGGCGGCGTACGCAGTGGGGCGGTCCCGATGGACTACCCGAGCAGTCCATAGCCACCTGCCTCCAACTCGCGGGCTCGCGCCCCGAGGACGTGGACGCGGTCGCCATCGTGCGGCCGATCCCCGAGTCCGATTTCCTGTTGAAATTGCGCGCGCAGTTTCCACAGAGCCGCATCGTACTCGTGGAGCACCACCGGGCGCATGCGGCATCGGCGTATTACCCTTCACCCTTCGAGCACGCCACGGTGCTCACGCTCGATCGCGGCGGCGACTTCCGCTGCGGCTCGCGCTGGCAAGCCGATGGCACCGTGATGACGCTCGACCAGGAACAGTATCCGCCCGATTCTTTGGGCGATCTCTATGGCCGCGTCACTCAACTGCTGGGATTTTCGGCCAACGAAGACGAACACAAAGTCCAGTGGCTCTCCGTGCTCGGCGATGAACGGTACCGCGACCTATTTCTCGATGTCATGAACCTGTCGGACTCCGGTCCGCACCCCGACCGTTCGTTTTTCTCCACCGAGCGCCTGCACGCGGGCGGCTTCAGCGCGCGCTTTTACGAGCGCCTGGAACTGGCCGATGGCGACGCGATTCCGGAGGCCATGCGGGCGCACCTCGCGGCCGGTATCCAGAGAGCGGTGGAAGCGGCTGCTCTGCGGCTCGCCGGGCCGGCGCGCAATCTCTGTCTGGCCGGCGGCCTGGGACTCAACTCCCTGCTAGTATGTTCGCTGGAATCCGCCCTGGGCAACGGCAACGTGTTCGTGCAGCCGGTAGCGGGCAACGCCGGGACGGCCATCGGCGCGGTGCTGAACACCTGGCACACGGTCTACCGGCAGGAGACGCGCGTGCCGTTGCGAACGCTCTCGCTGGGGCCGGAGTATTCCGCCGCCGACACCAAGCTGGTGCTGGAGAATTGCAAACTGCGATTCCGCTATCTGCTGACCACGGACGAAATCGTCGATACAGCGGTGGAACAGTTGACCGACAACAAGATCGTCGCGTGGATGCACGGCCGCATGGAATTCGGCCCGCGCGCGCTGGGCAATCGCAGCATTCTGGCATCGCCGCTCAACCCATACTCCACTGAGAATCTGAACATCTTCATCAAGCATCGCGAACCCATCCGCAAGTTCGCCGCCAGCGTTCCGGCGGAACTGTGCGCGCAGTATTTCGATGTCGGCGCCAACGCTCGGTACCTGGCCACCGTGGGCCGCGTGCGCCCGGAGCATCGCGAGCAGTTCGCGGCGGCCATCCTGGCGGACGATCTGGTACGCGTCCACGCCGTGGATCGCGAGGAGAACCCGCTCTATTGGCACTTATTGCACGCGGCGGGGAAGGCTTCAGGACTGCCGGTGCTCTACAATACGTCGTTCAATCTCTTTGGCGAGCCGCTGGTGTGCACGCCGCGCGACGCGGTGCGCAGCTTTTATTCCTCGGGCATCGATGCCATGTTAGTGGGGAATTTCTTCCTCGGGAAGTAGCCCTTGAGAAGACAGAAGCGGCCCTGCGGGCCGGTGAAGTCTTGACATCCCCTTGCGGGGCTGACGGAAGTGGTCGCCGGATTGTACCGTCTGTGACGGCGATGTAGGACATGCTTTAGCTTGTCCAGGCGAGCGAAGCTCGCCCGCGCCGACAAGAGTGTCGGCGCCGGCAGGCAGGAGTGCCTGCGCTACGTGGGGAGGTAAGTGACAAGTCAGCGATCCACAAGAACGGCCGAGCTCCGCTCGCCGGACAAGCTAAAGCATGTCCTGCCTACTCATGGCCGGAAAGATTGATGGCGTCATGCACTTCGGGACGATGCTTGATCAAATCGGACTTATAATCCGATTCCAGTCTCGAAAGCCGCTTGCCATACGCCTTTCGAATGCTCTTACTGCCGCCCCTCCAAATCTTCTCCAAACGGGCCACGCCGTAGGTCTCGTATAAGTACTCCACGAACCCGCCCAGTTCCGGGTAAGTATCGTCCGGCGAGAAACTCGAGGATTCCCACGAGGAAGTCACCAGCCTCTTGAGCGGGATCCACTGTTTGCTCTGCATCATGCCCAGGCATTGCCGCTTCATGAGTGACGACTTATTATCGACCGCGAAATTCGCCAGCCCTTCTTCCAGCCAGTGCTCCGCCGGTCCCCACAGGTTTGTGGCTATCTCGTGGGTGAGTTCGTGCTTCAGGCTCAACTCCGAGAACGGCGCCACCACGCAGAACACGGCGTGCTGCGTGGGCCGCGAACGGCCGATCACTTCCGAGCCGATCAGTTGCTTCATGCGTTCGATCGACTCCACGAAGAATACATGAATCGTAGGATCGTATTTGTGCTCGCCCAGCATTTGCAGGATGGAGGTCTGTCCTTTTTCGGCTACCTCTTCGAGTTGCGTCAGGCGGAGTGCGGATTCCGTTCCGGCCTCGTAATTCAGCTCGAAGTTAGAAACGCGGTCAATCTTCCAGGAGAAGCCGGTATGGGCGTAGTAGGGGCGTAAGTCGTCGCTGACGAACCGCTCTGCTGCCGCCGGTTGGCCGAACAACCCCGCCCCGCCCACTACACCGAGCAGGGATAACGCGCGGATGATCCTGGATCGCACCTCTGGTTGAGATTATCGCATGGGTGTAGACTGCTGGCAGGAGGAAGCCATTATGTTCGAAAGATATACGGAAAAAGCGCGGCGCATCGTCTTCTTCGCCCGCTACGAGGCGGCGCGGTACGGCAGCCCGTATATCGAGCCGGCGCACCTGCTGCTCGGCATTTTGAGGGAGAGTTTCCCGGTGATTCAGCTGGTGTCGGCGACCGGCAAGGTCACCATACAACAGGCAATCGGGGATCTCTGCGCGGATACCGGACAACAGCTTGCCACCAGTGTGGATTTGCCGCTGAGTAACTCGTCCAAGCGGGCGTTGGTCCTTGGCGCCGAAGAAGCTGAAGCTATGGATCACAAACACATCGGACCGGAGCATTTACTGCTCGGCGTGCTGCGAATGCCGGGGCTGGAAGCCGGAGTCCTGGCGCGCTTCGGAATCGCATTGGAGGCCGCGCGGGAGGTCTTCCGGGCATCGCCGGGGGATCCGGCGCAGGCTTCGCAGGCGACCGATAGCCGGACGTCGATCACGCGACTGTTGGTGGAGCGGGTGCCGCCGGATCGCCTGCAGGCGGCATTGCGAATTCTGAGTGCCCTCAGCTCAGAGTACTTTACAGCCAGCGGCGTTTCCGCCGAAGGGCCGTTTTCGTACAGCTTCGGAGAAGTACCGCCCGCCGCGTAACCTCCAGCTGTGCAGGCCCCGTCGTGGCGCCGGCATTCCTCCTGACCGCGCCGGCACTCTTATGGGCGCGGGCGAGCTGCGCTCGCCGGGAAGCCTGGACAAGCTAATGCATGTCCTACCGCGGTCTCAGGTTGTACATTCCGACGGCACTGCGCGTCAGAGCGATTCGCTGTCTGAGTTGCAACATACATCAGTATGACGCATCATGATGATGTATGCCTCATGTTGCAACACGCCCAAAGTCCCCGCGGAAGAGCGGCGCAACGTCCAGGAAAGCCGGCGGCAAGGCCGAAGCCAGATATACAGTTGGATTGGCGCCAAGCCTCGCCAACAAGGTAGAGCGCTACGCGCGCACTGTCGACGCCAGCATGAGCAAGGCGATTGCAGCACTGGTGCGCATCGGCCTTGATGGCCATGAGGCCCGCAAACGCGAGTTCTTCGAAAAGCTCAAGGATAACCTTGCCAACGACGACCCCAACCAACAGGATCGTCTGGTGGATGAGTTTCGTACCTTGATCTTGGGCCGCTGATGCATGCCCAAGATTCAATGGGAGCCGCTGCCCAGAGAGAAGTGGGCTCATCTGCGGGATCGCGCCAAAGAGCGGCAGGTATCCGAGAAGGATCTGTTTGAGTTGGCCGAATGGAAGATGCAGGACCCTGATGTACCGGACGGAGACTGGTACAAGGATTTCGGCACGTTCAAGCTTTCTGGCACCGGCAGGTTTCCCAGCACATTCCTGCTGGCCGGCCAGGCGGCGCGGGGGAAGCGATTGTGACTTAAACCGAACCTATGCCCCTCGCAACTTCCCGCCCGCCTGCGCTACTGTAGGAATTCGATGAGTCCCGCGGACCAGATCCAGCAACTGCTCGCCCGAAAGCCCGGCCTGAAGGCGCAGCAGATTGCCGACGAACTGGCTCTCGATCGCACGCAGGTGATGGCGACACTCAACGGCCTGCAGAGCGGCGAAGTTACTCAGGACAACGCTTATCGCTGGTGGGCTCGCACCGCTTCGCAAGAGGCCTCCGCCGCTGCACCCGCTCCACGCACGTTCCTGGCGAGACTTTGCCGCTACTATCTGGAATGCCTGTCACGCGAGAGCGGCGCCGGGGTCAGCATCCCCGCCGATAGCAGCGAATATGTGGCATTGAGTGAACTGCCCTTCGCGCACCCGGGGCAGGAATTATGGGCTACCGATCGAGCCCTGAAGAAACTCGTCCAGAAGGTGCGCCGCGAGCAAGGCCAGCTCACGCTCTATATTGGATACGCCGTCCGCCTGCGCTCGTTGCTGGCACGGAATCACCAGGAGATACGCATCGAGCCGGTGCTGCTCTACCCGATGGAAGAGCGCCTCGACGAGCCCGGCGCTCCTCTGCGCCCCACGAGCGCCGTGCCGCTCTTCAACATGGAAGTGCTGAAGACGCTGCCGGCGGCCGACAGCGGGAACCTCATCGACGAGGCGATCCACCTCTCCGAGGAGCTCGGCCTCGCCAATCCGGAAGAGGAATTGCCGGAGTGGGACGAGATCGTCCTGCGCCTGCAGCGCTGCCGGCCCGACTGGAACTGGCGTGAGAATCTGGATCCGCACGCGCTTTCCGACAACGCACCGCTGGCCGAACTCACCGCGCCGGGCATCTACAACCGCGCCGTACTGTTCGCCGGAACGCGCTCACCCTACACGTACGGGCTCGAAATCGAACTGCGCAAGCTGATGCTGCTCGACGAAGCGGCAGTGCGCGACACCGCGTTGGGACAATGGCTGCGCGGCGAGAGTCTCGATTCTCCGCCCGCCGAGGACCGTCCCATTCTGGAAGTGCTGCCGCTCAATACCGAGCAGCGGCAGGCCGTGGTGCAAGGCTTGAGCGCGCCGCTCACGGTGGTGACCGGACCGCCGGGCACGGGCAAGTCGCAAGTGGTCACGTCGCTCCTGGCCAATCAGGCGTGGCTGGAATCGAGCGTGCTGTTCTCCAGCAAGAACAACCATGCGGTGGACGTGGTGGAGACGCGCACTAACGACCTGGGGCCTTATCCGCTGCTGCTGCGGCTGGGCAAAGAAGAGCATCACGCCCGCGTGGCGCAGCATCTTACATCGGGCCTGGCCGAAACGACACCGCCAGACGCGGTTGCCCGCTACGACTGGCTGCGGCGTGCGCGCCAGCAGGATTGCGACCGTTTCGCCGCAGTCCAGCGCCAGATCGCCGACGTGATGCGGTTGCGAAACGCGGTGGATGAAGCCGAGCGGGCCGCCGAACCGGCGCGTGCGCTCTTCGGCGACGAGCGATTCGCGGCGCTTCGCTCGGCGGATCTGGACGGCGCCCGGCGGCGTTTGCGCGCTTTCCGGGAGGCCATCGACGCGGCCAGGGATTCCTCGCACACGGCCATGGGGCGCTTATTGGGAGACTCGCGCGGGCGCCGCGTGGAGCGCGTGGCGGAGCTGGCGCGCGATCTGGCCGCGGATGCCGGCCGGCTCGGGGTTGCGATGCCGGCGGCCGAGCCCAATCCCGATACATGGGAGTCCTTGGCGCAAGAGTTGGCCGATAAATTGGACTGGGCAGAGCGGGTCCGCGCCTATGGCGCCGGTCTGGAACAGCTGCGCGCGGCGCGGCCACTGGAGCAACTGGCGAGCGATTTGACGAAGATCGCGGAAGAATCGGCCCACACGTCGCTTGAATTGTGGCAATCGTGGCTGCGCCTGCGGCCCACTCGCTGGACTCCGGAAAAGAGGAAGCTGCTCAGCGAATACGTCTCGCTGCTGCAGATGATCGTGGGCGGCGACGGGTACGGCGAGGGCGCAGGCCGGCGCGTCTTTCGCCGCTACTACACGCTGTTCCCGAAGGTCGCCAAGATCCTGCCGTGTTGGGCCGTGACGTCGCTCTCCGCGCGCGGACGGTTGCCCTTCGAGCCGGGATTCTTCGATTTGGTGGTGATCGACGAAGCCAGCCAATGCGACATTGCGTCCGCGCTGCCGCTGCTGTATCGCGCCCGGCGCGCGGTGATCATCGGAGACCCGCTGCAATTGAAGCACGTCAGCACCGTGGCTCCACAGCAGGATCGTCTCATGCTGGCGGCCCACGGGTTGGCCGAAGGTCACGCCGCTTGGGCTTATTCGGTGAACTCGCTGTTCGATCTGGCCCGCAGTTGGTGCCGCTATGAGGACATCGTCAATCTGCGCGACCATCACCGTTCGCATCGCGACATCATTTCATTTTCGAACCAGCACTTCTACCGCGGCGCGCTGCGCATCGCCACAGACCACGATCGCCTGAAGCGTCCCGCCGCGGAAGGGGAAGCGCTCGGCCCGGCGGTGCGGTGGCGTGACGTCAAGGGCAAGGTGATCCGGCCGGCGACTGGCGGGGCGCTCAACGGTCCCGAGGCCGACGCGATCGTGGCCGAGGTTCGCAAGCTGGTGGTCGACCGCGGGTACAACGGCGCTATTGGCGTGGTCACGCCGTTCCGCGCGCAGGCCAATCGCATCCGCACCATCGTGCACCAGGATCGCGAGTTGTCGCACCGATTGG
>Ga0182030_10010263_pt1 | contig 19059 bp, 20 predicted proteins | sample 812S3MmetaG_FD_121299 | JGI IMG/M metagenome (GOLD analysis project Ga0182030, IMG submission 121299) | Permafrost microbial communities from Stordalen Mire, Sweden - 812S3M metaG (Illumina Assembly) | ecosystem: Environmental > Terrestrial > Soil > Wetlands > Permafrost | place: Sweden... | reverse complement strand
TCAATGGGGAAACTGCTGACGGCATTGAGCGGTGTTTCGGGTAAGGAACCCCTCAATTCGTACGACACCTCGAAGGCGAGTTATTGTACGATTGGTTTTTCGGGCGGCGCCGAAGGCATCAAACTCTCCGCGACGGTCTTCACGCAGCCGCGCGGCCTGCCATATTCGCGCATCTCGGATCTGCACGTGCTCGATGCGCAGGACCCCGAACCTTGCCGCGCCGCGATCGGCTACGCTCTGCTCGAGCAGTTCAGCGCCGACTGCCACGGCAACGACACCGGCATGGTGCTGGATGGACCGCTCGTCGAACTTGGCATTACGCCCACACCGCCGGGCACGACAATTTCCGGGCCGCCGCTCGCCGCGGGGTCGAACGCCGCCGTATTCAAGCATATCCTCCAGCGATACGCGCACTGACACGGGGTCTATCGGGGGCGTGCCGGCGACGGGACGATCTCCTCGGCCAATCGTCGCGCCTTGGCCTTGACCTCGTCGCGAATTTCACGAACGCGTTCGGGCGGCTGACCCTTCGGGTCTGCTAGTCCCCAGTCGTCGTCGATGCGCGGAACGCCTTCGACGTCGCAGCCCATCGTGATGATGCGATCCGCGCGTTCGGCGCGCCGGGCATCGAGCAGCTTCGGTCGAGCGGCGCTGATGTCGATGCCGTCTTCCGCCATGACCGCTACCACGCCGGGATCCGGAACTTCGGCCGCGATCGTGCCGGCCGACGACACGTCCACGCGGTTACCCAGGAAGTGCCGCAGGTAGGCTTCCGCCATTTGGGAGCGACCGGTGTTGTGCCGGCAGTCAAACAGGACCGATGGTTTCATCCTAACCTCCAAGCCGGCGAAAATCCGCCGCGCAGCCGCAGCGCGACGTGCACGAGCGTGAGCAGCACGGGTACTTCAACGAGCGGCCCGATGACGGAAGCGAACGCCTCGCCCGAATTGATACCGAACACGGCGATGCAGACGGCGATGGCGAGTTCGAAGTTGTTGCTCGCAGCGGTGAGTGCAAGCGACGTCGTACGGCCGTAAGATGCGCCTGCCGCTTTGCCCATCCAGAACGACACGTAGAACATGATGCCGAAGTAGATCGTGAGCGGCACCCCGACGTAGAGCACATCGAGCGGTTGCGCGATGATGCGCGCACCTTGCAGTGCGAACATCGCCACGATGGTCACGAGCAACGCGACGAGGGTGAGCGGCGCAATCGCCGGAACGAAGCCGCCGTCGTAGTTCTCGATGCCGATGCGCGGACGAAGAAATAGTCGCGTGAGTACTCCCGCGACCGCGGGGAGGCCCAAGTATATCAGAACGCTGACGGCGACCGTCGCGATGGAAAGATGAACCGTCAAACTCGGCAGACCGACGAGCGGCGGGAGGACGGTCACGAAGAGATAGGCGTACGCCGCGTAGCCGAAGACCTGGAACACCGAATTGATGGCGACGAGCGCGGCCGTGTATTCGCGATCCGCCTGCGCGAGTTCGCTCCATACGACGACCATCGCGATGCACCGGGCGAGCCCGACCATGACGAGACCCGCAAATAAGTCGGGTCTGCCATGAAGAAACGCGGCCGCAAGCCCAAACATCAGAAGCGGCGCGATGACCCAATTCTGCACGATGGAAAGTCCAAGGAGCCGCGTGTCGCGGAGCGCGGCCGGTATCTGTTCGTAGCGCACGCGCGCGAACGGCGGATACATCATCACGATGAGTCCGATGGGCACGATAACCGGCGGCAGACGGATGCCCAGCGCGCCGAGTCCGACGCCGAGCGCCATCGCCAAGACGATCCAGAGCGTCAGGTAGCGATCGAGGAACGAAAGCCGCGGCCGCTCCAGCGCGATCTCGTTCACGAGGTCGCGAGGTTCAGGTGCCTCTTCATGCGAGTGCCTTTTCGGGGAGCAGCGAACCGACCGCGGACGCGATGCGAGCCCGGGCGTCGCCCGCGAGCCGGTAGTAGACCCAGGTACCGCGACGCTCCCAGGTTACAAGCCCCGCGTCGCGGAGGATCTTCAAGTGATGCGAGACGGTGGGCTGATTGAGCGGCAGCGCGGACGTGAAGTCGCAGACGCAGACCTCGTCCTCGGCACGGGCGAGGGTCGCCAGCATGATGAGCCGGTGGGGATCGCCCAAAGCTTTGAAGAGGACGGCTTCTTCACTGCGATCCGTCATCTCCACGTTGGCCGGAGGGCAGCACCGTTGCATTGACATTTCTCGATATTACTGACTATATCGGCTGATGTCAATACAGCGAGACTACGGCGAAAACATCAGTTCTTGCGCCGGAAACGACGCGGCGATCGCTCCGTAACGCGCGGCGAGATCGATCGCGGGTTGAATGAGCGCAGCTTCGGGGCGCGTCGCGTACGTGATCCGGTGCATTTCCTTTACCACGGCCGGGTCGAGATGCGAATACTTTGCCAGAATGACGGCACTCTGGTCGTGATTCGCGTTGGCCCACGTCGCCGTCTTGGTAATCACGGTGCGAAACGCGTCGACGACGCCGCGGTTCGCGCTTATGTACGCCGGCGTGGCGAACCAGGCACCGAGCATCCAGCGTGACGCCACCGCATCGAAGCACGTCGCCAACGTGCGCGCGAAGGGCTCTGCCTGGTGGATAAACGGTTCGGCAAGCCACGCCGCATCCACGCGCCCTGCTTCGAGCGCCGCCGGCAGCTGCGGAAACGGCACCTCGATGAACTTGACGGCACTCGCTTTGCCGCCGTTCTTATCGACCCAGAGCTCCGGTGCTAACTGGCCGACGTCCGCGAGGCCGGTGGTGCCGATCACCTTTCCGCTCAGATCGGCAGCGGTGTGGATCGGGGAGTCTTTGCGAACCATCAGCTGCGTTGCGAGCGATCCGCTGACCGACATACCGCCGGCCCCGATGATCGATACGGGTAGCCCGCGCTTATAGGCGGCGGCCAGCGAAATGATATTCGACCACCCGATATCGATGCTATTCGAGATAACGGAGGCCGTGATGACCGCGCCGTTGGCAACGGTTTGAATCGTGACGTCCAGGCCGGCGTCCTGAAAATAGTTCAGGTCATTCGCGTAAAACGCCAACGCGGTGCCATCGACGGGCAGCGTGGTCAGCCGCACCGCCGTGGCCGCGCTTGCGCCGTGCGGGGACGCTGCGGTTGCGAGCCCGGCGCCGATAAGGCCTAACGCGTGCTGTCGCTTCATAGCGAGGATACATGATCGCTTGGATTCAAGGGAACCTGCCGCACACCGGAGATAATGGCTTGACTCAAACGGACGTCCTGATCGTGGGAGCTGGACCGATCGGATTATCCTTCGCAATCGATCTGGGCCGGCGTGGGATATCATGCACGGTGGTCGAGCGGAGCGACGGCATCATTCACCACCCGAAGGCCACGGCGCAGAATGCTCGCACGATGGAGTTTTTTCGGCGGTGGGGGATTGCCGAAGCCGTGAAGTCCGCCGGCGCTCCGCCGGACTATCCGCACACCGTGCTCTACGTGACCAATTTGAACGGCTTCGAGATCGCTCGTTTCGAGCGCGCGTCGCATGGTGGATCGAAGCCCCTCGATATCAGTCCCGAACGGCCCCAGCGGGTCAATCAGCTGTTTCTCGATCCGATCCTCCTTCAACACGCCGCGACGTACGAGAGCGTGACGCTGCGGTACTCTTGCGAATTCGAATCCTTCGTCGATACGGGCGATGAAATCGTCGCGAGCGTTTGCGCGAACGGCAGCGTCGAAACAATTACGGCGCGCTATATCGTCGATTGCTCGGGCACGCGCGGCGTCGTGCGCCGGGCACTCGGGATTGAGATGGACGGCCGTAAGGGCATCGATTATAACGTCAGCATCTTTTTCAAAGTGCCCGAACTGTGGTCGTATCATGACAAGGGTAAGGCTGCGCTCCACTTCTTTGTTGCTGCGACCGGCATTACGCGCAACCTCGTCCAATTGGATGGACGCGAATTGTGGCGTCTGGGCGTGAACGATCGAGAACTCTTCGATCATCCGGAAACCGTGGATGCCGAGCGATTGATTACCGAGGCCATCGGACGATCCGTTCCGTTCGAACTGCTCGGCGTGTCGGGTTGGACCGCTCACGACCTTGTCGCGCGCTCGTACCGAAGCGGTCGCGCGTTTCTCGCCGGCGACGCCGCGCACCTCAATCCGCCGTCCGGCGGTTTCGGGCTCAATACGGGAATGGGTGACGTTATCGATTTGGGCTGGAAATTATCCGCCGTCTTGGCCGGCTGGGGCGGCCCCGAACTGCTCGACTCTTACGAGCTCGATCGGCGTCCGATCGCGGAGCGCAACGTGCGGCAATCAATCGAAAATTATTTGCGTGGTTTGCAAATGAAGATCGATCCGGCGATTGCCGACGATTCGGCCGCCGGCGAGCAAGCGCGAGGGGAGCTTGGCGATCACATTCGGCGCATCCAGGGTCGCACGTTCATTACCGACGGCACGGCACTCGGCTACGTCTACGCCGGATCGCCAATCATTTGCGATGATGGGACACCGCCACCGGAGGATACAATCATGGAGTACCACCCCACGAGCCGGCCGGGTGCCCGGGCACCGCACGCGTGGCTTACCGACGGGCGATCGATTCTCGATCTCTTCGGCGACGATTTCGTTTTGCTACGCTTCGGGAGCGATGCGCCGAACACCGACGCGTTCCGCGATACGTTCGCGAAGAGTGGGGTTCCGCTCGACATCGTGTCGATCAGCGACCCGGAAATCGCCCAGCTCTACGAACGTCGTCTGGTATTGGTCCGGCCCGACGGACACGTCGCTTGGCGCTCAGACAGTCTTCCGGTTGATGCGAGCGCCATCGTCGACGTCGTGCGCGGCGCCGCGTTGAAAGTTTCGCATGGCGTTTGAAATCGGCGTTTTCGATCATCTCGATCGAGGCGGCTTTGCCGTTCCGGAGCTTTACCAAAATCGATTGCGCGCGATCGAACGCTACGACGAGCACGGTTTCTACGCGTATCACCTTGCCGAGCATCACGGGACGGAAGTGGGAATGGCTCCCTCGCCCGGCCTTTTTCTCGCTTCAGCTGCCCAACGAACGACACGGTTGCGCTTGGGAGCGATGGTGTACGTGTTGCCCGCACACAACCCCCTGCGATTGATCGAAGAGATCTGTATGCTCGACAATCTTAGCGGGGGCCGCATCGAAGTCGGCCTCGGCCGCGGCGCGTCGCCATACGAACTCGCATATTTCGACGTTACCAGCATGCAGTCGCGAGCCATCTATAGCGAGGCGTGCGCCGTGCTTCTCGCCGGGCTCGGTTCGCCAATGTTGAACTTCAGCGGGAAGCATTTCAACTATGACGGCGTGACGATGGTGCTTCAACCGGTGCAACTCCCGCATCCCCCGCTGTGGCACGGCCTCGTGCGCGCGAACAGTGTCGCTTGGCCGGTGACGTTGCGCATGAACGTCGTGGTGAACGGGGCGAGCCGCTACGTGCGGACGCTGACCGATGCGTATAAGGCCGAATGGCTCAAACAGCACGGGGACGACGCTTTGCCGAAGCTGGGCATTTCGCGCCACATCGTCGTTGCCGATACCGACGCGGCAGCTTCAGATATGGCCCACGAAGGATACACGAGCTGGTATGCCAGCAATGACTCACTGTGGCGCGCAAACGGTGCTCGAGGAATCTACTTTCCGGCGACCTTCGAAGAAGCAGTGGCGCTTCGGACGGTTATCGCCGGGAACCCCGAAACCGTTCTACGCGCCCTCACCACTGAAGTCGAGGAATCGGGTGCAAATTACCTCATCGGACGATTTGCATTCGGTTCGATGCCGATCGATCGTGTGATTCGTTCGATCGATCTCTTCGGGACTGAAGTGGCGCCCGGCTTACGGAAAAATTACTTACCCGAAGCCGTCGCCTAGCGCTAGAGCGCAGTCCGGCGCGATTCGACGAAACTGAGAAAGGCGTCATACAACGTCGTCGTGCTATCGGGCAGGGTCCGGTAGTAGTAGGTGCTCGAGATCATCGGCATGTCGTTCGCGCGCTGCACGACGGGTGATGTCTTCGCAAATGCCGCGAATGCTGCGGCCACGGGCCGTTCCGTGCCGTCGCTTCGAACGATGCCGCGCACGTCGTCGCACCAGCGCGACCAATACATGCCGAGCCGGCCGTCGGCATGCAGACGGTGCAGTAGAGCCGACGCAAGGGACGCGTGTTCGTCATCGGTTTCGCAGCCTACCGACGTCATCAGCACGGGCTTGTACGAAAATGCGGCCGTGACCATGGCGAGGAACGGAATCGCTTCGGGATCCGCGTCTCCGCGACCGAAGGGTAACAGCGTTGCGGCTTGCATCGAGGCGAACGTGAACGGTACGCAGAGCGAACCCAAGCGCACATTGGTGTCGGTCGTGAGATCGTGCTCCCACGTGCCGGCCGTGACCGGGATGCGCGCCGCGCGAAATGGCTGCGCGACGGCCTTGCTCCACATGGCGACTTCCTGTTCCGACACCGGCGCGCTGCCGTGTTCGCCCGTCGTTACCTTGCCCGCGCGTGGCGGACGGACATGTGAAAACTCGTGCCCGATGTCCCAAGCGACGATTGCGTCGCCGTGTTCGCGCAAGCGCTCGGCAACGGCCACCGCCAGCGCGACTTGCGCGTCGAGTAGCGGCCCGGCATAGAGATTCGGAAACGCTCGCGCCCACGGCGGCATCAGATCTGCGCCGTCGAGCGTGACGGCTAGCGCCGGCAATACGCGCAGACCAGCGCTCTGTGCGCGCGCGATGAGCGCTTCGAGCCCATCGAGTACGTCGGCGTCGACTCGCCCGCGCTGCGGCTGCAGTTCCGCCCACGGCGCGAAGACTCGCACCGTGTCGAATCCGAGCTGAGCCATGCGAGCGAAGTCTTCGGCCACCGCGTTTTCGTCGAGCTGTTCCCGCGGCCGATAATTGACGCCGAGAGAAAAACGCTTTGGTTCCGCCATTAACGGGCGGTGCAGTCGTCAACGATATTTCGTGAATCCGCCATTGCGACGCGGTACTGTTTTGCACTGAGTGCGGAAAGGGCTCCGCGATACTCCGCAGCAGCGGTCTTCAGGGCCGCGCAACTCGCCATCGCACGATGAGCCAGAACGACGTACCTTTGAGCGTTGGCCGGGGTCGCGGGCAACTCGTCGGGAATAATGTAATATCGTGGCCCCGGAAAGGCATGCGCGACCATCGGAGCATGCGCCACCGGCGCGATGGGCGCGGCCGGCGCACCTGACTGGCTTATCGCCGTTAACGCGCTTGCGCGTGCCCGTTCGTACTCGTGAGCGTTATACTGCTGAATGGCAATGTTATACGAGAATGCGGCATTTTGCGCAGCTGCAGGGTTACTCGCTTCCGCCCGCTCGATCGCTATCATCGCATCGAAGAGCGTCGATGAAACGGGTGTTCCCGGCGGCGGAGGGGCGGGGAGCGGCAACGGTACCGAGCCGGCAGCCGACGCCGCATGCATTACGCTTAGCGCCACAGCCATGATGGCTACCGACATCAAGACCTTCATTACTACAGTCCGAATATTGAGCGCCCTCCAACCGGCGTGATCGTTGGTGACGGACGGGCGAAGGAATGCGTCGCATCGCCCAGCCGGCCGCGTCGATTCGAGACGACCCTGGCTCGCGCGTCGTTGACGTCCTTTTGCCAAAATGGTATCGAAGGGATAGGATACTCCTTCCCACGAGTGAGGACGAATGTTCACGCCGAGATTTTACTCGATGGGCGACCGCGTTGAAATCAACAGGGACATTTCGAACTCCGAAGGCACCTTCGCTGCGGGCCACGAGTTCGTGATTATCGACATCCACTTCCACCGCGACGCCACCCTCTACGACTTGCGCGACAACGAACAGCGCCTAATAGGCGATGTTCCAGAATCGGACTTCACTCGGGCGCGCGGCGAGTGAGGTGCTTCACGGCGCATAGGAATTGACCGCCCCTCCTGGTACGTGCCGTAAATGATTTCACGCGCTCGAATACTTGCGGTGCTTGCGGCCTCCAGCGCTGCGCCTTCGTTCATCCCTGCGGCGTTCGCCGCCGACGCTGCCGTGAAGATCGCGGCCGTCCCATTCGACTCGACGGCGCAGCCGTATTATGCGGACCAAATGGGAATGTTCAAGAAAGTGGGCTTGAACGTCGAGCTCGAGAGCTTTACGACGAACGGCGCGGTCATCGCGGCTTCGGTGGCCGGGGGATCGATGGACATCGGCGTGTCAAACTTCGTTTCTTTGGCGGCGGCTCACGTCAAGAAGTTGCCGTTCGTCGTGATTGCTCCCGCGGCGCTGTATAGCTCGAAAGCACCGGCGAATGCGCTGGTCGTTTCGCTATCGTCGACGATCAAAACGGCGAAGGACTTCAACGGGAAAACGATCGCGGTGAGCGGCGTACGCAATATTGCCGAATTCGCCCCTCGCTATTGGATCGATAAGAACGGCGGCGATTCTGCCCAGGTCAAGTTCCTCGAAATCGCACCGGCGGAACAGCCTGCTGCACTCGCGCAGGGACGTGCCGATGCCGCATCCGTCTCCGAACCGTTCATCGCAGCGTTCAAGGGCGTCGGTCGCGTTTTGTCCTACGCCTACGATGCGATCGCGCCGACGTTCATGATCTCCGGTTACTTCACCACGAACGAGTGGGCGCGCGCGAATCTGGATACCGTGCGCAAGTTTCAGGAAGCGATGCGGGAATCAGCGCTTTGGGCAAACGCTCATCAAGAGCGAAGCCTCGAAATCCTCGCGAAAGCGGCAAAGCTCGAACCAAGCCAGCTCACCACCATGGCCCGAGCCGTGTACACCGACAAGCTCGATCCCGCCATGATACAACCGATGATCGACGTCGCGGCGACGTACTTGAATTTTCCCCGATTCCCAGCCGAAGAACTGATCTTCCATTCCTGACGCCGGCCGTAGGAAGAGTCCCTTAATAGTGAGTAAACGTTCACTCACCACTTGAGGAGAACGAATGACGACTGCGGATAATGCGACGGCTGCGCTCGTACCGGTCGGCGGAACAACCATCGAACTCTTCGACCAGGGCAGCGGACCGACGATTCTGTTGCTCCACGGGGCGGGCGGCCTCAAGGCCGGAGCACCCTTTCTCCGCGCGCTGAGCGCGAAGGCGCGAGTCGTCGCGCCCTCGCATCCCGGTTTTGGCAAGTCGCCCCTGCCGGATTGGATCTCATCGATCGACGACCTCGCGTATCTGTACTTGGACCTTCTCGAGCAGCTCGATCTGCACGACGTGACGCTGGTCGGCATGTCGATGGGTGGCTGGACGGCCGCCGAGATCGCGATCAAGAACAGCGAGCGACTAGCGCGGCTCGTGTTGGCCGATCCCGTCGGCATCAAGCCGAGCGGCCGTGAAGTACGCGACATCCCGGATATCTGGGCGCTCGACGATGCCGAGCTTGCGAAACTCATGCAACACGATCCGGCGAACGGCCCGAACTATGCCACGATGTCCGACGAAGATCTGAGCGTCCTGGCCCGCAATCGCGAAGCGGCCGCGCTGTATCTGTGGGAGCCGTACATGCACAACCCGCAGTTGCTGCGCCGGCTTCATCGCATAAAGAAACCAACGCTTTTCATACGCGGCGCGAGCGACGGTCTCGTTTCGGCCGCGTACGTACGAGCGTACAGTGAAGCCATCTCCGGTTCGCGCATCGTAACGATTGAACGCGCCGGCCACTCGCCGGCAAACGAACAGCCCGAAAAATTCGTCGAAACCGTTTTGGGATTCATGGGAGAGTAATGCGCTCATTTTATTTCAGCGAGAACGCCTACCCGTATCTACCCGACGCCTCGGAATATACGTCGATTCGCAATACGCTGCCGAACCGGCTGTTCGATCCGAAAGTCGGCGCCGAGCTCTACCATCGTTATTTCGACGAGTGGCAGTATGCTGACGAAGTCGGCCTGAACGTAATGGTGAACGAACATCACTCGACGGCCACCAATCTCAACCCATCCGGCGCGGTCGTGCTTTCCGTGCTCGCGCGTATCACGAAAAAGGCCCGGATCTTGATGCTCGGTTTGCCGATTGCCAACCGGCGCGACCCGGTGCGCGTTGCCGAAGAAATGGCCATGGTCGACAACTATTCGCGTGGGCGGCTCGAAGTCGGCTTCGTGCGTGGCGTACCATATGAAATCTCGGCGCAGAACAGCAACCCGATGCGCATGGCGGAACGCATGAAAGAAGCGCACGACCTAATCATCAAAGCCTGGACATCGCACGACGGCCCGTTCAATTGGGAGGGGCGCTATTTCCAGCACCGGCAAGTCAACATTTGGCCGCGTCCCTATCAGCAGCCGCATCCGCCGATCTGGATCACGTGCAAGAGTCCAAGCCAGATCGACTGGGTCGCCGACGAAGGCCACATCGCGGCAACGTTTCTGACCGGGTACGGCGATACGAAACGCATCTTCGACCACTATCGCGCGCGGCGCGTGCAAAACGGTCATCCATCTCCCGGAAACGATCGCTTTGCCTACGCTGCGCTCACCTACGTCGGCAAAACCGATAGTGAAGGCTTCGCCGGTGCCGAGAAATTGATGTGGTATCTCAATGCCAACAAAGTCGCGTCGCAATTCAAAAACCCGCCGGGATACTCGTCGATCCCGACGAGCGTAGCGCTGATGCGCGGCGCCTCGACAGCGTTCGATCGCAGTTCGCCGCTTGAGAGCTGTATCGAACAAGGCATCGTGTTTGCGGGCAGTCCCGACACCGTCTACAAGCAGATCCGCAAGCATTACGACGCCGTCGGCGGCTACGGCAACTTGCTGATCATGGGGCAAGCCGGCTTTCTCGAACACGACGAAACGATGAGCAGTATTAAACTGCTGGGCACGGAAGTCGCGCCGCGGCTCGCGCAATTGAGCATCAATGCGGAGGCCGTGCCTGCTTAGCGAGGCGAAAGCATCAGGGTCGCGCGAGAAAATTCTTCGCGCGGCAATCGAAGTGATGCGCGCGGGCGGCGTTGGGGCAACAACGACGCGCGCGATCGCAGCAAACGCCGGTGTCTCGGAAGCGCTGATCTATCGCTACTTCAAAAATAAGATCGACGTGTTGAGAACCGCCGTGCGCGAGCAAGTGACGCCGGAGTTTTGGGATGTCATCAACGCGCTTCCCGCCGCCGGCGGCAGCGAACGTCCGGCGCTAACGGTACAGCGCGTCGCGCGCGCGGCGTTGCGCTATTACCACGATCTCGTGCCCCTCCTCGCGGCCGTCTTTTCCGACAGCGCGCTCATCGAGTGGTACCGGACATCCCTGGTCGAGCACGATGCCGGGCCGCACCGAGCCATCCGCATCGTCGGCGAATATCTCGCGGCCGAGCAACGCGCCGGCCGTCTTGCGACGACGCTCGATCCAACCGCGGCCGCTCAAATGCTGCTCGGTGCGTGCTTTCAACAAGTCTTCTTCACGTTTACCGTCGGTGTCGAGCGCCTCTCCTTTGACGACGAACACCTCGTCGTCGCCGTTGCCGGCAATATCGTTCCCGACACCCTCGCGAATTATGTCCGCGATCCAGGTGCTTTATGAATCCGGTTTGCTGTGCGATGGCGACAACATAAGAAGACTAACCCGTCAGAGCGGGAAAAGTGGCGAATATGCAAAGCACCATTTGGGTGCGGTAAGTCGAGAGAGGTCTGTAAGTTGAGATTTCACCTGACAGTCACCTTATGGGCAGCATTTGTGGCGGCCGGTGCATTCGGCTACAGCGCGAACCCAGCGCGCGCAGCGGATGTGCTCAGTGAGTGGCCCTCAATTCAGATGCCGCCGGCGCCCGCACTGAAAGCGGTCACCGTCGATCCCAAGACGACCGCGCTCCTCTTGTTCGACTTCATGACCGACAACTGCGGGCAGCGTCCGCGCTGCGTTGCGGCGGTTCCCACGCTCAAGGCCATCCACGACCGAGCGCGCGCCACCAACATGATGGTCGTCTATACCCTGCCGGGCGGGGGCAAAATCATCGACCCGGGCATCGCTCCGCGTGAAGGTGAAGTGCTCAACCAAACGCCGGGCGGACCCGACAAGTTCCTTGGTGATGATCTTGACCAACGGCTCAAGGCTCACGGCATCAAGACCGTGATCCTCTGCGGGACCTCCGCGCAGGGAGTAGGCCTTGGCACCGGCTCGAGCGCGGTTCAGCGCGGCTATACCGTGATCTATCCGGTCGATTGTTTGCCGTCGGAAAGCGCTTTCCGCGAGGCCTACGCGGCCTGGCACATGGCGGGCGGCGGGCCGCCCGTAACGACCAAATATGTTACCGTGACCCGCACCAGCATGATCACCTTCGCGAGCGCAAACTGACGCACTGTCGGACGGGTTTCTGGTCCAGGCGCCGACGATCATCACAACTCCGACGACAAAGTAGTGTCCACTCCGACTGCACCAGAACATTGCAACCAAACCCCGTTAAGGCGCGCGTCGACCGCCTCTGCACCTCGACGCCAGCATCCTGGGCGACCACTCCGTGAGCCGGCAGGTGACGGCTGCGATCGTGGAACGCCTGCGCCGGGATGATCCTGACCTGGCGGTGACCTACCGGGACCTTGTCGCCCAGCCGCTCGGGCATCTCGTTCCTGCGGCGCTGCCGAGCGATCATCCGCGCCGAAGGGGTCCGGCTCAGTCCAGAACGGGGCGCGCAGGCGCTCGCCCAGGCGCTCGAGGCGGCACACGCGCTCAGCACCATGTGATCTAGCATCTCGAAGCTGTCCAACCGGATAATGCCCGGGCGTTTTCCTAAAGCAATGGGCGCATGTAGCGCGAGCGCGGCGTACAAAACCCAGCTAGGTGCAGGTTGAAAAAATCCCGACGCGCCCGACCGCCATCGAAGCGTTCGCCGAAGGACTCGGGGACATTCCCTACGACCGGACGCCCAATGTCGTGCAAGCGAAGTCGCGCGACTTCTTCTGGTATAGCCCAATCCTCAAGGCGCAGTTGGCGGATTGCATCGGCGATATCATCGTCTCACCGCGTTCGGAAGCCGATGTCGTCGCCGTCGCTCGCCTGTGCTACGCGCACGCGGTCCCGCTAACGGCGCGCGGCGGCGGTACCGGAAACTACGGTCAAGCAGTTCCGCTTCACGGTGGCGCCGTACTCGACATGACGGGCCTGTGCCGGATCCAGCCGGTCGTAGACGGTACGGTTCGCGTCGGACCGGGGGCGAAACTTAAGGACATCGACCTTCAAACGCGGCCTGCCGGCTGGGAACTGCGGATGTTTCCATCGACGTACCGGACGGCAACGATCGGCGGTTTCATCGCCGGCGGTTCGGGTGGTGTCGGTTCGATCACGCACGGCGTCTTGCGCGAGCGCGGATCGATTCTCGGCGCACGCGTGGTGACGCTGGAACCCGAACCGCGCGTCATCGAACTTCATGGCTACGAAGTCAATCAAGTGCAGCACGCCTACGGCACCAACGGTATCATCACCGAGCTCACGCTTCCACTCGCACCGGCCCAGCCGTGGGTTGATGTGGCCGTCACGTTCGCGGACTTCATGAATCTCGCACGGTTCTGCGCGTTGATCGGCAAGACCGACGCAATCGCAAAGAAGCTCATCACCGCGGTAGCGTGGCCCATTCCGCGGTATTTCGGGACGCTTCGCGCACCGGTGATTGACGGTGCTGCACTTGGCATCTTCATGATCGGGGCATCGAGTCTGATTCCATTCGAAGAATTGCTCGTCCAGGCCGGCGGCCGGATCGTATACCGGCAGTCCGAACGCGAAGTCGAGACCTCAGGTGCAGTACCGATCTATGAATACACGTGGAATCACACCACGTTGCAGGTGCTCAAACGCGACAAGGACGTGACGTACCTCCAATCGGCATTTCCCAACATGTCGATGGTCGAAGAAATGATCCAGACGTTTGGCGATGAGGTCATGATGCATCTCGAGTTCATCCGCATGGGCGGTGAGCTCGTCATCCGCGCGCTCCAAGTGATACGCTTCACGACGGCTGAACGGCTCAACGAGATCATACGCATTCACGAGGCGCGCGGATGCGCCGTCTTCAACCCGCATACGTACATCCTCGAAGACGGCGGCCGGTATGTGACCGATCCGGCACAACTCGCATTCAAGCGAGTCGCCGATCCGAACGGCCTCTTGAATCCGGGTAAGATGCGCGGCTGGACAGCCATTTGATCGAGTCTGCATCGATGTGCACGCGCGACGGCGTGCGGCTCGATGCCGACATCTACCGGCCCGACGGCACCGGGCCGCACCCCGTGCTGTTGATGCGCCAACCGTACGGGCGCAAGATCGCATCGACCATCTGCTACGCACACCCCGCGTGGTATGCCGCTCAGGGTTACATCGTCGTCGTGCAAGACGTTCGCGGACGCGGCACATCGGAGGGCGCGTTCCGGCTCTTGGCCGACGAAGCTGATGACGGGTTCGACGCAATTGCCTGGGCGGCGCAACTGCCGGGATCCAACGGCGCCGTGGGTATGTATGGATTTTCCTATCAAGGCACGGATCAGTTGCTCGCCGCGACACGCCGTCCGCCGGCATTGAAGGCCATCGCACCGGCCATGATCGGTTGGAACGTACGCGCCGATTGGGCGTACGAAAACGGCGCGTTCTGTTTGCGTGCCGGCCTTGGGTGGGCGATCCAAATCGCAGCGGAAACCGCGCGGCTCGCGGGCGACGATGTCGCGTTCGGCGAGCTCCTGGCCGCAGCCGCCGCGGTCCCATTGGGCGATCGTGTCCCAGCACGCCCGGATGTGATGGAACGGTATCGGCGCTACACGCACTATTTCGATTGGCTCGACGAGCCGGAAGATTCACCGTACTGGCAACGCATATCGCCGAGCGTATCGGCGGCAGAACTCGCGCGCGACGGTCCGCCGATGCTGTTCGTCGGGGGCTGGTACGATACGCACCTGCGCGGCACGCTCGACGCGTATCGGGCAATCGTTGCAGCCGGGCACGTGCCGGCGCGTCTCGTTATCGGACCTTGGTCGCACTCGCCGTGGACGCGCCGGGTGGGCGCGCTGGATTTCGGGCCGGCCGCGATTGGGATGATCGATCAACTGCAGGTGCGCTGGTTCGATCGCTGGCTCAAGTCGGAAGATAACGGCATCGATCGCGAACCACCGGTGTGGTTATTCGACATGGGACTGCGCGATTGGGTCGATCTTTCCGCGTGGCCGCAACATTGCATGCGATTCCACCTAAGCCGCCGCGGCGGCCGCGTGGCGATCGACGAACGCGACGGCGTGCTCGCGCTTGAGCCCTCACCGAGCGTTGTGACGGATTACGTCGTCCACGATCCGTGGCGACCCGCGCCGTCAATCGGCGGCGCATTCGGCACCCCACCCGGACCGATCGACCGCCTAACGGTTGAATCGCGCCCCGATGTTCTCACCTATAGCACGGTCCCACTGACGCAGACACTACATATCGCCGGCGACGTCACGGCCGAATTGCGCGTGACCGCCGATACGCCGGATTTTGATATTTCGTGCGTGCTCTCTCGCGTCACCGCGGCCGGAGCATCCTACGAGATCGCAGCGGGGTATTGCCGAGTTGACGCGTCCTCCGCGCGCGCCATCCTCACCGTTCCCATGCGCGCCACGTGCGTCACAATAGTGCCCGGCGAGGCATTGAGGCTCTCGGTTGCGGGCGCCGCGTTCCCGGCCTACCCCATGAATACCGGCGACGGCGGCGATCCGACGATGGGAACGCGCGCGGCCGGACAAATCATCACGCTGGCCGTTACGCACGGCACGACTACGGGTTCGTCGCTGCTCGTGGGCGTGCGCGAATAGCCTCGGTCAGGTCCGTACTCGAAGCGATGAAACCGAAGCATTGGCGCACGTTGTAGAGCGTGGCGTCCCAGCAAAACGCGGGCGACGTTGTCGCGCAGCAATCGTCGAGGAACACGCAGTCGTAACCCAAACAATTGGCATCGATCAACGTACTCAGGACGCACTGATCGGCGTTGACGCCGGCGAAGAGCAGCGTGTCGACGCGGAGGTTGCGCAAGATCGAGTCGAGCGGTGTATCCCAAAATCCGCTCATGCGGTATTTGTCGATGCTTATGTCGCCTTCGGCGATCGGCAACTCGTCGACGACCGCCGCGGCCCAGCTCGACTTTTGCAACACGGGTGCACCGTTCGCGGGCAGCGGATCGCCGAGGCCAATACCATCGCCGCCGGGGTTATAGACATGCAGCACGCCCGGATTGAGATTGAGCCGATCCGGGCGGTTGCCCCAATTCAGCCAGACGACCGGCACGTCGTGCGTACGCAACATAGGCAGAAACGCCCGCAGGGGCTCGATCGGCCGGCGCGCCGGACCGACATCGACGCCGATGTGGCTGAGCCAGCCGTCGGGGTGACAGAAGTCGTTCTGCATGTCGATGACAACCAGCGCCGTTCGCGCGAGATCGAGCGTCAAACTCTGCGGCGTTGCAGCGACCGAGATAGCCCGGCTCGCTGGGGCTCGGCGGACCAAGTCGACGTGATCGCGCGAGACGGTCCAGTGATTCGCATGCGTTCCGAGGCGGGTCGTACCCTTTGACTGTTGCATTTGCCGCAGCTTCGGGCGAAAATGATCCAATGCCCGTCATACGCAAATCGCTGCGCGATTGCCCCTGTTATCGCATCAAGGCAACCGACACCAACTATTTCGTCTTGCTCGCCGATCCCACCGTAGACGCGGTCACGTGGGTCACGGTCGTCGAGATTTTCGAACCCGGTGGTGCCACGCCGCCGAACGCGCACGTTCATGCTTGGGAGCAATTCGTCGTACTCGCAGGCGAAGGACGAGCGATTTGCGATGGGCGTATGTCGCCGTTGGTTCGCGGAGACATCTTGATCGTTCCGCCCGGTCTTTCGCATGTCGTCGAAAACAGCGGGCCGAACAAGCTGTATTGTTTGACGACGATGATGCCTGACGAGCAGTTCGCTGCATTGATACGCGCGGGAATTCCGACCGCATTAACCGAGGACGACCTGCGCGTACTCGGTAGCGCCCTGGGCGAACCGGGATGACCGTTCCGTTGCGACGCTGGTGCGACATGACCAGCGCGGATTTTAGCGCGATTGACACCGAGCGCGCGGTCGCGATCTTGCCCGTGGGCGCGATCGAACAGCACGGGCCCCATCTGCCGGTCTATGTCGATGCCTGCGTCAACGAGATGCTCTTGGCACGCGTGCTCGACCAAGCTCCGCCTGAACTTCCAATCACCGCCCTACCGATGCAGGCGGTCGGAAAGAGCAACGAACATCTCGCCTTTCCCGGAACGCTTGCGCTTTCAGCAGATACCCTGACGCGCGTTTGCATGGAGCTTGGTGAAAGCGTGCGCCGCGCGTCGATCCGCAAGCTCGTGTTACTGAACTCACACGGCGGGCAGCCCCAAGTGATGGATATCGTTGCCCGTGAACTACGCGTCACGCAGCGCATGTTCGTGGTCAACGTCGCCTGGCAAGCGCTCTTTTCTGCATCGGACCTTTTCAGCGCGGACGAGTTGCGGCACGGCATTCATGGCGGTGAGGCCGAAACGTCCCTGATGTTGCACTTACGCCCCGACCTCGTGCGAATGGATTTGGCGGACGACTTCGTGCCGTGGTCGCGCACGATGGCCGATGACTACCGCTGGTTGACGCCCGAGGGCCGCATCGGGTTCGGCTGGCAGACGCAAGACCTGCATCCGGCCGGGGCCTGCGGCAACGCCCGCGCGGCATCGGCCGACAAGGGCCGGATCCTCGCCGAACGGGCCGTGACCAACATGGTGGAACTCCTGGCGGAAGTCGTACGCTACCCGCTCGAGCGCATCATCGACCGCTGAACCGGATTACGCCACCACGTGGAGGTTCTTGACGCAGTCTAGGGAGTATGCCGATTTCCAATCGGTACTGTCTTTGAGCAGGCTCGAACGCACGAGGAAGTCGCGCGTCGCTTTCCAGCGCACGTCGGTCATCGCACCAATGCTCATCTTCGATGCGTCGCCGCTCGTTACGGCGCCCGTTGCCTTCAGCTGCTGAAGGCTGTACGCCAACTGCTCGTCGCTCATCTTCGGATTGTCGATCTTGATCAACGCGTTCGCGGGGCCGGGGTTTCGCAAATAGGCCTTCCAGCCTTCCATCGATGCCGCTACGAAACGTTTGACGACGCTGGGATTTTTTGCTAGGAACGGCTGCGTTGTGATGATCGTCGAGCCATACGTCGGGTAACCGTATTTCGCCAGCAGAAAGTAGTTCACCGGAACGTTTGCCTTCTGCGCCTGAAACGGTTCGGACGTCGCATACGCCTGCTGCGCGATGGTAGGATCGGTGAAAAACGGCTGCAAGTTGAACGTATACGGTGCAGCCATGTCCTCCGTGAATCCGTACTTCTCTTTCAGCCATGGCCAAAAGGTTGTGTGCGATGAGCTCGCGATCAAAATCTTGTGACCCTTCAAATCGGGCAGCGTCTTGACATCCGCATGCGCCATGATGCCCTGTAGGTCGAACTGAAAGGAGGCGCCGATGGTAACCACCGGCACTCCGTGTTCGACTGCATTGAGGACTTGCAGATCGTACCCCATCGTCATGTCGGTGTCGCCGCCCGTGAGCAACTGTATCGCGTTGATCTGCGGGCCACCCATACTGATGTCGACGTCGAGACCGTTGGCAGCGTAGATGCCGTTTGCTTTGGCGGCGTAGAAGCCGCCGTGTTCGGCTTGCGCGAACCAACTCGTCAGGAAACGCACCTTGTCGGCGGCCCATGCCGGACGAATGCTCGTGCCGGCAAGCGCGGCGGTGCCGAGCCCGGCGATGATCCGGCGGCGAGTTATTCCAGATGCGTTCACGACGATCTCCTGATGAAGCGGGTTCACATCCTTTGCCGAATGCGGCTCGAGCGCGTCTAGCCAAACAGGGCGTCGTGGCGCGCAATAATGTCGCAAACGGCCAGCAGGGCCATGTGAGGGCCGACGAAGATTACCACACGCGAGAAGATGACCGATGCGTCGGGACATCTTCGCGACTTCAGCTCAGAGACGGATATCCCGCGAGCAATGAGCGTTCCGCGTATTACGCGCCGGCAGGCGGTC
>Ga0182030_10010262_pt1 | contig 19059 bp, 24 predicted proteins | sample 812S3MmetaG_FD_121299 | JGI IMG/M metagenome (GOLD analysis project Ga0182030, IMG submission 121299) | Permafrost microbial communities from Stordalen Mire, Sweden - 812S3M metaG (Illumina Assembly) | ecosystem: Environmental > Terrestrial > Soil > Wetlands > Permafrost | place: Sweden... | reverse complement strand
TTACTAAGCTATAGTAGTATATAGATGTTTCTAGAATGTACTAATTATAAATCAAACTACAGTATATCCTTATCGGCAAACAAGAGCATTGGTAGCGAGTACCCGAGCCGTTCAAAGCGACTCCGAGATGATAACTGATATGCCCAAAAACGAAATGCTGTACATCCATTACAGTCCCTCCTTCCGCCTGGCATGGTTCATATACGAGAGTAACGTGTTCCTCATTCGGCGAGTACCAGTCCAAGTCCCAATTGGTGATGGCGGCGCCACTGGATTGAGTATGCCAAAAGAATACGATTCTGAACCAGAGGGAAAAGAACCACTTGTAGTTATGTGCCTTGGTCGCTCCGTCAAGCCTATCAAAAATTTTCTGGAGACTTGCCGGAGGTTCGCGGAGAAAGGGAAAAATTCGGAGGCTTTCTTGACTACTTACCATGCAAAGTGCGAAAGGAATTATGTACAGTGGGACATCTTTAGGCTATCGAATAGAAGACCTATCCGTCGGCTTGAGACAGTTCATTTCGACGAGAACGTTAAAGATGACATCGTTTCGGACATTAGAAATTACTTGAATCCCCACACTCGGCGGTTCTATACCAAACGAGGAATACCGTATCGAAGGGGTTACCTATTTTACGGCCCACCGGGAACTGGAAAGACTTCTCTGGCGCTCGCTCTTGCTGGAAGATTTGAGCTCGACCTTTTCGTGTGCCAGATCCCGATTCTCTCTGGTGATAGCGATCTTCAAGCCTTGTTCGAGAACCTACCTCAGAGGTGCATTGTGCTTCTTGAGGATATTGATTCGGTGGGTATGACTCGCGGCGCGAAAGAAAGAGCACAAGATGACTCTGGGGATTCTTTCAAAAAGTCTCGTTGCACTTTGTCCGGCTTCCTCAACGTTTTGGATGGCGTTGGCTCTCGGGAAGGACGAGTTGTGATAATGACTACTAACGACGTTCACAAGCTTGACAGCGCCTTAATCAGACCAGGCCGCATCGATAAAATTGTTCATCTTGGCTATATTAACCAAAAAAGTGCTGAACAACTATTCCTCCGAATGTACGCCCCGGATGACGATGAGCCATTGCCTTATGACATTGAATTGACGAATGGAGAATTACAAAAGCTAGCTTTGGAATTTAGCAACATGATGCCAGAGGATACATTCACGCCAGCACAGCTGCAGGGGTATCTTCTCAATCATCAGACTTCTCCAATCGAGGCTGTGGCGGGCACATCGCTATGGGTTGAAGAGGAAATTGCTAGCAGGGATGACGCCAAGAGAATCATCGATGTAGAGGTTAAGAGACGATCAGCTTTCTGGTAAATTGGAGAGATCGGTTGTTAGAAATATCACTAGATGTTAGAAAGCAGAGTGATGTCAGAGGTATGCGAGATTTGAAAAATAAATATCAATGTTTTAAAAACGTACGGGCGAAGCTCTTTTGACCATTATGACTCTAGAATATCACATCCTATACCACACAGCCTCTGGACCAGCTAAACTTCTTTAGGGGTCGAGTCCTCTATTACTTAAATCACTCATAAACTACTGATGTGATGAATCAAATACTGCAAACGGACGACCACTTAGAAACCTTCAGAACAGCTCAAGCAATATACTGATTTGCAAGTGGGCGTCTGGTAGTGTTAGACGTCAGAGGGATCAAATGTTCACTTGATTCGCACCTCCGTGGGAAGACTTAATTTTGCACAGATTAACTATTCACTGCGGAAATTTCGAAGAGGTTGAAGAAGTGGAAATCAGCCAATCACAGCTTGGGGGCGAATATTTTCTGAATGCGGAGACGTGGGATCAGATACAACATACAAGAATGACAACCAATAACTCTCTCCAAAATCTAACCCATAACACATGAAGTACACGTAGCGTATGGATGTATTCTCACGAGATTATACAGTCGCTATGGAACAACGAATTTCGTGTTTGGGGCTTTCACAGTTTTTGCAAGAGCATTATTGAGTGATAATTGGTATGAAAACTTTCCTGGATATGTACCATGTACTGTGGTTGGTGGTCGGGGTATAAGCGTGACCTTCTACAGGCTTGAAGCATTGCTTGTGGGGTTGAGAAGAAGAAGAAGAAGAAGAAGAAGAAGAAGAAGAAGAAGAAGAAGAAGAAGAAGAAGAAGAAGAAGAAGAAGAAGAAGCAAGAGTTCAAGTAAAAGGAAAGGAAAGGAAAGGAAAGGAAAGGAAGAGGCGAGGAAGATTGAGGCGGGGAAAATGAGAACACTGAGCTTGCTGAGCTGTTCGGTTTATCGCTGGGGTACTGGCTACCGTGGAACGACTTTTACCATGTCTTGTTTTTGAGAAAGAAGGGAGAGTTTTTATACGAGCGAGCTGGGGTTTAAGTACTGTATGGAAAGGATATTTATTGGTCGTGGATTTCTCTTCGACGATGAAGATTTTTATGCGCGTCTAGTAAGTGAATCTGAACTCAGCTGGAATGAGCTTCTGCAAAGTAATTTTCTACTATCTTATTTATCTTTTAATACACTTTCTTCTTTAACATTATGGTCGTATCCATGCTCGGGTCAACCATAAGGCCTCTTCGATTAATAGTGGGTTTACTTTGAACACGATCTGGATGCTTGAATTCGTAATTAGATAGGAGATGAACGAATATGAGCTTTAATGTAACGTCAGCTAGGAATCTACCAGGACAGGCGTGAGCACCACTGCCCCAATTGATAAAATCATCTGCAGTTGACGCGAAATGGAACCTATGGGAATCGATCTCTTGACGCTTCCGCTGCCAGCGCTTTGGATCGAAGGTTTCTGCGTCTGGATAGATATCTGGGTCAAAGCTCTGCTGTCGGCTTGCGAAGTTTATCTCTGTACCAGCGGGGATGTGCAGTCCATCCTTGAAGGTATACGGCACAAGAGCCAATCGCTGGAGGGTCACTGTATTCCTGCAAGTTAGCGAGGAGTTGTGATGAAGGCAGCAGAAAAATAGGGTATAGAATACATACATTCAGTGAATGAATTCACCCGCAAAGTTTCTCTCATAACGCTATCCAAAACTCGAAGCTCGGCCAGCGCTTGACGATTCCAGAAAGGAGAGTTTCGCAAATGCTTCTGCTGCGCCCGAGAGATCTCTTCTTTGATCTCGACAAGATATTCAGAATGATCTAAGAGATTAAACAGCGTTGAGAGCCCGATAGATGAGGTGCTATGGATAGATGCGAACATTGTAATGGTTATGTTCTGGGCGAGCGTATCCGGTGTCAGTTTCTGGCCCCGAGCTCGATGCTCCTCTATCAGCCACTGTATCGCGTCCTCTGGTCTTTCAGCGCCTTCTATGTGAGCATCGAACGCATCATTTCGGGCTTCAAGAGTTGGAGCTAGAAACTCCGCCATTGCTCGGCGACGCTTGAAGACTCCTTTAATCTCTGGGTTGAAGTACTTGGCAAGCCAGTAGAATCTAGGGCTATAGTTCTTTCGCAAAGCCGGGATTACTGAGAAGAAGCCGGAGATATATTGAAGGGACTTCTGCTGCCATTCATCGCCGCACAATTCCTCTCCCACCATTACACGGGCCGACATGCGCGCGAATATCTGCATGATTATTGGATACGGCTGTAGCTCGGTCCATTCAGGACATGCTGTCATGTCTTTTTGAAAGCCTATAACGCACTGCTCTTGCATAGGCTGGATTAGATTGTTCAGTGCTCGATTCAGGTCCAGCTTGGCTGTATGCTGTACTTCCTCGGCAAAGAGTGGACCACCAATGTGCAAGGCGAATGATCTCTAGAGTATTTCATCAAAACAAGATTCTTTCGATTGGTATGCCTGCGTGAAGCAGCTTACCTTATTCACGTGCGCAGGGAGGCTCAATTTAGTCTGTGGTGCACTTCTCACTTCCTCGAGATACTTCATTGGTAAGATGACTAAGGGCCTTTTGATATCGTTGCCGTTATACATGCAAAATGGCTGCCCGTGCTTGAGATGCTGCGATCTTGGTTAGAAATACGGTAGGGGACCTAGGAACTGTCTACTTACCGTGTTGTAACCCTTCCTCAGGATTTTCCAGTCATCAGCTTTATATCGATCAGGAGAATTGTCTCCATCATCGAACTCCAAATAAGGCATATCGAGCATTGTTGGTTTTCCTACAGCTAGTCTCCAGAGACTCCAGATAGCCCATCCACCACTCGCCATGACCAGAAAGAGCAAAGTCACTGCCATTTTTTCAGAGTTCGTGCACAAAGAATTGGCAGTTGCGACAATAGAAAATCTGGATAGAGGTATGTGCAGCCTCCAGTATAATATATTATTTGAGCTTACCAATGAAGATTGGCGGTTAAAATAAGCAGAAACTGACTGGGATTCTCATTCGTAGGTTCGTACGACGTATAGGCAGGCTTACTCCCGTGATATGATTGAATTATTTAGGGTTTCTACAAGTTTTTTTTTAGGGATTAATTCAGAAATGTAATCTAAAATGCGATTGGACTCTACTTGTCGTCTATCTGCCCCCCAAAAAGTAAAATATGGTCCGGAGGTGAAAAGCGCCATTCTGGAGTCAGCTCCAACTGTAAGAGATTTAATTTATTGCAAGATGTACTTAGCTTCCGGTTTAAATAGCAGAGGTAAGCAGGATGCTAATCGAAGCGCCCAGGGGAGGTTTGTCCTAGTTTGATGGGAATTTTACAGACACTCCAACACCAAAGCAAATAAACTGGGAAATATCAAAAGACTTCGCAGGACTACGGCCTGATGGTTGTAAGACGAGCCTGTTTTGGCCTCAAGAGAGTAGCTCAAGTCTAGTTGCATTGGAGGTGAAGTAGAATCCAGCATCAACGGTTGCCGCAATATCAGGGTTCCATTCTTTAGCTAGAGGAGAGTGCTGGGACTGCTTCAGATCCCATTGTGCTCCAAAGATACGTCAAGGATTTAGAAAACATTTCTTATCCGAAAGAGCGCTGAGAAATCCATGAACGATGGCATGCGGATCTGAAATCTATATGATCAGGGTGTGCTGGACAAGTCGGAACTTCCAGTGAGAATATTGGATCTATTGAGTTGTCGAGGAAGCCATGTCTAATCGCATCATCGTAATTGTCGCTGCGAGCTGGGATCAATTTTTCAACGGAAGAACATCCAGCCGAGCTTGTGATGCCAGTCCCAAGAAAGTATTGGGATACGTGAGGGTTCAATTGACGAGTTATAGAGCATTTGAAGTTTAGACAGGAAACAAACCACCGGAGAAGGGCTGTGTAAATCACTTAGACCATTGCAAGCTTCAGAGCCGAAGCTCGGGAAATCTTCATCGTAGGTAAGTCGCTCATTCTGGCGAGAACAGAAAGACAAGTGCGGAACATTCCAAGAAATCCCGAAGTCACTCTTCACTCGTTCACCAAGCAACAAAACACACCCCACGTGAGCCCCTCCACGCCCCGATATAAAGGGGCTCCTACCCCGCGCCTCGCTTAGCAGACAACGGGCTAGTAAGCCCCGCCCTCTAATATCCAAATTACACGCTCCCTTTCTCGGACAGAGTGCGCGGGACGCCCGCATAGCCTTGATACAATATCACACGACTCTATATCAGAAAAGTATAATATGCATGAGAAAGGCTTAGTTGGGAAGCAAGTTGCGCTGTCCTTATTAAATGAAGCGCAGTTCGCTGCTGGTGTGCAATTTTCGGTGAGAAAAGAAGCGCAACATGGGACAGCCGTGCTCGATGAAGAACCGGAAGAGAAGAGGGATCCAGAGGAATTTAATTATTTATAAGGAAGGCAAGGGCATATTCTCCTTGGAAAGAGCTAGGGCCACGCTATGTTACATGTTACAAGAAGAATCCGTCTTGTAATTAAACGATGTATTTTTTTAAGGGAGATCCTATTTGGGTTTCCTAGAAGCCGACTTAGTTCTCCTAAACATAGTCGTATAGAGTTAACAACTTTGCACGATAGGTATGGTTAAGCGAGAGCACGAATGTGACTGAGCAACCTGAGTAGAGGGTAAGGCGAGGGTGAGTGGCGCCTGAGCAGAGCGGCGACGGTGACTAACCGCGTTGGAAGCGAATGTGAAGAAATGTCGTCTGAGACTTCCACAAAAGTAAACTTGGTCTAACTAACGAAGAACGAACGATGAAATTGCGAAGGAAGATTCTTTTTGTACCTTATTGATGATATATTTGTATGCGCTTCTAACTTCTTTGGTCCCAAACTTGAAAACGGCTACAGCAAGATTAGTATCTTGCATATTCTTATGCTGTGCCATCAATTTCTGATAATCATAGTCATATTGTGAATTTGAGCTCTATGGGTCATATGCAGATATTTACTGAGAAAATCAGTCTACTAGCAAGTATCTTATGTACCAGAAATCTAATTCGTTCCGGGGAGTTCTTTCAATATTTTGATTCAGCTTATAATCCGTTTTCCGGGAATTATTTACACAGAGTTAAAACCAGAAATTTGCCCATAGATATCAATAATTGATAAGTCTTGTCATTATCTAAATTAAAACGTGCTTGCTGGGCCAAAGAGTCAAGTTCCTGGAATACCCCCCTTTCCATTAGCCGGGCTTCGCGTTCTAACCGAGAAATAATCGAAATAAGGAACGACTTGATATATAGGGCGAGGCCAAAATCCGGAGCCAAATGATTTATTGTTGGAGCGTATGGAAACGCTATAGTAATAAGCTACGGTTCATTATGCACAGCATGATAGCGGACCACAAGATAAGATGAGATGCAAATGGTGGCCGGTCTGCTACCTTCCATCATTCCGAATTATTTCCCATAATACTTTGCTATCTCGCTACAAAACGTCTAATTGGAGATACCATTCAATCATGAAGGAGGAGGAAACAACATCTGGGCCCAAACCGCCCCTATTAACTAAGTAAAATTCATCGTTTACTCATGATTCAAGCTTCGATTCAGGGCTGCTGGTGGAGTAATCTACCCGCAATCAATTGAAAATGGAATATAACGACAAGTATCATAAAACAATGAACTATAAATACGATTTTTTGGACTCCTTTTGATCAAGTTATTGATCCATTTTCTGTGAACCAGAGGAAGAATACCTTTACGTCCAATTTATTCAAAGCACTTCCGGAGAAGCCAGCCAACTTTCCAATAAACAGTCTCACAATAAAATGGTGCCGCCGGTTCCAAGAAGATATCATTCTCTGACCCTGAAGGCATACACCCTTTCCATTTACAAGAATGAAGCTCAAAAAAACCTTCACTTTTTTTCTTCTAATTGGTAGAGGTTGACCACATACACCTATCCGTTGATAGACTTGCCCCTTCATTGAAGCTCTTATTTCTCTGATTCTATTTATTCTTGAGTCTGCTCACATACACCCGTGGTGGATTCCCACATATTTGCTCATTTTTTACTCTAAGATTAAAACAAATCCTGCCTTGACACCGTCTCTCAACCAATGTTCTTGATTTTGCGAAATTTCTTTAAACATAAAGTTGGAGACTATGAATTCGTCAAAATATGGGTTATATATTGTGGTTCAAAGATACCTATAGAGACACAAAAATGCAGAAGTAAATACAGAACGCCAGCCCCAAATCTCCAATTTTAGCTTGCTCCTTTAACGCCTATTCAAAAACGCAAAACTACTTTTAAAGTAACTCTCTTAAGCTTTAATATTGTAGAGAATGTTTGAAGCTCGGTGACTCTAATGAGATTCTTACGCTCCATGGACAGTTTTCCACCTATTTTTTGGTACAAGTCTTCTTCAGTCCGGGAAGGTTATAAGGATTCCTTGAGTTGATAGAAGACCTCGAGTACCTCGAGGAAATTGATCGGCTTGCGAGAACCATCTGAGGCTTCCAAGGTTGGTCGGCGGACTCGACTGCTCCTGTAAACCAATAGATAGGTTCGTTATTGGTGTTTTTCTTCTTATTTAAAGTCTGCAAATATAGTTCTGCTCGAAATGTCAGTTACAATCAGGATAGAGAATATTGATTCAGGAATTGGATGAGGGATTTCAGCCGGGGAAAATTAAAGACTTACCTTTGGCCACAATTACATGTGGATCAGCAAACTCAAGGGGTGGTCGACCACGCCCTTCGACGTGATCACAATGTGCCTTGAAGCATTTTGAAGCCCCATACATGTCATCGTTTGGCCCGTCTGAAACCTTACCAGATCCGCTAAGACCTTGTTCATCTTCCACTAAAGATACAAAATATTAGCAAGAAGTTGTAATATATCCTAGGAGCAGAAGAGGAGCCAATGTGGGAAACTTACAGCCACCAACGACATGAATAAGCTATACCGATAATTAGCAAATGATACAATTATGGTCGATTTCTCTCACCTCATGAAGTACAGTCGCTGCCAAAGGCTTGATCTTATCTATGTGAAGGAACTCAGGAAGCAATCCATCGAGCACGATCGAATCAAAATCTCGATTATCCTCGACTCCTGAAGGGGGACTGATTCGCTTCTTGTGGATAAAGACATGTGCTTGGTTTGTGCAGTCCGCGAGCCCATTATTTTCCACAGGGATTTTGTACCCTAACAGTAGATATTAGTATAGGATAGTAGATTTGTTGAATTGGTACTGCTCTGCTTGAGCATATAAGAGCGCCCTGGCCCGGATTTGAGGATTCTGGATCAACTGGACTCCTAGAACCAAAAGAAGTGTCTAGAGACGGTGACTTATTTGTCAAATTACTCACCTAAAACAGTATATGAACCTCCATTTTGTTCCCCAGGCTTCTTTAACGGGTTCCCTACTCTTGTGTTTAGTGGTACGGCCTTTTTCTGTCCATTGGAATTGTAAGTAAATTTATTGTCTGCCCAACTCTTCCAGTTGGGGTTCCATGATATGTGTTCTTCGTCACAAAAGAAAGTGACCACTTGGTCAGATTCTTCGATATCCTGCACTTTCTGATACCTTGCTAATAATTCTTGACGATCATCTGGACCTTCCTCTTTGATGACAAAAAATTGAATGGGAGGCGTCTGGACCCAACTCTCGTGCCATTTCTCGGAAATTAGCGTTCGTGCATCTAAATATTGTCGATTAGCATATCAGGCTCTAGGATAAGAATCAGGATAGGAAGAATTACTAGCAGCAACCTTGGAAGCTTCTTTGATGGCTTCCTGGAGGTTTCGTTTGTCCCCGGCATTTGGACATTCCACTGTCCATTTTGCTCTTGATGACTGAACGCAAAGAGCTAGAAGGACCAGATGAAAAGCACGAAACCACATTGTGTTGTGAATAACAACTTGTATGAAACGAGTGTCCTGGTCCCAAATGTGTGAATCGCTCGGGGAGAAAGCACAAATCAAAGGAGAGAAGGAGCCGACACGTTGTCGTTCTAACTAAATGGCGCTTGAGTTGATTGAAATCAAATAGAAGGAGAATGGTATGGTGAGTTGATTCATTCTTTCGTATTACATTGCTATATATACAACCTCTGGGACCAGAAGGATCATAGATAAATGTGTTCAAAAGACCTGGCATAACTTGAAAATGCTCCTTGTCCACCTAATAAGCCATACACTGTGTTTCATTCGTAAGATCACAGCCTCGAAAGCCGCATTCCTTCTGAATCTATTTCGAAACAACCGCTGTGGCGCTCAACGAGCCGCGACCCGAACATCTGAAAATTATAGAGCAACGCCATTCTGACCAAATAAGTGACCAAAAGTCGGATCTGGCCTTAGCCTCGCTAAGTATTGACATTAAGGGATAGGGCAAAATGTAGGGTCTTCTTGGGATTGGGGCAGTGTACGAAGCGGCCAATGCGAGTAAAAGGATTCGGCGGGAATTTCCGAGACGGGAAGTCACAATTGGCCTAGTCCGTACAAGCCGCCTCAGCCCTGCATGTCTGTCCCCTGTCAAGCTGCAAGTAAGTCTTACTTCGCTTCGCAAAGCCTGTGCGCTCATGTTACTTGTACCCAGTAAGATCCTTGCTGGATTTGGTGCCCTAATAAGCCTTGTCATCCTGCATATACTAGTAGCTAGCCTGAAGATGAGGTATATACTGTAAGGCCGAAACAACCATCTTCCCCCTAAAATCTCAATAAACATTTTCGCAATTTCAGTAGCTATTCGTAAATCCTATTATGTCTCAACATCACATGTGCTGCTACTTTCTTTCTTTCCTTTTTTTATTGTGTGGCTTTTGGAAAGTCGCCGCAGCGGCGGGAGATGCAGAAGTGGTAGGTGATGATACGCCTTCGATAGCTGGTATCGGTGAGAGTCATAGGGCCAATACGGCAGCCGGAGACAATTCTTCGCTAGAAAATCTTTTTCAAACTGGAAACTGTCCTCTCAATCCCAAACCTGCATGTGAGGATCCATCATGCGAGGGTATCACCAGCATGGGCAGCAACTTGGCGCAATACACCTGCAGCAACCAGCGACCAGTCCATCTCTCAGAGGGGTCTGCACCTGTCATTATCTTCCAATGCCATTGCTGCCCGCTCCCACTGCACGTTACTTGTACAGATAGCGACTGTGCAGCGACTCTCGGAACACGAATTTGTCTTGAATACCCTTTACGAGGCTGCGCCTGCCAAACACACGAAGACCGCCAACAAGATGCTACACAACCCGATCCATCTGATCCGGGCGGACGATTGTATCCACAGCCGAATAATCCACCACCATCTTCCATTGAAGATATGATGCGACTGCTACAACGATTTCATGGAATGGGTAGATACGTCACAAGGAACGAGACAATGCTTGAGCAATTGAGACTGGCAGGAGTTGACCCCCCGCGAGAGATCGGTACTGCGAATAATGTGTTTGTCGTTGAGGAAAGAACGCCCCCGGCCCTAGCACGTCAGGGTACGAACTCAAGCAACAGTGGCTCTAACCAAGAAGAAGGGACTGGGCAACCAGAATTTACAAGAACGATTGTTTCCCTCGCGGCTGTTATACCTACCGCTGTAGGTGTGTTTGGCAGCCGGCACTTATAAGAATGTATGGGTACGACAACACAGATCATGAAGCTGCTTTGGTTTGGTCGAGCCTCTAATGATAATAAAGAGCGAGTATCTATGGAGATAGAATGAATTATCGCAGCATAGTTACAAATGAAAATAGCCAACATTCAGATTTTGTTACGTCTCTTATGCTCCTGGCGCAGCTGCATCGGACTCCTTCATATTAGCCCCCACATTATTTCCTCACGCTCTCACGACCGCCTGATTTCCAGATCCCCGAGTCCACCGGACAAACATTGGTAAAGATTCTCCTGAGGCTTCAAGCGGTCTTCAATCGTTTGAAGGTAACTGAAAACAAATCCCAAGCTGTCAACCCGATTGGGCGGCATATTCATCTGATTCTCCAATGATCATAATCAAAACTTCTCCAGAGCATCGACGTGTTGTTTGAACTGGGTACTCTTAGGTGTGGGTTGAATGCGGCGCCTCAAGAGCCCCGTGGAGCGATTCCGATTTGATCTAGACCATTGCTTTCATTGCGGGGTGAGACCAGCCACTGGTTGAAAGATGGGAATCGCTTAGTCTCAGTGCTACAATCTCATTGGGTATGCGCCAATCCTTCTTGCAGGACTGCACGTAGCCGTGGCCGCCAACATGATATGTTGCACCAATGTGGATAAAGCCGGGGCTTCATTCTCGTGTATGCAGTTCCCCAGAGGACTTATCAGATTTTCAACGCTGTCACATAGTAGAAATAAGCGTAGAAGGAGGACGCATATATCTCTTACAAGTTCCCTCGGTAGCTTTCCATTCGTCTGCAATCTTCGTCGATTTACTACTCAATTTCGAGCTACAACATTCCACCTTGATAACATGCAGCTTAAATCTATTCTCGCCCTCTCCTTGATTAGCATAGCTACCGCCCATTGGCCAAAACCAACTCTTAGTCCCCCCGTGACTCCCGACCCTTTCGGAGAGTGTTGGTTCTACGTTCTCTTGCTCGCCCACTCTGACTAACAAATCCTAGCGTATGCGACTGGCTACCCACTCTGCGGTATCCCTGGATGGGAAATCGACCCAGGAAATTTCACCGACACGAACGAAGATGAATTTGGATCTGATGCCAAACGCTGCCTTGAAGAATGCCGCAAAGCGTATCCGACCTGCAAGAGCATTGCATACGCCTCCCGCTATACGGCATGTTCTTTCCACGATCAAGCGGTTGAGAATATTCAGCTGTGGGAGACTACAGAGAGTTCCTGGTTCCACTATGATTTGGACTGTCATGTGAAGTGAGACCCGGTCATTTAAGGGACTCACTGCGGTGAAAGATAAGTGGCAGACTCTGATGGGGGAAAGATGAAGGAAGAAAGATCATTAGCCAGCTCATTTCCGAGATTCAAATGTTTCCAACAACTGATTCTAATTTCTCCTTACAACCAAAGCCTCATATTGTGAAACGCAACCTTCAAGCCTCATCCTCAATAGGGACAGTGACATTGAAGCCGTTCAAAGTAACTGACACAAGAGAATATAGCCCAACCAAATTAATCAATTCAGAGACCCCATCCTGCCCAAACACTCCCAATGCATGTTTATAAACCCCTAGCGGCAGTACTCCACCTCTCGTCAATACAGTTGCGACATCGAAAGCACAACCCTCCTGTTCATTAAGACTAACGGGACGACCTCCGGCAGCCTGGGAGTTTGGGGTCAGCCAAGTCCTCAGATAGTTGGTGCAACATTTCATTTCAAAAACCAACGCCGATGCGGTAACATACCAAAGTTGTAATAGCCCCTTCCTCCATTCCATCAGCTCTAGCCATAGAACCATGAGCATATATTTCGTACTGAGCCTTGTACCTCGCTCCAACACAAAGTATCACAATCTGTCGTACCCTCTGCGGTAGTTTCGCGGACACAGTCATGGACTTCACAAGCTCCCAGACTTGAGCACCGATAACAGGTTGTTGGATCCATACGCCCCAGGGACCGAGGAGTGCGCCGTTAGGGGTTGACGATATGAAGTTGTTGAAAGAAGAGGAGATTGTGGATTGCATAGAGGTATAGAGGGGGAGTTGGGCGGGCGAGAGTTGTTGTGGGGGCGTGAGGGGGAGACGCATTTTTTGTCGTGCGTTGGTGGTTGTCTGCGGATTCTGGAGAGATGTAGATGGAAAGAGTTGGTGGAGGGAAGTGAGAGGAGGTAGGCGGGTGAGATGGGTATGGGATGCCGATATAGAAGGTTGGGAGCTTGAGTTCTCGTGGGTAATCCATCTTCTCAGAGTATTTGGTAGACCTGGTAGAGAATGTTATCTTGTGTGGTTGACCAATTTTTTCGGCAGCATAAGCTAAGATTAAAACTTCTGACTCACCATATTCCTTGCCTGTTATTAGAATAAACCGGTAAGAGCTTCCAATTCCTATCTTTAGAGTAAAATCAAGCTTTCTGGGGGAATTCAAGGATCAGGCTGAGTAAGTAGTCATGCATCGTTTGGGCTGTCTCACCGAGCTTCAAAGGGTTAGTCGGTCATGCGGCTCCTCATGCCGTTCTAACACGTTTAATATCTTAGGTATAGTCAGGCGATAGGTCAGATATAGATCGTTTCTTAACGAAGGTTCGCGTGCCTCAAAAGGGCTGCTCGGCCGATGTAATCTTGTATTAGACAGGTATACTACCTCTAACATATCTGTCCTTATTGTATGAATACTTGAGCAAAACTTCGATGACTTTCTTCACTCCAACATTCCTTCCCCAATTTGTGTTCTTGATTGTATAACTTCTTCCATGCAGGTAGATGTATATTGTAAGCTGTGACGCGTACGGCACATATATTATGCCTATAATTGTACCTATATGGGACTAGCGAGTCTATCTACTCTAAAGAAGTCATGCACAGCCTGAAAGATGCATTTTTGATGGAGATCATCGCCGAGAAAAGTGCTGAGGCTCCTCTATAGCCCCAACAATCTGCATTTCTTGCTGATTCATCGTTGCCCCTGCAGTTCTATGCCTGGGTTGAGCTCGTAATTTAACCAATATCAGAAGGTAGAGCCTTGTAGGAAAGAATTTCCGGGCCACTATCTTGCATATATTGAACCGTGATCTAATTGCAAGCATAACTGCGTTGATTATTCACTAAAACTCTGCATTGTATCTGCAATTGTCATTGAACCAGCTTTGAACACATGAATTGTCACAAGCTGTCCTTCGGGAGGGCCCCCTTGTAAGGGCAGAACTTGCAGTTTATAAAGCTAACTGGGACTGCTGCTATTGATTCTCGTCCGCATCTCAATCAGAGCTTTCTTCGAAACAAATTCAAAAATCCCATCCATCTTTCAACAGAAAACATCCCACACACCTCCAAAAACATTCTATCACCTGCAAAACAATCAATATGTCCTACAAGTTGAGTCCTTACACATTGAAGCCCGGAAAGGTCGTCCTTCATGGAAAAGTTGCCTTGGAAGAAGCATTCAACCTCCCCCGCTTGGAAGCACAGACCACGGAAAATATCCGCCTCTACACCAATCCAGAGCGTGAGCAGGAATACCATCATGGAATTACCAACATCGAAGACCGTGTTCATGAAGCACGCAGAACTGGTGTTGGTTACACCATCTGCTCTTTGACCGTTCCAGGTGCCCAAGGAGAGCGTGATGTTAAGGCAGCAGAAGCTTTGGTAGGTTACTTGCTTATTGACCAGATGCCATCTCTTTCAGGTTTCCCTCTGACAGTTTTGACTCTTTAAACATCCCAATGCTGACTGGAATTCTTCAGGCGACCGAGTCTAACGATCATATTGCCAAGGAGATCGCCAAATTCCCCGGAGAACTAGGCGCTTTCGCTGCCGTTTCGATGCACAATCCCGCTCAAGCAGCCCAAGAGGTCCGCCGCTGTATCACCGAATATGGATTTCATGGAGTCATGTTCAATAATTGGCAGCAGGCTTACGGCCCGAGTGGTGAGGAGATCGTCCTCTTCTATGACGGACCCAAGTATGACATTTTCTGGGGAACAGTCCAGGAACTTGATGTTCCTGTTTACATTCATCCGGCAAAGCCAGAGGGGATCTTGTATGAATTGTTGTTCAAGGACCGTCCGTATCTCCAGGGCCCACCTCAATCTTTCGGCATTGATGTCTCCCAGCATGTCATGGGGCTCATCTCAAACGGGGTGTTCGATCGTTTCCCTGGCGTGCAATTGATCATTGGACATATGGGAGAACGCATTCCTTTCGACTTTGATAGGATTAATCGTTGGTTCGAAAAGGTCGAGAAGCCTCGTGGGATGGACCAAAAGTGCAAGAAGACAATCCAGGAGTATTTTCGCAAGAATATCTGGCTTACGACATCTGGCCAATTTTCCACCATTGTATTGCAGTATTGCATGAGTTTGGTGGGAGCTGATCGTATCTTGTATTCTGTGGATTATCCTTATGAGCTTTATGCTGATGCTGCGGATTGGTTTGACAATGCTGAGATCAACACCACTGATAAAGTCAAGATTGGAAGAGAGAATGCTCAGAAGCTGTTGAAGCTTCCTCAGTATAAGGGATTTGATGCTCCATTCACCCAGTAGTTGATTAGTCTTGCTTTGTTCTCTACCTACCTATATTCGCTCCTTAGATAGCTAATCTACAAAGTTCGCAGTTGTTTGAAGCATGAAGAATCAATAGAATTGATACTTGTTATATTAGGCCAGAATACGAAGATCCTAGCATCCCTAGCCGACAAACCCTATTTCTCACTTCTCCGCAGTTTGATATTGAGTAGGGGCCTATGATAGTTGCTGGGCGCCATGTGTTACAGTGAACGTAGATCCTGGCTCTACCCCATTTTCTTAAATAGGAATAGTTCTTTCAAAAGTTGGCGAATAACATGGCTGCTCGCTTACTTGCTCTTTGCCCCATTCACCTAAAATGGAATAGCTCCACCTTCTCCCATCGACTCATCAAGTTTAAAATAAAGTCAGGACCAAGGGATGATGTGAAGCACTCTGATGCAATGTCATCTACCTGCAGAAGAGAGAGCACTCCAGGCATACCATACTCGGCGAGAAGAAAATGCTTTGGCGCCTTGTCAGCCTCAAATTTACCCCCACTTTTTATCTTTAGTAGTTTCAGGATCCCGCCTACTTATAACACCGCTCATTTATCTAAAAGGTGGAAATATGCCCTTGCGGTAGACTAGTGATTCTTTCGAGTGTGATTATCGTTTAGTTCTATTTCGAAACAGGAAAGTGACACTTATTAGAAGATACCACGAGAAATGAACGACTTCCGGCATGAGTTGTTGGTCAGTCTGCCTGGTGCCTAGTTACAAGGGGAAAAAACAGGCTTTATGCAGCCCTCTTGCGCACCAGCATAGAAAGACGGATCCGCATGTCATCATCTCAGAAAGAGGAATCGGCGGCTCCGAAACAATATTCGCTATAGAGAACCTCTGCCAAATATTAGACTAGGCACAGACTAGCTTGGGATGAAGATCGAAAGTGGGCAACCTTAAGCGACCAACCCCCCTGAACGAAGGACGCTGCGATGGAAATCGTCTGGGGCTTAATGCCCAACTTCATCACCAACAATACCCATCCAAGTAGGTATGATAAGCTGCGTTCAGCCCTGTAGGAAATAGCCATTATTCCCGTTTTGGATGATGCGGCACATAGATCTCCAAAAAAGGATGTGATTTGGGCGTGCTGATTAATCAACTTGGTGATTGATAGGTGACCGTCCACAATGGTCGCTGAGTGGCCACGATATATTAGCCGGCAACTCCGACAACCGGGGGGTCCGTGGCTTTCCCCACATAAAGTCGCGTATATTTATTCCTAGCCCAATTCTGCAAGTGGGTTCACTCACACCTACAGACTCGATAGTAGCTATCTTGGCACCCTTGATTAGCCGATTTCATACCAAGGATGGATTCTTCTAACGAGCCTATCGAAGGTAGCTCAAGCTCAGGGCCTTCGTCGGCGCCAAGCACAAGCGCAGACACAACACCTAGCTTCCCTTTTGTCATGTACAACGGCCCTTCAACCCAAGATGAGAACACGGGGCGTTTTGTGCGACAGTATGTTATGCGAGGCGCCACCAGAGGCAGGAGACCCGCAGGCCGGAATGTAAGACCACTAGACTCAAGGGCACTAGCAGCTTCTAGCGAGGAGACAGCAGGGACAATAATCAGGGCCCCAGACGACTATCAACGGCGGATTCCTCTTCAGTCTAAGATCTCGCTGTTTCAATCTAGTTGGCTAGGAGCTGGACGCTCGGATCCATTCGCAACCTTTCCGATCGAAATGGATTCAAGGAGTAGGGAGCTTGTGGAGCATTGTATGTACCTTCTGCTCTCCTGTGTTTTCACATCTTAAACATTTTCTGATATATATTTTCTACTAACATGAATAAAAAAAACAGTATCTAATTCAATCTATGCATCTACCAAAATGTTGAATGTCCGAAATTTATACCTCTGGTATCCCTCAGACGTGACAGATCCGGCCGCCTTCCACCAATTACTCTCAAACACAGCCGTTTACCGCAGCATCAAACGAAACCAAGATCTAAATACAGAGGATTCATTATCTCACCACAACGAGGCTATGAAGATTGTTGAGTCAAGGCTTGCGGATGTCAATTTTTCGACGAGTGATGATAATATCAGTGCTATTGTTAGTCTGTGCGAGTATAGTGTTAGTAAGACCTTACACAAAGATAGGAAAGGACTGAAGCTGAGCATCTTACTAGGTCATGACAGGTGGGTTGGAAGAATGGCAGCTACATATGAATGCACTCAAGGAGATGATTCGGTTGCGTGGGGGTCATGAAACGCTCAGATCGAATGAACGTTTATGCCTTCAAATCTCTTGGTAGATCCACTCCCCTTAGATCTAGGGCCAGCCGAATTTATTAGATAGACAGAGAGTAAACTCTGCTAACTAGAAAACAGGAGCGACATCATAGGCTCCATAAAATACGACACCGCTCCGAACTTCCCCCTCCTCGGGCATGCCACGGTACCAGCCCCACAACCACGGCCACCTATCCCCATCGCCGAACTTTGGCGCTCCCAATACCCCACCCGCTTCTCGATGTACGAATGCCTGACCGAGTAAGAGACCCCATCGATTTTCTTCTTCCCTATTTCACGAGTAAAACATCTGCTCTCGAGACATCCATTTGCTCTAAAATACATCTCAACTCTTAAATCCACGCATCCCAAAGAATTGATTACTGACTCCCCCTCTTCCAGCCTAGGAGAATGGACCGCCATATTCCTCTCCGCCGTCCAGTCCACCGGCGAATCCCTCTTCAACAGCTTCCCCATCTCTCGCGGCTGGGGCTCCTGGGACCATTCCGTTACCTCGCTCGTCCATCGCATCCTCTCTATCCAAGAACCCGTCTCCTTCCACGACGAAGGCTCCGTACTACACGAAGCGTGTCGTCTTTCCTCATGGCTGTATCTCGCTGAAATCAGGCATAAGTTTTATATCCGTCCGGTTGATTATAAGGTTCAGAAGGATAAGTTGCACGAGTTGTTGCAGAGACACGGGAAGCCATGGGAAAGGTTGGAGGTGCTGCATTTTTGGGTGTTGGTTATGGCGTTTTTACAGACGAACGAAGGGGCACAGAGAAGGTGGTTTGCAGGGGAGGTGAGGATGGTTGGGGAGAGAATTGGGGTTGGTGGGAGGGTTGAGGCGGAGGAAGAATTAAGAAGGTTGTTGTGGATTGATGATGTGCATGGGTATAAGCTACATGAGCTACAAAGCGACATATGGCCCTGAGATGTGTGATGAAGCAGCCTGACAAGTGATAGCATATTGGAAGAATGTCAAAATGAGCTAAGTTTCCTAATAGACAAGCAGACGTTAATTAGATGGATGAGAATATTACAAGATATAACGAAATATTGGCTAAGTTGGAAACAGAAGATTGGTCTATTGGAATTGGATGTTGATTGGATTTTTCTCTAAGGCGGCGATGATGTTGTAGACCTTAACCCGATCGACTTTTGAGTAACCTGTGGAGGGATTGGAATGCTTTGCGGTTGGAAAGGTGCTCTATTTAAGGTCAGCGAATGATGTGATTCATTTGAAGGAGCTTAATTGTGAAAAAGTTTCTGAGTCAGCTACGTTATGACGAGTCATTTGAACATT
>Ga0182030_10010261_pt1 | contig 19061 bp, 15 predicted proteins | sample 812S3MmetaG_FD_121299 | JGI IMG/M metagenome (GOLD analysis project Ga0182030, IMG submission 121299) | Permafrost microbial communities from Stordalen Mire, Sweden - 812S3M metaG (Illumina Assembly) | ecosystem: Environmental > Terrestrial > Soil > Wetlands > Permafrost | place: Sweden... | reverse complement strand
TCGAAAGGGCTGGAAGCGCAAAATGAACAACAGACAAACAGACGTATGTCTGACAGCAGACGGCGGAAATCGAAATGAAATTCTGCGCTCCGTGGTCTAAAGGATGGGGTCCACCTCATGTGGTATCAGACTATCAAATCCACGATTTCTTCCAAGCTCCAAATGTGGTCAGTCGTTCCCGCCCCGCTTCCATTGCCGGGGTGACGCGCAAGGTCTGGTGGATCCGGCAATAGTTGTAGTGCATGGCGTAGATCGCCATCATGTGCTGGTGATTTTCTATCTTCTTGGAAAAGGCATTCGTGAGACGGGTAAGACGGCGATTGCCCATGCGGACATTCAGGTTTTGTCGTTCAATGTGGCTGGTGGAAACCAACCGGCTGACCGGGTTTCCACTGATCCGGGTTTTCCGTGCGCCGATGCAAGGCGGCGGAGAATAGCGGGCTTCTGTGACGGGGCCGTGTTCGTTGCCGTATAGCTTTACCAGTTGCGCGTAATCAATATCCGCTCCAAAGGCGTCTTCCACGGCCTGCACATAGCATTTCAAGCCGTCACTGGTCAACTGGACGCGGCTGGCGAGGCGCTCCGCAAGGTCACTGATGAATTTGTAAGCATCGGTTGCATCCCGCTTTCCAACATGGAAGCATGGAATGAGTTTCGTGTCTGAATCCATCGCAATCCATGTCCAAGTGTCGCCGATGCCCTCCGCGCCTTTCAAATGCTCCGGCACGTTGGCCTGTTTGCATCGGGTGAAACTCCAGATTTCGTCAACCTGCAAGACCCTGCACGGCAGGTTCCGCATGGCCGTGACCAGAAAGTCAGCGCAAGCCTTGCCGGCGGAAACCAGCATCCGCTCCACTGTCTTCTTGGCCGTGCCCGTCAAGCGGGTTATGCTGCGCATGGAGCATCCCTCCGCCAAGCAATTCAGGATTTGAGCGCGTTTATCAGTTGCAAGAATGTTCATATTTGTCGGATATACTATAACCGCTTATTGTTGTTTTGCAACAAAAAAGCAGCTCTCTAATTGACTTATTTTGTAATCAGTAGTTAAGCGGAGACTGCGGGGCGGTTGGCGGCCTTCGAGGTTGCCACCACTCGCCGCCGCGTCATTTCCTTTGCCCACGCCGCCCGCCGCTTCCGCTCTGCCTGGCTGTAGTTCTTCGGCACCCCACGCGCCAGCCGTCCAAGTGCCTGTGCTGTTTTATTCATGCGCGAACTATACAATATGCGGTTATTGAACGCAATAAAAATCGCTTGCCATCCTCCAGAAAGCATGGCAAAATGTCTGCGTAAATGGTGGACCGTGAGGGAGTCAAACCCTCGGCGTATGGCTCTCACACCGGCGCCGTCTCACGACCCGGCCCCACATTTTCTACCGGCCAGCAGGCCGCTTTCGACGCGGGCCTGCTGGCCGGTTCCCATTTATCCGCGCTCCACGTCTCAGCCTATCCGAAACGCAAGCGCCATCGTTTTAGTTTCATAAAAAGAAAACTGCCTATAATCGCGGGAATCGCCAAAAAACCTTGAGAAATGCGCGATTTACCTGTATGTAGATCGCCAACATGCGCGATTTAAAGCCATCTGATCTGGCTGGAATGTTAAATTTATCCCGCTCACAGGTAGCCCGGCGCGCAGCCGAAATCCCCGGCCATAGGATGACAAAAGGAGGCCATCATCGGTTCCGAGACTGCCCGCATTTGTGGGAATGGATTATGAAAAACAAAAAAACAGAAGAATGGAACAGGCTCACAGGCCCGCTGGAGGAACTGCCATGTAAATATGACGACGCATACCTCAAAACCATCGGTCCAATGGGCGCTATTGCCTTCATGCGGGCCGTTACCGAATTGACCGACAAACTGATGGATAAAAAGAAATGGCTTGAGGCTTATTATACGAAGAAGTTGCGTTCCAGGCGCCGTTAGCGATTATATGAAAAATGACATCACAAATCTCAATGCGGCGGCTCAATGTGGGCAGAAAGTGCCAGAACAAAATGGGCCATGGGCGCACCTGGCAGCGACCTCCAGTGAGGACCAGTTTCTCGATAAGCGCATTCTCTTAAATGAAGATGATCGTCGAAGGATATGCGGTTTACCGCCATTGCGACGGTTAGTAGCGCGGCTGGATTATTTGTCAGCGTTAGTGTGGCCGCACCCACTTCCGTACAGAGCATTAGCCTCTCGGCGATTTCTCGCAAGGCTGATTGTACGCCTGGCCAATCCAAAGGCGGTGGAATGGGTCCAGACCGAGGATTACGCTCGAATGCGTCAAATAAAAGAACGAGCGCGTCGTCTATTGCAAGACAGAACGCCTTGTAATCTTCTTCGGATTGCGGAGGGATCATGCCCACCAGAGAATCATAAACCCGCAAATAATGCAAAGTGAAAGTGCGCTGTTCGCGCACTTTCCGAAAGCGGTTTTCATTTACAGCCCGGCCTTTCAGGCGGTATGGTTGGGCTGTCAACAACCATCGAAAGGCGAAGAATGAGCGCGAAATGCCCCTGCCAAAACTGCAACGTCCATATCGAATTTGAAGCCGCCCAAGCCGGACAGACTGTGGTGTGCCCGAAATGCGGAATGGACACCTTGCTTTTTATCTCTCCGGTTCAACCGACACCAGCCGCCAGGCCCAGCCCGCACCCGGTATTCAAGAAGCCTATGCTTACGCCATTGGAAGGTCTCAGGGCCAACACTGCATATCCCGGCGGGAGGAGAGTTATGAATATATTATTCGGTGCTTCGCTAATAGGCGCGATTATTGGGATTTTTGGCGGCGTACTCAGCAGTGGACCGGCTCAAGGCATTTTAATTGCCGTTTCAATCGGCAGTTTTATTTCAGGTTGGGCCGCATGGGAAATTGCCAATGCCATTTTCGACATGGCTGATTGCGCGTTGAGGCGGCCAGCGACAGATGGGAAGAAAAACCCCGTTTGAATTGCCGCTTTTTCTTTGGCTTTTTGAGCGGCGGGGCGACAACGGGCTTGTTGCTCAAGGTGATCACATCCTGCATGATGCTGTAGGCGACCTAGATGGCATCGCCCTTGCGCTTTTTGTCTGGTTTAATCATGCCGCCAGCTTAACATACCAGGGCTGGAGGACGGAAAAGAAATTTCAAAGTAGCCCACTACCCCTGGATTTGCACCCTTGCGGACTTTGGTCGGGAGGGTATAATTTCTCCCATGATGAACGCGATTGAGTCTCCGCCGGTACTCTTGCACGGAGCGCCACTTTGGCCCCTGTCGGTGGCCGCGTACCGCGCGCTGGGGGAGATGGGCCTGATGCCCAAAAACACCGAACTTCTTCACGGGTTCGTCTATACGAAAATGTCCAAGTCCCCCTTCCATAGTTTCCTGGTCGTACGACTGTTGCGACTGCTTCGCTCCGTAACGCCGGCGACTCATATCGTCCGTTGCGAACAACCCATCTCCTGCGGGGATTCCGAGCCGGAACCGGATATTTCCGTTGTTCGCGGCGCGGAGAGCGATTTTCTCACCGACCACCCCCACACAGCCGAATTCGTCATCGAAGTATGTGTGACAAGCCATGATTACGACCGTTCGAAACTGGGTGCCTATGCGGCTGCCGGCGTGGAGGAATGCTGGCTTGTCCTCGGCCCCGAGAAGCAGATCGAAGTCTATCGCCACCCAAGGAACGGCCAATACTCCGAACACGCCCTTTACGGGCCGGGCGGCATGTTGGCCTGCGCGGCCTTGCCGGAATTCACGATTCCTCTGGACGCATTCTTTGCCAAGTGATCTTTCAAGAAATCCATGCTATCCGTCATTCGTGGCAAGAGCTTCGCGAAAATGAGCAAGTCTGAAGAATTGGAGTGCGAAGTTCGCGAGCGCATGGTTCGGGTTGTTTTTTTGGGGGAGCATTTTCGCGGGGCTTCCGTCTAATCAGGTATGAAAACAAAAGACCTCTTGACTATCGGGACAGCGGCCCTGGGAACCGCCACTCTGACCGTGCTGTTTCTGGCGACCCCGCGGATGACCGGAACGGACACAAACCCAACGACGGCGACCATCGCCACGCCCAAGCTCGCCGCCAACGGAATTGAAGTGACTCTCTCCCCCGCCAACGGCCGGGAGTTCAAGGCGGGCGACCAGCCTGAATTTGAACTTCGCGCGGTCAACACGCTCAACGAGCCTGCCGAGGTGGCCATTTGTGCAACGCTGTCTTCTTCGTCGCCGTTCAGTGCGATGTCGCGCATCCCGATGATGCCGGCAACTCTGTGGCACCAGGACATTGAAATTGCGCTCAAGCCCAACGAAACCAAAGTCCTGGCTCTTGACGCCCGAACGAATCTCCCCGCCAACAGGGAAATCTCCGTCTCCTTGTCGCAAGTCAGCCAGGCCGGAAAGACCACAGTCGCCGGCAATCCGGGGAATCCGGCCGCTGCGTTCATGCTCCAGGGCAGCGTGCCGGGAATCGTCGCCTTGAGATTCTCCACCGCTCCGCCGAAAACGGCGCCGACTGCTGCCACCACGACTTCCGGCGCGTCTGTAGCGATTGCGGCTCTCCGATAGTCGCCAGTTGTCATGTTCCGCTGGCAGACAGCGCTGGGGGCGGCCATCGGATTGGCGGTCGGATTGGCGATCCTTGCTTTGACGGGCAGAAGTCCCGGTGAGGCAACAACTTCCGGGCCGATTCTCTCTGAGTGCGAAGGAAGGATGCGCGAACTGGTGGTTCAGTACGAGCCGTCGTCAAAGGAGGTTGTTGCCGCAGCCTATCGCGATTTTCTCGGCGCGCTTGATCCGGATGTCACAGTGCATGTCGTCTGCCCCGACCGTCCAGCCTACGATGATTTTGTGTCGCTCGTGGGTGTTGTGCGATGCCGCTTGGACCCGATTCTCACGCACCATCCCATCACAACGTGGTCCCGCGACCGCTGGGTGGCGCTGACTCCCGCCTCTCCGGCGGGTGCCATCACGATCTGGAGTCCGCGCGGGGAATCCGCGGAGGATATCTGGCCTGCGCGCGCTGGCGACGAGCGGGTAGGGGAGGACATCGCCGCTGCGATGGGTTCGGCGGCCAGGGCGGTTCGCAGCCGACTCTATTTTGACGGCGGCGATTTTCTGTCGGACAACGACAACGTGTTTGTGGCGCCGCGCGTCCTGCAGCGCAACATCCAGCACACGGTGGCCGGACGGAAGGATTTCCTGACCTCCCTTGCCACTGTCGTCAAACGCCGGGTCATCCTTCTGGACGAGGCGCCCGAGCATCACCTCGGAATGTTCATGGCCTCGGTCGGCGGCCATGTCATGCTGGTGGGCGACCCGCAACTTGGCAAAAGTCTGCTGCCGCCCCAATTCCAGGGCGGTAACTGGCCCGGGAGCCTCCGTGAATTCATGGATTTGCCCGGCGGTCCGGATTTCACGCCGGAAACGCAACATCTTTTCGATGCCGTGGCCGAACAATGCACCGCGACGGGCTATCGGGTCACGCGCATTCCTGTCGTGCCCGCGATGGATGGAAGGACTTACCTGACTTATGTCAACGTGCTTCTGGACCGCGCGGGCGACCGCCGCATCGTGTATCTCCCGTACTACCGTGGCGCCGAGACGCTGAACAGCGCCGCGCGAGCGGTGTGGGAGCAACTGGGCTTCGAGGTCCGGTTGGTGGATTGCACTGCGACCTACCGGCATTTCGGCTGCCTCCATTGCCTGGTGAACGTTCTAAAGCGGTCGTGAGTCGGCGGCAGCAGCAGACGGAGTGACGCAGCGGCGGAGGGGCGCAGGGCAAATTTCTTCACGGCAGGGCGATTCCCGATTCAGAATCGGGACGCCCAAGAATTGGAACGCTACAGGCCGCTACAATGTAGCGGGTGGGCAAGTTGTAAATCGTTGATAATCAACGGGTGTAGCGGTGCAGCGGCTGTGCAAGCGGTTTCCTCCCGGCGCAAGGCCGGTCGCCGCCGCTGGCATATCCGCCACCCCACGCGCCGCACCCGTGTAACGGCATGTAACGGGTATGTAACGGGTCGAAGGGAGCCGATTCTCATAGGTAATGTAACGGTGTAACGGATGTGCCGCCGGTTTCCCCCCGGCGCAAGGCCGGTGGGCGCCGTTGGCATGTCCGCCATCCCAAGCGCCGCACCCGTGTAACGGCATGTAACGGGTGTGTAACGGGTCGAAGAGCGTCGTTTCTCATAGGTAATGTAACGGTGTAACGGGTGTGCCGCCGGTTTCCCCCCGGCGCATTGGAGCGCTGGAGGCCCGGCTGGTCAGCCGCCTGCCTCCCCGGTGAAGATATTTGTCCTGCGCCCCGGCGGAGCAGGGGAGCGGTTCTGGTTTGCCAGTTTTCAGTTTTCAGTGTTCAGTAGTCGCGTTCTTATGGCGCTAATCAAACCATTTGCCGCGTTGCGGCCTTCACCGCGGCTGGCGGAGAAAATCTGCGAGCTGCCTTACGATGTCATGTCATCGGAGGAGGCCCGCGCATTGGCGGCGGACAACCCGTTCAGTTTTCTGCATGTGAGCAAGCCGGAAATTGACCTCGCGCCCGGCGTGGATGCTCACGACGCCCAAGTCTATGCCAAAGGCCGGGAGAACTTCGACCGCCTCATCCACCAGGGCGCCCTCCGGGAGGACCCGCGACCATGCTTCTATTTTTACCGCCAGATCATGGGAGTTCACTCGCAAACCGGTTTGGTCGCCGCCGCCAGTTGCGAGGATTATCTGCAAGGGGTGATTAAAAAACATGAACTGACGCACCCCGACAAGGAGGATGACCGCGTGCGGCATATCGAGGCGCTCGGTTCGCAAACCGGCCCGGTTTTCCTGGTGTATCGCGCAAACAAAGTGATGGATGAATTGACCGCCGAACAAACCGCGCAGGCGCCGGACATTGATTTCACGGCGTCCGACGGCGTCCGACATTCGTCGTGGAGGTTGTGCGACGAGGAGCACATTGATCTGGTGCGCCGGACGGTCGCGGGCGTGCCGTCTCTTTACATCGCCGACGGCCATCATCGCGCTGCTGCTGCGGCCCGCGTGTACCAGGCGCGGCATGGCGCGGGCGAAAGCGCCTTTTTTCTGAGCGTGATTTTCCCGGACAATCAACTGCAAATCCTGCCTTACAACCGCGTCTTGAAAGACCTTAACGGCCTGAGCGCGGCGGAGCTGCTGAAGAAATTGGAGCTGGTTTTTACGCAGCCGCAGGACCGACTGCAGGAACTGCGTGAAAGTGTGTTGTTCATTGAAAATGGCGCCCGGATTCCTGCTTTAGGGAAGCCAGTTGGAGCGCGGGCCTTTCCGCACGCGAAGCATGAAATAGGGCTGCTTCTGGAAAATAAGTGGCGTAAGTTGCTTTTCCGCCCGGAACTTTGCGCCGTGGAAAACCCTCTGGAAGGACTGGACGTAACGCTGCTTCAGAAGCACGTCTTGGCGCCAGTCTTCGGAATTGACAATCCGCGCACCAGCCAGCGCATTGAATTCATCGGCGGCATTCGCGGGACGGACGAGTTGGAAAAGCGGGTCAACAGCGGTGAGTTCGCGTGCGCATTCTCCATGTTTCCGACAAACATGGAGGATTTGATGCGCATTGCGGATGCGGGCGGCATGATGCCGCCGAAAAGCACCTGGTTCGAACCGAAATTGCGCGACGGCATGTTCTGTCACCTCATTTAAGATTGTGCCGACCAACCGGACAGAACGCAGTCTCCGCGCCACTTTCCTTGGCATCGGCATCAACGTCCTTCTCGTCGTCGGCAAACTGGCCGGCGGGCTGGCCGGACATTCGCACGCTCTTATTGCCGACGCCATGGAATCGCTGGCCGACATCTTCAGCTCGCTCATTGTCTGGCGCGCCGTGCTGGTGGCGGCGGAACCGCCCGACCGCGAGCATCCGTACGGCCACGGCAAGGCGGAAGCCATCGCTGCCGCCGTCGTGTCAACACTGTTGTTGCTTGCCGCCCTGGGGATTGGAGTCCAGGCGGCCCGGCAACTGGGCCGGCAATTCTTCCCGCCGTTCCTGCCTCGCGATCCGCCACGGGCTTTCACACTTTTCATTTTGATCGGCGTCGTGCTGGTCAAGGAACTGGTTTTTCGTTACGCCTCCCGCCAGGCAAGCCTGGCCGAGAGCAGTGCCGTAAAGGCCGATGCCTGGCATCATCGCTCCGACGCCATCACCTCGCTGGCGGCGGCTATCGGCATCAGCGTCTGCCTGCTGGGTGGGCCGCGCTTCGCGTATGCCGACGACGCCGCGGCGCTCTTCGCGGCCGCGATCATCGGATGGAATGGATGGCTGGTGTTGCGACCGGCGCTTGATGAGTTGATGGACGCAGCGCCCAGCGCGGGCCTGCTGGCCCAGATTCGCACCACAGCCGCCGAAGTTCCCGGCGTTCGGGCCGTGGAGAAATGCCACGCGCGCAAGACCGGCTTTCAATATCTGGTGGACATGCACATCGAAGTGGACCCTCGAATGACCGTGGAACAGGCCCACCAGATCGCCCATCAAGTCAAGGGCAGGGTGCGCCAGGCCGTGCCTTCGGTCAGCGACGTGCTGGTCCATGTGGAGCCGTGGATTGCGGGAAATTCAAAATCGAATGTTATCCAACCGCGGGAGATTTGACTTTGTCCGGTGCGACGGGTAAACTAGTCGCCATGGAGCGCGATAAGACTGCACATAAACCACCCCTGTGTTGGATGTTGCTCGCATGGTTGCTGTGCATCACAGGCGCGGCGCGCGCGCAAACCAGCTCAGGCACGACATTTTATTTCACTTTGGATGAGCCGTGTAAAACCAGCGCCGGCGTTTACAAGCCCGACGGCACTCTCATTCGCACTCTCTGGAGCAAGGTGCGTTATTACGCGCCAGGTACTTATTCCGCTGTTTGGGACGGTCTGGAGGACAGCTTTGGAGGAAATAGCAACATGGCGCCCGCCGGCACTTACCAAATCCGGCTGCTCCAGCACAACACCGAATACGTCTGGGATGGCGCGATTGGCAACACTTCAGCGGAAATATCCGGGCCGACGGTTCACTGCGGCTTCTGGCCCATCCGCGACATGGCGATTTCGGGAACCAACGCCTTCTATGTCTCCGCCTACGATGAGGGCAAGTATAATTTCCGCAACTTCCTCATTACGGATCCGCAACATGTCAGGAAGGCGTGGTATTGGGTTTCCACAACCAACGGTGTGGCCTCAATGCCGGGTGATATTTATGATCTCAACTGGCGCTGGGTGGCCGCCGATGCCAATTGGGTTTATTTCGCCTGCTCCGGCGGCCCCAACCCAGCCATTCTGACCAACGGCACTTACGTGTATCCAGGCTGCATTGTGGCTTGTAATGTTGGCGATAACAGTCCCGCGTATTTCGCCAACGGAGGTCCCATCACGAATAACGGCAACAAGTCTCCTCTTCCCAATGGAGTCTACGTGGGCACCCAGCCCGGCCTGAGCGGATTGAGCGTCCAGCAAAGTGGAAATTTGCTCGCCGTGGCGGTGATGCCTGACAACATGGTTTACCTTCTGGATAAACGCACGGGGGCTGCACTCAATAAGTTCAGCGTCACCACCCCGGGCCGTTTGAACTTCTCGCCGGATGGCAGCCTTTGGGTGATTTCCGGCTACAACCTCATTTGTTTCACCAATGTCAATTCCAGCCCTTCCGCCGCCCTGACCATTCCGAATTTCAGGTACCCCTTGGATGTCGCGGTCAATCCGTCGAATGCCGGCATCATCCTCGTCGCCGACGGCGGCGCCAGCCAGCAGATAAAGGCGTTCGACAACACGGGAAATCCGCTCTGGACCTACGGGCTGGCGGGCGGCTACCAATCCAATGGCGTGCCGGTCGCGACCAACAAGTTTTGGTTCTATGATGGCGAGGGTGGCAACGAAACCTTCGTCTGCTTTGCACCGGACGGCTCATTTTGGGTTGGGGATGGCGGCAACAACCGCACCATGCACTTCTCCCCCACATGCGCCTACATTGAACAAGTCATGTATCAACCCCACGGCTATATGGCCTCCGTGGACCAGAATAATCCATCCCGGGTCTTCAATGGATTCATGGAATTTAGCGTGGATTACACCAAGCCGCTTTCGCAATCTTGGAAGCTTGTGAACAATTGGATGGTGAATGTGCCTGCTGTGAACCTCTCCCCGTCGGACCCAGGCTACTATGGGTTATACGAAGTGACCACCTTCACCAATGGCCGCACGTATGCGTTGATCAACAATTATCGCTACGATCCCTACATCAACAGCGAACTGTGCGAATTGGCCACCAATCAACTCCGCCTGACAGGCATTCTGCCCGCCTGGGGTTCCAATAAGAACTGGATTTCCCTCGGCCCGGATGGATCAGCCCGCCGCACCTCAGCCGATGCAGCCGCATGGTACGAGGATACATTAAGCGGTTTCGATGCGAGCAATAATCCAATATGGACTCCCGATACCCTGATCGCCTCCGCGCCCAACGGCCCCACCGACCCGCTGCCGCGTTACGTCGGCTTCGGCAATATCCGCGCCACCGTCAGCACCAACAACATTCTCATTTCATTTGATCAATCGTTGAATGATGGCTGGCATTTGGGCGGGATTCGAGTGGGCGGAAGCGACTGGCTGTGGAAGGCCAGTCCGGCCGTTGCCTGCATGAATGGGCGCGGGACTTACGAAATTTCAAACGGTGTCCAATACGCCGGGAATACCGTGCAGGCGGTGGATCGGAATGTGATTTACGGCTATCACGGCGAGTTTTTTCGAGGCGAGGGGCAGGCCGGCCAAACCATGCACTTCTATGACGATGGGTTGTTTGTGGGCCAGTTCGGTGAGGCCAGCCCGGGACATTCCGCCTACGAGGGCGAATTGGCCGGCTTTGCCGGCAACGGTCAGTGTCCCAACCTCGTGAAGACGTCCACGGGCGACTACTATTTGTGGGTCAATGACGAGAGCGACCACGGACCGCAACGCTGGCACCTTGTCAACGCCAGAAATATCCGCGAACAGATTGGCATTGGACCCTTGGGCGGCACGATTACTTTGACCAACCAGGCCTATGGCTTTCCAACCGGAGTTTCCGGCAGGAGTGGCAATCAGTCGGCGGAATTGTGCTGGCTGCCGGTCCCCGGCGCGAGTTCCTACAAAATTTACTACTCGCTGATGAATGGCGGTCCTTACACCATTTTGGCGGGAAGCACCACGAACCTGGATTATGTCATCGGCGGATTGGCCAACGGGCAAACCTATTATTTTGCCGTCACCGCGATACAAGCCGGCGGGGAAGGGATGCCTTCCGAGCAGGCGGCCATCACTCCATTTGACACCACCCAAACCGTGCTCTGCGCGGGTTCCATGTCCGAAGGCGGACAACTGACGCCGATTGTGGAGGTCAGCACCAACGCCGCCCCAACTCCCGGAGATCCCGGCTACATTGGCGCGCTTCATCTTACCGGGCTGCTGGATCCGCGTGAGTTGGACTATTACGGCTTTGGCAATCTGGTGAATGAAACTGTCGGCTGCGACGGCTACCTTCTTTTTGACTGGCAAGGTTATGGCACGAGGCTGACGAATATCACCCCCTCAATCACAGTCGGGCAAGGCCCCGGCTGGCACGGGGTTGATCACCTGACACGACAATACAAGGTGGGCAGCGTGACGGGCACCAATTACGGATGGGCGCCCTCCAATTCGCTCGCCTCGCTCAACATCCTTGTGAGCGACACCAACTTCCATTTCCTGACCGTCGTCAGCCCGGCCCAAGACAATAATCCGAGACAGTTCACCATGCGGCTTACCTCAACCAACAATTCATCGGCAGCCTTTAATGTGAATGAAAGCATCGGCTACTCGCATGTGTTTCAATATCTATTCAGCGGGAACGTTACGTTGTGGGCAGACGCCGGTGACGGCGGGACAAATGTCATTGTCCAATCCGTCTTTCTGGATGATGCGCCGGTGTCGTTTCTCCCGGCGTCGCCTCCGCCACCCAGCGGCCCGGCCCTTGTCGGCACGACGATTCTGGGCAACGGCGCGTTGCAGTTATCAATCAGCGACAGCCAGCTCTGGTCCTTCACCCTGTTGACCACTACCAACCTTTTGTTGCCAGTGTCCAAGTGGACGACCGCCCCCGGCGTGTTTTTCAGTTCCGCCTCCGGCCTGTTCCAGTTCACCACGCCGCCAATGTCCGGCGATGTTAAACGGTTCTACACCATCCGCTCGCCGTAGTGGCGTGCGACTGGCTCACGAAGGACGAACTTCTGTGTCTTCTCCATCTCCTCCACAATCTCGCGGAAGAGAGGGCAGGGGAGAGGAGGTTCCGCCGTCTCATCCAACTGTTCATGAGCCAGTCGGGGTGGTGGCGGGATTCTGCGTTTCTCTTTTTGCATTCCGCGCCCGTCTTTGATTCAATGACCGCCATGAAAATTGTTCTCGCTTATTCCGGCGGACTGGACACGTCGGTTTTGTTGTCGTGGATCCGGGAAAAATACGACGCGGAGATGATCGCCTTCTGCGCCAACATCGGACAGGAGGAGGAGTTGCGCGGGCTGGAGGCCAAGGCGAAAAGAACCGGTGCGACCCAGGTCTTCATTGACGATTTGCGGGAGGAGTTCGCCCGCGATTTCATCTACCCGATGATCCACGCCGGTGCGATTTACGAGGGCCAGTACTTTCTGGGCACGAGCATCGCCCGGCCCCTCATCGCCAAGCGCATGGTCGAGATCGCCCGACGCGAAAAGGCCGGCGCCATCGCTCACGGCGCGACCGGCAAGGGCAACGACCAGGTGCGTTTCGAACTCACCGCCGCGGCACTCGCGCCGGAATTGAGCGTCATCGCTCCATGGCGGGACGCCCGTTTTCGAGACGAGTTTCCCGGCCGCGCGGAGATGATCGCCTATTGCGAAGCCAAAAAAATCCCCGTCAAGGCCAGCGCGAAGAAACCGTTCTCGATGGACCGGAATCTTCTGCACATCAGCTACGAGGCGGGCATCCTTGAGGACCCGTGGTTCGACGCGAACGACTTGAAGAACCGGGATTATTTCACAACGCTTTCCGTTTTTCCTGAGGACGCCCCGGACCGGCCGGAGTTCGTCACGCTCGATTTCGAGGCGGGCAATTGCATGGCCGTCAACGACCGGAAACTCCCGCCGCTGGGTGTGATGCAGGCGCTCAACAAGCTGGGCGGCAAGCACGGCATCGGGCGCGTGGACATGGTCGAGAACCGCTACGTCGGCATGAAATCGCGCGGCGTGTATGAGACGCCGGGCGGGGCAATCCTGCATTTCGCGCACCGGCAGATGGAGACGCTGACGATGGACCGGGAAGTGATGCACTTGCGCGACTCGCTGATCCCGCGCTACGCGGAGCTGGTATATTATGGCTACTGGTTCGCGCCCGAACGCCTGGCCTTGCAGGCGCTGATTACCGAGAGCCAGCGCAACGTGGCCGGCACTGTGCGGGTGAAACTCTACAAGGGCAACATCATGGTAGCGGGCCGTAAATCCCCTGTCAGCCTCTACAATCCGCAGATCGCCACGATGGAAGCCGACCCGACCCAGGCCTACAACCAGGACGACGCCACCGGTTTCATCCGCCTCAACGCGCTGAGACTGAAAGTGGCAGCGCGGGTGCGCGGGGAAAACTAATTTGCTGGCCTCGATGGGGGGACGCTGTATGCTGTGGCAGTCCCATGATGAACGGATGTTTGACTATTGGCATGGGACAAGGATTGAAGGCATAGCATGAAGAAAATATTGATTGTCGAGAACGACCCAGTTTTGCGCGGCATTTATCGGCGGAAGTTTGACATGTCGGGATTCGTGGTGGAGGCGGTGGACGATGGACCGGTTGCCCTGGAATCCTTGCCCGAGTTCAAGCCCAATTTGATCCAGATGGATCTGACGCTGCCCAGCATGAGCGGCGCGGAACTGATCCGCAAAATTCGCGCCCTGCCCGGTTTCAAGCTCATTCCCATTGTTGTTCTCTCCAGCTTTTACCGGTCTGACCTGGTCAAGGAGGCCTACGACGCCGGCGCCAACAAGTGCGTTTCCAAAATGGACTGCACCCCCAATCTGGCGCTGGAAATTGTCGAGCAGATTTTCAGCGGGGAAATCCTCGGGCTGTACCCGCAGCCTTTGGGAAACTCGCCCGTCCCACTCAGCATGCCGCCGCCGCCGAGAGTGCCTCTGCCCCAATCGTCCAAAACCGCGGTGGAAGCTCCACCTCGGCTTTCACCGGCTCCCTCTTCGGCCCCGGCTCCGGCTCCTGCTTCGGACCAGGCATCATCCGCGTCGCCGCGCCTGGTCATTCCACCTTCCCCGCCCAAGTTTGCCACTGTCGGCCCCGTGTACGACGCGCCGGAGAAGCTGCCTTTCAAGGCTCCTCTGATCAAAATGCCCGCGCTGACGCCGCCGGCGCCCCGTCCGGCAATTCCGGCGCCGACGCCAACGCCGGTGATTGCCGGGACACGACTGCCGTCCGCGCCCAAGACGTCGGTGCCATCTGCCACCGCGCCGCCGCCCGCTCAGGCGACGGCGCCGGCCGTCCCGGAGGAGAAAAGGGGAGACCTGGCAGGCCCGGAATTCGGCTCCGATGCCACGTCTGCTTTTCGCCTTGAGATTCGGCAGGAATTTCTGAAGCGCGTTCCGCAAATCCAGGCGGACCTGCGCGAGCGTGTGGGCGCGCTGGTTCGGAGCAAAAGCACCACCGAACAACTGGCCCTGTTGCAGGGATTCAACACGTCCATCTCCGCCCTGGTCGGCCTGGCCGGGGTCACCGGTTTCACCCGCATTGCGCATCTGGCCGGCGCGATGGAAGCGCTGATCAAAGACTTGCAAAGGAAACCGAAGCAAATGACCAGCTCGGTAATGCGCTCCATTGCCCACGCCGCCGATTGCTTGAACGTCCTGTTCCGCGACATCAACCAGGGGGCGCAGGAATTTCCGCGCTCCCTCCTGATTCTGTCGGTTGACGACGAGCCGATTGCGCGCCGCACTATTGCCGTCGCCCTGGCCAAGGCCGACCTCCGCTGCATCTGCGTGGAAGAAGCCAAAATGGCCATGACCCTTTTGATGGAGAACCGGTTTGACCTGATCTTTCTGGATGCCGAAATGCCGGTGATGAACGGGTTTGAGCTTTGCGCCGGGCTGCGCAAGACGGCGACCAACAAGGCCACCCCGGTCATCTTCGTCACCAGCCTGACCAATTTTGAAGTCCGCGCCCAGTCGTCCCTGGCAGGGGCGAACGACCTGATCGCCAAGCCCTTTCTGATGATGGAACTGGCGGTCAAGTCGCTGACCTATCTCCTGCGGCCAAAATCCATACTTGACTCCAAGGGCCACCCCGCCGGCAAGTGAGCCGCCGGACTGGCCCCTTAAGAAACCAATTGACAACCCAGGCCGCCTGTGAGTGAAACGCTGCGATACTTGCAATCCGAATCCGCCGAGGCGGGCATTGAAATCGGCGCACTTGTCAAGTATATCCTTCTCGACGCTGTCAACGCCAGGGCCAGCGACGTACATATCGAACCGTGGGAGAGCACGCTGGCCGTCCGCATCCGCCTCAATGGCGTGCTCACCGAACTGGTCCACCTCCCCCTGGACCTCATGGATAAAATCGCCGGACGCTTCAAAGTCCTGGCCAACCTCGTCACTTACCAGACCGGCCAGCCGCAGGAAGGGCACGCTCCCGCAGACCCGGAACTGGGCGGGGTCGAGCTGCGCATTTCCATTTTCCCAACCACGCGCGGCGAAAAAATAGTCGCCCGCATTTTTGATCCGGGCAACCGCAGCTTTGACCTCGCGACGCTCGGTTTTGAGCAGGATATTCTGGACGCCTTCACCACGCTGGTCTGCAAACCCAACGGATTGATATTGCTGACCGGGCCGACCGGTTCGGGCAAGACGACGGCCATCTACTCGGCCTTGTACATGCTGGTGCAAAAGTACGGGCCGGCCATCAGCATCGCCACGGTGGAAGACCCTGTCGAATTCAGCCTGCCGATGGTTGCCCAGGCCCAGGTCAATCCGGCGCAGGATTTTACATATCCCAAGGCCCTCCGCTCCCTGATGCGCCAGGACCCGCAGGTGATCATGGTGGGCGAAATCCGCGATCCAGAGACCGCCAACATCGCGGTGCAGGCTGGGCTGACCGGACACCTGGTCATCAGCACCATCCACAGCGGGAGCACCGCCGGCGTGTTCGCCCGCCTGATGAACATGGAAATCGAGCCGTTTCTGCTCTCCTCCAGCATCACCGGCGTGCTGGGTGTGCGTTTGATTCGGAAGAACTGCGCTTATTGCATGCAGCCTTACGAGCCGGAACCGCACATCATGAAAAGCGTCCCGCTGGCCGACCGCGAAACCGCGCAGTTCCGTCGCGGGACCGGTTGCGACCAATGCCTGAGCACCGGCTATTCCGGCCGGACTGCCGTCAACGAGCTGCTCAAGGTGACGCAGCCGTTCCGCGACGCGGTGATGGACAAGCTGCCGACGCGGGCGTTGCAGGACGTGGCGATCAACCAGGGAATGCTGACGATGTGGCAGCGCGGCCTGCGGCGCGCCCTTTCCGGCGAAACCACGCTCGAAGAAATCCAGCGCGTTATTTCGGTGGATGAAATATAATCCAGGCGGACATCCGTTTTGAACTTGCAATTCGTTTTGCGCATCCTCGCTTGCCTGAGCTTTTTGAGCTTTGGGCTGACCCTCTGGCGGGCATTGGTGGCGGCGCGCTTTCCCCTGCATCGCCGCCCTGTCATCCGTTCTCCGTTGCCCGGCTGCGCCGTGCTCAAGCCGCTCAAGGGATGCGATGCGGAAACACGATCCTGCCTTCGCACCTGGCTGGGCCAGGAGTATCCCGGCCCGGTGCAGTTCCTCTTCGGCGTCGCTTCCGGGGATGATCCGGTCTGCCCGCTGGTGCGCGAATTGCTTGCGGAATTTCCCCGCGCCGACGCGCGGCTCGTTGTCTGCGGCGAGGCGCTCGGCGTCAACGCGAAGATTTCCACTCTGAGGCATTTGGAGCCTCTTATCAGGCAACCGCTTGTCATCATCAGTGATGCCGACGTGCGGGTGCCGGCGGAATTTCTCTCCAGCGTGGTCGCGCCCTTTGCGGACCCTGAAATCGGGCTTGTGAACTGCTTTTACAGGCTGACCAACCCCGGCAATCTGGCCATGCGCTGGGAAGCCATCGCCATCAACGCGGATTTTTGGACATCCGTGCTCCAGGCGCAAAGTCTGATGAAGGTGGATTTCGCGCTTGGCGCCGTCATGGCCATGCGGGCGGAGCAACTGCGCGAGATCGGCGGCTTTGCCGAGATGGCGGATTACCTGGCCGACGATTACCACTTGGGCCGCCAAGTGGCCCGCCTGGGCAGGCGCATTGTCTTTTGCCCGGTTGTGGTGGATTGCCATGAATCGCCCGGGAACTGGGCGCATGCCTGGGCGCACCAAGTCCGCTGGGCGCGCACGATCCGCTTCTGCCGGCCCGCGCCGTTCTTTTTCAGCGTGTTGGACAACGCGACCTTTTGGCCGCTGGTCTGGCTGGTTGCGAGCCGGGTGGCCGGGACTGGCGCGGAAGGCTCCGTGGTGGCGGTCTGCGGCTTCCTTCTCCTGTTTCGGACTCTCACCGCCCTGGGACAAGAACGGCGGCTGACCGGCTCGTGGGCACACTTGGGCTGGTTCTGGATGGTGCCCGTCAAGGACCTGTTGAACATGGCGGTGTGGGTGGCGGCGTTCGCCGGCAACCGCATCCAATGGCGCGGGCGGCAATACCACGTGCTGCCGGGTGGGAGGCTTTCCGCTGTTTAAGGCTGAGATTGCCGCTTCGCGGGGTGGAAGAGGCGTAACCAAAGCAGGGGTAAGTCTGAATTGGGAATTGGTCATTGAGAATTTGTCATTTGTCATTTGGTCCACTGAGGTGCGGCAAGTAGAATTAAGTGGAACCAGGTGGAATTAAGTGGAATTAAGTGGAATTGTTGTGGTGTCGTGGAAGGAGCACCACAAGGGGTGGGGCAATTGCGGATTGCGGATTGCGGATTTCCACTTTCACCAAAGCCTCCGCCTTCGCCGAGGCTTGGGCGCGACAAGACGGGGCGGCAAGTAGCGGATTGCCTGATAGGACGGATCGGTCGGATCGGTCGGATCGGACTGGTCCCGGCAGTTGCCAGTTGCGAAATTTCGCAGTTTTGCGGTCGGTAGCCATGTCGAGACATGGGAAAATGGCACGATTAGGCACGATTAGGCTTGATTGGGCACGATTGGGCCGTGGCTTGATGGACTTGGTGGTTGGGTGGGTGGCTAAATTTGACCATCTGCCCACTACTCCAGCACTCCAGCACTCCGCTGGGTTCTTCGTTTCACCATTCACTATTCGAACTTCACTATTCATCATGGCGCGATTGTAGCACGGTATTGGAAAAGACGTCTCCGTACGGTACGGACGATTTTTTGGGCGAAAAGCGCTGGTTCGACCCCGTCTAAAGCGTTGTGAATACGTGAGTTAGGTGGGGGGATTACAGATTTTACACATGTACAATTACAAAAATAGTTTGGCGCGAAGGGCGGTTTTCCTGCCGGAGAAAGGCGGGGACTGACGACTGCTTTCAGTCACTATAGGGCTAAACCAGGTGCCAATTCTGCGACATCTCTCTCATCCATGCTGCATTACGTCATTGGGGGAACTTGCCCTCGTGAGAGTTTTATCCGGTATTGCGGCCACATGGCTCTTATCTTCCCCCTTAAACTTGGCGGAAACAAATGCTCCAATTTGGCGTCCAACACTTTTCCCAGGACATAAATCTCCAGGTCGGGCACGCGCCGGGCTTGGTTTTCGAGTCTGCATACGGAATCCTGGCTTGTATCCCAGCCGAACAGTTGCAGTTTCACGGCAAGCTGGCTTTGCGACCAGCCTTTGCGTTCGCGCAGCGCTCGCACTTGCGGTCCGACGACATTTAACTTTGCGGCGTCCTTTTTGATGGGTGCTAACGTACCTCAAGCCTGTTTTCAGGTGCCGCGCTTTACTGCGTTAATTTCCGGCATCTTTTTGCTTGCAATTTTCAGGCGATCATGTAAAACGCTAATCATCAGATCGTTATGAATGTCGGAAGCAGCAAACGTAATGGCC
>Ga0182030_10010260_pt1 | contig 19061 bp, 19 predicted proteins | sample 812S3MmetaG_FD_121299 | JGI IMG/M metagenome (GOLD analysis project Ga0182030, IMG submission 121299) | Permafrost microbial communities from Stordalen Mire, Sweden - 812S3M metaG (Illumina Assembly) | ecosystem: Environmental > Terrestrial > Soil > Wetlands > Permafrost | place: Sweden... | reverse complement strand
GCGTGTGGCACGGCCCGCCATCGGAAAATCGACCACGCCATCGGAGCTGAAGTAGCAAACCGCATACCCGACCATGATCAGCGCGAGGCCGGGAAGCAGACCTTTCCAAATCCACCACCGGCATGCTTCGCGTCTGGATCGTGAAGTGGGTTTTGCGGCCTCGGTACTTGACGACCAAAGCAGCCACACAAGCAGGGGCAGCGCGAAAGCGACGCTCCAGGCCATCCCCTCGGCCGATTTTTCGCGCAGCCCGACCATGACGGCGTATCCATAGGTGAGAAACGAACTCCAGGCGTAGTGAATCGCGAAACCACCGATGTGACGCACGGTCTCCAGTGGATCCCGCGATAGCGCCATCGTGAGCCGCGGCTCGGAAAGCTCGCGCCGCACGATCAGGTAGACCAGCAGGATCGCGGACCAGAGGGCCAGATGCCGCGTCCATTCGCGCCGCCGTGCGCGCCTCCGCTGGAAATACGGAGCGGCCGCGAACAAAAAGAACATTGGCTCATACGTCATCAGGGCCATCGCGGCGAGCGCATAAGCCAGAGCTTTCGGAATGCCGCCGTATCGACTGGCGTAAAGAAGATAAGCCAGGAACAGGCTAATGAATGCGGGGGCGGACCAAATGGCTCCGTCGATGTACTGGCGAATGGTGGTCAGCGGCGAAATGGCGAACAGGAGCGCGGCGAACGTCGCAAAGAATGCCGGAAAGCGCAAACGCAGCACGTGATACATCAGGATCACGGTGACGCAATACAGGACCGCCGCAAGTATGTATAGGAGCGAGATACTGCGCGCCGCATAGCTCAGATATCCCGCCAGATCGAGATAACCCTCCTGCAGTGGACGCCCGGCGTAAAATCCCCGCATCGTGTGAAACATGCGTAGAAACCACGCCTGCGGCGGAATCACCCATGCGGGCGCGATGTAATACCAGTCATCTTCATAGAGGCCGAACCTCTGGAAATGTAAAAAGTTCGCTACCAGGCTGAACAAGCTGAGCAGGACGATGGCAGAGCCGTGGCGCGAGAGGTAACTGTTCATCCGCTCGAAGCTCCGTCCGCGACCGGGGCTTCGCGAATCCGGGGGTGAATCCATGGCCGCGCTATTGCGCCGACAGCTCGTACCCGTGGCAATTGAGCGCCCGGCACACGATTTCCGAGCGGTGTCCGTGGCGAGCGAAGGCTTCGCGGACCAGTTCGCACACTTCGTCGTGCCCTTCTTCGAAGAACACGAGGATCGAGGGGCCCGCGCCACTCAGACAACAACCGAGCAGCCCGGGCGCCCGCAGGCTCGTCGCCTCGCTCAGGCCGGGGACCAGAGCGCTGCGATACGGTTGATGCAGCCGGTCTTCAAGAGCCGCCGGAAACGCGTCGACCGCCCCCGTGGAAAGCGCGGCGATCAAGAGCGCACTGCGTTGGACGTTGAAAATCGCATCCTCGCGCGAATATGAGTCCGGGAGGACCCGGCGAGCTTCCACCGTGGGCAGCAGAAAATCCGGAACCACCACCGCAATACGGTAGTGCGGATGCAATGGTAGCCGCACCGCGCGGGCCAGACCATCGGAATCGATCGCGCTCGTGACGATGGATCCCAGCACGCACGCCGCGACGTTATCCGGATGCCCTTCGATGCGCGCCGCTTCGTCGAGAATCTTGGTGCGATTCCAGCCGATACCGAGCAGTTCATTCGCGATCACCACACCAGCCGTCAGCGCGGCCGCGCTCGATCCGAGCCCCTTGCCGATGGGGATGTCATTCCGGATTTCGAGCTCGATCGGGTGAAGAACGCCACCGGTATCGGACGCCACTTTGAGCGCCGTTTGCCAGATTAAATTGTCCGGCCCGGGCGAAATGAGCTCGGCATCACGTCCGCTGGGCCTGATGACAAGGGAAGGCGCGGGCCGGAAGCTGCATTCAAGGTAGATTCCCAGGGCCATCCCCAGGGCATCGAATCCAGGTCCGAGGTTTGCGCTCGATCCGGGCACCTTCACGGCGCGAAACGGGATTTCGGCCATCTAAAGAGAACCTTTGGCTGGCCGCAACATGCCTCGCGTCACCCGTGACCCGGCTCGCATCATCCGTAACCTGGCTCGCGTCATTAGGACCTATTTTGTCACAGGGAGCGTTTTCTCCGGGCGCGTTTCGTCTCCCGGCCTTCTTCTCTTGTCCGCAGGACCTTTCCCGATCTCGTTAGTCTAAAATAGTCATATGAATCCCAGTAGCACGGTTGACCTTCGAAGTCATTCCTTCGAGATGCCAGCCTGGAAGGGCGCGGTGAGCACCGTCGGCGCCATCCTGGTGGCAATTCTCTTCCTGAGCGCGGGAATCTGGAAAATGAGCGATCCCTTCCGCTGGATGACCATGGTGGAGCAGCTCCTGGTGCCCTACCCGCTGAGCCTTCTGGCCACGCTGGCCTTGGGAATCTCGGAAACGTTAGCGGGCGTGCTGATCCTGTTTCCGAAGTATCGCCGCTGGGGCGCATTGCTCGCAGGTGGGTTGCTGGTAGTTTTCATGATCTACATCGGGATCAACTACTCGCGTCTGGTCGGTAAGGATTGCAGTTGCTTCCCCTGGGTGAAGCGCACTATCGGACCCGCCTTTTTCGAGGGCGACGTATTGATGCTGGTGGCTGCGGTTGCGGCCGGATGGTGGGCGAAACCCGCGCGCCAACTGCGCAGCGCGATACTGATCCTGGTGGCTCTCGCGGTGCTCTCGGGCGCAAGCTACGGATACAACCTGATGAGCCAGACCGGCGCCAAGGCTCCCGACACCATCACCGTCGACGGGAAACCTTATTCGCTGGCGCATGGGCGCGTGTTCCTGTTCTTCTACGATCCGGCGTGCAGCCATTGCAATGAGGCCGCCGAGCACATGTCCACGTATCACTGGATGGATGATGTCACCGTGATCGGGATCCCGACGGCGACGCCGCGCTTCGCCGCATCGTTCCTGCATGACACGAAGTTGAAGGCCCTGACGTCGCTCGACCTCGTTCCGCTCAAGAAGATCTTCCCGTTCGGCGATCCGCCTTACGGAGTGGCGCTTGAAAACGGGCGAGAGAAAGCGCCGGTAGCGCATTTCGACAATCCCGAGCCGGCCGACAGCCTTCGAAAAATCGGGTTCATCGAGTAGCTACACTGAAATTGATGAAGGCAATCGGGCGTTTCCTTTTCTGGGACTATAAACGGGCGAGCTGGCAGTACGACGTGATGGTCGGACTGATCCTGGCATTTATTTTCCTCACCCCTCGCGACGTGTTTCGCGATCAACCTCGTGCTGCCAATGTGGTCATGTTGCCCAACGAACAAGGAACAGGCCTGTTTTGGATTGAGCCCGAGTTGCTCGCAGGCGTTCCTGATTCGCAATTGGTAGACCGGGCTGCAACGATCGTCAACACGAGGTTCAAGTCGCACCGGAACGTTTCTCACGTGGAGCCCATCCGCGACGACGCGGAACAGGAAGTGAAGGGCTACATGGCCTTCACCACGCCGTGAACCATACCGCATTCTCCCGAATCGCCGCTTTTACGATCGCGGCCTCCTTCGTGATTCTCCCGGCCGGCGCGGATTCCCTGCCCGATATTCTGACGCGCATGGATCGATCCGCCAAGGAATTTCACTCGTTAAGCGCGCACATGAAGCGCGCGGATTTTAACGCCGTGCTCAACGAGTCGACCGATTCGGAAGGCGCTGTGCGGCTGAAGAAAACGAAAAACGGAGCGGTGGGAATCGTGGAATTCCAGCCGCCGGAGCAGCGCACGTATTACTTCAGCGGTAAGAGCGTCGAAATTTACTATCCCAAAGCCAAGAGCGTCGAAATCTACGACGCCGGAAAATACACCTCGCGAATTGACGAAATGCTGCTGCTGGGCTTCGGCACTTCCGGAACCGACCTGACCAAAACCTACGACATCAAGGTACTGGGCGCGGAACCGATCGGCTCGGTCCAAACGACTCATCTGGAGTTGACACCTAAATCGGACGAGCTCAAGAAGTATTTTGCCCGAATCGAGCTTTGGATTCCGGACGGGAAGACGAACCCGGTTCAGGAGAAAGTGACGCAGCCGTCGAAGGACTATTCGATCGTCAGCTACTCGGACGTGAACCTGAATCCCTCATTGCCCGACTCTTCGTTTGTGTTCACGGTTCCCAACGGTGTGAAACAGGTCCGGCCGCAACACTAGGGGCGATTGCATTAACTCCGGGCGGCAAGCCGGATCAATGGAGCCGGGCGAGTTCCTGTGAGTACAGCGGATTATGCGGAAATTCGCGCACCAGGCTTTCCAGAAGCTCCCGTGCGCGAGCGAAGTTTTTATCGCGTCCCGCCGCAACCGCCAGCAGGACCTTCGCGTAAGGCGGAAGATAGTGGCCCTTCTCCACGGTAATCATCAGATCGTGAACGCCGCGATCCTTATCGGTCTCGGCGCCTCCCATACGCAGCAGCCAGCGGACCGGCGCGGCTCTAAGGCTTAACAGATAGTTCTCCGTGCCGACAGCCAGATACGCGTCGCCGTAATTGGGATCGACGGCCAGCAGCTTTTCCGCGAGACCTCTTCCCACTTTGACGTCACTCAACGACGCCAGATATTTCTTCTCAACCAAAGCCAAATAGTCGGCCTGTAAACCCAGGCGCAGCACTTCTGCAAACAGTGCGTTCCGGTCTAGGGGGGTCTTTGCCAGAATCGGACCCGAAAGTTGCTGGCTGCGTGCCAGGGCCTCTTCGAAATGCTGTTTGACCTGAGCATCGGGAACCAGTTTCTCGCGTGCCAGAAAGTTCGAGTCTTCCAGAAAAAACTCAGATTGCAGAATGTGGAGACGGTCGAATTCGGCGTAGAGGTAGGCTGCCGCGTCCGAGACGGGTCCAAGCGGGTCTTCCGGATGCTCGCGGGTCCACTCGGCAAGAGCCTTGTGCGCTTCGTCGAAGCGCAGGTCGTACATTTGCCGGTACGCATTTTCGAGGAGTGTTTCCGCATGCGCGCCGGAAGCGGCGATCCAGGAAACGAGAAAGGCCAGAACCAGACGGCGCAAAACGATCGGCATCGCGGAGCGAAACCCCGGGCGCACGAAACCGAAATCACCCAAGCGAGCTGCTGACCGAACCATACTGGAACTACCCCGTTTGAAGACTAAACCCCGGCCGGCTTCTTTTCCCACGGGCGGCGATGCGGAGCGCAGTCGCGATCCACCACGCGGTCGTACAGATGTTCGTCCGAAGTGGTGCCGAGCGAGACGTTATACAAGCTCGTCAGCCCCAGCCCTTCCCGCAGATCTTCCTCGAAAGCGTGAAGCGTCGTCAAGTGCGTCGAAAGAGCAGGCACCTCTCGCCCGGACGGAGTTCGCAGGAACATCTGGTAACCGCCGCTGATCAGCATTGAAATCTCATTGCCTATCAGGACGCCGGCTTTCCCGATCTTGAGCTTCCCCGGCCCCTGGTCTTCGATCACGGCCGCACAGCCATTCCGGCTCACCCGCACTCCTCCCCCTGCTTCGGGAGCAGCGCTAAATCCCAGGCTTTTCAGCTGCGCGATGCGCTCTTCAAAGGTCGATTGGCGGACCGTTTCCCGTCGAAAGAACATGTGCCTTATTATGACACTCCGCCGCCCAATTCCGCCTGAATCGCCGCCGCGATGCTCTTGGCAAAGTGCTCCACGCGGTCGAGCCGGGGACCCTCCACCATCACTCGCGCCAGCGGTTCGGTGCCCGAAAACCGGACCAGCACCCGTCCCGCGTCGCCGAATTCGGCTTCGGCGCAGCGGATCTGCTCGTTGGCACTTTCGAGTTCCGCCAAAGGACGCTTCTGCTTGACGCGCACGTTCACGAGCTGCTGCGGATAGGTTTCGAGCTCGGCCGTGAGCTCGTCGAGATCCTTCCCGGAGGTTCGCATCGCTTCCAGGACGCGGAGCGCGGTCAGCATGCCATCCCCCATCGTCGAGTATTCGCGAAAGATGACGTGACCGCTTTGTTCGCCGCCGAGCGGGGCATTCCGCTTCACCATCTCCTCGAGCACGTACTTGTCGCCCACCGGCGTCCGAACCAGCCCGATTCCGTGGCCGCGCAGCGCCCGTTCAAGACCCAAATTCGACATCACGGTTGCGACCACCTCATTCAACTTCCCGGCCGCGTGCAATGGGAGAGCCGTTAAAAGCAACACCGCGTCGCCATCGATAATCTTGCCCGAATGCGAAATGAATAAGGCGCGGTCCGCGTCGCCGTCAAACGCGATCCCCGCATCGGCCCCGGTCTGTAGCACGCGATCGCGGAGCCCCTCTAAATGGAGCGAACCGCAGTGAAGATTGATGTTCCGGCCATCCGGCGCGCAGCCGATGCACTCCACTCTCGCTCCCAGCCGCTCAAATAGATCCGGTGCGAGGTGCGATGCCGCGCCGTTCGCCGCATCCAGAATCAGATGCGTACCGTTCAGCCCCGAGGGGAGCGTGGACGCGAGGTACTCGATATAGGCGTTATCAAGCCCGGGATCCACACCGAGCGCCTTCGGAGCGATCGCCCCGGGAGCCGAGAACGCGAAAATGTCCTTCTCGATCGCGTGTTCCTGTTCATCGGGAAGTTTGAACCCGGAATGATCGATGATCTTGATGCCATTGTCCTGATATGGATTATGCGAGGCCGAGATCATCACCCCCGCCGCGAAAGGACCCGTACGCGTGACGTAGGCCAGTCCGGGTGTCGTAATCAAGCCGGCCAGCCGCGCTCGGACGCCGTTACGTTCCAAGCCTCCTGCCACGTACTCCGCGATCCACGGGCCGGACTCGCGCGTATCCATTCCAATGACGACCTCGGCATTGCGATGCTTTGCGTTCACCCAATGCGCGAGCGCCGCGCCCACCGCGAACGTGGTGGGTTTGTCCAGCGGGTATTCGCCCGCGACTCCCCGAATTCCATCCGTTCCAAACAACTGACGAATACTCAATTTGTTAATTTCCTGTCTTTTCAACGGTGATTTTCACGGTCACGATAGGCGACGAATCCAAATGAACTCTGGGATCCGCGACAAACGTATTCACGCGCAATTCGGCGGCCTGCGTGATGCTGCTCAAATCGATCGGGTCGGTCTGCACTTCGGAAATACCCAACACCCGCTCCTCCGAGCCCGCGATCGGCAGTGTTTCAGGGCGCACTTGCTGCCCAGTTAGACGATACCCCGGCGGGACCGCACCTGTGAAGCGGATCTGTACTGGTACTTCCTTGCGTAACATTCTCGCGAGCCGCACCCGCAATTGGGATGGAATGGCCCGCAGGAACGTAACCGTCGCTGGAAGATTCAAATTGGCGCTCGAAATGGTGTAAGTGCGGTCGCCTGGTCCCGCAACGCCGGATAGATCGAGCAACATAACCACGTCGGCCAGGCTGGACGTCGTCAGTTTGCCTGACGTGCCCCGAAGTTCTACCCGAACCGTATCCTGCACGTCCCCGGTGACAAGCAGATCCGGCGGGACGTTCTGATACAGCACCGGCACAGCGCGCGAAGTGAGTACTTCGGGCTGGCCGACAATGATAAACCAGAGCAGCACGGACAGCGCCAGCGACGCGACTTTCCACCCGAAATGCTGAGTAAGGAAGCGTAGTTTCATGGCTCCGCCTGCTTCCATCTCGGTTCCCTGCCGTCTTCCGAGCCGTTATTGCGGGAGGGGGAGATGCGCGTCAACCGCTCCTGAACACGTTCGAGCGAAACGTCGGGTTCCACGTCGCCGCGCGATGCGATCGCAATCTGCCCGGTTTCCTCGGAAACCACGATGGCGAGCGAATCGGTTTCTTCGGTGACGCCGATCGCGGCCCGATGCCGGGTGCCCATTCGCCGTAGCATCACCGGATTGGTGGTGAGCGGGAGAAAACAGGCGGCGGCGGCCACACGATCGCCTTGCAGGATCACCGCGCCGTCGTGCAGCGCCCCGCCGGGATGAAAAATCGAGCACAGCAAATCGCGCGAGACCACCGCGTCCATGGCTACGCCGCTCTCGATGAACGTTCGCAAACCGATATCACGTTCGACCACGATCAACGCGCCGATCTTCTCTTCCGACATCTGCTGGACAGCAAGGAGAATTTCATCGGCAACTTCCCGGCGTTCCAGCTGACGGCCCAAACCTAACCAGCGCCCTCGTCCGATGCGCGCAAGCAGCCGCCGGATTTCGGACTGGAACATCACGATCAGCGCGAATGCGGTGTAAGGCGCGATCGCGGCAAGCACCGATCTCAGCAATTCCAGGTGAGCCCACAGCGCCACGACGTACGCCGCCACCAGCACGCAAATCCCATAGAGAATGTGCGCGGCCCGCCGTCCGCGGACCATCAAAATGAATTGATAAATCAGGATCGCCACTGCTGCGATGTCGAGCAGCGATGTGACCGTGAGTTTCGAATTGACCGGAAGCGAAAACGGCAGCATGGACGCGGAAGTGACTCCAGCGCTCAGGCGCTCAAAACGCGCAGAGTCTCACTATCTCCCTAGTCTATTACGGTGTTTCACTAAGGTCGCGGGGCGCGGTTCTCAGGAGCCCTTAATTTCGGTCCACAGGCGATCGCGCAGCCGTTGCGAAGTCGAGGATTGCGCCACAAACCATTCCCCTCGCGAGAGGATTTCCGCGGAAGGGAACAGCACCGGATTATCGCGAATCTCCGGGGGCAGGAGCTTCAGGGCTTCTCCATTCGCGGTTGCTGTGTGTGTGGTCACGACGATCGCCGCAGCCACATCCGGACGTAGCAGGTAGTTGATGAACTGATGCGCCAGATCGGAGCGGCCGCTTTCCCGCAGAATCGCGACGTTATCGCAAAAGCGCGGGAAACCCTCGGTGGGAAACGCAAACGCGAGCTTGTCCGGAGCCGCGGCGATCGCCTGCGCAGCCGTCACCGCCCACGCCTGCGCCACACTCACATCCCCGGCGACCAGCTGATCCCGGACTTCCGCGTTGAGATACGCCCGCACCAAGGGCTTTTGCGCGACGGCATCTGCCTGAGCGTCCCTCAGTTCGCTAGGATCGCTCGAATTGATGGAACGGCCGCGCCTCTTGAGGCACGCGCCGATCACCTCCGGCGCGTCGTCAAGCATGGTGAGCTTCCCGCCGAGGCGCGGATCCCACAGATTGGCCCACGAAGTGGGGCGCGGGCTCACAGCGTTCTGGTACACAATGCCCGTCGACCCGTGCATGTAAGGGACGTTCCAGCGCAATTCGGGATCCCACGGCGGATTACGAAACGACGTCTCCAATGCGGTCAGATTCGGGAGGCGCGTGTGATCGAGCGTCGCCAGCAATTCCAGATCGCGCATGGGCGCGATATATTCCGCGGATGGAAACACCACGTCCCATCCGGAGTTGCCGCCCATCACTTTGGCGAGCATCTCCTGGTCGCTTTCGTAGGTTCCGTAGCGCACTTCGACCCCGGACTCGCGTTCAAAATTCGAAACCGTGTGCGGGGCGACGTAATCGGACCAGTTGTAGACGTTCAAACGTGGACGGCCTCGCCCACACGCCCCGGCAATTGCCGCGCCGCCCACGGCTAGGCCGCCTAAAAATCGGCGCCGGCCGATCTCGATCGGATGGCCATCCCGTTTCACGCCGATCGCATCCTTTCCGAAAGCACGACCATCGTCCCCAGCGCCACCACCACAATGGTCGACACCGCGTTGAGGACTGGATTCACGCCGCGGCGCGCCATCGCGTAGATCACCATCGGGAGGGTTTGCGAATCGACCCCGGCGACCAGGCTGGTGATGACGTAATCGTCGATGGAAACCGTAAACGCCAGCATCGCCGCGGCGGCAATCGCCGGAGCAAGATACGGCAGAGTCACTTTAGTGAACACGACGTATTCCGTCGCGCCCAAATCGAGGGCGGCTTCCTCCAATACTGGATCGAAGCTGCGCAGCCGGGCCATCACGACGATGACAACATACGCCACCGAAAATGCGACATGCGCCACGATCACCGTGTGCATTCCCAAGCGCATGTGTAGAAACCGGAACAACCATTCGAAGAATACGAGCAGCGAAACTCCGGTGACGATCTCCGGCGTCACCAGCGAAAGATAGAACGATCCGCTCAGGCCGCTGTGCAGCCACCGACCTTGCCGCGACGGCGTTTTCTTCCAAAGACCATACGCCGCTAGTGTTCCAATGAAGGTGGCCAGAATCGTCGCAAACACCGCAATAACCAAGCTATTCGCCGCCGACTCGATCAGATCCCGATCCACGAACGCGGCGCGGTACCAATGCAGCGAAAAGCCCTCCCAGATCGTGAAGCGCGAAGAATTCACGCTAAAGATCGCCAGGATCAAAAGAGGCACATGGAGAAACGCGTATGCGAGCACCGCGTACCAGGCGAGCGGCTTCTTCATTTGCCGCCTCTCGGAAGGCAACCAGATGTCCGTCGAAGCTGAAACGGCAAAGCGGCCTCTAGTGGTCCGTGCACGCAAAACCGGCAAAGCCGGGTCATAGGAGTTCTTCCCCCTCCCGGCGGGCAGCGAACAGAATGCCCATGGCGGCAATCATCAATACGACCGATATCGCCGCGCCGAACGGCCAATCGCGCGACGTCGTGAACTGATTCTGGACCAGGTTGCCAATCAGGATCGTCTTACTTCCACCCAGGAGATCGGACGTGAGGTAAGTTCCCAGGCAGGGGATGAAAACCAAAATCGCGGCCGCGCGAATTCCCGGCATCGAGAGCGGCAAAGTAACCCGGAACATCGCGGTCATGGGATTTGCGCCCAAATCGGCAGCCGCTTCGAGCAGTGTCGCGTCCAGCCGTTCGAGCGTCGCGTAGAGCGGTAGCACGGCGAACGGCAGATAGCCGTAAACCAGTCCGAGGATCACCGCTCCGTCGTTGTACAACATCGGTAGCGGTGCATGGATCAAACCCAATCCCTGAAGGATCGTGTTGATCAGCCCCGTGTCCCGAAGCAGAAACATCCAGGCGTAAGTCCGGATCAGGAAGCTGGTCCAAAACGGCAGGATCACCAGACTGAGATAAAGGTTTTTTCTCGACCCGGATCGCGCGATGAATAACGCGAGCGGAAACCCGAGCGCCAGACAAAGCACCGTTGCGACACCCGAAATCCAGAAAGTACGCAGAAAGATCGCGCCATAGAGCGGGTCGAAAAGACGCGTGTAATTTTCGAGGGTCCACGGGTGTTCGACGCCGCCGTATGCCCCTCGAGTCATGAAGCTGTAGGCCGCGATGACACCCAGAGGAATCGCGAGCGTCGTCAACATCAGGATCGCCGCGGGCGAAAGAAACGCTTTTTGAAGACGCCCGGCTGCGCTGGTCATGAGCACGATCCTAATTCGTCCGAAGGATTCCACCAAACGTACACCGTTTGTCCGGTCTCGAATCCGTTTTCGCCCGCCGAAATTTGAGCAATCACCGATCCCCCGCCCTGCAATTCCACCTCGATGTGCTCATAGGAACCGAGGAAAGTCGCCGCTGTCACCGTACCGGGTCGCGCGGAATTTCCGGCAGGGGGCTCGCGCGAGATTCGAGTGCATTCCGGGCGCACTCCCACATCCCCGATCCAATTCATCGCGCCCATGAAAGAGGCGACGAAGCGGGTTCTGGGCCGCTGATAAATCTCCTGCGGCGTTCCGGTTTGTTCGATCGCGCCGCGATTCATCACCGCGATTTGATCGGAAAGCGAAAGCGCCTCTTCCTGGTCATGGGTCACAAACAGAAACGTCACCCCTACGCGGCGCTGCAGATCCTTCAATTCCGCGCGGACCTGTTTGCGAAGTTGTGGATCGAGCGCGGAAAGAGGCTCGTCGAGCAGCAGAACGTCCGGCGCCAGAACCAGGGATCGTGCCAGCGCGACTCGTTGCCGTTCTCCACCCGAAAGCTCCGACGGTTTCCTCGACTCCTTGCCCTCGAGCCGCAGTTGATCCAGCACTCGGGTCACTCGGTCGTCCATGCCGGACGCGTTTTGACGCCGCAGGCCGAACTCAATATTCCCGCGCACATGCAGATGCGGAAACAACGCGTAGTTCTGGAATACCGTGTTGACGCTCCGGCGATAAGGCGGCAGGTGATCGATCCGTTGGCCGTTTAACCACACCTCCCCGGACGAGGGCGTTTCAAATCCCGCGATCATGCGGAGCGTGGTCGTTTTCCCGCATCCCGAAGGCCCCAGGAGCGAAAAGAACGCGCCGCGAGGGATGGAAAGCGAAACATCCGTCACGGCGCGATGGGTCGCGAACTGTTTCGATACGTTGCGTAGATCGAGGATGGCGTCGGTCATCGGCGATCGATCGTGATCCCGGCTCTTCGCAGCCGCTCCAACAACGAGAGAGAGTCCGATCTCACCGTAATGATAAAGGAAAGCGTACTTGCTATGATCGAAGAGGGATTTCTCAGAATAAAATGACAGCAACCGTAGCCGGAGTCGGCGGGCGCACGCGCGCACTGCGATTCTGGAATACGACCAACGGCAAGAAAGCCGTTATGGCCGTGAGTGGTGTGATTCTGGTCGCGTTTATCGCCGGACATCTGGCAGGCAATCTTCAAATATTCCTGGGCCCGGAGCGATACAACGGATACGCTCGCTTCCTTAAGTCTGTTCCTGAACTTCTGTGGCCGGTGCGCATCGTTTTATTGGCGATGATCACGCTGCATATCTGGAGCTCCATTCAACTCGCCGTGGTGAAGAGCGAAGCCCGGCCGATAGGCTACGTTCAGAAGAAAAACGTCGTGGCGACCTACGCCTCGCGAACCATGTATTGGAGTGGACCGATCATCGCGCTCTTTGTCGTCTACCACCTCATGCAGTTCACCTTCGGCGTAGGTGGAACCCGCTTTGATGAAGGCGACGCCTACGGAAACGTCATCGCCGGATTCCGCGTCCCCGCCATTTCCCTTTTTTATATCCTCGCTATGGGCCTACTCTGCCTGCATCTGCGCCACGGAATGTGGAGCATGCTGCAGACGCTGGGCTTCTATCATCCGCGCTTCACGCCGCGGATCAAAACCGCCGCGACCGCGATCGCTCTCCTCGTGTTCCTGGGCTTCTGCTCGATCCCAGTGGCCGTGCTCAGTGGCGTCATTCCGCAGGTGCTCTGAAATGATGCAACTGGACGCGAAAATTCCAAGCGGGCCGATCGAGAAGGCCTGGGATAAATGCCGCTTCGAGATGAAGCTGGTGAATCCGGCCAATAAGCGAAAGTATCAGATCATCGTCGTCGGCTCGGGATTGGCCGGTGGATCCGCCGCCTCGACACTCGCCGAACTCGGCTATAACGTCAAGTGCTTTTGTTTTCAGGATTCGCCCCGGCGCGCCCATTCGATCGCCGCGCAAGGCGGAATCAACGCCGCCAAAAACTATCAGAACGACGGCGATAGCGTCTATCGGCTGTTCTATGACACCGTGAAGGGCGGCGATTTCCGCGCCCGCGAAGGGAATGTCTATCGGCTGGCGCAGGTCAGTGCCAACATTATCGATCAGTGCGTCGCGCAGGGCGTTCCGTTCGCTCGCGAATACGGAGGGATGCTCGCCAACCGGAGCTTCGGTGGCGCGCAGGTGTCGCGGACCTTTTATGCGCGCGGGCAGACCGGCCAGCAGTTGCTTCTAGGCGCATATCAGGCGCTCGAACGACAGGTGGAAGCCGGGCGCGTGACGATGTATCCGCGGACGGAGATGCTGGATCTGGTGGTGATTGACGGGCATGCGCGCGGCATCATCACCCGCAATCTGGTAACCGGCGCGATTGAGTGCCACGTCGCCGACGCGGTGGTGCTCGGCACCGGCGGCTATGGGAACGTTTTCTACCTCTCCACCAACGCCAAGGGTTCCAACTGCACGGCCATCTGGAGAGCCTACAAGCGCGGCGCGGCGTTCGGAAATCCCTGCTTTACGCAAATTCATCCGACGTGCATCCCCGTGTCGGGGCATTATCAATCCAAGCTGACCCTGATGAGCGAATCGCTGCGTAACGACGGCCGCATTTGGGTGCCGCTCCAAAAAGGTGACAAACGTTCGCCCGATCAGATTCCGGAATCCGAGCGCGATTATTACCTGGAACGCCGCTACCCCAGTTTTGGAAACTTGGTGCCCCGCGATGTGGCTTCACGCAATGCGAAAGCCGTTTGCGACGAGGGACGCGGCGTGGGCGAGCACGGCTTGGGCGTGTATCTCGATTTCAGTGACGCGATCCAGCGCCTCGGCGTGGATGCGATCCGCGAGCGTTACGGCAATCTGTTCGAAATGTATCAGCGCATCACCGATGAGGATCCTTACAAGGTCCCGATGCGCATTTATCCCGCGATCCACTACACCATGGGCGGCTTGTGGGTCGATTATTACCTGATGTCGACCATCCCCGGCCTATTCGTGATTGGGGAAGCGAATTTCTCCGACCATGGCGCAAATCGCCTCGGTGCCAGCGCTCTCATGCAAGGCCTTTCCGACGGCTACTTCATCCTGCCGTACACCATGGGAAACTATCTGGCGACCCATAAGCTTCCGGCCGTCGACGCAACCCATCCGGAATTTAAGGCCGCTACGGCGACCGTAGCCGATCGGACTCGAATTCTGCTGGCTACGAACGGCACGCGCACGGTGGATTCATTCCATCGCGAACTCGGCAAGATTGTGTGGGACAACTGCGGAATGTCGCGCAACCGCGCGGGACTGGAATCGGCCATCGGCCAGGTTCGCGAGCTTCGCGAACAGTATTGGCGCGAGGTGAAGGTTTTGGGCACGGGTGAGGAGATCAACCAATCTCTTGAGAAAGCCGGCCGCGTAGCCGATTTCATGGAACTGGCGGAACTGATGTGCATCGACGCCCTGGATCGCGAGGAATCCTGCGGATGCCATTTCCGGGAAGAGTTTCAAACGCCGGATGGCGAAGCTCTCCGCAACGATGGCCACTACATGTATGCGGCGGCGTGGGAATACATGGGCCCGGATCAGCGTCCGGCGCTGCACAAAGAAGCGCTCAACTTCGAATACGTGCATCCATCCCAACGGAGCTACAAATGAGGACGCTCGATCGCCCGCGGAGGAAGAATTAAATGCGCCTCGTGTTTCATATCTGGCGTCAGAAGGCGCGCGATACCGCCGGTCGCGTGGAACGTTACGAATCGAACAACATGAGTCCGGACATGTCCATGCTCGAAGCGTTGGACGTGTTGAATGAGGAATTGATTCTGCGCGGTGCCGATCCCGTGGCATTCGAGCATGATTGCCGCGAAGGTATTTGTGGATCCTGTGGCATGGTGATCAACGGTGTCGCCCACGGCCCGCTTCCCAAGACCACGGTTTGTCAGCTTACCCTCCGGCATTTCAAGGACGGGCAGAATGTCTACCTCGAACCGTGGCGCGCACGCGCGTTTCCGGTGCTGAAGGATTTGATCGTGGACCGCAGCGCATTCGACCGCATCATCCAGGCGGGGGGGTATATTTCGACGCGCGCCGGCAGTGCAATGGACGGCAATACGCTGCCGGTTCCCAAGGACAACGCCGAGCAGGCCATGGACGCAGCCGCGTGCATCGGATGCGGAGCCTGCGTCGCCGCTTGCCCTAACGCATCGGCGTCGCTTTTTACGGGCGCCAAGATCTCGCATCTGGGACTATTGCCGCAGGGACAGCCGGAACGTGACGATCGGGCCTTGCGGATGATTGCCCGGATGAACATCGAGGCGTTCGGTCAATGCACCAATATCGGCGAGTGCGAGGCCGTCTGCCCCAAAGGCATTCGTCTTGAGGTAATCAGCCGAATGAATCGCGACTTTATCGGCGCGAGCTGGTCCGCAAGAAACGCCTAGCGCGCATTCTTCCGCGCTAAATCTTTGGAGTTAGGCCCCTAGGCAGGAATTAGGCCCTAAGCCGCGTGGGCGGGGGACACCGCGAGCTGATTCCGCAGCGTTTGCCGGACGCGCAGCAACCGTACTCGAATACCCGTCGACGTGATACCTTCCTTGCGCGCGATCTCCTCGGCGGAATACCCGGCGAGGCTCTTTTCCAGCAGGGCGCGATCCCGCCGTGAGCAACGGTCCAGCAGCCGGTTCAGTTCCAGCGTCGACAGGTCGATCGAATAGGAGACGTCCGCCCCATCGAGCGACACCGGCACAGGTCCCCGGAAACGGGCGCGGAACAAATTGCGTGCGATCGAATTCACCCAGAAACCCACCAGGCCAGGATCGCGCAGCTGCTCGCGGTATTCCCAGCCGCGGGCCCACGCCGCCTGAGCAATTTCGTCGGCTTCGTCAATCGGTACCCCGCGCGAAAGAAGAAAACGGCGGGTTGCCCCGTATCCGGTTTCGAAAGCGTCTGCGTATTCGTCTCGTTGCATCGCTCCTGCAATTGCAACTGGCCCGCCAACAATGAAGGATTGTAAATCAACCATTTAGCTTCTGGGCCACTCGAAAGGGCCGGTAAAATTTTCGGGTTGCGAATGCACCGCGCAAAATCTGCCCTGCCGTACTTAGCCAGGAAGGGCCACGCGCCGACGGCTGTCACTCAGGCGTCAAGCAAAATAACCGATCTTCCGATAAATTACGGTGCGCCTTCTTCTCTCCTTCTGCGCCATGGCCGGGCTCCTGAGCGCCGAATCGTACCCCAGTTGGTGGAATTTCACGCCGCCGGATTCGACGGCCCTCGTTGGAATTCAGTGGGAAACCGTCCGTCCATCGGATTTCGGCGATGCGGTGTCGACGGAATTGTTCGGTGCGGGCAGCGTCGGGCTCCCCGAACTGCCATTGCTCCTAGAGACGCGGCAGATGCTGGTTTCCGGACCCGATTTGCTCGCGATCGCCAGCGGTTCTTTCCCCTCGGCAGCCTTCCGCGCGCAGGCGTCGGCCCTCAAGTTCAAAAGAGCGATGTATCGCGACACCGAACTGTGGATCGCCTCCGATCGAGCGAGCCTGAGCATGGCGCACGTAAGCGACGCCCTGGTGCTCGTCGGCTCCAGAAAAACGCTACAGGATGCTATCGACCGAAGCCTGCTCGAAACCGGCCGCCAGTATAGCCCGCTCCTGTCGCGCGCCGCGAGGATCGCGCCCGGGAAGGATTTGTGGATCGTCGCGGACGCTCTGCCGGACGCACTCGCCAGCCGCTTCGTTCCCCTGGATGCCTCAGCGGCAAATTTCGAAGGCTCGGTCGCGATCGGGAACGGACTTTCTTTGGACGCGCGCTTCGAGCGGGATTCCAAGCAATCGGCGTCGGAATCCGCGGACGTTTTGAAAGCCGCCGTACATTCGCTCCCGCTGATTTTACGGTCACTCGAGGTGTCCACGGAATCGAACACAGTATTTCTGACGCTACAGGTCGACCGGACACAGATGGACGCCACATTGCGCCGCGCCGATTCGGGTTCTGACGCGCCGGATATCCCTGCTCAGCCGGCGGAGCCGCAACCGAACAACGCGCAGCCGATGAACGGGGCGGTAAATCCCGGTCCGAAGGCCGTAGAGCATCCTGCCCAGTCCGTCGCCGGGTCCGTTGCGCCCACGCCCGGGGCGGCACCTGTTGCCGCCGCTGCGACACCCAGACCTGCGGCTCCAGCTCCAGCGACCACTCCCGTCGCTTCTGCAGTTCCGGCCCCGGCAGCCGAAAAGCGTCCGGCCGTTCCCCAAGTCATCAGGATTTACGGGCTCGATGAAGGGGTTCGCGAAATCCTGCTCGAACCGGCGCGTTAGCGGCAGGCCTCGCAATCGGGTAGGTCCAGGCGTTGCTCTTGAAAAAAGCTTCCGGTCGGTGCGCTAGTATGCCCAACGCCACAGCGTTGCGCCAACCGTGAACCCCGCACCCACGGCCGCGAACAAAACCAGATCCCCCTTTTTGAGCCGCCCCGATTCGATCGCATCCCGCGTGGCCAAAGGAATGGTTGCGGCGGTGGTGTTGCCGTAACGATCGATGTTGATCACCACTTGATCGCAATCGAGACCCAGCCGCTCCGCGGTCGCAGAGATGATGCGCCGGTTCGCTTGATGTGGGATCAGAAGCTTGACGTCCTTGGCAGTGAGCCCGTGCCGGTCGAGCAGCGTCTGGCACGTCTCATACATCTTTCGGACCGCGAATTTGAATACTTGCTGGCCATCCTGCTTTACGAAGTGGAGCCGCTCTTTCACCGTCTCGGCTGACGCAGGCATGCGGCTGCCGCCGGCCGGCATCTTCAGATACTCGCCGCCCGATCCGTCGATCTCATTCAGCACTCCCACGAACCCTTCCCCAGGCTCGCCCGGCTCAATCAGCATCGCGCCCGCGCCATCGCCAAATAGCACGCACGTTCCGCGATCGGTGTAATCGATGATGCGCGACATGGTGTCCGCGCCGATCACCAGCACCTTCTTGTACGCCCCGCTCACGACCAGTTGCGATCCCACAGTAAGTCCGTAAATGAATCCCGAGCACGCCGCGACCAGATCGAAGCCCCAGGCTCCTTTCGCTCCTAAGCGATCTTGAACCAGGCACGCGGTCGATGGGAAAAGCATGTCGGGAGTGACGGTGCAAACAATGATCACTTCCAACTCGCTGGCCTCGATGCCGCGCTGTTCGAGCGCCACGCGCGCCGCCTGCACCGCGAGATCGGAAGTCGCCACATTCGGAGCCGCGATGTGACGCTCAACAATCCCAGTGCGCTCCAGAATCCATTCATTACTCGTCTCTACTAACTTCTCGAGATCGGGATTGGTCAGCAGCCCGGGCGGCACGTAGCATCCGAGCGCACTGATTTTAGCTCCAGGCAAAGGCTCTCCTTGAATGACTGTGAGAAAACAACGTTCCGCTTCGGCTGTTTCGCAACAGGTGATGCGGAGCGTCCTCCTTGCTATGTTACATTCGGAGGGAATGCAAGTCGAGAGCGCGGCAGAACCGCCCATCGCGAGGGACGAGAATCCCGCCCCGCATTCCGGCGAAACCGCCGATTCCGGCTCGATCTCCTCCGTCCCCTCCTCTTCCGCCCAGATCTACGCGCGAGTTTTCCGCAATCTGAAGCCGCGTACTCCCCTGCCGTCGATTCGCGTCGAATTCCGGCGTTATACCAACGCCAACGCGCAGATCAGACTGGACGCTGGCGTCCTCCTGGTTCGCATGGCCGACACGCTGGAGAACGCTCCCGAGG
>Ga0182030_10010258_pt1 | contig 19064 bp, 13 predicted proteins | sample 812S3MmetaG_FD_121299 | JGI IMG/M metagenome (GOLD analysis project Ga0182030, IMG submission 121299) | Permafrost microbial communities from Stordalen Mire, Sweden - 812S3M metaG (Illumina Assembly) | ecosystem: Environmental > Terrestrial > Soil > Wetlands > Permafrost | place: Sweden... | reverse complement strand
ATTTTGGTTAAGAACCGCTTGCTGGCGCGCGCGGCTCGGAATGGCGTCTCAATGTTTGTAAGTGTTTACAGAGCCGCGACCGCGAGGGAGCGGTCGTTCAGAGACGTGCCTCCCGAAACCGTTAAGCACCCCAAGCGGTGCTCGCCTGCCCTCAACCCTGGTCGGGGAGTCCGCCAAGTTTGGCGCGGGCGGCAGTCGAGCACCGCCTGCCCCACCTCGTGTCTGCCCGATTACGTGGTCGGTTCCGGCGCGTAACGCGGGGTGGGCTCGCGCTCCGGCCAAGCCGTCGAAGGAACTCCGGCGGCCTCACCCACCGCCCGGGCCACCGGCTGGAAACTGAACCATCCGGCCAGGGCCGCGGCGTCGATTTTGCGGCGGCTCATGATCGTCCTTCGGGCGTGCAACGCTCGCGGCAGGCATTTCGCCAGATGCCAGAACGCCGGCAGCGAGGCCGGTTCGGTCAGCAGCGCGCCGGCAATCACCACCAGGTCGCGCATGGTCATGGGCAGCCAGTAGTGCCGGTACAGGCCCGGGCTGGCGTTCTTGATGCGCATCAGGAAGCGATTCTTCACGGAATGCATGTTGATTGCGCGGGGTATGGAGCGGCGGCTCCCCGGCACCACGCTGCGCACGTGATAAGACACCGCCGCGGGAGTGTAGATGCAGCGCCAACCCAGCAGGAGGGCACGCCAGGCGACATCGGCATCCTCCCGGTAACAGAAAAAGTCCGGGTCGAAGAAACTGCCGTCCACGGAGATGTCGTCGATCGTTTCCCGCCGGTAAAGGGCGGCCGCGGCGCTGGCCCCGAAAACATACTCCATGCTGTCGAATTCGGGACCGTCGGGCTCGTGCCAGCCGCGGTCGAAATGACGCATGGCGGGGGTGAAAAACATGCCGGCGGAATCCAGACGCTGCTCGTCGAGCGGCCGGAAGCCGGGGCCAATGGAGAGCAGCTTGCCGCATACCGAGCCAACCGAGGGGTCGGACTGGCCGGCATCCCACAGCGTGCGGATGAAGTGCGGCAGCAGCAGTACGTCGGGGTTGAGAGTCAACACCCAGTCGGCGCGGCTGGAGCGGATGGCCTGGTTTTGCGCTTCCGCGAATCCCAGGTTGCGGTCGTTATAGATGGTGCGTATTCGATTCTTGAAGCGGCGGAGAATGGAGCGTGTGCCGTCGGAGGAGGCATTGTCTACTACCACGATTTCCGTGGCCACCCCTTCCTGTTCCAAGATCCCTTCCAGACAGCGACGTATGTACCGCTCGCTGTTGTAGGTGACGATTGCTACGCACACTTGGGTGTGACGGAGAAGTTTCAAAGGTTTCGATTCAAAGACCCCGCACCGGGCCGCTTCAACTACACTGGGTTACAAGAATGACGATATTTGTGCGAAAAAATGTGAGAAAAAATTCTTTTGGAGGTGTAGTTGAAATGGCATGGTTGCGGGTCTTTGGTATGACTCGACGCGTCCTTGGCGATTCTTACAGGTGACGAGAAGTGGCAATCTTCCGCCAGACGCAAGCGAGCTCGGAGTTACAAGACCAAGTGGCTCAGCTATATATAGAGACCCGCGAGGACGTCTACCGGTACCTGCTGACGCTCGGCGTGCATCCGCCGAAGGCGCAGGAAGCCGTGCAGGAAGTCTTTCTGCGGCTCTATACGAACCTCAAAAAGGGCGAGAAAATCGAGAGTCTGCGGGGCTGGGTGTTCCGCGTTGCCCACAACTACGGTCTGAAGGTCCGCGCCCGCCAATCGGCCGAAGAGCGGTTCGATCCGGCCTTCGAGGCCCGGCTGGCGTCCCCGGCGGTCAACGCCGAGCGGGATCTGCTGGACCGCGAGAAAATGACCCGGCTGAATACCGCCGTGAAAGGCCTCTCGGCACAGCAGAAGCGCGTTCTTTTCTTGCGGATGGAAGGTCTTCGCTATCCTGAGATCGCTCACACGCTGGGGATCAGCGCCTCGGCTGTCGGCGAGTTCCTGCGGCGTGCCCTGCTGCGGCTGAAGAAGGTGCGCGATGAGTAGCCTTTTCCAGCCCCATTCCGGTCGATACCTGGTCCGCTATCTGGACGGCGAGCTCTCCCCGCGCCGCGCCGCAAAGGTGGAGCGCCACCTGGAATCCTGCGGCCCATGCCGCGCCGAACTGGAAGAATTGAAGAATTCCCTCGCGGAATGCGAAAGCTACCGCAACGTACTGGCAGCCCAAATGCCGGGAGCGCCGCAACCCTGGCGCGACCTGTACCGCGATTTTTCACGAATTGATGAGTCTTTGGCCAACACGTCTCTCCTTGGACGGCTGATGCGTCCCCTCGTACATTCGGGTGTACCGAGATGGGCGTTTGTAGCGGGCTTGGCGGTGCTGATTGTTCTCACAACTTTCCATCAGCTCCGCCAAGCCCCTTCTGTTCAAGCCGCTGGGATATTGAGAAAGGCCGTAGCAGTTTCCGAAAGCAAGCCTCGTCCGGCGCACCGCATTCGCGTGCGCACCAGCCACCAGCAGGAGTTTACGCGGTTGGCCGGAGCGCGGACCCCGCTGGTCGAAGTGGTTGAGCCGCCGGCGGTAGCCGCGCTGCTCCAGGCTGCCAATTTCGATTTGATGGATCCCCTCAGCGCCCATGCCTTCCGGGCGTGGCGCGATGCGCAGGTTCAAATCACCGACGAGGTGACTGCGGTATCCAACCCGCAGGAACCGTCGGAGCATTTTACCCGCATCCGAACCGTCTCCGCCGAAGGCGAACTGGAGGCTGCCAGCCTCACCTTGAACACCGACGACTATGAACCGGTGGAAGAGCGGCTGGAGTTTCGCGATGGGGAATGGATTGAGTTGAGCGAGATAGCGGAGACTTCCACGGAGAGCGCCGGTGGTTCCGTCGCTTCACGCGTGGAAGTTCCGGCGCGCGCCGCCGAACCACCAAGCCGGCCGGCCGCGTTCGCACCCGGGTCGACGGCCTCGATTTCCGACGAGTTACAAGTGCTGTCCGCACTACGCGCGATCGAGGCCGACCTGGGTGAGCTGGAAGACGTCGCTCTGGCCGATGGCAAGGTCGTGGTCACCGGCGGCGAAGGTATTTCTCCGCGCCGGCAGAACGAAATCCGCGCTTCGCTGGCGAACCTGCCGCACGTGGAAGTGGAGTTCAGTCCGGTGCACTCGGTGGCTATCCCCGCCGAACCGGCCATCGCCAGCGGTTCCGTCGGCAGCGCCGCCGCTTCGCCCCTCCAGCCGCGCCTGGAAAAGCACCTCGGGGGACATGCCGAGTTCGACCGTTTCAGCACGCAATTGCTAGATTTGGACGATGCGGCCATGCCGCGGGTGTACGCGCTGCGTAAGCTGGCGCAAAAGTTCTCGCCCACAAACGAAACGCAACTCGGCGCCAGGGATATCGATTTACTGCACGAGCTATCCCGCAAGCACGCCGCCGCGCTCCTTGAGAAGGTCGGCGCGATGGAGCGGATTCTGGTTCCGGCGTTGTCCTCCTTGGGTGGCACGGCGCCCAGTGTTCATCCTGCCGGCCACACCGCTTGGCAACCCGCCGCGGAAGACGTCTTCCAGAGCGCCCGGCGTGTCGAGATCCTGGTATCCCAGATGCTGGGGATGACGGCGGGTAAAGCTTCCACCAACGCTCTACCCTCGGACCTGTTGGCCGCCTTGAGCGAACTGCACGCCAACCTGGACGACTGCCAGAAGTTCCTGCCGGCAGCTCGCTAGTCCGCGTTTCTCACACACAGCTCGCCGTGTGATGTGCGTCGGCACTACCAAACCGGAGAATCTTTGCCGGCAAAGCCAGCGCGCATGTTCAGGCGTGGATTCCGGAGCTGCACCCCGGCTAGAAGCTAACCGCTCAAAGCTCGCGGCGAAACCGCGGACACAAGCCGATCCGCAACGTCGATCGCGGTAGTCAAGTCCGCCGCAAAACCATTCGCGCCGATTTCCACCCAAAGGCCGGGGCTTGCACGAAAGGCCGCGCCGCCTATTAGTACCTGCAGCCTCGGTGAACGGGCACGAAGATCTCGAATCAACCTCACCACGTTTGGCACGTTGAAGAGCATGGTAGCCGATATGCACAACAGGTCCGAATTCTGCGCCAGAACCGCCTCGACGACTCCGTCATGGGGGGCATCCGTGCCCAGAAACTCAACATTCCACCCGGCATTTTCGAGTACATCGGCCACCATGTTCGCGCCGATCTGATGGAACTCGCCCACAACGCCGGTGACAATGGCTTGGCGCAGCGGAGTCGATGGCGGCACAGGCAATGCGCGGGAGTATATCCTCGCCATCACGAACTGAGTGATCGCCGTTGCCCGGTGCTCTACGCTTACGGATATCTTACCCGCTTCCCACAATCTGCCGACCTCATACAGAGATTCCTGGAAGACTTGAACATAGAGATCGAAAATGCCGGCGCCGTTTTGCAGCGCCTCTTCCACAATCCGCACCGAGCCTGCTCTCGCGCCGATCAGAATGGACTGCAGATAGACCGTCCTGGTCAGAGCCAGGGGGCTGTCCGGTTGGGCGCGGCGAGTCTTCTCGCGATCGCATGCCGCGCGGCCGCCCTCCATCATGCGGGCCACCACCGTCTGCTGGTCCGGCGACAATTCGGAACCGAGGGCGGTCTCGATCTGCGTCAGATTTTCGACCAGGAAGCGGCTGCCGATGGCCCGGGACTTCAGCAGGCCAGCCGCCCATTCGCAATACTCTTCAAACGCCTGGACGCTGCCGGCTTCCACTGCACCCCGCAGGAAATCGATGTGAAACTGCGCGTCCTCAATGCCGAACTTTCTGGCTCTCTCGCCATACTTCAACACCCAGTCAGGATGTTTTTCCAGGAATACTTGAGTAACTTGTTCCGCCACCTGAGGCTTGACTTGCTGCAATCGGTCGCCCAGTGCCGTTCTGTCGTATCGAGGAAAATCGGTCATTTCCTCGACCCTCCTTCCGGAGTGTGAAGCTCCTCGCCCAGCAGCGCAAATGCGTCCGGTTGGACATCGAGGTTGCAGCCGAGCACGCGCCCCGCGGAATCGGCGCCAATGAATGTCACCGGAAAGCGCAATTCGGATTGGCGGCTTCCCGCGTCTACCCGGATGCGGAGCTCCTTTGCGGATTCAGGAGTGAGGAACTTCCACAGCGGTTGTCCGTTCAGCCGGCCAGACTCGCCACCCAGGAGTCTCTCCATTGCCGCGGTTGCGCCCAGAATGACGCCGTCCGCGTTCGCAACCACGCCGTGTACCGTGGTGCTCGACGCCAAATACGCTCGTGTAAGCGCTTCCCAGTCGCCGGTGAAGTGCTCCCACACTTGCCCGCCCCGATCGTCTTCCACCCGTTCCAGGATTCGAAGTTCGGTAAATGCACTGTCGAGCTTGAGCCCTTTGGGCATGGCTTCATGCGAGCGTCGATGCGCGTGGCCGGAGTGCCAGGTTCGAAACCGGGAAACATCGCTCCAGCGGGTGACCAAATAGAAAACCGCGCAATCCGTTCTGTCCTGAAACACCTCAAGGCCCATAAACCCTGCTTGATTGTCCACGAATCCCGGCCGGTCCAGAAATGCCTGCCTGACATCCTGCTCGCGGCTGTTCTCTACGCGAAAGCGCGACATTGCGACGATCATGGCGCCACCTTTCCAGGGTTCATAGCCATCCGGTGTTCTCCAGTGCGCTCTTGAGCCGTTCGAATTCTTCCGCCGCCCGGAACAGAAGCTCGCCGGCATTATCGAGCTGGCCGGCGGCGGCCGACCGCTCCATCTCCTGGGCAATGGCGCGTAGGCCGCCTGCCGAAACAGCCGCCGCCGAACCTTTGAGTGTGTGCGCCTGCAAGCGGGCGCCGCGCTGATCCGCCTCGTCGAACCGCTTTCGCAGATTGTTCAACTGCGATGGAACATCGTCCAGGAACCCCTTGACCAGGATGCCGGCAAGCTGCCTGTCTCCCATGAGACGCTTCAATAAGGCCTCGGGATCGAAAATCGCCGCCGATGCGTCTGAGGCGGCCTGTTCGCCGGCTTGGACCGCGACCCGCGGAGCGGTCCCGGGGATCCACTTCGCGAGCGCTTCCGCCAGGAGGTGCAGGTCCACGGGTTTCGATAGAAAGTCGTTCATCCCCTCGCGAATGCACTTGTCCCGGTCACCCGCCATCGAATGCGCCGTAACCCCGATAATTGAAACACGGGAATCGCCCGACTCGCGAATCCGGCGCGTTGCTTCGTAGCCGTCCATCGCCGGCATCTCGCAATCCATCAGCACCAGATCGTATGCGCGATGCCGCAGCGCCAGGACGGCTTCGGCGCCGTTGGCGACCGCGTCGGCCTGGTACCCCAGTTTCTCCAGTTGGGCTAGAGCCACGGCCTGATTGGTCGGATTATCGTCCGCGACCAGAATGCGCGCCTCACGCCCGGCGCCTTTCACGGTGAGCGGAACGGCGGCGCTGCTGGCCGGCGCCGGTTCCACGGCGGACGCCAGGGCCTCTGGCGCCGTCTCAAAAACCGCGGTGAACCAGAACGTGGAACCTTCTCCTTCGCGGCTCTCGAGCCCGATCTCCCCACCCATCATTTCGACAAGTTGCTTGGAAATCGCCAACCCAAGTCCGGAGCCGCCGTACTTGCGTGTCGTGGATGCGTCTGCCTGAGTGAACGGCGAGAACAATGCTCCGGCCTGGTCCGGCCTGATCCCGATTCCGGTATCGGTGACGGCGAATCGAACCGTCGCCTTGCCGCCCCCCTGGCACACCAGCGCGACACTCAGCGTTACCTCTCCCCGCTCCGTAAACTTGATGGCATTCCCGGACAGGTTGGTCAGCACCTGGCGCAGGCGGTTGGCATCGCCGCGCAGGAGCGGCGGAATTTCCTCCGGCACATGCGAATGGAGCTGGAGACCCTTCGCGCTCGCGAGAACACTCAACAGCTCGGCAACGCCGTCGACAGTCTGGCGTACGCTGAAACTCAAATTCTCAAGGGTGATTTTCCGCGCCTCGATTTTGGATAGGTCGAGGATGTCGTCGATGAGCGCCAGCAGGGTGCGTCCGCTGGTCCGGCAAATAGTGGCGTACCGCCGCTGCTCCGGAGAGAGGCCGGTTGCCAAGAGCAGTTGAACCATGCCCATGACGCCATTCATCGGCGTGCGGATCTCATGGCTCATATGGCGAAGAAAGTCGGACTTTGCCTGGGCGGCCTGCAGCGCGGCGGTCCGAGCTTCAATAAGGGCCGCGTTGGTTCTCACCAATTCGGAGGTCTTGAGCTCGAGTTGTTTGTTTTTCCTGGCGTTCTCACGGCTGAGAGTAGCGAAGGAATTATTCAGTTGGAGCCATGCGATTTCGGAGTCTTCAGATGGACTTCGAGCGGGCACGCCCATAATCGCGAAAAGTCCCGAAGACATCGGCGCAAGGCGGCAATCGAGCGTCAGTATGGCGCTACCTGGCGCTACAAAGTTCAGCAGGAATGGATCGGCGCCGGTCTGGCCCGGCTGTAATAGCTCGCTAAGTCGCCGAGCGTCGGACTCAACCAGCTTATCTCGAATATTTCCGCCCTTGAACTCGTCCAGGTTCTGGCCGAGAAGAAGCGCCATGGCAGGGTTGCACCCCACGATGCGGCCGCCCGAGTCCACGGAAACGACATAAACCTGCCGGTGGCGGTCAAGACAGTCGACCATCGCCCGGCAACACTCGTCGCCGCGCTCGCCCAACCACGTGCGCCTCTGTTCCGAACTGCGCTCTTCCCGCATGGTGCACTCGTGAACCCAAATACGATACCGCCCAAGCTTGATCGAACGTCGCCACAAGCTTATACTCCTTCAAGCATTGCTGAGTTCCGTCGATGCGAACTCCATTTCAGGAGGCGGGACGCCTATCCCGATGAAAAATGCGGTTTCAAAAGCGGACCTTTTGCTTTCGTGGCCGATAAGCGAATTGAAGGCCGATTAGCGCGCCGGGGTGCGGGCAATACTGAATCTGGCGGGAACCATGGCGTCGAGCAAATGAGGAAAGTGGTTGAGGACAACGAGCGATGATCGGTCTTGACGACGAGTTGGCTGGGGAGTATCTGGCTGAAAGCCGGGAGCACCTGGCTACCATTGAGAGTGACCTTCTCGCTCTCGAAAGAGGAGGATCGGAGATTAGCGAGGAACGGGTAAATCGGGTCTTTCGGGCCGTCCATTCGATCAAAGGTGGCGCGGGCTTTTTCGACCTGGTGAAGATTCGCGAGCTTGCACACCAGACGGAAAGCTTGCTGGCGGCGATCCGCTCCCATGATGTGATTCCCACGCCGGACCGGGTTCGCGTGCTCCTGCTTGCCACCGACCGGCTGAGCGAACTGATTCAGAATCCCGCCGCCAGCAACCAGGCTGACATCGCTGAAGTGGTGGCCACTCTGACCAGGCCGCCCGCGGATGAAGCCGCCCCCGCCGCAGAGAGCTGCGATTCCGCGGTAGACCGGGCGCGGCAATGTGACAAGCCTCTTCGGATGCTTCTGGTGGAAGACGATTTCGCCAGCCGCCTTCTGCTGCACGTTTTCCTTTCCCGTTACGGCGAATGTCATATCGCCGTCAACGGCAGGGAGGCCGTAGAGGCTTGTCGCTCCGCCCTGGAGCGGCGGCAGAAATACGATCTGATCTGCATGGACATTCTGATGCCTGAAATGGACGGCCGCGAGGCAGTCCGGCAGGTTCGAGCCATGGAAAGAGCGCGCGGGATTCTATCCGCCGGCGCGAAGATCATTATGACCACGACCGTGCACGACATCAAGGAAGTGATCCGCTGCTTCCAGGAACTCTGCGACGCCTACCTCATGAAGCCCATCGACCTGTCCGAATTGCTCAGCCAGATGAAGTCTTACAAACTCATAAACTGATCCGGTAGTGTGCGGCCGCTACGAGTCGGAGTTTCGCGCCAGAAACTGTAATCGTTTCAAATCCTGCGGATGACCCAAACAATCAACACAATCACAATAATGGTTCCCACTAGTCCTAATCCGAGCATTTTATTTCTCCTTTGAAAACAAAGTTAAGTATCTCGAGCGGAGAGTCACAGCCTCCTGCGATCTCCCCGTTCCAAGCAGCGAATGTGACCGGCGCTATTTTATTTCAATCTTGAGCAGCGCGTCGGAATGTTCGTGGCGCCAGTTCCAGTAATTCTGTTGATCTTCCTCTTTGAGCTTGGAAAAATCGCTGTACTTGCGATGGTTTTGTTTGGCATAGATACGATATGCCTTATCTTCCTGACCGTTCCATGCGTGGTCGTCATTGTGTTGTTTGTCGTGATAGGTGCGCGCGGCATTGTGGTCCTGGGCCCGCAACGCTATCGGCGCGATCGTAATTGGCACCATAAGTGCGGCACTCAGTAAGGCTGTGCTCCAGAAACGGGACATGGTTTGTTCTGTTCTCCTCTGCTCTGATCAAGGCAATCGCCGTGCCAATCGTTTTGTTGACGGCCGTGGCGCGGTTTTCGAGCGATCCATCGCGTGGACGGCGGCAGGGTGCGGGAATGCCGGCCGCAGAGAGTGCACAAGCTGCACACGTAGGTGCGAGACTTGCTGCCATGCCACCGGTCTTCAAGCCGACGGCAGGCACGGGGAACCCTGCGTGTCCAACTACAGAACTTCTGATGTCGTGGAATCCGCAGTGAGCCCGCAGGTGGGGCAGGCGGTGCTGCCTTCGCTCGATCCTATTCGAACAGCGGGCCTAATTCAGCGCGGGCGGGCAGGTGGCACCGCCTGCCCCACCTGCCAACCTCTCGCCATCGAAAGGAATGGCTCAGCCCATTTTCCCCGCCAGGCAGAAATTGCGGGGCGACATCAGGAGCTCTGAACTAATTCAGGGGCATTACGCTAGAATCTATCCATGAACCGTCGAAGTTTCCTGGCCCTTTCCGGCGCCGCCGCCCTGGCGCGCGCTTCGGCCGCCGCCGAGGAAGATTCAGCCGTCTTCAACCTCCACAAGTTCTTCCCCAACCCTCTGAAGATCGCGTCCATCGACCTGTTACAGTCGGGCACTCGCTATTTCCTGCGCACGCGAACCAGCGACGGCGCCGAGGGGTTGGTCCTCACCAAGAACATGGAGGACTACATCCCCATTCTGCTGCGGCGCGTCATTCCCCATTTCATCGGCAAAGACGCGCGCGATCTCGAGAACCTGGTCGACGAAGTCTACGTGGTGGATTCCAACTACAAGATGGCCGGCCAGGCCTTTTGGTGTCCCGTGGCCTACGTGGAGCAGAGTCTGTTCGACCTGATGGGCAAAGCGGCCCGCAAGCCCTCGGCGGAGTTGATGGGCGGGGTGCTGCGCAAAGAGATCCCGGTGTATCTTTCGGGTTCGGGCCGCGACACCACGGCGGAAGAGGAAGTCGACGTCTATGTGCGGGGCGTCGAGGCGACCGGCGCGAAGGCCGTGAAATTCAAGATCGGCGGACGCATGAGCGAGAATCGCGATGCGTATCCCGGACGGACGGAGAAGATCCTGGAACTGGCGCAACAGAAGCTGGCCGGCAAGGTCACGCTCATGGCGGACGCCAACGGGTCGTACAACGCGGCCAAGGGGATCGAGATGGGCAAACGGCTGCAGGAGTTGAAATACCTGTGGTTTGAGGAACCCTGTCCCTGGGAAGAACTCAGCGAGACCAGGAAAGTGGCCGATGCCCTGACCATGAAGATTGCCTTCGGCGAGCAGGATTCCAGCTTGTGGCTTTTCCAGTGGATGATCGACAATCATGTGATGAGCGTGGTGCAGCCAGACCTGAACTACAATGGCGGCTTCATTCGCGCCGCGCGGGTGGCTCGCATGGCGCGCAAGGCCAACCTGTGGATCTGTCCGCACAACACGCAGACCGGCGCGGCATCGGTGAACATTCTGAACTTCGCCGCGACCACGTCGAATATCGGCCCCTTCATGGAGTACGTGTGGCGCGCGCCGCAAAAGCCGGAATCCTGGTACACGCCGAATTTCGAGATCAGGAAAGGCGTGATCCCGCTGCCATCGGGTCCGGGTCTTGGCCTGGAGTTCGACGCGGATTTCGTCAGGAAGGCCACGGTAGTGAAGTTATGAGCCGAGTTATGAACCGCCCCGGCCGAAGAGAAACTGTTCTTTCCAGTCCCAATTGCCAATCCGCCGGCCGTCTGTAAAGGTCTGTTTCCGCACGCACGTTGTAGTATAGGGAATGTCCCCCGGTCGGCTGGTAGCCTTTTTGGTCCTTTGCTGGGTGTCTTTGACTCCGGCTGGGGCGCAACGCTACGCCGAACTTTTCGGACAGATTCTGGATCCCTCCCATGCCGGCATTACCGACGCCGTGGTCACCGTCGTCGATGAGGACACCGGATTCCGCCGGCAGGTGCTCTCCGAGGCCGGCGGCATGTACGCGGTAGGCTCGCTGGCCCCCGGCAGCTACAAAATCACGGTGCGCAAACAGGACTTCGGGGCCGTGGTGCAGTTCGGCGTCAAGCTCACCAGCGGCGTCCCTACGCGGCTCGATTTCCGCCTGCCCCTGTCCAACTCCACCGACAGCATCACCGTGGTCGGCACCGCACCCATGCTGGATCGCCAGGACGCCTCCACCGGCGGCCAATTCGACTTCGACCAGGTCATCCACCTGCCCCTCAACGGGCGCGGCATGCTGACGCTGCTCGAGCTCATCCCCGGCACCAGCGTAGTGCCCGCCACGCGTGGCGATGCCGGACAGTTCAGCACCAACGGCATGCGCGCCAATACCAATTACTTCACCGTCGACGGCGTGAGCGGCAACGTGGGCGTCAGCGCCGGCGGCGTGCCGGCGCAATCTTCCGGCGGCGCATTGCCCGCGCTCAGCGCTTTCGGCAGCCTGGACTCCCTCATTTCCACCGAGGCGATGCAGGAGTTTCGCGTGCAGACTTCCTCCACCGTGGCCGAGTTCGGCCGCATGCCCGGCGCCAGCATCGCGGTCAGCAGCCGCGGCGGCTCGGAACAGTTTCATGGCGCCACTTCGCTTCGTTGGCGCTACTATAAACTCACCGCCAACGACTGGTTCGCCAACCGCGCAGGCGTCGGCCGCCCTCCGCTGGACTATCAGGACATCGCGCAGTCCGTCGGCGGCCCCATCAAACGGCACCACACTTTTTTCTTCCTCTCTTTCGAACACATCGCGCTCAATCAGCCCTACGTGTGGGAGCAGCCTGTGCCGTCGATCGCAGTGCGGCAGTTGATCGCGGTGGTTGCCCAACCCCTGGTGAACCTCTTCCCGGTGCCAAACGGCCCGGTGCTCGGCGCCACCGGGTACGCCGATTGGCTCGGACAGATCAACCGCCCGGCCGGTCTGACCTCCGGCAGCGCGCGCATCGACCAGGCCATCACGCCGCGCATCACCCTCTTCGGCCGGTATAGCGATTCCCCTTCGTACAACCAATTCGGAACGCCCGAGGTGGATCACCTCAATCTGCGCTCGCAAAGCCTGACCCTGGGGCTGAACGCCCGCCCCACCGCCCGCAGCGTGCTGGACTTTCGCGCCAACGAATCCCAATCCACGGCCAATTCGGTGTGGACCGACAGCACCGCATCGGACACCCCGAGTTGCACGCTGCAGCCCCTGGCGTCCGTCTACCTGAAGACTGACATCCCGTGCAATTTTGTGGTGCGCTTTTCCCTCAATGGGGTGGGGCAGGTGGTATCGGGCAGTGAGGGCGAGCGCCGCCAACGCCAGTTTCAGATTGTCCAGACGGCCGCGCTCGAACGCAGCCACCATGCCCTCAAGTTCGGCATGGATTATCGCCGGATGCTGTCGATCCGGCGCGATCCCACCGGTTCCCTGGGAATCACCGCCAACGGCATCACGGACCTCTATAACCCGCAGGACTGGTGGATTGCCAAGCTGGCTGTCGGCAACGACGATTCGGTGGCAGTGCAGGAGTTTTCGCTCTGGGCGCAGGACACCTGGCAGGTGAACGGCCGCTTCACGGTGGCCGCCGGCCTGCGCTGGGAGTTCAGCCCGCCTCCGCCTCTCAACACGCCGCAGTCTTTCCTCGATCCGGCCAATGGGGCCCTGATCCAGCTTCCCAACAAAACGTTGTGGCCGGCCACCTATGGCAACTTCGCGCCGCGTCTCGGCCTGGCATACCGGCTCACCAGGGACGGCCGAACGGTGCTTCGCGCCGGCGCGGGCCTGTACTACGATTCCAGCGTGAGCATTGCCACCGACGTCATCAATAGCGGTCCGCTCAACGGCGCCACGCTCACCAGCACATCGGGCGGCTTTGTGGCGTCCACCAGCACCGTCAACTACGGTTTTGCCCCCAATCTCCAGTTGCCCCAGGTGATCCAATGGAACGTTTCGCTGGAGCAGGGATTCGGCTCGCACGACGTGGTGTCGCTGGGCTACCTCGGATCCATGGGCAATCATCTGCTGCGCACCGAAATGAGCGACACCGCCAACCTGAACGAATACGCGGTCCTCAGTTCCAATCGGGCCGCCTCCGGCTATGACGCGCTACAGCTTCAATACCGGCGGCACGTCACTTCCGGCCTGGACGCCACGGCGTCCTACGCCTGGTCTCATTCGCTGGATAACGATTCGAGCGACGCCTTCCTCTTGTGGTCGGGAGAAGGAGCGTCGGTGGCCGGCGACCACGCCTCGTCCGACTTCGATGTGCGCCATGCGTTGACCGCGGCCGTGAGCTACGAGTTGCCGCGGCGCCCCACCGCCCGGACCGCTGCCGGACGTCTGCTGGGAGGGTGGGGAATCGACGGCATCCTGCATGCACGGACCGGCTTTCCGATCACCGTCCTGGACGCCGAAGATACTACCGCCGGCCTGGGGTTGTCGAATGCCTTCCGGCCCGACTGGGTTTACGGACAGCCGCTGTGGATCTCCGACAGTGCCGCTCCGGGTGGCAAGACGCTGAATCCCGCGGCCTACGTGGCGGTCCCCGCGCCACTGGGGGCGGTCGGCAAGCAAGGGACCCTAGGCCGCAACGTGCCCACCGGGTTTGGTATGTGGCAAGTGGATCTGGCGATAAAACGGGAATTCCGGATTGTGGAACAATGCGGCATCCAGTTGCGATTGGATGCCTTCAACGCTTTCAACCATCCCAACTTCGGCGATCCGGTGAAGTTCCTGGACAGCCCGCTTTTCGGCCGGTCCACTTCCCTGCTGAATATGGAGTTGGGGACCGGCAGCCCTGGCAGCGGCCTCGCTCCGGCGTTGCAAACCGGCGGCCCGCGAGCGGTGCAGGTGTCGATCCGGTTTCATTTCTAGCGGGTGCTTGCAGGGACTAATGCCGCTCACTTGAGATTAGTTTCTGTCGCGAAACTCACTTCGGGTGGCAAGGAACGCTTGCTGACGGGGTGCCCTCTGGGCCGGGCTCGGAAAACGCCGCGATGATTCCACGAGACTTGTTACCGAGCCGGGCCCGGAGGGCACCCCGTAAGGGAGCGTTGCTGCTCCTCCGCATGGCAGTTTCGCGACAGAAACTAATTAACCCCGATACTGTTCACTTTGTACTAACAGAACTGAGACTTCTTGATTCCTGGCAGACTTCAGAGGTACTTGCGGAATTCGAAGAGACCGCTTGCTTGCGCGCGCGGCTCGGAAAGGTCACATTGAAAGGCAACCACTTACCGAGCCGGGCCCAGAGGGCACCCCGTTAGGGAGCGTATTCCGCGCCTGTGCCACGAAATCCCCGGATCGGTTAATAAGCACCCCGGCGAGGGCTGTCATCTCCGAGAGCGGAAGGAAGCACTACGAAGGCCACACGGCCGAGGGGGGAGCCTCGTCTACGCGCCGCCAGATGTCCGGACCGGCTAGTTTCTGTCGCGAAACTCCGACTCGTAACGGCAAAACCGCTCCCTTGCGGGGTGCCCTCTGGGCCCGGCTCAGTAACAAGCCCCGTGGAATCATCGCTGCGTTACCGAGCCGGGCCCAGAGGGCACCCCGCAAGGGAGCGGTTTCTTGAGTTTCGCGACAGAAACCGGACTAGCGGGCGCGAGCCCTGCGACATGGCGTAAAAGCCGACCCGCGTCGTCCAGCCGCCTGTCCCGTAGCTTCATGGGATAAACGCGATTCGTACGGTAGCCGTATGTGTACGGTTTTATCTTTCTATGTACGGTATTTGCGATAAATGTCTGTTTCTCTCTATTCCAACACGACCGGATCGCCGATACCTAAGGTGTGGCCTATGCCCTCAAGCTGCGGGATGAGCAGTTCGGGCTCCGGGAAGCCAGCCACAAGTCACAGGTCGTCGGTTCGATCCGGAGGCCCGAGAGTTTTTCGCGAGGAGACCAGTTTTGCCTGTAACCACGGAACGAAATGAAGGCCGTTCACTCATCCGCCTGGAAGGTGAATGTACCGTCGCGTCCGCCGCGGAACTAAAAAGAATACTACTCGAGGCCAGGGCTCAGGGGGGAGACCTGTGCCTGGATCTTGAGCGCGTGGAGGAGATCGACATCACGGTCATGCAGTTGCTATGGGTCGCACTCCGCGAAGCGGACGGCAAAGGCGCCAAAGTCATGATCCGTTTGTCGGAAGCGGCCGGCAAGGCTGCGCGGGATGCGGGTTTCAAGCAGTTTCCCGGGGAATCGCTTCAGGTGTAAAAGATGGCCAGGGTAATCCTCATAGTTGACGGTTTGGCCGGCGTGCAACAGATGTGCACGTTCCCCACGCCCGACACCGTCTATCCCGCGATCGAGGCCGCTGAACGGTGCCGGCGCGCTGGCGAAGGCGACAAGAACCAGGGGCCACCTCGCGATGGCCTGCGCGCCGTTCGCCGCCCAAAGGGCCCTGCGGTGGTGAAAGGAATACCCGGATGATCGACAAGTACAGAGAAGCTTTCCTGGGAGAAGCGCGCGAGTTGCTTGTTGAACTGGAATCGGCCCTGCTGGAGCTGGATCAAAACCGCAACGACTCCGAGGTGGTCGGGCGGGCTTTCCGCGCTCTGCATACCATTAAAGGATCGGGCGCGATGTTCGGCTTCGATGAGGTCGCGGGCTTTGCACACAATCTCGAAACGGCATTCGACGGGCTGCGCAACGGACGGCTTGCGGCAACTACCGACCTGATTAATCTCACCTTGGCCGCTGGCGATCAGATCAAGACGATGTTGGATGAGGCTGCCGGCCGCGGCGCCGTGGACCAGGACCGCTCCGCCGGCATCCTCGCCGAACTACGCCGGCTGACCGGCTCTCCGGAACCTCGGACGGACAAAGCGCCCCTCTTGCCTGAGGTGCATGGCGGCACTAACAGCGGCCTGGCTCATGATTGGCGCATCCGCTTTCGGCCGGGGCCGAACGTGCTCTTGAATGGAACCAACCCGTTATTCCTCCTGCGCGAATTGCGGGGATTGGGCGAACTCCAAATCGATCTAGACACGTCCGCGATTCCTCCTCTGAGCGAGATCGATGCGGATTGCTGTTACCTCGCCTGGGACATGGTTCTCACTACGGCGGCGCCGTCTGAGGCGATCCGGGATGTCTTCATTTTCGTCGAGGACGATTGCGAGCTCACGATAGAGCGCGCTCTGAATCGTGCCGCGGAAACACATCCACACGCGATCGTGCCGGCCGCCCAGAGCGTCACGGAAGGGCGGTGCGCGGCCGCTTCAGGAACTACGTCGAGCATTCGCGTGTCGGCCGACAAGTTGGAGCAACTCATCAACCTGGTAGGAGAATTGGTGACCGTGCAGGCCCGGCTGACCGAGGTCGCCGCCCGGCGCGACGATCCCGAGATCGTGGCGGTATCCGAGGAGATCGAGCGTCTGACGTCCGAGCTCCGCCAGAACTCGATCGGCATCCGCATGCAGCCGCTCCGAACCACGTTTGAGCGGTTCCGCCGCCTGGTTCACGATTTGGGAATCGAACTGCACAAAGACGTCCACTTCACGATTGAGGGGGCCGACACCGAATTGGATAAGACGGTCATCGATCAGTTGAACGACCCGCTGGTTCATCTGATACGCAACAGCATGGATCACGGCATCGAGATACCCGCGGCCCGCCGCGCCGCGGGCAAACCGGACACTGCCACAATTCACCTTTCGGCCGAGCATTCCGGCGCCAACGTGCTGATTCGGGTAAGAGACGACGGGCGCGGCCTGGATGTGGAGGCCATCCGTGCGCGCGCCCTGGAGAAAGGCATGATCGACAGTGCCGCTCGCCTTTCGGAGGCCGAAATCTTCTCGCTGATTCTGGCGCCTGGCTTTTCTACCGCGCGGGAGGTCACCGGCATCTCGGGGCGCGGCGTAGGCATGGATGTGGTCCGGCGGAGCATGGAAGCGCTGCGCGGGTCCATCGAAATCACCAGTACACCCGGCGCGGGAGTGACGATCACACTCCGCCTTCCCCTGACGCTGGCCATTATCGACGGCCTGCTGGTCCGCGTCGGACAGACGTACTACGTTCTGCCCCTCGCCAACAGTCTGGAATGCGTCGAGCTGTCGCGGCGGGAAATACAGGATGCGCACGGCAAGCACATCGCCAACGTTCGCGGCCAGATCGTTCCCTACATTCGGCTCAGCGAGTACTTCCAGATGGAGACGGCACGGCCGGAGCGCGAGCAGATTATGGTAGTCGAAACCGAACACGGCCGTTACGGCTTCGTCGTAGACCAGGTGCTCGGGGATCACCAGACGGTGATTAAGAACCTGGGCAAAGTGTATCGAAATGTTCAGGTGGTATCCGGGGCCACCATCCTCGGCAACGGGACCGTGGCTCTGATCCTCGATCCGCACCGCCTGGTGCAGAACGCGCTTCAGGCCGCTTCTCAAAACAGGCGCTCCGATGGCCGGAGAGCCGGGCACGGCAACGGTGTGCCCCAACCAGGCTCACAACACAAATAACGCTTTCGTTCAAAGGGAGATAGGAATCGATGGTACGTAAGGTAAGCGGGAAGCGAAATCCGCAGAGTTCCGGCAACGGCGTTTCAGCCGTTCCGGATCGCGGCGCGCGCGGTGAGCGCGTCGGCGCGGGCAACAATTCGAAGGCGGGGGATCTCGGGATGCAGCGTCTATCTCAGGAGATCCTCCGGCTAATGGAGGCATCGCGCCAGGGCCGTCTGGACGAGCGAGCCAATGTCGACCAGTTCCATGGCCCCCAACGCGAAATCGTGCAGGGCATCAACGATATGCTGGATGCGATCCTGCTACCGATCAGGGAGGGTAACCGTATCCTGGACCAGATCTCCAACGGTAAAGTCGACGAGCTGATCGCGCAGACCTACAAAGGCGATCACGAGAAGATGAAGCAGGCCGTCAACAACGTGGGCGCTGTCGTACAGGGCCTGCAAAAGGAACTGCTGCGCCTGACCGATGCTTCGCGGGATGGACAACTCTCCGAGCGCGGCAAACCGGACCAGTTCCGCGGCGCGTATGCCGACATCGTGCGTGACGTCAATGCCATGCTGGATGCGATTCTGCTGCCCATCGGTGAAGGCAACCGCATTCTGGCCCAGATCTCGACCGGCAAAATCGACGAGCTGATCGCGCAGACCTACAAAGGCGATCACGAGAAGATGAAGCAGGCCGTCAACAACGTGGGCGCTGTCGTACAGGGTCTGCAGAAGGAACTGATGCGCCTGACCGATGCTTCGCGGGATGGACAACTCTCCGAGCGCGGCAAACCAGACCAGTTCCGCGGCGCGTATGCCGACATCGTGCGTGGCGTCAATGCCATGCTGGATGCGATTCTGCTGCCCATCGGCGAAGGCAACCGTATCCTGGACCAGATCTCCAACGGCAAAATCGACGAGCTGATCGCGCAGACCTACAAAGGCGATCACGAGAAGATGAAGCAGGCCATCAACAATGTGGGCGCTGTCGTACAGGGCCTGCAGAAGGAACTGATGCGCCTGACCGATGCTTCGCGGGATGGACAACTCTCCGAGCGCGGCAAGCCGGACCAATTCCGCGGCGCGTATGCCGACATCGTGCGTGGCGTCAATGCCATGCTGGACGCGATTCTGCTGCCGATCGGCGAAGGCAACCGCATCCTGGACCAGATCTCCAACGGTAAAGTCGACGAACTGATCGCGCAGACCTACAAAGGCGATCACGAGAAGATGAAGCAGGCCATCAACAATGTGGGCGCTGTCGTACAGGGCCTGCAGAAGGAACTGATGCGCCTGACCGATGCTTCGCGGGAT
>Ga0182030_10010257_pt1 | contig 19065 bp, 15 predicted proteins | sample 812S3MmetaG_FD_121299 | JGI IMG/M metagenome (GOLD analysis project Ga0182030, IMG submission 121299) | Permafrost microbial communities from Stordalen Mire, Sweden - 812S3M metaG (Illumina Assembly) | ecosystem: Environmental > Terrestrial > Soil > Wetlands > Permafrost | place: Sweden... | reverse complement strand
TTAGTTCTTATCGCCTGCATTATTTCCGGCTACGTAATCAGCACACCAGTCCTCAAGATTGTTCGTGCATTCCAATAACTTTTTTCAAACTTAAAACCTTGCGGGTAACTCACCCGCAAGGGCGTTGCCCTCAAAGATATTTTTATTTTCCTTGAGAGGCAACAAAATGAAAAATAGTTTTTTCGTAATTAGCAACGACGAATATCACGCAGACAAAACAACCGTAGGGCACTCGGCATTAGTGAGACTACTAAGGTCGCCGGCACACTACGCTGAATATCTGCATGAAGAATTCAAAATTACACCAGCATTATTGTTTGGGCGGGCGGTTCATCCGGCCATACTCGAACCACACATTTTTGACACCGAGTACGATGTAGCAGACGAAGATTTGTTGATAGGCACTTTGCAATCGCTTGACGATTACAAGGCCGCCGCTGACAAGTTGGGCGTAAGCTACGGGGTGCCCACGAAGGATGATCTTAAAGCGGCAATTAAAAAGGCTGATTGTGATTTCCTTTATCGTTTCAGAGATGATGCTGTTGCAGAAATGGCTGCGTATACCCAAGAAAAGTTATCTGGCACTTTGCAGTCTCTTGACGATTACAAGGCCGCTGCTGCTGCTCTGGGTATTGATTTGAAGTTGAAAAAGGATGAACTGAAATCCGCCATCAAGGTCGCCGATGTGAAAGCCGAATATCGCTTCAAAGAAGAGGTGGGCGCTGAAATGGCTACACTCACGCAACAAAATCTTGTAGCAACGTTGCAATCTCTAGAGGAATATAAAAAAGCCGCATCCAACCTAGCTGTGCGTACCGAAGCGTTAACAAAAGATGAACTGAAGGCTGCTATCAAAGAGGCTGATGTTAATTCCGAGTATCGTTTCAAAGAGGATGCTTTTCAACAGCTATACGGCGAAAAAACAATCCTCCCGCAAGAGCAGTGGGAAGCAATTCTCAAAATGAAGCACAACGTACTCATGCACAAAACAGCAAGCCACATGCTGAGTATGGGCAAGGCTGAGTTGTCGGCATTCTGGACAGATCCTGTCACGGGCATTAAATGCAAGTGTCGCCCGGATTGGTTACATGAGAATAAAGATGAAGTGCCTGTTGGAATCGTAGATGTGAAATCGACATTGGATGCCAGTATTTCCGGATTTGCCCGCTCCATAGGTAAATACGGTTATGACATTCAAGCCGCGTTTTACGTAGACGGTGTTAAGGCCACTATAGGTCTGACTCTGCCGTTTTACTTTCTTGCCATTGAAAAAAACGGGCCACACGCCGTTGCCATGTATCGCGCAAGCGATGAAATGGTTGAAACTGGCAGGAAAAAATATCGTGCAGCACTGGAGTTATTAAAGTGGTGTCGCGAGAACGAACAGTATCCGTCGTATCAACCATTCGGTGCAGTTGAGACAATCGACTTGCCAAAATGGGATCAGTTTACTGATGACGATGAGTAATTGGATGCTGTTCTGGAGTAGTCGTTTGTAGTCGAAGTTAGAAGTTATTGTTGCACCCTATCGGGAACATCATTTCCCGTCAGGGGCATGGTGTTCCCTTTTTTAGCTGTAAATATTAAAGGAGAATCACCATGGGACAGCCTCAAGCATTACGCGCAGTTCGTAACAATAATCAACAAGGAACCGCAGTAGCCGAAGCGAATTCTTTTCCGGCCATGCTGGAAAAATATAAAAGCGAGATTGCAAGGGCTTTGCCCAAGCACCTCAATGCTGATCGAATGGCTCGTATAGCGCTCACAGCATTTCGTATGACTCCCAAATTAGCCGAGTGTGATCCTCGCAGTGTCTTTGCTGCGGTGATTCAGTCCTCTCAATTGGGTTTGGAAATTGGTTTGATGGGAGAGGCGCATCTGGTGCCTTTTGGAAATCAGTGCCAATTAATTCCGGGTTATACGGGTTTGATGAAGCTGGCCCGGAACGGTGGGAATGTAATCGATATCTATGCGCACGAAGTTCGTAAGAATGATGTTTTCAGTCTGAATTTTGGACTGGAACGCACCATGAGACACGAACCACTGTCGCAGGATGGAGGTTTCCCCGCATCGGAAGAAATGCGCGGCGAGATTACTGGTTTTTACGCCGTAGCTGTTTTCAAAGATGGCACTCGCTCGTTTGTTGCAATGGGGCGTTCAGCAGTCGAACGTATCCGTGATGGCTCAAAAGGCTATCAAGCAGCAAAGAAATACAAGAAGGAATCCCCTTGGGATACCGACTTTCCTGCCATGGGACTCAAAACGTCGATTCGTCGTCTTTGCAAGTTTTTGCCGAAATCATCAGAGCTGGCAGCAGCTTTGGCAATGGATGCAACACAAGAGCAAGGAAAGAGTCAGAACATTGACTTGAAACAGGCGATTGACGGCACATTTGTACCTGTACAGGAAGAAGAAGTTGACGAAGCAACTGGCGAAATTGTAGCCAGTCAACAACCCGCACAGTCGCAGCCGTTGAAAACCGCTCCGGTGGTTGAAACGAAACCCGCAGCAGCAGTCGAAATTGTTCAGCAAGAAAGCAAGTCATCGCTTGAAAAAGGCATTATGGCTATGCAGAAAGCTAACAGTGTTGAAGAGTTGGATGAATACTATATCCGACTGGAAGTAGACTGTGCCGATGCCGATCTTGAAGAGCTAATGCAAGCGTACCGCTCTCGCAAGTCTGCAATCGAAAATGAAGTAGTGTCGTCGTTATTTTAACCCCTTGGGGCATTATTCCCCTAGGGGAGTGGTGTCCCTATCTTTTGCCGAAAGGCTTTTAAACTTAGGAGATCACCATGCACATTATTATTACGATTATTTGCGTATCTGCGTTTGGCTACTTGTTGAAATTGTCCACCAAAAAGGCAGACGTCGGAAAGAAGAGGATGCAACTGAAGTCCTTAACTATGTCGGCGGCCGCGCCAGTAGTTGCCGTACCAACTAAGACGACAGCAGCAGTTGTTGATTACGACACCCCAACATATCAGCGACGGGGAGTTGTTATCGAGTTGGATGCGCAACGTGCTAAAGCACGCGCAAATGCCATGTTGGCAAGAATGGCCGTAGAACGTGCGACAGCACGTGCAACGACCAAGTTGGCAAATATGGCAACTGAAGTGATGGACAGCTTTCATGAGCATGAGCAAACACAATTTGAAGTGATTGCTTAATCTTCCAAACCACCCTCAAGGGATGCATCTATCCCTTCTGGGGCGGTGCGTCTCCGAATGGGCTTTCTTAGAAAGGTCGAAAGATGCAGAGCGATATCAAAGTGCCAATTGTGATTGGCAGGAACCGTCTTCGCGGTAGCAGTGAGGGAGCAATGGTATTTGATGATTTCGGTCAAGATAACCTGAGCGCCTTTCGTGCTGCGATGCGGGAAGAGGCCGAGATGCAAGGAATCAAATCAGATCCGGAATGGACGTCCAAGGTTGTCACGCAAATGCTCATGCTGTACGAGGATGCTTACAAGTCCTGGCAAGCCGCAAAGCATGACACCGTTGGATTTATATGGGATTGCACCTTGCCATCAGGCAGAAATATCTATATGGGCGATCCGCGCACACTGGCCAAATTCAGCGTACCGGCAACCTGGGAGTGATCGAAAGCGAAGAGAGTAACAAGGAGATTCAAATGCCAATAATTGAAAGAATTACTGATTGCCGAAAGCTACCTGTACTAGATGAGAAGTATGTAGATATTCAGCATCCTTACACGAAGTACAGTCTGGGCGAAGCTGTCGCATGGGCAATAAATAATGCGCAGTTGTTCGGTCGAACAAAGCCATCCACGCTAATTGAAGTTCGTGATTATTGTTTGAAAATACAATCACGGATGGATCATCAATGGCTTACCGGCTATGCGGTACTTGATGTGCTGGATGCTGCAATCGATGGTCGCGACTTAAAAAGCAACAGCCGTATTTTGGGTAACATCGAGAACGGCGCAACCGTAAGGAGACTCAAATTTAGTAAGACTGAAATAGTCCATGCGGATAGTGAAAGCAGCCACTTTCTGCAAGTAATGGGCTGGAAGTTTCTTTGTAGCGGACACGGCGACTCACGCCTGACCGGAGGGGTTTGGTTATATCAGGGTGATAAAGCGGAAGCTCAAGCAATGCAAGAAGCCAGATGGAAACAAATCAAACAGCAAAGCGACAGTTACTATGCACAGCAACACGTGTAACTAAGATTCATTTTATCAACCCACGCGGGTACGCAATCCCGCAAGGGGTTGCTCCGCGTTTTTTCAAAAAGGAGCATCAAATGTTAAAAGTAACCTTAGCAGTCGATCCACAAACTCAACGCGCTCTGTATGCAGACGAAAGAAAATGTCTTGGTGTATTTCAAGATTTCATTTCTGCAACAAATTGTGTCGGTGAAGAAATCCTTCGTCGTTTTTGTAATTTGACGACGGTATGACGAAAGGAGATAAATATGTCCATGCTTATCACGAGCATCAAGAACATCAAGGAACAATCCTCTACCGATGGTTTCATGGTGTTTTGCATAGAGCAGGGTATCGATCCTAATAACTACGTTGAGCCAGAATTTGGTGTTTGCGTAGATAAAATGGATCTGTGGCGTTATGGAGCAGGTAAAGCTGCTTTGGAACTGTCTGCCAGCGTAAGTACTATGTTGAATAGCTAAGTTGATTTTTATTAACCCACGGCGGGAACATCTTTTCCCGTATGGGAATGGTGCCGCCTTTTTAGTTGTAATTTTTAAAGGAGAATAACCATGTTAAATAGCGTTCAATTGATGGGCTATCTCGGTTCAGAACCAGAGGTACGTTCCATGTCAGAAGGAAAATATGTCGCCAGCTTCTCTCTCGCCACAAGTGAATCGTGGAAAGATAAAGCAGGCGAACGTCAGGAAAAAACGGAATGGCACAGCGTTGTCATTTACGGGAAGCTCGCCGAAATTGCCGGGGATTACCTTAAAAAAGGTTCTCTGGTGTATTTGTCGGGAAAAATACAGACTCGATCATGGGAAAAGGATGAGGTAACTCATTACAAAACCGAGATCATCGCTGATAACATGAAGATGCTGCCGAACGGAAAAGTCGCTGCGCAGGAGCCGGTAGATTCACCAGCACAGAAGCGAGGCGATGTGGCAAGTAAGTCACCACGCAAACTCACGTTTGAGCCAGACCCCTTTTAAGTTGTAACAACCAGCCAGAGACATTCCTGCGGGATGCCTTTGGCAAGTTCCACCCCAGCAAGGGGCATCTTCGAATGCCTCCTAACGGGGGTCTTGGAAGATGCCCGTTGTCAGGGTGTACTTCAGGAGGGACTATGTTAAAAGCGGAAGATGTAAAAAAAGCGGCACACGGACGTTGGGATAACATCCTTGCGTCAGTTGCGCCACAACTTCAACCTGCACTTAAAGATCATCGTAAGCACGTTCCTTGTCCGGTACATGGTGGCACAGACGGTTTTCGGGTGTTCAAAGATGTAGAAATAAATGGTGCTACAGTTTGCAATACCTGTGGATTTTTCACAGACGGTTTTGCAACAATCATGTGGGCGAATGGTTGGGATTTTTCAACTACGCTTAAAGAGGTTGCAAGGTATGTGTTGCTACCGCAAAGTTACGCGGCAGCACCAGTACGCCATCTGCCGCAAAGCACCAAAGAAAAAGTAACCGACGAAGAGGTTATCACTAAAACTCGCAAGAGCCTTAATGATGTATGGAGTAAAAGCATTGGGTGTGACGAAAAAGATGCGGAACCGGCGAGGCTATATTTTGCCCGGAGAGGTATCTCGATCGCCATACCTGAAGAAATACGCTTCCATAAATCGTTAAGTTACTTTGACGGTGACAAAAAAATGGGTAATTTTCCAGCACTGCTCGTTATGATTTCCGACGTAAATGGTAACCCTGTGACTATTCACAGAACGTATCTGACGAAGGAAGGAAAAAAAGCAGATGTGACGTCACCCAAAAAGATGATGCCGTATCCACCCAACCTGAATATTGTAGGCAGTGCAATACGTTTTAAAGCCGATACTCAATCAGGTATTTTACTGGTCGCGGAAGGACTTGAAACTGCGCTTGCAGTAATGGAGGGGACGAATTTGCCAGTATGGTGTACAGGTAATGCACACTTATTGGAGAATTTTGTTCCACCAGGATGGGCAAAGCAGATTTTTGTTTTTGCAGATAAAGACAAACCCTCTCAACAGCACCCCAAGGGACACGGGCAGGAAGCGGCAACGCGGCTTGTTCAAAGAATCTGGGGTATGGGTATCAAATGCTCTGCGATTGTTCCGGCAGGCGCAATTCATGAAGGCGAAAAATCGCTGGACTGGCTTGATATTTTGAACCAAAAAGGGAAGGGTGGTTTCCCGTCTTTAACAGCGATTAAGGTCGTGAAAGCAGCATAAACACTGAAGCAAAATTAGGAGTCCCGGTGCCGCAAGGCACTGGGTTTTCTATAACACATTGTTGAGTTAATGCGTTATGGAAAACCAAAACAGAATTGCTGTCCTTTGCTTATTGCATAGGCACATATAGGTAGACGGCCTATCAAAATAATCGGAGGTTGCTGAAAAACAACCGGACTTCGTAAGAAGTTACAGACAGTCGTAAGACGGTCAAAATCAGTCGCAAGATTGATTGAAGTGCAGTTAGATGTATTTTTGTTTTTTAAACCCAACTGGGGCATCAATCCCCGGTTGGGGATGATGCCCCTTTTTTACATGGAGGCATCATGACAGTCAGAAAAATCACGAAGCTGGACAGAATCAAATCCAGATCAATGAGAATAGCATTAGCGGCTTTTCGAGCTAACCCTTCATTGGGGAAGCTTCGCGCCGAACCAGTGTTCTTCAAAATTTATGCCTATTTGAAAGCGGGCATGAATGAAGAAGAAGTCCTCAAAGAAGTTATCCGGAACGGCAGCAATTCGTTTGTATCAGAAAAAGATACGATGTCATTGCCTTTGTTCTAACAACCCTCGCGGGGTAATTCCCGCATGGGGATGCTCCGCGTATTTTTTCAAGGAGCATCAAAATGGCAACAATCAATCTCAAAGCAGCACAGGCAATTGTATTTTTGTCTCATTACATTCAGGCCAGAATACCCGTCATGTTGACGGGCGCACCAGGAGTAGGGAAGAGCAGTATCGTTGAGGCGGCGGCGGAAGTCTCTGGCTACGACCTGATTTTGTCGCATCCTGTGGTATCCGATCCAACCGATGCAAAAGGATTGCCCTGGCCTAGCAAGGATGGCGAGAGCGCAAGCTTTCTGCCGTTCGGTGACCTCGCGCAAGCTCTGAAAGCAACCAAGCCTACGGTTTGGTTCCTCGATGATCTTGGGCAGGCTTCACCAGCTGTACAAGCATCGTTTATGCAGTTGTTGCTTGCGCGTCAGGTGAACGGGCACAAGTTGCCAGAATGCGTGACATTCATCGCGGCAACAAATCGCCGTACTGATCGTGCAGGTGTAAGTGGTATTTTGACTCCGGTATTGTCACGCTTCGGCGCGATTGTCGGCATTGAAGCTAATGTTGATGATTGGACATTATGGGCGTTGGATGCCGGGATGCCTGCCGAATTGGTAAGTTTTTTGCGTTTTCGGCGTGAACTGCTGCACGTTTTTGATCCTCAGAAAGCGAGTGACATGGAGAATTTCCCGTGTCCACGCACATGGGAGTCTGTTGGTAAGGCCATGAAAATGAACTTGCCGAACGATCTGGAATTTGCGGCGTTTGCCGGTGCTGTTGGTGAAGGGGCGGCTATTGAGTTTAGGGGTTTTCTTACCATGCTCAGAAGCAATCTTCCCAATATCGACGGTATTTTGCTTGATCCTAACAATGCAAGTATTCCAACAAGGCCTGACATGCTATGGGCTGTAACGACTGCTTTGGCAAAAAAGGCAACAACACTGAACTGTGGGCGAGTATTTCGCTACGCAGAACGGTTGCACGAAAGCGGCTCTTCGGAATTTGCAGTACTGATGCTCAAAGATGTAACACGTCTTTTGCCGTCGGTAATGAATGTACCGGAATGGGCTAAATTGTGCGTCTCTCCTTTGGGTAAGACGTTCATCGCATAATTCTTTGTTTTTCTCAACCCATGGGGGCAATCATCCCCATTGGGGATTTGCCCCTTAATTTTCATTAAGGAGCTTTTCATGAACACAAACAATCTTTCAACTAAAGCAGTATTGGTCGGCATTGCAATCAGCGGCTGGCAGGCGCGGAAGTATGATCGCAAGATCAGTGCAGAAGTAGCCGAGAAACATGCCGCTACTGCCGATGCGGGACGCTTTAACAAGTCCCTGTTGCCAGGTGGTGCCGAGTCATACGATGCTGTGCATAAAAAGGGTCGCGAATTGCGTACTTTTTATTATGAAAACACCCTTCCGTGGTCCAAGGATGGTCAACGTATTTTGCCAACGGCGAATTACGACACGTTTTCAGAAGGCGTGCGTCGCTTGCGTCGTGAATATGAGTTTTTGGCTCGTGAGTTCATCCGCGAATACCCGATACTCAAGGAAGATGCCCGTTTGCTATTAAACGGCATGTATCAGGATTCAGATTATCCTGATTCTTCAGAAATGGCGGACAAGTTTTCTGTAATTGTTGAAACGCTTCCGCTGCCGGCCGCTTCTGATTTTCGTGTTGATCTTGGTCAAGCTGAGATTGAGCGGATTCAAGGCGAGCTTCAAACGCGACTGCAAAATGAATTCACGAATGCCAATAAGGATTTGTGGGATCGCTTGTCATTGGCAGTAGCGAATATTCGTGGACGGTTGCAAGTCCCGGATGCAAAATTTCACGATACGCTGATCTCTAACTTGCAGGATTTGGTGGCTTTAATTCCAAACCTGAATGTGACGGGTGACGCGAACCTTGATGCAGTGGTTAAACGCTGCGAAGTTCTGACAACTCATAGCCCAGCAACGCTACGCACCGACACGGTAACGCGTGCCGAGGTCGCGCAACAGGCGAAAGAAATCTCAGAAATTATGTCCAACTATATGTAATTGCGGACATGGCCCGGCACCGAATGGTGTTGGGTTACTTCAAGGTGATTATTATGAAAATCGTTGAAAAATTGTTGCGCAAACTGCTCAGCATCGAATGTGTAGAGTGTGGCGAAGTTAGGGTTTTATTCTGGACCCGGCGTTGCTCGTTCTGTGGTGTTGGTGAAGGGAAGATGCGTTAGTCAACTGTTAATTAACCCTCGCGGGGCACTCCCGCAAGGGGGATTGCTCTGCGTATTTTGCAAGGAGCAAACATGAGCGAAGCAATGCAAAAAATGTCCGGTGCAAGACGCGCTCTTGTTCTTGATCAGCCGTTCTTTGGCGTTTTATCGCTGAAGTTAAACATGATCGAGGATAACAGTGAAGAAACTCTTGCGACCGATGGAAAGCGTTTGTTGTTCAACAGTGGTTATGTTGAATCGCTTTTACAAAGTGAGCTTGTGGGCGTAATAGCCCATGAGGTTCTACATTGTTCAAACGGTCATGTGTGGCGCAGAGAAAACAGAAATGCTGATCTGTGGAACGAGGCATGTGACTACGCAGTGAATCCGATTGTGTTGGATGCCGGGATGGTTTTGCCGCAAGGCTTGCTTGTAAATCCCGATTACAACGGCAAAAGCGCAGAAGAAATATTTGCCACTTTGCAATCAAAGCAATCTGATCAAGGCGGTTCTGGAGATTCGAAAGGTGACGGTAAGCCGGACGGATCGAAGTGCGGCAAGGTTATTGATGCGCCGCCTACAGATTTACCCGAAATACAGGCCGATTGGTCTTCTGCGGTCTTGGCAGCAGCCAAGTATGCAGAAAGCGCGGGCAAGTTACCCAATGGGATTGATCGTCTTGTTCAGCGGATTAAAAACCCGCCGCAAGATTGGAGATCCATTTTGCGGAGATTTGTGCAGCAAAGCGCGCAAGCCGACTATTCGTGGAAACAGCCTAACAGCCGCTATTTGTATGCTGGCATTTACATGCCAAAACTGCATTCAGAGGCAATGGGCGTACTCGTGGTAGCGGTTGATACTTCCGGCAGCATTGATCAGGTAATACTCGGGCAATTTGAAAAGGAAATAGATTCAATTTCTTTAGAGATGCGCCCAGAAAAAATCGTTGTTGTGTATTGTGACAATGATGTACGTGGCACAGAAGAGTTTGTTGGCGATGATTTTGTTTCGCTTAACCCGAAAGGGGGCGGTGGAACGGATTTCAGACCCGTATTCGATTGGGTAGAAAACGAAGGAATAACGCCTGCCTGTCTGGTTTATTTAACAGATATGTGTGGCAAGTTTCCGGAAAATCCACCTAATTATCCTGTGTTGTGGGGAGATACGCTCGGTCATAAGCAAGCCCCTTGGGGTGAGAAAGTGACGATTGAGTGTTCGTAATTTAACCAGCCTACCGGGCGTCTCTTGCCCTTGGGGGCAGTGACTCCGGATATTTTAATCAGGAGAACAATGATGGCAAATATTAACTGTAAAGCGGACTTTTATAACTGGCTCGAAAGTGCCAGTCGAAATGAGTTGGAGGACGCCCACAAGGCTCTTTCAGACGCACTAGAGACAGAAGTTGACGGAAAAATGGTCACACGCACGATGTATGCTATGGCCGTTATTCGACGCAGGATGTAAGAAAGAAACTTTAACCCACAGGGGAGTCATTCCCCTTGGGGAGTGCATCTCCCTTCATTTTTAAGGAGATAAATATGGACGTAAAAGCATCAAGTACGGAACCAAAGATATTCTGGCCGGCACAGTGTCGATGTGGACACATATTTCTTGAGCGTTATCAATTTAACGCAGTAATTGATGGAAATATTGGCTTTTGCTGGTGCGGATTTTGTCGCACTTAGCTGATGGTCAAGCCAGCACTTTAGGAACTTTACAAACCCAACGGGGGCACGCCCCCACGGGGTTTATCTCCATTATTTAAGAAAAGAGTGACTCAAAATGAATATTAAATCGAAAAACGTAATCAACACACCGCAAGCTATCAGCGGTGATGTTGCTTTGGAGAAATACGCTCGCACAACAGAAGAACGGGAAGCGGCTGAAGAATCCTTCGGTAGCATGCTCTCAGCTATCCGCCACCGTGTAGCAATGGGGTTGGCAGAAAAGGAAGCAGAGCAGGGCGTGTGGGCAGACAAGTTTTATCAGGCTATGGAGTATCAAGGCTTGGTAATGGCCGGTCGCCCAAATGCAGCTTGCGGTCTTGATACGGCCTCAGCAGCCACCTTAATGAACTGCTTCGTGCAGCCAGTCGGTGATAGCATGACCGGGGTAGACAAGCATGGTCGTATCGGCATCATGGAAGCTGTTGCGCAAGCATCGGAGACCATGCGCCGAGGTGGCGGGGTTGGATACAACTTCTGCCATATCCGTCCTGAGAATGCCTTGGTTAAAGGTACGAACTCGAAGGCTTCGGGTCCAGTGTCATATATGGACGTGTTTAACTCAGCATGTGGAACAGTGATGTCAGCGGGTAATCGTCGTGGCGCGCAAATGGGCGTTTTGACGGTAACTCATCCTGATATCAAAAAGTTCATCGAAGCAAAACGCACTCCGGGCAAGCTTAATAACTTCAACTTGAGTGTCGGCGTTACCGATGAATACATGCATGCAGTTGAGAATGACTTGGAGTTTGAGTTGTTCCATGAAGCCGAACCGCATCCCGATGTAACTGGTGCGTACCAACGCGCTGATGGCATGTGGGTGTACGAGAAAATCCGTGCGCGCGAGCTGGATGCATTAATTATGAAGTCAACCTACGACTTTGCAGAGCCTGGTATTTTGTTTTTGGATCGCATTAATTTTGAAAACAATCTTTACTACTGCGAAGTTCTGGAGGCTTCAAATCCTTGCGCTGAACAGATGTTACCGGACTATGGTGCTTGCTGCTTGGCATCTATCAATCTGACAGTTCACGTGTTGAACCCATTTACTCCGGAAGCCGAGTTTGATTTTAAAAGCTTTGCTGATGTGGTGAGTATTGGCGTTCGAGCTCTTGATAACGTCTTGGATTTGTCTGCATGGCCGCTGGAACAGCAAAAACAATCTGCAATGGATAAACGTCGCGTTGGACTCGGTTTCTTGGGTCTGGGTGATGCGTTGATCATGATGGGTTTACGTTACGACCAGAAGGAAGGTCGCGATGTTGCCGCTCGCATTGCAGAAACACTTCGTAACGCAGGTTATGACGCCTCTGCTGAACTTGCCAGAGAGCGTGGTGTATTCCCAATGTTCGATTCTGAAAAGTATCTTGCAGGGACTTACATCAAGCGTCTGCCGGAGCAAATAAGAAGCAAAATATCGCTTCACGGCATTCGCAACTCGCATGTCACGTCGATCGCGCCAACCGGTACAATTTCGTTGGCCTTTGCAGATAACGCATCGAACGGAATTGAGCCTGCTTTTAGTTGGACTTATGACCGCAAGAAACGCATGGCAGATGGTGCGACCCAGATTTATCAGGTCGAAGATCATGCTTATCGTGCCTATCGCGAGATAGGCGGCGACGTTACCAACCTTCCATCAGCATTTGTTGGTGCTATGGAAATGACCGCTTCGGCACACGCGCAAATGGTCGCAGTAGTTGCACCGTTTATTGATTCGGCAATATCGAAGACGATAAATGTTGCAGCCGACTACCCGTATGAGGATTTCAAAAATCTTTATGTGGAAGCGTGGAAGAGTGGTCTTAAGGGCATTACGACTTATCGTCCCAATAACACATTGGGTTCGGTATTGTCTGTGACGCCTGCTCAGTCAGCCAATGTTGCGCCACAAGATATCGACACAACTGATTCAGATCGCCGCATTAAGCTTGACGCGGTTCCAAGTATGGCGCTTGCCTCACTGCGCTGGCCTGGACGCCCAGAACTTCCACGCGGAAGTGAAGGGTGGGTTAGTCCGGTAGTCAAACATCCGTATGGTGCCAGCTTCGTGATATTCGTTTCCCATATTAAGAACGGCACTCATCATGCGTTCGAGGTGTGGGTGAATGGAGCGGAGCAACCCCGTGGTTTGGGGGCGTTGGCAAAAACGTTGTCGATGGATATGCGTTCGCGTGATCCTGTGTGGCTGGGCATGAAGTTGGATAGCCTGATCAACACATCCGGTGAAGACGCGTTTGACATGCCTTTTCCCCCAACAGGGGAGATTCGTCGCATGCCGAGCTTGGTGTCTGCTTTTGCGAGCTTGTTGAAGTTCCGTCTTGAGGAGTTGTGTGTTCTTGAAGTTGGGGAAGGCGTTATTACCCCGATGGTTGACTCACTGTTTTCAAAGAAGGAGCCTAAGACCGGTCCGAATGGCACGATGTCATGGGTGGCTGATGTCAGTAATGCAGGTTCCGGGGATGATTTTGTCATTGGGCTGAAAGAACTGGTATTGCCAGACGGTACACGTCGTCCGTATTCAATGTGGTTATCGGGAGCTTATCCCCGTGTATTGGACGGATTGTGCAAGGCGTTGAGCTTTGACATGCGTGTTATCGACCCGGCTTGGATCGGCATGAAACTGAGAAAACTGTTGAACTTTGCAGAACCACTTGGCGATTTCTTGGCTAAGGTACCGGGAGGCGAAAAACAGAAGAGCTATCCGTCCACAGTTGCTTATGTGGCGGCATTGATGCTGAATCGTTACGCCATGCTCGGTATCCTTGATGAGAAGGGTTATCCGATCGTACAGATGGGCGTTTTGGCATCTCCTGATGCTACCGCGAAAACCGCCGTACATGCACACGAGAATAAAATCGTAGCAGGAAAGCAATGCGGCGAATGTCACAACAACACAGTGATCAGAAAAGACGGCTGTGACTGGTGTTCAAATTGCGGGGCAATTGGTAGCTGCGGTTGATGAACGAGAAACAAGCCGCGAGAGATTTTGTTTCGCGGGTTTGGAGGAAATATCATGGTTAAAATTGAATGGCCCGACCATCCAAAATTTCCGGTTAATTTGCATACGGCAATTCCCGGATGGTTTATATACTTTTCTGATGTAGAGAAAGTGAAAATGTACTATTTGCAGCAAGAGTATATTTTAAGCGGCAAGACTGTAACGCCCCAAATGGGTTTGCTTAGAATGACAGATCGCGTCCCTTTTACTGGGGTCACCACTGCTCATAGCTTTATAAGCAAAATCACGCAGGGTAGATAATGTTTAATTTCAAAACGCCAAAATCTGATCCCCCGTCAATGGGAGGTCAGATTAAGGTGTCCTTGCGCTGTCGGCGCGATATTTAGCAATGCCGGAAAAGTGTGTAGTCAGCCCCTTAACGAAGGCGGCTTTTTATGAAGCATTTACGCATAAGTCAGAGTGCCTCATAAAAAGTCGTACTGTTCCAAATAGAATTGTTGCTCATGCTTATTGTATGAGTACAAAACAGGTAGACGGCCTGTCAAAATAATCGGAGGTTGATGGAAGGCAACCAGACCTCGCAAGAGGTTACCGACAGTCGCAAGACCGTCAAAGTCAATCGAAAGGTTGATTGAAGCGTAGTTGAAATGCCTTAGTTTTTTAACCCGTTGGGGACACATCCCCAACGGGGATTGTGTCCCCTTTTTTTCGAAAAAGGAGATGCAAATGGCAGCAACGCGATTAAAGAAAATCTCTGAAGCGATTATGTGGTTGCCCGGCTTCGCGCCGGAAGACAACATAGTTACTTTTGATGCTTCTGCAACAACAGTCCCACACCTGAATGCTGAGATTATCCAGTTTCCGGACAAAGCTGTTGCATCGCATGAAGTAGTAGCAAAAGCAGTATGGCCGCATTTGAACAAGAATATGCTCTCCGGCTTGACCGGGGTCGTGTCCAAGTTTGATGCAAATATTGTCGCTATCGAAATTTTGCGCAAGCTGGAGAGCGAAAATCGGCAAGCCAGTTTAGGCGAGCGTGACATTCTTAACTGCTACACGGGTTGGGGTGGCATTCCGCAAGCGTTTAATGACAACCAAAGGGAGCAAGCGTGGGTTTCCCGTGCTGAAAACCTAAAGGCGTTATTAAGCGAAGAGGAATACGCATCGGCTGAAGCCAGTACACCGAACGCCCACTACACGGCACCAGAAGTTATTGAGGCGGTGTGGTCGATGGTCGAACGTATGGGCTTCAAGGGCGGCCGCATTATTGAACCGTCCGCCGGGACGGGATATTTTCTTTCTGCAATGCCAAAAGCGATTGCAGAGAAAAGTACCATTACAGCCATTGAACTCGATCAGCTATCAGCGCGCATTCTGAAATCTCTTTACGGGGATTACGGGGTGAACGTTCTGCAAAACGGGTTTGAAGAGACGAAATTGCCGGAAGGTTTCTTTGATCTGGCCATTAGTAATGTTCCGTTCGGAGACTATCAGGTTCCTGAACTGCGGAATGTTCCGTATGCAAACTTTCTGATCCACGATTATTTCTTTGCGAAGGCAATGGAAGTGGTCAGGCCGGGTGGTTTAGTTGTCTTCATCACTTCGTCCGGGACAATGGATAAGCATGACGACAAGGTACGGCAATATCTTGGCAATAAGGCAAATTTGGTGGCTGCAGTTCGGCTCCCGAATACAGCTTTTAAGGCAATCGCCAACACTTCCGTAACAACCGACATAGTGATACTGCAAAAGCCCTTGGCAGGACGCGGTAGCAAAGCCGGTTGGATGGATTCAACGGTACTTCCAGAAAATTCTCCGATTCATGGGGGATGCAAGGATAGCTGGCGAAAAGAAGCAATTGTCAGTAACCAGTTTTTTGCTGAAAACCCACAATGGGTAATTGGCAAGCTTGCTTTAGTCTCAAATGGCTACGGTATGGCGACTAGCTGTGTCTTCGATGGCAACATTGAGTTAGCGTTAGCCGAAAAAGTAGCACTGCTGCCCGAAGGGGTCTATGCCGACATTCAACAGAAAGAAGTTGAACAGAAGCCAATTAGACTTCTTGAGCAAGCAGGTCGCCCAGGTTTCCGGGTGATCGACGGGGTAGTGTGCGAAACATCAGACGGGTTGGAAGCGTTGCTGTACACCGCGCCGCAAAAAAACCTTGAACGCATTGCCGGTATGTGTGGCGTGCGTGATGCGGCAAGAAAAATCATTCAAGTGCAGGTAGAAACCGAAGATGATGGGCTTCTGTCCAATTATCGGTTGATGCTCAACATCGAATATGACAACTTTGTGGCCAAGTGTGGATACATTCACACCAAGGCTAATCGGGCTGCTTTCAAGAATGATCCTGATCTGCCTTTGTTGATGTCGCTGGAGCGGTGGGATGCGGAAACGCAAACCGCCGAAAAAGCCGATATTTTCTCAGTCCGGACGGTAGGCGTACACAAAAGAGTTGAACAGTGCGAATGTGCTGAAGACGCTCTGCTGGTAAGTCTGTCGGAGTATGGTTGCATCGTTGGTGACCGGATTAGTCAATTGGTGGGCAGTCCTGTCCAAAAGGTAATGAAAGAGCTTGAGGATAAAGGGGCTGTATTCCTCGATCCGCAAAGCGATTATTGGGAAACCAATGATAGTTATCTGTCTGGTGATGTTAAAAAGAAGTTGGCTGTCGCTAAAATGTCAGGAAGTCGTTTTGCCCGAAATGTGCAAGCATTGGAGGCGGTTATACCAAACGATCTGACACCGGGCGAAATCGGTGCGCGAATCGGGTCCACATGGATTCCGACAAGCGACTACGAAGCATTCCTCAATGCAATATTGGAATGCGTTGGTAACACCGTGAAGTTCAGCCAGGCTGCAGGAGCATGGAGTGTTGATGCTCATTATTCCGTCAAAAACTCAATCCCGTCCACCCAGAAGTATGGGACAGGCAGAGTCAATGCGGCATTGCTGTTTGATCAGGCCTTAAATCAGGTCGTACCAACCGTGTACGACCCTGACCCGAAGGATTCTGATAAGCGCATAGTCAACCAAAAGGAGACGATTGCGGCTCGTGAAAAACAACAGTTGCTCAAGGAAACATTCCAAGAGTGGTTGTGGTCAGATCAGGATCGCGGATTCAGGCTGGCAAGGATGTACAACGACACCTTCAATTGTGTCGTGCAACGTCGCTACGATGGTAAGCATCTTGTGTTGCCGGGATTTTCACGGTCATACAACCCGCACGAGCACCAGAAAAACGCTATCTGGCGCATTGTTGCAAGTCAATTAAATACATTGCTGGCTCATGTAGTAGGGGCTGGCAAGACGTTGACTTGCATTTGTGCGGGAATGGAGCTTCGCCGCTTGGGTAAAGCCAGTAAACCGATGTATGTGGTTCCAAATCACATGCTTCACCAGTTTGCTGCTGAATTCCTGAGAGCGTATCCCGGTGCCAATCTCTTGATCGCGTCGAAAGACGATCTTCAAGGTGATAAGCGCCGGCAGCTTCTGTCTCGCATTGCTACGGGTAATTGGGACGGCGTTTTGCTTACGCATGCGTCGTTCGAACGTATCAAGATGTCCGATGAGTTCATGGAAGATTATATCCTGGACGAAATCTCACAGATTGAAGATGCCATGCGTGGTGAAAGTACAGATCGAGGCAATCGCATCGTAAAGGAGCTGGCGCGCGCCAAGAAGGCTTGGGAAGCAAAGCTTGCAAAACTGGGTGGCACTAACAAAAAAGACGATCTTTTGTCTTTTGAGCAATTAGGCGTTGATTGGCTTTTCGTAGATGAGTCGCAGATTTTTAAAAATTTATGGCGATTCAGTAAGATGATACGAGTTGCCGGGTTGCCTAACAGCAATTCGGAACGGGCTTTTGATATGTTCGTCAAAACTCGTCACGTCATGGCGAAACACAACGATAGGGCAGGGGTGGTGTTTGCAACCGGGACACCCGTATCGAATAGTATGGCCGAGATGTGGGTCATGCAGCGGTACTTGCAGCCGAAAACGTTGGAGCTTTATCAAGTGGGTATGTTTGACACTTGGGCGGCCAATTTTGGAGAATCTGTAACTGCTCTCGAATTGTCGCCGGATGGTAAAGGCTACAGGATGCACACCCGTTTTGCGAAGTTTATTAATCTACCTGAACTGATGAATATGTTTGGGGAGGTTGCCGATATTCGCACGGCGGACATGTTGAAGTTGCCTGTACCAGTCGCAAACAAGTCAACGGTTGCAATAAAGCCTACTGACGACTTGAAAGACTATGTGCAAACCCTCGTGGAGCGCGCAGAAGCGATCAAGAATGGACGCGTTAGTCCTTCTGAGGACAACATGCTGTCTGTCACCGGTGATGGCCGTAAAGCAGCCTTGGATATGCGTTTGATTGATCCACAAGCTGTCGTGGTGAATGGCAAAGTTAGTCACTGTGCTGTCAATGTAATCGACACATGGGAAGCAAGCAAGCCGTTCCGTGGTACGCAGGTCGTGTTTTGCGACTTGTCCACGCCGTTGGAAAACGGACGCTTCAGTGTATACCAAGCGTTGCGACAGGAACTTATAGAGCGAGGCGTGCCTATTGAAGAAATAGCCTTTATTCACGACTACGACAGTGATTCCGCCAAGGAAGAGCTGTTCAAGGCTGTGCGTGAGGGACGTATCCGTATTCTGTTGGGAAGTACACAGAAGATGGGGGTAGGCACAAATATTCAACTCAGGCTGTGCGCGCTGCATCATTTAGATGCTCCGTGGCGGCCGTCAGATGTTGAACAGCGTGAGGGTCGTATTATTCGTCAGGGCAACTTGAACGAAAACGTGCGCATCTTCCGTTACGTAACAGAAGGTTCGTTCGACGCATATATTTGGCAAACTTTGGAGACCAAGGCAAGATTCATTGCTCAGGTTATGCAAGGTGATACCGGAATGCGTTGTGCGGAAGATGTCGAATTGGCCGCGTTGTCGTATGCAGAGGTGAAAGCCCTTGCATCAGGCAATCCGCTGGTTTTGGAAAAAGCTGGCGTGGATACAGAACTTGCAAAGCTATCGGTGCTCAAATCCCAATGGGATCAGCAGCTATGGCGAAACAAGCAGGAGTTGGCGACATTGCCAGCTCGTATTCAGAAAATCCATAGTCGCATCGACAGCATAGAGAGTGATGTAAAGTCGCGCAAAAATGTGTCTGGTGACAAATTCCTGATTGAAGTAGAGGGAATACGTTTAACTGATCGCAC
>Ga0182030_10010255_pt1 | contig 19066 bp, 20 predicted proteins | sample 812S3MmetaG_FD_121299 | JGI IMG/M metagenome (GOLD analysis project Ga0182030, IMG submission 121299) | Permafrost microbial communities from Stordalen Mire, Sweden - 812S3M metaG (Illumina Assembly) | ecosystem: Environmental > Terrestrial > Soil > Wetlands > Permafrost | place: Sweden... | reverse complement strand
TGGCGCCACAGCTCGAGTGTGACTGGATCGCCTTGCTGCAGCAGGACGACCCGACTGCGAGCGCGATCGGCACAAAGCCCGGATTCCCATCGAACTTGAGCCGCGCAGCTCGGTGGAATACCGAAAGAGAGATCACGTCACCGCCGCCCGTTGTGATGCCTTCATCCAGCATCTGTTCGATGAGCATTCCAAATGGCGTGCCCCAGTCACCGATATGGTTCTGGCGGCGCACGTCATGGCCCGGATAGTCCAGCGTCCGCGCCAGACAATCGCCAATGATTGTGCTGCGGAGATGTCCGACGTGCATTTCCTTCGCGAGATTTGGTGAGGAATAGTCCACGACCACGGTTTCCGAACTCTTCGCTCGCTCGACCCCGAGTCGCACGAGGCCACTCTGTGGCTTCGCGTGGATGATCCGGGAAATGCTGAGGCACTGGACAACATGACCGCGCCGCAGCGATATCTGCAGGGGGATAACGACTGGGTGGAGAATAGCCTAGTCCTAGACGTTCCTGAAGGCGCCGTCGCCATCAGTTATGGGGTTGCCCTACAGGGCAACGGGAAGGTTTGGCTGAATGAAGTAAATCTGGAGAGCGTTGACCAGAGCGTTCCGGTGGCTACGGCGTTACCGCCGATTCAAGGCACAAGAGGGCCAGCGCCAGCTGAACGTCTCCTACCCGCTCCGACCAATTTGCGCTTTGATCTCTGACTGTCCGTCCAGCATGCGATTGAGCGGACCTGCCGACCATGGCTCCGCTCGAATATCCGGTCTCCCGCGCTGCTATGCATCGGCATCGAATTGATATTCCTTGAAGGTTTCCCGAAGCGGCATCTTTTGCAGCTTCCCCGTTGCGGTGCGCGGAAGGTGCGAAACGAACACGATGCCATTGGGCAGCCACCACTTGGCGACCTTCCCTGACAAATACGCCATCAATTCGTCCTTTGTCACGTCATGGCCGGCTTTCCTGACAATCACTAGCAGCGGGCGCTCCTGCCATTTCGGATGAGGAAGACCGATCGCCGCGGCCTCCGCAACCGAGGCGTGACCCACAGCGGCATTTTCCAAGTCGATCGAAGATATCCACTCGCCGCCGGATTTGATGACATCCTTCGCCCGGTCAGTGATTTTCATATAGCCGTCAGGATCTATGGTCGCGATGTCGCCCGTATCAAACCAGCCGTCCGCATCGAGAATGGACTCGCCTTCGACACCGAAATACGCGGCAGCGACCCAATGGCCGCGCACCAACAGGCGGCCGGCGCTCATGCCGTCATGAGGTAAAGCCGCGCCGAGCTCGTCGGTGATCTTCAAGCTCACTCCGTAGGGAACGCGGCCCTGTTTGCTCTGCAATTCGATTCGCTGCGCCTCGGTGGCCAGTTGATGTTTTAGGAGCGGATTACACAACGTACCGATCGGCGAGGTCTCGGTCATTCCCCAGGCATGCAGGACACGGGCGCCGAACCGCTTCGCGAAAGTCTCCACGACGGCAGGCGGCACCGCCGCGCCTCCGATCAGAACCCGTTTCAGTCTTAGCTCGTTGACCGGATCAAGCGATTGGCCTTGCACGTATTGCTGAAGCTGCAGCCAGATTGTCGGCACTCCAATCGCTGCTGTCGCTCCTTCATCGCGCATAAAGCGGTATAGGCTCGCACCGTCGAGGGCGGGTCCGGGCAACAACAGTCGGGCTCCGACCATCGCGGCAGAATAGGGCAGCCCCCATGCATTGACATGAAACATGGGTGTGGCCACGCATACCGAATCAACAGCCGACAATGCGAATCCGTCGGTCATGCAAGTCAGCATTGAGTGCAGCAGGGTGGATCGGTGGCTGTACATCACGCCTTTTGGATTGCCGGTCGTGCCTGACGTGTAACACAGCGACGAGGCTGCATTTTCGTCCAAATCCGGCCATCGGTACGAGCCATGGTGCGCCGCAATGAGTTCTTCATAACAAAGCAGTTGCGGCAGGGAACTAGACGGAACGTTCTGTCTATCCGTCAAGACGATATATGCCTTCACCGACTTCAGTTTCGGTGCCAGTTTCTCGATCAGAGGCAGAAAGCAGGCATCGAAAAATAGCAACTGATCCTCAGCGTGGTTGACGATGTATTCGAGCTGTTCCGGGAACAAACGGGGGTTCGCGGTATGCAGCACCCCCCCGAAACCGGAAACCCCGAAATACAGCTCCAGGTGTCGAAATCCGTTCCATGCCAGGGTGCAGATGCGCTCACCCTGCCTTACGCCCATGGCGGTCAGCGCTCTGGCTACCTGCTTGGCCCGACGTTCAATGTCGGCATAGGTGCAACGATGTATCGATCCCTCGACGGTACGCGAAACTATTTCAGTGTTTGGATGCGAATTGACGACGTGCTCAATCAGTGAGGATATGAGCAGCTGATGATTCTGCATTAGGCCCCGCATGCCGTTTTTCTCCTTTTTGGGCCTCGCCAATCTAGCCTACGCGGCCAAGACAGATTAGCCAACTCGGGAACTCTGGCGCAACGCACGGAAGCCGCCCGATTCCAATGTAGCCAACGTCACATTGGCCGCGGTTCGGCAGTGTTGGCTGGTATGGCATCCTCTCTCACGTAAAAATCACACACAGAGCGCGGTTCGATGCATCCAAAACCATGAATCTTATGGACTAACGTTGCGCGGGCGATATATTCAATTTCCATCACCCGCGCCATTCCGTACCGACCCTAACCCGGCTGATCCGGCAAAAGTCGCATCACGCCGGCCGGTTTGGCTCGCATGGCGGCGTCGGACGACCATTTCCGCTTCCGGCGACGAAACCGCAAGTGCAAGGGTAGGGAAAATCGAACCCCGACGGAATAGGATGTCGTTGTGAAGACCAAGCGCAATCGAGGTCGCCCGCCGCACGATGACGTTCTAACTCGTACCGAGTGGTCCGTCGACCATGCAGTTCAGCACGCCATGGCCAACAAAGAAATTGCAAAGCGACGGGGTATTGGCGGCGACGCGGTGAAGTTCCATATCAGCAATGCCATAGGCAAGCTGGGAATACCGAACCGCAAAGCCCTGCGACAATGGTCCAGGCCCCCGAAAGGAGCCGCCTTGGCTGCTGCGGAAAACTCGACGATCGCGCCAATCAATCTAGGCCAGATCGGCCAGATCTCAAGATCCGTCAAAGATATCGAAAAGTCTGAAGCGTGGTACGCGAGGGTGCTCGGTCCGCCACACCTGATTTTCCTTCGGAAATTTTGCATTCTTCGACTGCGGGGGCGTGCGACTGTTTTTGACACAATCCGCAATGGACAGCGGGACCACGAAGAGTCGAGACTGGGACACAATGCAACAGAATCCAGGACCCCTTCGTGCAATCACCAAAGGTTTCCACATGCCGAAGCCAATCGGACCCAAAACGATCGACGACTATATCGCGGGGTTCCCGCCCGCGGTTCAGACGATACTTGCTAAAATACGGCGAACGATCAAAGCCGCTGCGCCGGAGGCCGAGGAAACCATCAGCTATCGAATACCTACGTTCAAGCTGAATGGTGTGTTGGTCCACTTCGCAGCATTCAAGAAGCACATCGGACTTTTTCCTCCGGTGCGGGGAGACAACGACCTCATGAAGGCCGTCCGGCCTTATGCGGGGCCGAAGGACAACCTGCAATTTCCAATCGAAAAGCCCATCCCTTACGCATTGATCCGACGCATCGTGAAAGTCAGGATGCGCGCGATGCGCGAGAAGGCTAAATCCACGCGATAGCGCGCCCCTGCGACGTCTTGGGCTTCAGGGCCTTAGTCGCACCGGCAGCGGCACGCCGCAGATATCAAGATTGGGCGAGGGGGGGCGGTGGTAGAACTCCGGTGGCGGATGGCGGCGCTGCGCGAGCATGCCGGCAAAAGTCGGGGAGTCAGTCCGCATCACCTGATAGTGGGGCCGATCCTTTTCCGGCAGCTCGGAGGCCAGGCTCATGCGGATTATCGGATCGCGCATGGAGACGTCGCCGATTACCCCGGCATCGACTTGTTCATCTCCGCGATTCAGCTTCTGCACGAGTTGCATACCCGAGATCACACGGCCGAACGCGGTGAGGTTACGGTCCAGCCGGCGCGGTGCCTGCCCGATAACGATGTAGAACTCCGTCGTCGCGGTATTTTCATCATTGTCGCGGGCGAACGCGAACACGCCCGGGCACTGGATAATCCACGATTTGCCATCCTTCGGATCGCGACCCACAGGATACCCGTCTATGAACCCAACTTCCGGCGCGAAGGGGTCTGCGTTGCCTAGCGGCGCAAATACGTCGCCTGCCGCTAGCGTGGCGTCGAACTCGGCCTTGAGCGGCGGCCAGTCTTTCAGAATCTGCGCATTGACGGGCGCATCGGGCGTCGCCGACTTGTCCTCATCCGCACCGCCCTGCGCGACAAAGCCGTCTATCACGCGATAAAACGTGCGGCCGTCGTAGAAATGACTTCGCAGCAGTTTGCGCATGCGCGCGACATGGTTGGGCGCGAAGTCCGGCGCCAGCTCGACCGCCACGGTTCCGTAGCGGGTGCTGATCAGAACCAGATTATCCGCCGAGACATCACGCCAGGTGTCCTGCGATGAGGCACCCGGCCTTGCGGGGGAGTCGGCGGCGCTCGACGCGCCGGCCAGCAACGCGAGAAGAAGCGTACTCAGGCGCAACGCCTTCATGGAGGTCTCCAATTCATTAACCCATTCAGCTATCGATCCTAAACCGCGCTTTGCGCAGGCGGTGCGGTAAATCAACTCCGCAATTCAAGCTCAGTTACGCGCAGCTCAACCCGAGATGGCCAATGGAGAACCGGGTCGGGGAACTCGAGCCGATCAACGGCCGCCGCTGTTGGAGGACTCCGGCCAGGCATGCTTCTTGCTCCATTAAATGGTGGCAGAACTAGAAGCGTCAAGAAGCGGACGGTTCGGAAACAATGTGCCACCAGCGAGGTTGAGGCCGGCAATGACTTGCCGCCAGGCAGGACAGTGTCTGCCACCCGTGTGACCGGTTTCACGATAGCACCAGCGTTACTTGAGTCACGAAACTATGATCGGCGCCCGCCAACGAAGGCTACGTATCCAAGGAAGATCGGAAATGACTTTTGATTCAATCGACATCATCGATGCCAGCGAACTGATCGACAACCCGGAGCAACGGTCCGGGCGCGCAGTATGGGACGAACGTGGTAACAGCATCTGGGAGTGGCAGACACAGCCAGGAGTTTACACACGCGATATCTCCGATCATCAGCTCCAAGAGCTTCAGGCCAGTCATCTCACTCTGGCCGACAGCGGGGTACCGAGTTCGCTTACCAAAGAGTACCCAAAGCGACGGGCTGGTTAGGAGGTCTCAGCGTGAGTCCCCTGGCGTGGCCGCAGGTCGCCGCGGCACGTCAGACGTCTATTTAGGCTTGTCGTATGAAAGCACGGGCCGGCCAGCGCCAGTCACCAGAATGTCTTCAACCTGCATCGGGTGACTTGGAACTAAGCTGAACCCACTGGCTGCGCCAGGCGGGCGACTCGAACGGGTCCGCGAAATACTGTATTCCGTGATCCACAGATCACCTTTTCCAACAATTCGCCTGACGGTGAAGCCCGACGGCTTGCCTGGCTGCGTAGGGCCTGCAGGTTGCGCCGCCCGAGGATTCATTCGCCGGACTGCGGATATTCACAAAGCACATCCTCATCGTAAATGTCGTGTTCGGCGTCGGCATCGCCGTTCGCCGATGCTTGCCAGTGTCGATTCAGGGCTTCACGGACCTGTTCCTTCTGCCTGGCCGGCGCCAATTCCGGGATGAGAGTCATGATCACCTGCCTTGTGGAATGAAACCGGAGCTACCGGTCTTCACCACCTCATTGAATCTCTGTCGAGTCTCGATTCGATTGATCTCGGCAATAGCGCACCCCCCGCACCAGCTACCACGGAACTGGCCGCCCCAGATAGTCCAAGTATTGGAGGCCGAACTTACCCGCCTGCGCGTCGATCGTGCTGGCAAGCTTCGGGATACTTTCCTCGATACTCAGCGGTGCACCCGGGCCGCCCATATCCGTTCGCACCCAGCCCGGCGCCATCAGGAGCAGCGTGCGTCTATTACCGGCCTGGCGCGCCGCGAAGCTGCGCATGAACATGTTCAGGGCGGCCTTGCTAGCGCGATAGACCTCGTACTTGCCGTTCACGTTGTTGGCAATACTGCCCTGGCCGGAGGACATGATGCCGATGGTGCCGCCCGGTAGGACAAGGTCCTGAAGTGCTTCGACGACCCGCAGCGGGCTTAGGGCATTGGTGATCATCACGCGCACGAACTCTTCTGTCGAAACATCCGCGATCGTCTCGCGATCATCATTCTTTACCCCGGCGTTGACGAACAGCATGTCGAATCTGCGCTCCGCCAGGCGCCTGCATAATGCGCCAACCTGTGCCGGCTCGGTGATGTCGACGTTTTCGATTTCGAGCCGGTGATCGGAGCTTGAAGCGAGCTCGTGGAGCTGCGATTTACCAGTGCCGCGTTCGGTTCCAACTACGTACCAGTCACGCCGCAAGTACTCCTCGGCCAAAGCAAAGCCAAGTCCGCGCGATGCGCCGATGAGGAGAAGTCGCTTCGGTGGCATTTTTACCTGCCGTGATAGGCGGCCGCAAGCCGTGGCGATTCGGTGGCCTGAATTGCAGATGAGGTTAGCACAATCGAATCCGCGTTCACTCTTTCGAGCGGCGCCGACCACCATATCACCGGATCACGGGGCCAGCGCCGCCGCTACAAGTCGGCCCGAATGTCTCACGATCACATCGCCGTCCGGGATCTGTGCCCAACGGTCGAGGTGGATCTTGAAACTTGCGGGCGGCCGCGGGCAGTGCTATTCATCTTCTTGACCCAGAAATTTGCACGCTCTGCTTTCCTCGGCAACGGGATCAACATGTATTCGCCACAGCAGTTCGAAGAAACACGGCTAAGTGTGCTTCACGACCTCATCCGGTCTCATCCGTTTGGCACTTTTGTGATTCTCGCTGGAACTGAGCTTTCTGCGAATCACATCCCCTTTTTGCTTCATCCCGACGGAAGTGACAAAGGCAGGATATGCGGGCATGTCTCCCGAGCAAACCCGGTGTGGAAATATTTCGCGGCCGGTGTTGAGGTTCTTGCAATCTTTCAAGGGCCGGAATCGTACATCACTCCATCGTGGTATCCGAGCAAGCATGCGGATGGAAAGGCGGTGCCGACCTGGAACTACGCGGTTGTGCACGCATACGGCAAGGGCAGTGCCATCGAGGACGCCAATTGGTTACTTGAGCACGTAACGCAGTTGACCGCCGTGCACGAGGCCGGACAGGCGCTGCCCTGGCAGGTCTCTGACGCACCAAAAGACTACACGCAGCAAATGATCAGCGGCATTGTTGGCATTGAGATACGGATCTCAAGGCTTCAGGGAAAGTGGAAAGTGGGCCAGAACCGCAAACACGCGGACCGGCTTGGGGTTGCTGCGGGGCTCGAATCCCAGGCGACCGACCGGTCACGAGCCATGGCGGGATTGGTTATGGAGCGCGTGAAGTCCGCATCGTAGCCGTTCCGCTCAGCACACCCGAGCGATCCGGTATTCCGCGGTGCCGGGACCACTTCCGTTCAATGTGCGCAGAAAATCGAGCACAAGGCCCTCCGCCTTGCGTGTCGAGAAGGCCGCCTGACACGTGCCGAAGGCTTCGTGGACCAACCCCGAACGCCAGCCGTCGAACACGAGCGGATTAATATAGGACTTACGGCAGACCGCGGGCGTGTTGCGCAGTTCCGCGGCGACTTGCTTTACGACTCCGGCGATCGTTCTTTTGAGGACGGCCTCGCTCGCAGCGGGATCCCGGGGGGTTCGCCCGAGCAGCACCAGCGCGTGAAGAGTCGCGCCCCAGGTGCGGAAGTCCTTGGCGGTAAAATCATCGCCCATCACTTCGCGCAGATAATCGTTGACCTGGCCGGAGTCGACCGGACAGCGGCTGCCGTCGTCTGCGACGTATTGGAACAAGTGTTGGCCCGGCAGTTCCTGACAACGTTGGACAATGCGAACGATGCGTTTGTCGTCGATGCGCAATTCGTGTTGGACGCCCCCTTTGCCCCGAAAATGCAGGACCGCGCGCCCGTCGCGCACGAAAGTGACGTGACGATTGCGCAGTGTCGTCAGCCCGAAACTCTTGTTTTCGCGTGCGTACTCGACGTTGCCGATGCGGGCACGGGTGGTGTCGAGCAGGGTAACCACGGCTGCGAGTACCTTCTCGCGCGGCAAACCCTGAAGCGCCAGATCTCGAATGAGCCTGCGGCGCAGCTTCGGCAGCGCCTCACCGAAGGCGACCATGCGGTCGAACTTTGCGCTGTCGCGCACCTGGCGCCACTGCGGATGGTAGCGATATTGCTTGCGGCCACGCGCGTCATGTCCGGTGGCCTGCAGGTGGCCCCGCGCGCTTGCGCAGATCCAGACATTCTCGTACGCCGGCGGCACCGCGAGTCCTTCGATCCGCTTCAATTCGCTCGCTGAACTCAAGCGCCGATTCGCGGGGGTCAGGTAGTAGAAACCTTTTCCGGTGCGCACGCGACGGATGCCGGGCTCTTCGCACGAGACGTATAGGAGTCCTGCTTCAACTGCCATTTGCGCCGATTCGGTTGCCATGGGCGCTAAAGAGTCGATGGCCGCCGTGGTTCGGAATGTCATAGGGACGGATTCTTAACGCGGCAAAGCCTTCAGTGCTATCGATTTTCGCCCAAATGCACGTAGGAAAACCTGATTATGCGAGGCAGCTCACGCGCTGCGTGCCGATTGGACAGTATTGCCAGCTGGCGCACCCTCGCTGCCAAAGACGCGATTGCGCCGCGCCGCGCCGCCCGAGTGCGGCCGTAAGCAACTGATCCAATGGGCAATTAGAACCGGCAGGCGCGTGGGTTTGACGGCCGGCGGGCCCAAGGTGCCCAGCGCGCACTGGTTGTGACGTAATATCCGGCCGGATCTGGAAGGGGGAACTACTTCGTCTCAGTGCTCGGGTCTGTTTGGCGAATGCGTTCAAACGATTGCGTACAGATCGTCAGCGCTAGCCCGGTTCACTTGGCAACGTTGCCGGGCGCCATGGCAGAAACGAAGTCGTGGGGATGCAGGGGCGTATTCTGGATTAGTTCGACGGGGTGGCCCTGTCAACACCATTCCGCGTCATCAATGCGCGAATACTCCTGCCGCGACTTGCCTCATCTCGCGCGCACCATGAACATCCGACAATCTCCGTCAATGCTGCCGCCACCGAGGCTGGGCCGTACCGATTTGCCAGCTCCCCGATTACCCGGTCGAGCCTCTGCACGCAGAGGCTAATACTTGTATTGCCGCTGTCCGCGCTGTTAGCCATGGTGCCTCTCCTCTCGGGCTCCCACTCTGCCTGCACTGTTACTAGCTTCAATACATGCCCGCCATCGTGGGTATTACGTAGTCGGCACTGGGAATCTACGACTCGACCTCCCGGTGCGTATGTGCCCCGGCAGATTACTGGATGGGCGCAAGGTCGCGCTGATCATCAAGCCAGCGCACGGCTCAGATGTGCGAGACGATCCGGTAAGGCTCTGGTAACGCTCTCCAACTGTTCCGCGCTGACGCCCAGCCGCGCCATTGCAGGGGCATTGTGTTCGACGGCTATCGGTTCCAGCGTGTGGGTACTGCCGACGGCAAGCCCGACAGTTGCCCCCAGATTGACCAGCGCAGCTACTTCTCGATGCGGCTCCGGCGCCATCATCGGATCATGGTGATGGCGTATGCCGGCAATCAAAGACTGCGGCAGCTGCCAGGCATCAAAGATGACAGCCGCACATTCCTCGTGACTCACGGCGGATTGCTCCGACTCCAGGACGCGAATATCGCGTCTGTCCCCGTTTCGCCGTAAGTCTATGATGGCCCGGACGGCCGGTGTGTCGAGCTGAACTTGAACCGCGACGCCCAGATTGTGCAGCAGTCCCGCAATAAATACCTCCGGTGCCAGCGCAGGGTGACTGATGCGGGCGAGAGAATCGGCCGCGGCGGCGGTGGCATGGCTGTGGTGAATCATGGCCCTCATATTGACCATGCCATCGTTCGCGGCCCGCGCAAAGGTGCGGTCGAGGCAGGCGGCGGCGGCAATGCCGCGCACTGCATCCACACCGAGGAGCACCAAGGCGCGCTCCACACTCGAGACAGAACGCGATTGTCCATAGTACGCCGAGTTTGCCACTCGGAGGACGCGCGCATATAGCGTGGGCTCTTCGGCCACGAGCGCCGCAATCCCTGCTGCGCTGACCCCGGGATCACACAGGGCGGCGATGATTCGCGGAGCGTTACGGGCGCCGCTGCCGAGCATGCCAATCGTGGAGGCGGACTTCAGGATTCGGGCGCGATCAATCGATGTCACGGTTAGATGGGTACTCAACGGGATGGTGTTTCCAGGCGGCATTTTGCACGAAAATTGCCACTCGGGTCACGGATCCGAGACTTTGGCGGCTTTGTTAGTTGGTGTCGGTCGGGCATGCTCGCTACCATTGAATTGTTAGCTTGCCGCACCAACGAGCGGCGTCCGGCGAGTGCCTCCCGCTACCGTCGGCACAACGGCGCATCGGATGGATGTGGATTTTGGCGTTTTTTGCAGGCGAAACTCTCAAATGATCCCCGCTCCTATGCCGACAAACGAGGAGGATCGCCTTGCATCCCTTCAAAGCTATGAGATCCTGGACAGCGCAGCAGAGAAGTCTTTCGACAACCTGACATTTCTCGCGGCGCAGATTCTCGGGACGCCGATTGCGCTTATCTGCCTGGTGGACACGGACCGCCAATGGTTCAAATCCCATCACGGCCTGAATGCGACACAGACCTCGCGCGACATTGCATTCTGTGCTCATGCGATTCTGGAGAGTGAGCCGCTCATCGTCCCCGACGCTTCCTTGGACCGGCGCTTCCGCGACAATCCTCTCGTCATCGAAGCCCCCCACATCCGCTTCTATGCTGGGGCCCCCCTGATTGCCTCGGACGGGCATGCGCTCGGCACGCTCTGCGCCATCGACCATGTCCCACGAACGCTTACACCACAACAGATCGAGGCTCTGACCCGTCTCAGTGAGCAGGCCGTGATGCTGCTCGAGCTGCGCCGGTCACGTGCCCGGATCGCCCAGGCTCATGACGCCACTCGGTCGGTGCTCAATGACCTGAACGATAGCAACGAACAGTTTCGGATGATGGTGGATTCAATCAAGGATTACGCCGTCATCCTGCTCGACAAACAAGGATGCGTCACTCGCTGGAACCCGGGCGCGCGGCGCATGAAGGGTTATTGCGAAGAGGAAATCATCGGACGCAGCTTTGCGGTGTTTTATACCGCCGAGGATAGAGCGCTTCAGGTACCGCAGCACGCACTCGAAATCGCGGCCGGCGATGAATGCGCCGAGGGCAAGGGGTGGCGGATACGCCGCGATGGATCGCTCTTCTATGCGCACGTGGTGCTCTCGGCCATCCGCGACACCGATGGAGCGCTGCGCGGGTTTGTGAAGGTGACCCGCGATATGACCGACCAATACCGGGCGGAGACGCTCCAGCGGCAGACCCTCGATCGCTTCAGGATGGCTTCCGACGCCGCCGGACTGGGATTCTGGGAGTTGAACATTCCGGCCAAGACACTCACCTGGGATGACGCCATGTACAAGCTGTATGGTCGCTCCCGGACGGACGGCGAGGTGTCTTACGCGAAATGGACCGAGAGCCTGCACGTTGAAGACCGTGAGAAAACCGAGCAGGCATTCCGCAATTCCCTGTCTTCGCACGAACCCTTCGAGCGGGATTTTCGAATTGTCCTTCCGAATAACGAGATCAGACACCTCAAAGCGGTCGCCAAGATTGACTGCAATACCGACGGCGCGCCGACTCGCGTGGTGGGTCTGAATGTCGACATTACCGATCGCAAAGTCATGGAGCTTCGCCTGATCGAAGCGGCCAGCTTTGACAAATTGACGGGACTTGCGAACCGCGCATCATTCATGAGCCGACTCGAACAGGCGCGCGTGCGGGTGCAGTGCGGTGAACAGCGCTACTTCGCCGTGCTGTTTCTGGACTTCGATCGTTTCAAGCTGGTCAACGACACTCTCGGGCACGAGGCAGGGGATGAGCTGCTGCGACGAATTGCACAGCGGCTTCGCGGCGAGCTGCGGGCCGCGGATATCGAGAACAATACCACCGGAAACGTCGTCAGCCGTTTCGGAGGTGACGAATTCCTGGTGCTGATCAACGACCTGAAAAGACCGGAGGACGCCGTCCGCGTCGCCGAGCGACTGATTGGTGCACTGGCGCCGGTGTACACCATCGTCGGCACCGAAGTGTACTCGAGCGCGAGTATCGGCATTGCCACCAGTGAGGTGGCCGCAGCGAGTGCCGAGATTGTCGTGGCGAACGCGGATGCCGCCATGTACGAGGCCAAGCGTGCCGGGCGGGGTCGCTGTGTCATTTTCAGCGAGGCCATGCAGGCCCGCATGATGCGTGACGTACAGGTGGAGAGCAGTTTGCGCCAAGCCATCGGCACCGCTGAGCTAAGCGTGGTCTATCAGCCCATCATCGAACTTGCCACGGGTCGAATCGTTTCCGCCGAAGCCCTCCTCAGATGGAATCATCCGACGCTCGGAGCGGTGTCACCTTCCGAATTCATTCCGATTGCCGAGGAGTCCGGCTTGATCGTTGCGCTGGATGAATGGGTTCTGAACCAGGCGTGCCGGGAGATGGCTCTGTGGCGCGAGCAAGTTCCGGAGCGTGCGCCAGCCACAATCAGCGTAAACCTTTCGCGTGCCGAATTGGGCCTGGGTCCGCAGCTGCTCCAGAAGATCGGTGCGATCCTCGAATCCGCCCGGCTGGCTCCCGAGTACCTGCAACTCGAAATTACCGAGCGCGAAGTGATGCGCAATCCGGAGACCTCGCTGAGTGTCATGCGTGAGCTGCAGGGGCTGGGCGTGAAGCTTGCAATGGACGACTTCGGGACCGGCACATCCTCCTTGAGCTTCCTGCGCGACTATCCGTTCGACTCGATCAAGATTGATCGCTCATTTGTGCAAGGTTTGCTCGAGAACGCGGACGTACTGGCTGTCATCCATGCGACGGTGGTCCTCGTCGAGAACCTCAATATGGCGAGCATCGTCGAGGGCGTGGAGAACGGCGCCCAGGCGGCGATTCTCCAGTCGCTCGGGTGCCGCTATGCCCAGGGGTACTGGTTCAGTCGGCCGGTGCCGGCCGAGCAGATGCTGAGCGTCCTGAACTCGCCCCGCACCGGCGGGCCGCCATCGGTTTGACAATGCTCGGCTGACCGATGCGGTCGTGGCTGGGCGCCACCGCGCAGCTGCAGTAGGTGTATTCACGTATTTCCATGCCCGGATCGCGGGGCCGAAAATGACATTGTTCTTGGCTGTCCGAGGGGCGCCCGTAAATGCAGCTTCCCATGTACCTGGAAAGGGAGTTCGCGCAAACGGCGACCTGCGCCCTGCTGGTCAATGAGGCCGGGACCATCCTGTTGGCCAGCGATCGTGCCTGCCATTGCCTCAAGTATGCGGCGGGCGAGCTTTGCGGCTGGGCGATCGAGCACGTTATTCCCGAGCGCTATCGTCTGGCACACATCGGTCATCGCCTTCGCTTCACCGACAACCGCCGTACGCGGCCGATGGGAGCGGGCCTGGAGCTGTTCGCCTTGTGCAAGGACGGCTCGGAGCGTCGGGTGGCCATCAGCTTGAATCCGATTCAATTAGGATTGCAGACCCTGATGCTTGCGACAATTCACTTGCTCACGGGGGAGATTTCGTCGTCTTCAGAAGGGTCGCGATAGCTCAATCAAGGGCAGCAAGCGCGAGTCTTCGAGGGCCGCTGTTCGATGGCCGAGCCCTGCGAGGTAGGCGGGCTCCGTCGCGAAGGCCATGAAGGAATCGACGCTGCTCTGGCGTACCAGCAACGCTCGATCCCAGCGCTCGTGCTCGGGCCCAATCAGAAACTGGCCGCCGTCGCCTGAAAAGAGCAGCGCGCCGCCGCTCTTGATCAAATAGGGCATCGTGTGTGCGATGTAGCGATCGTACGCTTCGGCGCCATTGATCGTCATCGCGGGGGCGAGGTGCGGACTGTGGGAATAGTCAGCCACGCTACGAAAGCGCAACAGGTTCAGCATCACGATCTCCCCCTGGATGGCACGTTGGATAAGTGCGCCACCCGATGCTGGTGTCGGTTCTAGATAGTGCAGCTGTTTCGATCCGTCCCTGGATGCGTCCCCTGCCTGTGTTGCCGGCTGCTCATCTGCACGGTCACCGAAGGCGAGTCGCTGCGCATAGGTGCGTACGTGTTCGGGCCAGATCGACACCAGGTGTTCGAATCGCGGACGGTCATTGGCAAAAAGGGCTCGCTTGGCCTCTTCAAATCCGGGCATATCGCCCGCCATCGCCGACATGAAGTGGTAGGCCGCCTCTTGGGCGGCGCGCCGCTTCTGCGGCCCGCCGGTGCTGCGTTTGGCCTCGTTCACCAGTTTACGCAGCACTACAGAGGCACCACCTTGCTGTGTGGCGAGCCATTCCCATTGGCGCGGCAACAAAGTCACCTCACGTCCGACCACGCCGAGTTTTGGCCGTCCCCGGCCACGGGGTTGCGCGGCGTCCGCTGCGGTGGATGGCCGCTCGGATATGGTTGGGTCGGTGGCCGCAATCGATGACTTCGACAGCCTCGCGATTACATCCGCCTTCGAGCCGCGCAGATCGAAGTCGACGGCATGTCCCGTTGTGTCGTCAAAGACGAGAACCGGACCCAAAGCCCCGCCTTCGATCGCGTTCTTGACGGCCAGTACAACCTCGATGAGCGGGCCGGCTGCAAGCAACTGGGCGCCCTCGAAAGCCGTGCAGGGCTTCACGAGGTAGTCGGTGCGTAGTACGTGATCCTCCATCAGGAAATAATACCTTGGTAAAAAAAATTATACCAGGGTAAAAACTTACTGGCCGCGAGGCTCACCCCGACGTCGGCAGGCCGGTGCCGGCCATTCGCAATACGTTCTGAATCGTTGCCGTCGGGCTGGCGTCCGCATCCAACTGTCCATCGATCAACAGCAGCGCGAGACCGTGTACCAATGACCACAGGTACAGTGCGGCAACCGGCACCTGGCGGGCGGGTAACCGCTTGCGCAGGCTTTCGGCGACGACTTGGTAGGCACGCTGCCGCATGGCGCGCAGTTCGCTGTTCGCGTCGGATGCTGTGTGAAAACCATCGCCGAACATGAGTCGATAAAGCCCAGGGTTAGCGCGTGCGAAGGCGATGTAGGCCTCGCCCGCCGGGGTCAGCTTGCCCCGCTCATTGGTTGGAGCAGCCTCCAGCAGTTCGGTCATCTGCGCAAAACCCTGGGCGGCAATCGCGACGGCGATCGCCTCAAGATTGGGAAAATGATGATAGGCAGATGGCGCCGAGACCCCGACCCGTCGTGCGATCTCCCGCAGGTTTAGCGCACTTGGACCTCCTTCCTCGAGGAGCGTTCGACCGGCTGACAGCAAGGCACGGGAGAGGTCCCCGTGGTGGTAGTCATCGCGCCGTTGCCTTCTGTCCTTGGTGTGTTGCATGGAACCGCTCCATCTTTACATTGTTAGGATACCAGAATATTATCCCGCCTTGTGGCAAATCCGGGGGCTGCTGGCGCTCCCTTCACTGAGCGGGCCTTGCAACGCGCGACTGAAAGCGTGCTCATCAAAGTAGCAGTAGCCATAGGTTGCGGCTGCCTCCTACGCTTCGTCGTGGGCCTCACGCCCGTTTGGTGGTTGGCGTGGGTCGCACCGGTTCCGCTTCTGCTGCTCACGTTTCGATCCACGCAAGTGCAGTCACGGTGGCTGGTGCTGCTGGCAGCTCTCATCGCAACCACGGCGAACTTCACTTTCTTCCGCTTGGTGGCGCCGCTGCCCGTGGCGATCCTCATGGTTATCGGACAGGCGCTGCTGTGGGTGTTTGTGGTACGCATCACCCGAAAAGTCGTGACGCGCTACCAGTGCTGGTGGACCGCCTTGGCTTATCCGGTGCTATGGGTAGCCGTCGATACTCTCATGGCGGCGCTGCTGCCGGACGGGGACTGGGGCAGCCTCGCGTACACGCAAGCGGATGTTTTGCCGCTCTTGCAGGTCACATCCATCCTAGGTGTCCCTGGTCTGCTCTTCCTCGTGGCACTCGTGCCTTCAACGTTGACCCTGGCGATCCTCCGCGGGCGCAGACTACACAGGGGTTGGATTGCCTATGCCGGTACGGCGGCTGTCCTGATCGCAGCGGTGCTCTTCGGTGTGCTGCGGTTGCGGACTCCCATCGATGGCAAGCCGGTAACGGTGGGCCTTGTTGCCGTGGACGATGCGATCGCCCCTTGGTCATCCAGCCGATATTCCGCCAACATCCTGCAGCAGTACGACCGGCTAGTCGGGTCGGTGGCCGCGCGCGGGGCACAGATCGTGGTGTTGCCCGAGAAGATTGCGGTATTGCGGCCGTCGCAGGCGCAGCAATGGCGCGAGCATCTTGGCGCTTTGGCAGCCCATTACGGAATCTGGCTGGAAGCGGGCATCGGCGTTGACGACGGAACGCGCCCGGAGAATTGGTCTTGGTTATTCATGCCGAATGGCACGCTGAGCGCCAGTTATCAGAAGCACAAAATGGCACCCCCCGAGCGCCGCGAGGACTACCGCAGCGGCACCGATTACGCCGTGCGCCAGATTGCAGGGCAGTCATTCGGGCTGGCAATCTGCAAAGACATGCATTTCGCCAGCCTGGGTCGCGCCTATGGCCAACGAGGGGTGGCTGCAATGCTGGTTCCGGCCTGGGACTTCAATTTTCTGGATAAGTGGCTGGAATCCCGCACTACGCTGACCCGTGGCGTCGAAAACGGATATGCGATCGTGCGTGCGGGGCGGGAAAGCCTGCTGATAGTGAGCGACGCATATGGTCGTATCCTGGCGCAGCGCGACAGCAGTCCGCTGCCGGGCAGCAGTTTGGTCGTCACGATTCCATTGTCGCGGCAACTCCCGACCGTCTATACACGGATTGGCGACTCATTCGGATGGCTGTGCGTTCTCGCCGGCATTGTGCTGCTCATCTGCAGCCGCAGCTCCCCGCTGCGTGTGTCACGCGCATAACCCCGCGGCGTCTCGGGAACCCAGTCGAAGGTGGTGCGCGGGACCGGTACCCATATCTCCTATTATCCCGTACTGGTGCCGACAGCGTTTGCCTGGATGCTGCCGCCCGCTGGCGCCGGACACGCTGCAGTTGCCGTGACGTCGGAGGAATTGGAACAGCTCGTCGGCGCTTACGCACTTGCCGATGGTCGCACGGTCACGATCAGACGCGAAGGCGCGAGGATATTCGCTCGAGTCACGGGACTGCCCGGTGAAACGGAGCTGTTGGCAAAGACTTCAAGGCGCTTCTTCCTCCCGGGAGGATTCGGCGTCCTGTACACCTTCGAAGGCCCCGCCGATTTGCCGGCGGCGTCGCTCCTTGTCCGCGTGAATGGCGTCGAGTCGCGAGCGATGCGCAGGACGACCCAATAAGCCTGTCGTCGCGAATTGCTGAGTTCGATGCCTTTGTTCCGCCACGATTGAATCGCTCTGGGAAACGCACTATGTATTCGATACCCTTGGGTACTGCGATCGCGGTCGCCGCGGCTTTTCTGGCGGTGGCTGGTGTCTTCATTGCGTTCATTCTCGCCTCGCAAAGGAAGCATCAGGCGCGACTGGATCTGCTGCGCTACGCCGTGGAGCGCGGCATGACGCTGGATGTCGAATTGATCAACAAGACCGCGTGGGCGAGTGCGGCCAGTACGAATGCGCGAGTGCGACGTCTGCGTCGTATTGCACTGGTGTCGGGCATGCTCTTCATCGCCTATGGCGTCGGATTCGCGGTGTTCGCCGTCTTCATAGGATCCACTTCCAAAAGTGCGCTGGTGCCGATGCTTGGCGTTTCCGCTCTCTTCATATGCCTTGGCGGCGGATTTCTCATTGCCTCGAGAGTGCTAGCCAGGGAAGCCAATGACGCGGATCCAAAGGCGTGAAATCGGGTCTATCTGCCGATGCATTAGGCAGGTCGGCGGAGTCTTCCATCGTGCTGCTGGCGTGCGCCGAAGATCCGCACGCATTTGAGGAATTGGTACGGCGCCGGCAGGGCTCAATTCGCAGCCTGCTGCGTCGGCTATGCCGTGATGCGGAGCTTGCGGATGACTTGGCGCAGGAAACCTTCATGCAGGCCTGGAGAACGATTCGAGGCCTGCGTTCGGCGCCGGCGTTTGGGGCGTGGCTGCGGCAAATCGCCGTGAATGCCTGGCTTCGGCACCAGCGCGGTAGTGAGAAATTCACAAACCTTGATGAGGCGCACGAGCCAACGAGCCTGCCGGCGCCTTTTGAAGCCATGGACCTGGACGCGGTGCTGAGCGTTTTGCATCCCCGCGCGCGCCTGTGCCTGGTTCTTTCCTATCACGAAGGGATGACACATAACGAGATTGCCGCCGCAATCCAGATGCCTGTTGGGACTGTCAAATCCGATATAGCGCGTGCCACGGCGCGTTGTCGTGAGCTACTGTCGGCGTATCGATCCCCTGCTTGAGGAATGGCCATGATTGACGACCGGGATCCCCTTCTGACGCGCTTGTTCGCAGAGCAAAGTCAACCTGCGCACGAGTCCGGCTTTATGGCGCAGTTGGCCAATCTCCTGGAACGCGATCGACGTAGGCAGCGAATGTATCGGATCGGCACAATCATCGCGGGCGTGATTGTCGCGGCGCTGCTCGCACCTTGGATAGCGCAGGGCGCGGCGCTGGCGATCGGGTCGGTGGCGGCCGGTATCACCGCGACCCGCTCGCACTTGACGTTTCCAATGGCATGGCTGGTCCTCTGCTCGACCGTCGGCAGCCTCTTGCCGGTCATTACCTCGGGATTGGCCGTCGTTGGTGATATCGAGGACTTCGTCCTCCAGGCGCGGGCGGCGGCTTGGCGGGAGAGGCGAGCACGGTCGCAAGCTCGGCCTTGTTGCGATGTCGCGCCCGCGCTGTCGGTGCGGTGAAAACCGAATTATGCTGTGATCCCATA